>ERZ773070.2413-NODE-2413-length-10604-cov-7.945492_pt1 | contig 10604 bp, 6 predicted proteins | sample MGYA00580618_ERZ773070 | MGnify/ENA primary metagenome ERZ773070 (study PRJEB29015, sample SAMEA2738023) | human oral metagenome | biome: human oral; feature: human-associated habitat; material: dental | place: China | collected 2019 ...
GGGCGCGACTCGTCTGGATCACCTGGCCAGCCAGCCCGCAGGGGGACATGCCGCCTGCGCTGACAGGTCTGGCCGGGGCACTGACCCCGAAGGATGTGGTGGTGCTGGACATGGCCTATGCGCCGCTGCGGCTGGATGGGGACACTCGCTCCGGAGCGCCCGATGGCGCTGATGCCTTGCCCGAGGTGCTGGCTGCGCGCGCGTGTCGGCTCTTTTCACCGAACAAGGCACTGGGGCTGACGGGAGTGCGGGGCGCCTATCTGGTGCTGCCGGAGGTGCGTGGCTTGCCTGATCTTGCCGTGCGTCTGGCGCGGCTGGCACCGTCGTGGCCCCTGGGGACGCACGGACAGGCCATGCTGGAGGCATGGATGGAGCCCGGTGTGCAGCAATGGCTGGCCGAGAGCCGCAAGACGCTGCAAGGCTGGAAGGCGACGCTGGAGGCCGGGCTGCTGCAGCGGGGCTGGCAGCTGATGCCCAGCGTGGCCAGCTTCTGCTGTGCCCGACCACCGGTGCCGCTGCCTGAGCTGCCGGGCTGGTTGGCAGGACTGAGAACGCAGGGGATCAAGCTGCGTGATGCCGGTTCTTTCGGGCTGCCCGGCTGGGTGCGGCTGGGGGTACGCGCCCCGGCCAGCCAGCAGGCGCTGTGGCAGGCCCTGGACAGCACAACGAACCTGAGGACCTCTTGACGATGAATACGACCGATCAGCCCTCGGGCTGGCGCCGCTGGTGGCTGGGGGTCCGTCCACCCACGCTGGGCCTGTCTCTGGTACCCGTACTGCTGGGCACGGCGCTGGGGGTACGCCTGGGAGGCTCCTTCGATCCGGCGTCGTTCCTGGTGGCGGCGTTCTGCGTGCTGTGCATCCAGGCCGGAACCAACCTGTTCAACGATGCCGGAGACGGGGCACGGGGTGCCGATGGGGCCGATCGGCTGGGGCCGGTGCGGCTGGTGGGCAGCGGGCTTGCCTCGGTGGCAGAGGTGCGGCGGGCAGCAAGGCTGTGCTTCGCGCTGGCGCTGGCCGGTGGCCTGTTGCTGACCTGGTGGAACGGCGGGGTGATCCTGCTCATCGGGCTGGCCTCGCTGCTGGCGGGCTGGCTGTATTCGGCCGGGCCCAGGCCGCTGTCGCACACGCCGTGGGGGGAGTCCTGCGTGCTGCTCTTTTTCGGGCTGGTGGCGGTGGCAGGCAGCTGCTTCCTGCAGACGGGGCGCTTCTCGGCGCTGGCGCTGGCCTTCGGAGTGGTGCCTGGCCTGTACGCCGCGGCGGTGCTGCTGGTCAACAACACGCGCGATCTGGTGCAGGACCGGCGGGCCGGGCGCACCACGCTGGCCTGCCTGCTGGGCCGGCAGCGGGCGCAGCAGCTGTATGCGGTGTTTCTGCTGCTGCCTTTCGCCATCCTGCTGCCGCTGACGATGGCCCTGGGGAAGCCCTGGCTGGGCGTCGTGCCGCTGCTGCTGGCCGTCTCCGCGGTACTGCCGGCGTGGATGAGGCTCATCGTTGTGGCCCTGCTCGTCCCGCTCACCGCGCAGGGCTGGCCCGCCCTGGTCCGCTCCCAGCACGACCAGGGCGCGACGGCCGTAGTCTGCCTGACCGGGCTCACGGCGGCCGTCGCCGTCGCCCTGCGCGGGGACTACGGGATCGCGGGCGTGGTCATGGCGCTGAGTGTGCCGACGGCCTTCATCTCACAGATGGCCCGCCACGACGGACGCGAGGACCTCGTAGAGGACCTGTCGGCGACCGTGACCGGGTGCCTCATCATGGTCTCGGGCGCCGCCTGGTGCGCACTGACCCCGGGTCTGGCCGACCCGGCGGTCATCGTCCCCTGCGCGCTGTCGCTGTTCACCGGCGCGCTGCTGACGGTGCTCGAAGTGCGCGCCACCGTTCTGGAGGCGTTGACCCTGACGGTGCCCACACTCGTGGCGGCCGTGGCCGGAGGCGCGCTGGCGACGGTGGGGTTCTTCGGGCCCAGCCACGTCGGTATCGAGCCGGCTCTCCAATCGGCGGCCGCATGCCTGGTGGTGGGATTCGTCGCGGGCGTGCTCATGGCGGCCTCCAACCGGGTGCTGTGGACGCATCGGTGGGTGCCCGGCGGCCGCGCCGCGGTGGCGAGCGCGATCGTGCCGATCCTGGCCCTGGGCGCACCGGTGTACACGATCGCGCGCCTCATGGGCGGCTTCGTCGCCGGCTAGCTCCTCGGCGAGGCTTCCGAGCGAAGCGGCCTCGGCTCTCAGCGGCCCTCGGACAGGACCGGGCGCTGCTTCTCAATGGACACCGCCCGGATCTTCCCGTGGGGCCGCCGGGCCATGTGCACCACGAGGATCTCCCCCGTTTTGAGCCACGGGTCCCGGTCGGGCACCGACCGCAGCAGCTTGCCCGGCGCGTACTGGGAGATCACCTTCATGACCGTGGGCAGCACAGGACGATGCGTGCACAGTGCCACCGGTGCGTCCCGGTGGCGCAGCACCTCGGAGACGACTTTGCGGGCCGCCTTGCGGGAACGGGAGTGGGCCGCCTCCGTCAGGGCAGGCTGCGCGACGACGTCGAGCCCCGCGGCCCGGGCGTAGGGCGCCACCGTGTCCGCGCAGCGCCGCCACGGGCTGGTCACGACCCGCCCTACCCCGTAGGCCGCCAGCACCGGCACGAGCGCGCGGGCGCGCACCTCCCCCTGGTCGCGGGTGAGCGGGCGGGTGGCCTCGTCCGCCTCCTTGTCGCGCTTGTCGCTCGCCCTGGACCGGTTCCACACCGAGCGCTTGACCGCACGAGCATGGCGCACGAGAACGAAGGTCCACGTGTCGAGCTTGCCGTCCTCCCACAGGTCCACGAGACTGCCCAGCAGATCGCGGTCCACCGCGTGCGTCAGCAGTCCGCGGGCCTTCTTGGCGCGCTGCCATGCCACGCCGTCGATCTCACGGGCCGACGCCGGGGAGACCGCGGCCCGGGCCCGCGCACTCGGGTCCTCGTCGGGCAGTTCGCGTGCGGCCCAGTAGTGAACGTGCTTACGGCGCCCATCGGAGATCTTGTAGCGAACCGTCTCCAAGGGCTGGCCCAGGGCAATCCGGGCGCCGGTCTCCTCGGCCACCTCGCGCACCGCGCACGTGCGCACGGACTCGCCCGGCTCGACCTTCCCCTTGGGGAAGGACCAGTCGTCGTACTTGGGGCGGTGCACGAGCAGAACCTCGAGACGATGGTGGCGCTCGCGCCACACGAGCGCGCCGGCGGCGCGCACGACGCGCTTGGCGCGCTTGGCGCGCGACGACGATGACATGGCCTCTCCCCCGCTGACATCTCAGTGACGGCCCTTGACGCGCGAACGCGCCCGGGCCATCAGGGTGCTCTGAATATCCTCGAGCCGCTCGCCGTCGGGGCCGTAGGCGTGACGCGTCCAGGTGCCGTCGGGGTTGAGCCACCACGAGGAGACGGCGTCGGATGCCGCGTGGGCGACCAACCAGTCCAGCTCATCGATCATCGCCGGGTCGGTGATGCGCACGAGCTCTTCGACGCGCCGGTCCAGATTGCGATGCATGAGGTCGGCCGACCCGATGAACAAGTCGGTCCGCCCGTCGTTGCAGAAGGCGTAGACGCGCGAGTGCTCCAGGTAGCGCCCCAGGATGGAGCGCACCCGGATGTTCTCGCTCAGCTCCGGCACGCCGGCGCGTATGCCGCAGATGCCGCGCACGACGATGTCGACCGGCACGCCCGCACGACTGGCGCGGTAGAGGGCGTCGATGCAGGTCTCGTCGATGATGGAGTTGACCTTGATGCGGATCCATGCGGGCCTGCCGGCGCGCCTGTTCGCGATCTCGCGTTCAATGCGCTCGACGAGCCCGTCGCGCACGGTGCGCGGCGCCACCAGCAGGCGGCGGAAGCGGGCGCGCGGGGCGTAGCCCGACAAAAGGTTGAACAGGGTCGTCATGTCCTGAGCGACGTCCCGGTCGCAGGTGAGCAGTCCCAGGTCCTCGTAGCCGCGCGCCGTCTTGGGGTGGTAGTTACCGGTGCCGACATGGCAGTAGCGGCGCAGCCCGTCGCTCTCCTGACGCACCACCAGGAGCAGCTTGCAGTGGGTCTTGAGCCCGACCATGCCGTAGACGACGTGGACGCCGGCGCGTTCGAGCTTACGGGCCCAGGAGATGTTGTTCTCCTCATCGAAGCGTGCCTTGATCTCCACGATGGCGACGACCTGTTTGCCCTCCTCGGCCGCCTCGATGAGGGCGTCGACGATCGGCGAGTCGCCGGACGTGCGGTAGAGGGTCTGCTTGATGGCCAGAACCTTGGGATCGGCGGCCGCCTGGGAGACGAACTCCTGCACGGAGGTGGAGAAGGAGTCGTAGGGGTGGTGCAGCAGGACGTCGTGCTCGCGGATCGCGGCGAAGATGTCCCCCGCCGAGCTGGATTCCTGGGGGGCCAGGCCCGCCGGGGTGACGGGCACGAACCGCGGGTACTTCAGCTCGGGCAGGTCCAAATCGTGGAGCTGATTGAGGGATGTCAGGTCCAACGGAGCGGGCAGCTCGAAGACGTCGTCATCGTGCAATCCCAGAGCGCGCACAAGGTAGCGCCGTACGAAGGGCGTGATGGTGTCCTCGACCTCCAGGCGCACGCCGGCCCCGAAGCGACGGCGCTCGAGCTCCTTCTCCATGGCTTTCAGAAGGTTCTCGGCGTCGTCCTCCTCGACCTCGAGGTTCTCGTTGCGGGTGACGCGGAACAAGTGGTGCTCCAGGATGTCCATGCCCGGGAAGAGGTGGTCGAGGTGACGGGCGATGACGAGCTCGATCGGGATGAGCGCGGTGCCCGCGGCCTTGTTCCTCGTGCTGAGCTCGCGGCCGGGCACGGTTATGTAGCGGGGCAGCGACGGCGGCACCTTGAGGCGGGCGAAATGCTCCTTGCCGGAGCGAGGATTGCGCAGCAGGACGGCGAGATTGAGCGACAGGCCCGAAATGTAGGGGAAGGGATGGGAAGGGTCGACGGCCAGAGGGGTGAGGACCGGGAAGATCTGGTGGCGGAAGTAGCGGGTCAGGCGCTCGGCCTGCTCCGCCGTCAGGTCCTCCCAGGCGAGGATCTCGATGTTGTGGGCGGCCAGCTTGGGGCGGACGTCGTCCTGGAAGAGGGCGGCCTGGCGGGCGGTGAGATCCTTGGCGCGCTCGGTGATGGCGGCGACGACCTGGTGGGCGTCCAGGCCGGAGGCGCGCACCGGGGTGATGCCGGCCTTGATGCGGCGCATGAGCCCGGCGACGCGCACCATGTAGAACTCGTCCAGGTTGGAGGAGAAGATCGCCAGGAACCAGGCGCGCTCCAGCAGCGGCAGGTCGCGGTCCTCGGCCTGCTCCAGGACGCGCTCGTTGAAGTCCATCCAGGTCAGCTCGCGGTCGGTGTAGCGCTCGGCGAAGGACTCCAGAGGAGGCAGGTCGTCCTCGGGATCGGGCGGGTCGGACACGGGCGCCTCCCCGTTCCGCGCCTCGCAGACGCCGTCGGCCCGCGACGGGTCGGCGGCGATCGCCGGGGGCGGCGCGGGCCTGGCGATCGCCGCATCGATGAGGGCGTCGGTGCTCTCCGCGCCGAGCGGGCCCCGGCCGGTCCACCCGGGGTCGTCGATGTTCTCATCGAAGTCCTCGTCCTCGTACTGGGGACCGGCGTCGTCGGCGAAGTCGCGCGGATCCGCCGCCTCGATGACATGATCGACCATCTCGGGGTCGTCATCGGGGTCCGCGGGGATGTCGATGTCCTCAGCCTCCGCGAGATCCTCGCGGGCCGACGCCTCCGCGACGTCCGCAGCCGGCTGGGGCCCGTCGACGGATGCGGTCCCGTCCCGGGCCCGGTCGTCGGGGAAGGCGGCGGGCGGTACGGGGCTCTCCTGGGATGGCGTGGGTGTCTCGGCGGGGTCGGGCGTCGTCATGAGGGCATGGTCCCACGTCTGGGCCGGTGTGAGGAGTACGTCGGCGAGCGAATCTTCCGCACGATCGGATCGTGCCCCACGATCGGGCGGCACGGCCACGGCCCGGGCCCCGATCAGTCCAGACTGCCGGAGGCGGCTCGGCGCGCGGCCTCGGTCACTTCATCGGCGGTGGCCAGGAGGGCGGAGTCCCGACGGGTGACGCGGTCGGCGAGCTCGTCGGCATCGTCGACGATCCACGCCGGGTCGCTCCCGGCCGCGAGCGCGCGCAGAAAGGCGGCGACGGTGGCCAGCACGGGCACCAGTGCGGGCAGTCCACCGTCGGCCCGCCCGGTGAGGACCCGGTCCAGGAGGGCGCGCACATCGAGCGGGGAGGGGGCCGGGTCCGCCTCGGCCAGGGCCGCCTCGAACCGGGCCAGGACCTTGTCGTCCCGTCCGGTCAGGTCGACGACGGTGGCGTAACGTCTGGCGACCAGCGCCGGATCGCGCCGGATCCACTCGCGCACCAGGAAGAGGCGCCACAGCACCCCGGGCAGGGTCGTGGCGGGCGAGTCGGCCCACAGCTCGGCGACGGCGTCGACGCCGTGGGAGGCGACGGCGGCCACGACGTCGGGGCGGGCGAGCCACTCCCCCGGTTCCTCGGAGGCTTCCCCGGCGGCGCAGTTCCCGAGCGGTGAGCCGGGCGCCTGCCCGTCGCCCGGCTCACCGCCCTCAGAAGGATAGCCTCCCAGGAGGGCCTGGGCGGTGCGATGGGCCAGTTCGGAGGAGGCGGCGGTATCGGCGGTGCCCTCGATGGACTCGGCGGCCTCCGGGTCGAGGCGGGCGGGACGGTGGAACTGGCGGGTCATAGGGGCTCCTCATGCGGGATTGCTGTCGGCGCGCCCTCGCCGGGTGCGGGGACGCTCTATTCTCCCGCATCGGGTGCTCCGGGGAACGGGGCGCGCGAGCTCCGCGGGGACGACATATCAGGATATCGGGAGGGGTGATGCGGCCGCCTCGGCGGCCTCTTGCGGCTCGGAACTTCCCGCCGGCGGCGCGGCGGCCCGGAGGCCGGGACCGGCGGAACGGGGCTATTCCCCCTCGCTGCTCCCTCCCGGCAGCGCCGCGGGCAGGCGCCTCAGCGCGGTCAGCGCCACCACGGCGATTCCGCCCGCCAGGCAGGCGCATGCCCCGGGATAGCCGATCGTGGAGGTGAGCGCCCCGGCCAGGACGGGTCCGAGCGTCAGCCCCGCGGCGTAGGCGACGTTGTAGAGGCTGTAGGCGCCGCCGAGAGCGGGCGGCGTCGTGCGCGCCCCCTGCACGCCGATGAGGGTGCTGGCCGGGGCGATGAGGAAGGCGATGGCCGCGCCCAGGGCGACGATCCCCGTGATCATGGCGGGCAGGTGCGAGCTGGCGCCCGCGATCGCCAGACCCGCGATCGCCAGACCCGCGCCGATGAGCGTGAGCAGCCTCGGGGAGACTCGGCCGAGGGCCGCGCCGACGAGCGGGTTGAGAACCGCCCCGACTATGACGAGCAGGGCGAACAGCAGGCCGATCCCCGCAGCGTCGAGGCCGAGGCCGTTCGCCAGGCGGACCGGGAGGATCGGCTCGATCGCGCTCGTGACGGCGGACCCCAGGCAGATGAGGACGACGACGGGCCACGACCCGTTGACGCGCAGCACGTCGCGGGCGGTCGCCGGGTCGTCCGTCTGGGGCGGGGTGGGCCTGATGAACACGACGCGCAGGATGCCGTCGACCAGGAGGACCGCCGCGGCCAGGACGAAGGGGGCCTCATGGCCGTGATCGCGGGCGAGCCAGCCGGCCAAGGGCGGCCCCGCGAGAGTGCCGACGGATACCATGCTCATGGCCAGGGCGAGGTACGGCCCGCGCCGTGCCAGGGGGATGGACGCGGCGATGAGGGCGAGGCTCGCCACCCAGCCGAGCCCGGCGGCGGCCCCCTGCATCAGACGGGAGATCAGGAGCAGCCAGTACGGGCCGCCGACGGCGAACAGCAGGCAGACCGCGGCCAGGCCCAGGAGCGCGGCGAGCAGCGGTCCGCGGGGGCCTCGGCGGTCGACGAACCGTCCGGCGAGGGGCGTGACCGCGATCATCATGGCCGCGTACGCGGCGAACAGCAGTCCGGTCGCCGACGCTCCGAAGCGTTGGACTGCGGGCATGAGGGGGAGGAGAGGTATGAGCATGCCGTAGACGAGCATGTCGGTGAACAGAGCGGTGCAGGAGACGATGACCGCCATGCGCGGACTGGTCCTGCTCGTTACGGGTGCTGGGACGGACGCGGGCATGAATGCTCCTCGGTAGGCGTGGGCCGCGGGCGCCGGCCGTCCAGCAGCGAGAGTGCGCGATTCCGCCGACGGCGGAGTCGGTGGCCTTCCGGCCTCCCGTCATTCCCCGGCGGAGAGCCTCGGAGGATCTCGCAGGGGCGATAGCCGGCGGAGCACGGCAGTACGGATGAAGATCGTGGATGAGGGGCCGGCGTCGAACGGGCGCAACACCAGAGAGCGATGGCTTCGCGGACCGGCGCGGTGTTCGCGACGGGCGCCTCACGACATACATACAAACATGTACGTATATTTTCGTCAAGAGATCGGTGCCGCGAAGACATGCCTGCTCGCCGCCGCCCGCACCCGCTATGCTGACTGCCGCCGCTCGACGCGAACCGTTCCCGCGCCCGGCGCAACGCCCCCTTAGCTCAGCTGGTCAGAGCTGCGGACTTTTAATCCGAAGGTCGTGGGTTCGAGCCCCACAGGGGGCACCCCGCCCGCGGGCCCGGACGCCGACACCGGCACCCACCTGGCATCGTCCTCCTCTGAGGTCGACATTCTCGTACGAGGTCGACGGCGGCGCCGTCGACCTCGTACGAGAATGTCGATATCGCCAGTGGGCGCGCCCTAGAACAGCCCAAGGACGAGGGCGATGACGCTGATCGCCACCATGGCGGTCACCGACAGGAGCGTCTCCATGAGCGACCACGTTTTGAAGGTCTGCCCCACCGTCATCCCGAAGTACTCCTTAACCAGCCAGAAGCCGGCGTCGTTGACGTGGGAGAGGAACACCGAGCCGGCGCCGATGGCCAGCACGAGGAGGGAGACCTCGACGGGGGGCATGCCGGCGGCGAGCGGCGCCATGATCCCCGCGGCCGTGACGGTGGCCACCGTCGCCGACCCCGTAGCCAGACGCACCGCCACGGCGACGAGCCACCCGGCCAGGAGCGCCGGAACGGCGGCCTGCTGAATCCAGGAGGCGATGATGTCGGCGATGCCGGAGTCGACGAGGGTCTGCTTGAATCCGCCACCGGCGCCCACGATGAGCAGGATCCCGGCGATCGGGCCGAGGGAGGAGCCCACCCGGTCCGCCACCTGGTCGGCGCGCAGGCCCAAGCGGAAGCCGAAGAGGTGCATGGCGACCAGAACCGTGATCAGCAGCGCGACGATGGGCTGACCGACGAACAGGGCGGCGTGCGCGACAAGAGCGGGCGAGCCCTCGGACACGGTGGTCTCCACGACGGTGCGCAGGAGCATGAGCGCCACGGGCAGCAGCACCACTGTGATCGACGCGACGAAAGAGGGGCGCGCACCGTCGTCACCGTCCTCGGACCCGCCGAGAGGCTCGGAGGCCTCGATGGGGACCCACCGGGCCATGGCGCGCGCGGCAACGGGGCCGGCGATGATGACGGTGGGAACGGCCACCAGCAGGCCCAGGCCGAGGGTCATCCCCAGGTCGGCGTTGACGGAGTCGATGGCGAGGAGCGGCCCGGGGTGCGGAGGCACCAGGCCGTGAAGGGCGGACAGCCCGGCCAGTGCGGGTACACCCACCAGAACGAGGGGCTGGCGGGCCCGGCGCGCCACCATCATGACCACGGGGATGAGCAGGACGATACCGACCTCGAAGAACAGCGGAATGCCGACAACGAAGGCGATCAGGGCCATCGCCCAGGGCAGCCGGGGGCCGGGCGCGCGCGCCAGGACGGTGTCCACGATCTGATCGGCGCCGCCGGAGTCGATCAGGAGTCGCCCGATGATCGCCCCGAAGGCGATGAGCGTGCCGACGTTCCCGATCGTCGAGCCCAGGCCGTCGGTGAAGGCGGCGAAGGTGTCGGCCAGGGGGACGCCGGCGACGGCGGCGAGGACCGCCGACCCGAGAGTCAGCGCGAGGAAAGGATGCATCTTGCGCCATACGATCAGCACGATGATCGCGATGATGCCAACAACCGCGGCCGCGATGAGCTGCACGTCGTTGTCGGCGTGCGTCACCGTGCCGGCGGCGGGAAAAGCGAACGCCATTGTCGTCTCCAGATTGTGTCGATGGGCGGAAATCGGATGTCGGGCAGGACGGGCATCAGGACATGTCAGGCGCGCTCGAGCGCGGCGAGGATCGCGTCGAGGGTCTCCTCGGGGGTGGGACGCGACACCACGGTGACGCCGTCCTCGTCGTCGTCCAGGGGCTCGAGGGCGGCGAACTGGGAGGGTAGGAGGGCCGGGGGCATGAAGTGCCCTTCGCGGTGGGCCATGCGCTCGCGCAGCTCGTCGGGATCGGCGAGCAGATGGATGAAGAAGACGCGGCCCTCCGCCTCGGACAGCAGGTCCCGGTAGGAGCGCTTGAGCGCCGAGCAGGTGACGATGGTCCTAATGCCGTCAGCGGCGCGCGCGCTCATCCAGTCCCGCAAGGATGTCAGCCAGGGCCACCGGTCCTCGTCGGTCAGGGGGACGCCCCGGCCCATCTTGGCG
>ERZ773070.2416-NODE-2416-length-10596-cov-2.895076_pt1 | contig 10596 bp, 10 predicted proteins | sample MGYA00580618_ERZ773070 | MGnify/ENA primary metagenome ERZ773070 (study PRJEB29015, sample SAMEA2738023) | human oral metagenome | biome: human oral; feature: human-associated habitat; material: dental | place: China | collected 2019 ...
GTACCCGGGCGTTGCTCGAGGAGTTGCAGGGCAGCGGCATACGCCTCTCAATCGCCACCAAGTCCGACCTTGTTCTTCGGGACTTGGACCTAATCAAAACCTTCCCCGATGCTCGCGTCAGCTGGTCCATTAATACCCTCGACGAGCCGTTTCGTGAGGACATGGACCGCGCTGTCAGCATCGAGCGCCGCTTGGAGGCTATGCGTGTCTTTCATGAGGCCGGTGTCCGCACCACTTGCTTCATCTCGCCGATTTTTCCCGGTATCACGGATGTCGAAGCCATCATCGATCGAGCCAAAGAGCAGTGCAACCTCGTCTGGCTCGAAAACCTCAATCTCCGCGGGAGCTATAAGCCCGTCATCTTTGATTACATCCGCCTCAAATACCCCTCACTACTCCCGCTCTATGAGGAGATCTACAACCAGCGTCGCCGCGACTACTGGGAAAGGCTTGACTGTAGTCTACGCGCCTATGCCGCCCGCATCGGACTTGATTACGTTCGCGACGACGACAGTATGCGCCGTCCTTTCACGGCTCCGCCCATTATCGTCAACTACTTCTATCATGAAGAAGTAAAGCGGTCAGCCAAGAAAGACGCTTGACACATCAGAGGCTCCCCATTAGCCATGCACGACCGATAAGAAGCCTCTGTCTCTACCCTCTACACCCTCTACTCACAGATCCTTACTCCCGAACGACAGCGGAAGCAGCGCCTCGGCCGACTCCACGCAGCAATACTCCGTCCGTCCGCAGAGGTAGATACGGATGGATTGCCCGTAGCGATGCTCCACCTCCGAAATCACCTGTCTACAGCCGCCACACGGGCTGATCTTGTCCTGTACCACGCCATCCTTCATGGCCACCACATACAGCGCCCGCACCGCTACGTCCGGATACTGTGCCCCGGCCGTGAACAGGGCCGTCCGTTCGGCACACAATCCCGAGGGATAGGCCGCATTCTCCTGATTACTGCCCGGCACCAGTCGTCCGTCAGCCAGCTCCACGGCCGCCCCGACGTGAAATCCCGAGTACGGGGCGTAAGCCTTTTCGGCCGCCGCAAGCGCTACATCCATGCCCCGACGTTCGTCCACCGTGAGCTCTTCAATACGGCCTCTTTGGAGGCGTATCTCAATCCTTTCTTCTCGCATATTTTAGGGTCTTTGGTTGGGCCAACGAAGGTAACCCGATTTTCCTAACAGGTTAATTGCGTTCTGGTTATTTTCTATCTTTGCCCCGATTCCTAAAAGAGACGGCCCCGATGATCCCTCGATGTATCCGATACTTTATTCTCACTTTCTATACAGGCTTCACGATCGTAGCGGCAGGCCATGCCGAGCGAAAGCGACACCCTGCTTATGAGAAATACATTACCCAATACGGCTATATTGCCGTACAACAGGGTGATCGATACAACATACCCCCCAGCATAACCCTCGCACAAGCGCTGCATGAATCTGGCGCAGGCTTATCACGCCTCTCTTTAGAATCCAACAACCATTTCGGAATCAAGTGCCACAAAGACTGGAAAGGCGCACGTACCTATTGGGACGACGATCTCAAGGACGAATGCTTTCGCAAATACAACAACGTGGCCGAATCCTATGAAGATCACTCCCGTTTCTTAGTCGACAAAAAGCGCTACAGCAAACTCTTCCTCCTCCGCAAGACGGACTATCGCGGATGGGCCAAAGGCTTGCAAGAATGCGGCTACGCCACCGATCGCGCCTATGCCAACAAGCTGATCAAAATGATCGAAGACTATGAACTCTATCTCTTTGACACCGGCAAAAGGATAGCGCGTGAGGTACAGGAGAAAACGAGAAACGAACAGCCTCGAACAACGCCTACCACGCCCAGTCAGAAGCCCTCTACCCGACCCCTTACCGAGCCGGGGAAGAAAGAAGGCACCTTCTTCGAACGTCTATTTGGCAAAAAGAAGGCCGAGCAGCCTCAACCCTCATCACCAGACGACAAGGGTCTGAAACCCCGTGACGTCTACAAGACGGGTGGCCTACTCTATACCATCGCACGCTACAACGACACCTTCGATCGGATCGCTCAGGATCTCGGCTTCACGGCACGCGAACTGGCGCGATTCAACGAATCACCCGAGAACTTCTCCCTGCGACGGGGGGATATCGTTTACCTGGAGAAAAAGAAGAAACGGGCCGATATGCCTCATCTTTATCATCAGGTGCAGATCGGAGAATCTATGCACAGCATTTCTCAGTACTACGGCATACAGGTCAGTACGCTCTATGCCCTGAACGAGAAAAACCAAAGTTATGTGCCCCGAGAGGGAGAGACACTTAAACTCAGATAATAGAACTTTCATACATGATGCGCCCACGTACATTATCACTATATCGTCTTGCCGTTATTATAGGCTGTATTACGCTTGCCAGTAGCCCCGTGCTCGTCGAACGCATGGAGGCTGGCAAAACAGAAGTTCGAAATTTGGATGCTTGTGAAGAGTATATCCAGGCTTATCATCAGGCTGCTATTCATCAGCAGACCAGACATCGTATACCTGCCAGTATTACCTTGGCACAGGGTATCCTTGAATCGAGCGCAGGGAAAAGTTACCTGGCGATTCAGGGTAACAACCACTTCGGTATCAAATGCGGAAACTGGACGGGTGACTATCTCTACAAACAAGATGATGGTCGCTTGGAACGCTTTCGTAAGTACACCTCCGTAGAACAATCCTACGAAGATCACTCGCACTTCATCGCTGACAGAGCGCACTACAAGTCGCTCTTTGAGCTCAAGCCAACAGACTATGTGGGTTGGGCGCATGGATTGAAACGATGTGGTTACGCCTCCGATCCCAAGTATGCCAGTAAGCTGATCGAGCTGATTGAGCGTTACGAGCTGTACGCCTATGACCTGGCCAGTGCCTCGTCCTCCGAACCCATCGCCTCGAGACCCGCAAGGAGCGTCTCCACACCATCGGCACCGGCCAAGCGTTCCGCCACCTCACCCGAGGTAAAGCCGGAGCGCAAGAAACCTGCCGAAACCAAACCCGCTGCCGCCACGCAACTTGAGCCGGGAACGAAACCCACAGCCCACGGTATCAAGGTGCCCAAAAAATCGAAACCGGAAGCGGCCGCACCCAAAGCTCAAAAAGAGCCAGCTGCCCAACCCGCTCCGGCGAAACCTGCACCGAAAAAGGAAGCTGCTCCGGCTGCTAAACCAGCCCCTGCTCCCAAAGCAGATGCTCCCAAGCCTGCCGCGAAACCCGCAGCCGATCCGAAGGCTGCTGCTGCGAAAAAGCCAGCTCCGGCTGACGCTAAGAAACCGGCTCCTGCCCCAAAAGCGGATGCTCCCAAATCTACTGCGAAACCCGCAGCCGATCCGAAGGCCGCTGCTGCTGTAAAAAAGCCTGCGACTGCCGTCAAGAAGTCAGCCATAGCCAGCGCCAAGAAACCGGTGGCGACGAAGAAAGCCGTCTCCCCACCCGCCGCGAAGAAGCCTGCCCCGACACCGAAGAAACAGTCGGGTAAGCTCGTGGCATCGTCGGGGAAGTCTAAAGCGACTCCAACGAAAAAGGTCATTCCTAAAGATCAGCGCGCGCCGCAGGCAAAGAAGCCTGCGGCTTCTGTCGTTAATAAGGCGAAGACTCCCGCTAAGCCCGCTGCTACGGCTAAGCCCGCCGCTAAACCGGCCACAAAGTCTGCTGCCAAACCAGCAGCCAAAGCCACTGCCGCAAAGCCGACAGCTAAGCCTGCAGCCAAGACGGCTCTCGTCAAGAAGACAACCCCTCAGGCTTCTCAGAAAAAAGAACCCAAAACACCGCAGAAAACGTCTACCCTCAGAAGACAAAACAATAATGAGCGACCAACGGTACACACGGCGCGGCGTCAGCGCCTCGAAAGAAGACGTGCATAACGCCATCCGACGCATCGACAAGGGCCTTTTCCCGAAGGCTTTTTGCAAAATCATTCCTGACATACTGGGTGCTGATCCTGCTTACTGCAACATCATGCACGCTGATGGCGCCGGCACCAAGTCGGCGCTTGCTTATCTATACTGGCGCGAAACGGGCGACCTCAGCGTCTGGAAGGGCATCGCGCAGGACGCGCTGATCATGAACATCGACGACCTGCTTTGCGTCGGCGCCACGGACAACATCCTTGTCTCAAGCACCATCGGGCGCAACAAACTGTTGATCCCCGGCGAGGTGATCTCAGCCATCATCAACGGCACAGACGAGCTGCTGTCCGAGCTGCGTGAGATGGGCATCGGCGTTTACGCCACGGGCGGTGAGACGGCCGACGTGGGCGATTTGGTGCGCACGATCATTGTCGATAGCACCGTCACCTGCCGCATGCGCCGCGCCGATGTGATCGACAATGCGTGTATCCGCCCCGGCGACGTCATCGTCGGATTGGCCTCTTTCGGTCAAGCCTCCTATGAGCATGCCTACAACGGCGGCATGGGCAGCAACGGACTCACCAGCGCGCGCCATGATGTCTTCGCCCACTACTTGGCCGAGAAATACCCCGAGAGTTTTGACGCCGCCGTTCCTGACGATCTCGTTTACGCTGGTGGTCTCCGCCTCACGGACGCCATCGAAGGCCTCAACGTAGATGCCGGCCGCCTCGTCCTCTCTCCCACGCGCACCTACGCCCCCGTCGTCAAGGCCCTGCTCGACGCCATGCGCCCCGAGATCCACGGCATGGTGCACTGCTCTGGCGGCGCGCAGACGAAGATCCTCCACTTCATCGGCGACGACATGCGCGTCGTCAAGGACAACCTCTTCCCCCTGCCGCCCCTCTTCCGCATCATCCGCGAGCAGAGCGGCACGGACTGGGCCGAGATGTACAAAGTCTTCAACATGGGGCACCGCATGGAGGTCTACTTGGACGCCCAGCGAGCAGAAGAAGTCATTGCCCTCAGTCGCTCGTTCGGCATCGACGCCCGCATTGTGGGTCGCGTAGAGTCTGCTGAGCGAAAGGAATTGATCATCCGCAGTGAGTTTGGGGAGTTCCGGTATTGAAAGTGTTTGCAACACCGTTGCAAGTCCCGCGAAAAACTTTTTGGCGTTTGCAACACCGTTGCAAGTCCCGCGAAAAACTTTTTGGCGTTTGCAACATTGTTGCAAGTCCCACGAAAAACTTTCTGGCGTTTGCAACACTGTTGCAAGTCTCATGAAAAACTTTCTGGCATTTGCAACACCGTTGCAAGCATTTCCAAAAACGTTTGGGCCATCGCGTGGCTTCCGTAGAAACTCTCTGCTGGCTGTCGAACTCACGTTATAGATAGGCTTGTAAGGCAAGAATATCCAACCGGCGAAAAAGGTTTGTCTCGGTTGATTATGCTGTCTGTAGGACCCATGGAGAACTTCTCCACATGTGGTTTCGGTACGGTATCCCTTGGTCTGACGCCCATTGCCAGCCCTGTAGGCCGTATGGAATTGTTTCTACTTTTGCGGCCTGATTTACAAAACAGAAAGACAGTTCGATAATGGATAAGATAAGCTATGCCCTCGGGCTGAGCATCGGGAACAATTTCCGGGCATCGGGTATCAAAGGGCTGGAAATCGATGATTTCATCAAGGGCATAAACGACGTATTTAATGAGGCTAAGCCAGCCATCGCTTTCGACGAGGCGCAACGCTTGCTTCAAGCGTATTTCAAGGACCTTCAGGCCGAGAAGTTTGAGATGAATAAGCAGGTCGGTGAAGAGTTCCTACGAATCAATAAGGAGAAGCGGGGCGTGGTGACGCTCCCCAGCGGCCTCCAGTACGAAGTGCTCAAGACTGGCGACGGGCAGAAGCCTGGGCCGAACGACAAGGTGCGCTGCCATTACCACGGCACACTCATCGATGGACGCGTCTTCGATAGCTCCATAGAGCGTGGTCAGCCGGCTGTGTTCGGCGTTTCGCAGGTGATCCGCGGATGGACCGAGGCGTTGCAACTGATGAACGTCGGATCCAAATGGCGCCTCTTTATCCCCTCCGACATGGCCTACGGCGCACACGGTGCAGGCGAGGCTATCGAGCCGAATATGACGCTCATCTTCGACGTCGAACTGCTCGGCATCGAATGAATGAGAGACGACGAAGAGAATAACAATAGAATAGTAACTACATAACAACCAAACAGGAAGATGAAAAAGATTAATGTATGGATGATGGCGGCCGCAGCGGCTGCCTGTGTAACGATGAACTCGTGTAATCAAGGCGGCGTTTCAGCAGATGCCACGCTGGGCTCGCAGAACGACAGCTTGAGCTACGCCGTCGGTGTGAACGTTGGAAATAACATCAAGGCCAGTCTGGCTACTTTCCCCGGCGACGACTCGCTGAAGATGGATCTCGTGATCAAGGGAATCTTGGCTGTGCTGAAGGATACTTCGGCCCTGAAGATGACTTCCGACAATGCCAATGCCTATCTCAATGCTTATGTGATGAAGGTTCAGCAGTCGCAGGCTGAGGCCGAGCTGAAGGTGGGACAGGACTTCTTGGCCGCTAACCGTTCTAAGGAAGGCGTCATAACGACCGCCAGCGGACTCCAGTATAAGGTCATCACCGAGGGCACGGGTGCTAAGCCGACGGCGAAGGATAAGGTGCGCTGCCACTACACCGGTAGATTGCTCGACGGAACCGTCTTCGATAGCTCGGTACAGCGTGGACAGCCCGCTGAGTTTGAAGTGGGTCAGGTGATCCCAGGATGGCAGGAAGTGCTGCAGCTGATGCCCGTAGGATCGAAGTTCCAAGTATGGATCCCCTCCAATCTGGCTTATGGTACGCAGGGCGCAGGGCCGATCAAGCCTAACTCTACGCTCGAATTCGAAATCGAACTGCTTGAGATCGTGAAGTAATGAAGCAGTTCCACAAGTTGACAACCCTCGCACTCGTCTGCGCAGCCATGCTGCTCGGCGGTGCGATGGCTAATGCGGCTGTTAAGCCGACACGTAAGGCATCCGGCCCCGCACTCAAGTCGCCGCTTGATACGGTCAGCTATGCGCTGGGTGTGAACATCGGTAGCAGCCTCCGCGAGAATCTCAAAACGTTCCCCAACGGCCCAGTCAACATCAATGTCTTGGCCGAGATCTTTGTCCGTACGCTCAAGGGCGATACCGCTGGACTGCTGATGAACAACGCTGCCTCCGAGACGTGCATCCAGAACTATGTGATGGAAGCGCAGCAGAAGGAAGGCGACGCTCGCAAGGCTGAAGGCGAGAAATTCCTTGCTGCCAACAAGAAGAAGGAAGGCGTGGTGACGACTGAGAGCGGTCTGCAATACAAGGTGCTCAAGCCCGGTGAGGGTGATGAGAAGCCGACGGACGCTGACCGTGTCAAGGTGCATTACACTGGCCGACTGCTCGATGGTAAGGTGTTCGATAGCTCCGTGGAGCGTGGCGAACCGGCCGAGTTCGGCGTGACGCAGGTCATCCGCGGATGGCAGGAGGCGCTCAAGCTGATGTGCAAGGGCGAGAAGCTTCAGGTGTGGATCCCTTCCGATCTGGCTTACGGTACGGGTGGCGCTGGCGACATGATCAAGTCGAACGCTACGCTCGAGTTTGAGATCGAGCTGCTGGACATCATCAAGCCTGAGCCCAAGGTGGAGAAGGCGGCTGAAGAGGCTGTGGAATCCGCCGAGAAGGTCGTAAACAAAGCCGTAGAGAAGGTGGACAAAGCCGCTAAGAAGGCCGCCAAGGAAGCTGAGAAGGCTGCTAAGAAAGCCGAGAAAGCTGTCAAGAAGACGGAGAAGAAGTAAGACGAGCCAAATCCCCTCCGCCCCACAAGAGCAACCTCTGTGAGGCGAGACAACGAAACGATAGCGGTGTATCGGTGGGCCATGTCCAGAGAGTTGGACACCCCCGATGCACCGCTTCTTTATGGCGCTTGATTGCGGTCTCTCGTTAGAGGCCGTTAGATCGTCGCTACCGGCTTGACTATTTCGATGCGCAGCCCCAGCGCACTAATCATATTGTAGAACATCGCTGCACTGGGCATGATGTCTCCGCGTTCCACTCTTGCAATGTAGCTCCTTGTAGCATGCAGACGTCGGGCCAATTCTGCCTGTGTCACCTTCGCTTCTTTGCGTGCGTCGGAGAGTAACTGCCCGGTATAAAACGCGTAGGCTTCTTCATCAAACTTGGCTCGCTCTGGTGTACCTGGTTTGCCAAACTCTTGCTCGATTTCCTTACTGATGCTCGTTAGCATGTTGTCTTTTGTGATCATAATACTCCTCCATTATTTGAATCGCCTTGTTGATTTCTGCCTTCGGTGTCTTCTGCGTCTTCTTCTGGAAGCCATTGAAGAGCACTACGATGCAGTTGTCATCAAAGATGAAGAATATGCGGTAGATATTACCGTCGTACATAATTCTCAATTCATACAGACCTCTCAGAAGGTGCTTGATAAACTTCACCGGAAGTCTCTCTTCATTTTCCAGTAAAGAGAGAATATAAAGCACCTTCTTCCGCTCTTTTTCTCCCAATGTCGACATAAAGTCTTTGTAGTAGCTGCCGAAAGCGATGATCTCTCTTTTCATACCCATGTCTTTGATGCTACAAAGGCACGAAAAGGATTCAACATACCGGTGCATGACACAAAGATCCCGCATCCATAATATCCACCCCACCTCCGCCGTTTAATCCCCGGTTGAATCAGGGCAGAGCGGACCCTTCACCACTTCTAACTACTCGCTCTCACCACCACTTAATCCCCCCACATCTTATGAAAAGAAACAAGATCCTCTGGGCTGACGACGAGATCGACCTCCTCAAGCCGCACATCCTCTTCCTCGAAGAGAAAGGCTACGACGTGACGCCCGTCATCAGCGGACAAGACGCTATCGACAGCTGTAGCGAACAGACTTTTGACCTCATCTTCCTTGATGAGAATATGCCCGGACTCACCGGACTCGAAACCTTGGTCTCCATCAAGGAGATCGACCCCGCCGTACCCGTCATCATGGTCACCAAGAGCGAGGAGGAGAGCATCATGAATCAGGCTATCGGTAACCGGATTGCCGACTACCTCATCAAGCCTGTCAACCCCAACCAGCTGCTCCTCTCCATCAAAAAGAACCTCCACAAGAACGATATCATCACCACCGCCACCTCCGAGAGCTATCAGCAGGAGTTCGGTCGCATCGGCATGCAGATTAACGACTCCTTCACCGCCGACGACTGGGCGGAGGTCTACAAGAAACTCGTCTATTGGGAGATCGAACTCGAGGAGAACCAAGCCCCCATGCAGGAAATGCTCATCATGCAGAAGCGGGAGGCTAACAGTGCCTTCGGCAAGTTCATCCGCAAGAATTACATGGGCTGGATGGCCGATCCTGCCAGTCGACCGCTGATGAGTCCCGACCTCTTCAAGACGAAGGTCTTCCCCCTGCTCGACGCTGGCGAAAAGGTCTTCTTTATCCTCATCGACAACTTCCGTTTCGACCAGTGGCGCGTCGTGCGGTCGTTGCTTTCGGACCGCTTCACGGTGGACGAAGAGATGTACTACAGCATCCTCCCCACCGCCACCCAGTATGCCCGCAACGCCATCTTCTCTGGCCTCATGCCGGCACAGATCGCCCAGATGTTTCCCGATCTCTGGGTCGACGAGGAGAGCGAGGAGGGCAAGAACACGAACGAGGAGCCGCTGATCCAAACCCAGATCGACCGCTTCCGTAAGCGCTACGACTTCTCTTACCACAAGGTCTACGAATCGCAGTATGGCGAGCGTATCCTGAACGGCCTCAACGACCTGCTGCGCAACCAGCTCAACGTTGTTGTCATCAACTTTATCGACATGCTCTCGCATGCCCGTACCGAGAGTAAGATGATCCGTGAGCTGGCCCAGAGCGCGGCCGCTTACCGCAGCTTGACGCGCTCTTGGTTTCAACATTCCGTCATGCTCGAGCTGCTCAACCGACTGGCCGATGAGGGCTGCCGTGTGATCCTCACCACCGATCATGGCACCATCCAGGTCGACGACCCGATCAAGATCACCGGCGATCGCAACACCAACACCAACCTCCGCTACAAGACTGGCCGACACATGACCTGCGACTCCAAGTACATCTTCGAGATCAACGACCCCGCCCGGGCCGGACTGCCCTCGCCGCACCTGAGCACGCGCTACGTCTTCGCCACCAACGCCTACTTCTTCGCTTACCCCAACAATTACAACTACTACGTCCCCTACTATCGAGGTACCTTCCAGCACGGCGGTATCTCGATGGAGGAGATGATGGTGCCCTTCATCACCCTGCAACCCAAATGAGCACGATCCACATCCCCTCGCTGGCCTACCTCCACGACGCGGCCCAGGAGTTCCTCCGCGCCGTCGGCCCCGCGCCCCGTGTCGTAGCCTTCTACGGCGAGATGGGCTCCGGCAAGACCACCTTCATCAAGGCCCTTTGCGAAGCCCTCGGTGTCCGCGACGCCATCAACAGCCCCACTTTCGCCATCGTCAACGAGTATGTCGGCCGCGACGCCGATCACCTCATCTACCACTTCGACTTCTACCGCATCCGCACCCTCGCCGAAGCCCTCGACATAGGCACCGAAGACTATTTCGAGCGCCCCTCGTGGAGCTTCATCGAGTGGCCCGAACGCATCGAGCCGCTCCTCCCGCCCCAAGCC
>ERZ773070.2417-NODE-2417-length-10592-cov-3.118345_pt1 | contig 10592 bp, 9 predicted proteins | sample MGYA00580618_ERZ773070 | MGnify/ENA primary metagenome ERZ773070 (study PRJEB29015, sample SAMEA2738023) | human oral metagenome | biome: human oral; feature: human-associated habitat; material: dental | place: China | collected 2019 ...
ATCTATAACAGCAAAGATATATTTAATTTTTAAACAAACTTATTTAAATTACCATTAGTATAATTTTTACCCTCAAATTTAATGTTGTTTTTTACATTATAAATAATTTCATCCAAATTATCCTCATCAGTAATACTAATTAAACAACTATCAAAAGGAAATTTAGAATAATCAATAGAATTAATTTTAGAATTATATATTTTAGTAATAGTTTGCATATTATCAGGGACAAACTCAAATTTATAACCAAGTCTATCTTCTAAATAAAATCTATTAGAAGTTTTACATTTCATTGAACAAGTTGGATAACATTTATTAGACTTGCCTAATGGACAATATTGAATATGCATAACCGGAAGTTTACCATATACTAAAAATTCAGTAGGAAGTGAAGAATTATTACATAAATCAATGAGTGTATCAGTATCAAGTTCAGGAGAAATTGTAACACGATTAACACCAACCTTTTTCAACTCATCAATAGTATGATTATTATAAATATTAAGTGTATATTTAGAAACAATATCAAGTTTCCCAACATATTTCATCATAAATTCAATACCTGATAGATTTGAAATCACAATTCCCTTAATATTAAATTTATTAACTTTTTCATCAAAATTATTATAAAAAACATTTCTAAAATTATCCCTAACAATAGTTGGAATATCAATATAACAATCCGTAAATTGACTAATTTCTAAAAGTTTAGATTCAAACTCTTTTTTTATGAAAAATTTAAGAGGAATGTAAACTCTATCAACATTTTTCAGACTAGAATAATCCATTGAAGTATCAATAGAATTAAGTAAAACAGAATAGGTTCTTACACTAGGAAAAACATGTTGGTTAACAAGTTTAGTAGAAGATAATTTCTCTGGAAGCTTTCTAACGAAATTATCAATACCTTTTTGATAAAGGTTGTTAAGAGCATCTCTACGAAGTGCATTAATAGAGGAGATTTTAGGAATATATAAATTATTATTCATTTCAATATTAATTTGCTTAAACTCAAAATTAGTATCAGTAGTTTTATTTAATTGTTCAATTAAACGTTCTTTAGAAATCGGATTGCTAATAGCTTCAATAGGTTGGATTTCATTTGAAATATTAGTAGAAAGTCCAAAATAAGTATTCCCAGGTTCATCAAGTGAAACAACTTCAAGTTCAAGAGGTTTACCAATCAAAGCTTTAAAGTTGGCAACTAATGGGATTTTTACATGTTCGTGAGAATTAAACTCTTTAATTTCTTTACTGATAATAGAACTATTTATCTTAAAAACTTTATCACCAAGTTCAAGCTTACCTTTAACTCTGCCAATAGTAATGAAATCACCAATAGCGGCACTTTTAACATGTGAACCATTCTTTAAAATTTCGGAAATAGTATATTTATGATCTTCTTGTTGAACAAGGAAAGTATCACCAATATCAAGAGATTCATTAGTTTTTAGAGAAACTAAACCATTCTTTTTATCTATTTTTGAAATATTTCCAATATATAAACCTTGATTACTTGGTTTTTCTTCAAAAACATAATCGTGATTATCATCACCACCAAGGCATCCTTTAGAAAATCCACCCCTATTAAAAGCCAGCATCAAATCATGTAAATCATTTTTATCAACAACATAATCAATATCAGAAAGGGCTAAATCAATGTATTTTCTATAAATACGAGTAACAGTTGCAACATACTCAGGAGTTTTCATTCTACCCTCAAGTTTAAAACTTTTAACACCAGCCTTAATAAGATCAGGAATAAAATCAAGCCCACATAAATCCCTAGGATTGATTAAAAATCCTTTTCCAATATTTTTATAAGAAACATTATCAGAGGTTTCAAGCATATTGTAATACATACGGCAAGGTTGAGCACATCTACCACGATTACCAGACCTACCACCAATAGCACTAGAAAATAAACATTGACCAGAATATGAAATACATATAGCACCATGAACAAAAGCTTCAATATCAATGTTTGCATTACGGCAAATATAATCAATATCAGAAAGCGTAGATTCACGAGCAAGTACAACTCTGCTATAACCAAGATTTTTAAGAGCTATAGCACCTTCTAAATTATGAATAGTCATTTGAGTACTACCATGAACTTCCATACCAGGAAAATTATCGATAATATATTTAGCAAAACCAAAATCATCGACAATAACTGCATCAACACCAAGTTCATAAATATATTTAACAACTTCAATAGCATCATCAAACTCATTATTTTTTAATAGAATATTAAGAGTAAAATTAATCTTAACATTACGAGATTTAGCATAATTAACAGCTTCTCTAATACCATCTTTATCAAAGTTTTTAGCAGAATAACGCGCATTAAAAAGCTGTCCTCCAAAATATACCGAATTGGCACCATTTTGAACAGCAGCTTTCAAACACTCAAAATCTCCAACAGGTGAAAGTAATTCAACCATACAGACCTCCATTTAAATTAATCATATACATTTTATCATAGAATTGCTGAATTATAAATAAGTATTTACGTGAAAATATTGTGAAAAAAGGAAAATTGTTATATTATATGGAAGATAAAAAAGAAAGAGGTTGTAAAAATGCAAGAGTTGAATAGTGAAAAAATTAACAAAACATTAGAAATATTAAATGATACAATTGCAAAATTAACAAGAGAATTTTCGATAGAAAAAGATATACAAAAGGCAAAAATATTCCAATCTAAGCTAGAATTGCTAGAAAAATACAGAGAACAAGCCATTAAAGGAAATATTAATGCAATAGATCATATAATAGAAGAATATAATAAAGGGGCGATATAGGAGGAAACAATGGGAGAGATAGAGATTGAAAGAAAAGCACCTTTAAAGATGATAGAAAGTTTAGTAGAAATATTAGAAAGAAAGTATGGAGAAGAATTTAAAAAAAGTTTACCATGCCCAATTTTAGAAATTGCAAAATTTGCTAGAAGAAGAATAAATCCAATTGTAAATAACAGCATACCTGAAGAAATTAGGATTAGAATGATTAATGACAAAGAACATAATGGAACAAAATTAACGGATTTAGAATACTTAGATACATTTATACAAATCGTAAGTGCATTTACGAGAGGATGCAATAAAAAAGCAATTTATGAAGAAAAATTTGCACACATAATAACAGCGCAAACAGGCGCGGGGAAAACTATGTTAAGAAAATTAATAACAAGAAGAGTCGCTAAACCAGTAATAATAGATCCAGATAGATATAAGCAATATAGACCAGATGTTGATGAAATAGATAAAGATAAGTTTGGAATGTTAACCGGGATAGACTCATATGATCACCGAGATAATTTAGCGTCATTTGCAATAGAAAATGGGTATGATTTACTTTACGAAGTAGCACCAACCAAAGGAGGTAAATTAATAGGAGTTGATTTACAACTATTAGCAGAAAAAGGGTACATTCCATCATTAAATATAATGGCAGTAGGAGATATAGTGAGTGCAGTAGGCATTCATACAAGATATGAAAAGGAATTAGAACAAAGTAAAAATGAGCCAGACCCAAAACCATCAAAATTAACAGATTTAAATAGACATGATGAATCAGTTGAAGCCATTGAAGAAATTGTAAAAGAATATAATTCAAATAATAATGTAAGTATTTATATAAGAGGAAATGAAAGTAATGAATTTCAACCAATATTAATAGAAAGAGAAGATATAGAATATAGTAGACTAAATAATTTTGAAATATATAAGAAATTACAAGAATCATCAAATAAAAAATATATAGAGTCAAGACAATTTGAATATGATATAGAATTCATAAAAGCCCAAATGGAAAATAGAAATGCTCCTAACAGTCAAAAAGAGCAATTAGCGAAGATTGAAGAAAGAGGACAAAAAATAATAGACGAAAAAAATAGAAGTGATTATGGTGAGTAATATTATTCATCAAAAGAATAAAACTTAATATTTATGTAATTGACAATCATAATAAATTAGTTGATAATAATTAAAGTACAAAAGAATTTGTTTGAAGAACCAAGGAGGAAATAAAGATGTCTTACGTATTCAACAGAATTACTGTAAAGCCACAATTACCAGAAAGAATAAAAAGATTGGATGATATTTCATATAATCTATGGTGGTCATGGAATACAGAATTTTTAAGACTATTTAAAATAATAGATATAGATTTATGGGAAAAATGTAAAAAAAGTCCGATAAAATTTTTAAAACAAGTATCACAAGATAAAATAGAAGCATGTATTAAAGACGAAGAATTTTTAAGACAATATGATAAAATAGTAAAAGACTTTGATGGATACATGAACAGTAAAACAACATGGTTCAATAAAAAATATCCAGACAAAATTCAAAACGAAGTAATTGCATATTTTTCAGCAGAATATGGATTGGATGAAACAGTAGCAATATATTCTGGTGGATTAGGAATTTTATCAGGTGACCATATGAAAGGTGCCAGTGATAAAGGAATTCCATTAGTAGGAATAGGATTATTATATAGAAATGGATACTTTGATCAACAAATTAATGGTTGGGGAGAACAAGAATGTATCTATAAGGAAGTAGATACAGACTTATTACCAATAAAACCAGTTAAAGATAAAGATGATAATGATTTAATAGTATCAGTAAAAATGCCATTAGCAGAATTAAATTTAAAAGTATGGCAAATAGATATAGGTAGAAGAAAACTATATTTAATGGATTCGGACATAGAATCAAACATTGAAGAATATAAAGGAATAACTAAAACATTGTATGGTGGAGATCAAGAAATGAGAATCCAACAAGAAATCGTTTTAGGAATTGCTGGTACAAAATTAGTAAAAGCTCTAGGATTAGAACCAGAAGTATATCACATGAATGAAGGACATTCATCATTCTTGTTGTTGGAATTAATAAAACAAACAATGAATGAAAAACAAGTATCATTCAATATAGCAAGAGATATCGTAACAGCAAAAACAGCCTTTACAACACACACACCAGTACCAGCAGGAAATGACATATTCCCAATAGAATTAGTAGAAAAATATTTTGATGGAATGTGGAATGAACTAGGGATTACTAGAAATGAATTCATGGAGCTAGGAATGAAACCAGGAGATAATTTCTCAAGTGGATTCAATATGGGAATTTTAGCATTAAAAATTGCTGGTAGAAAAAATGGTGTAAGTAAATTACATGGAGCAGTATCAAGAGAATTATTTGGAGATGTATGGCCGGAAGTACCAGCAAACGAATCACCAATTGGATATGTAACAAATGGCGTACACATTTGTTCTTGGGTAGCACCAGCAATTAAAGAATTATATAATGAATATTTAAAACCATATTGGCAAGATGATATTTCAAATGACGAAACATGGAATGATATTTATAAAATACCAAATGAAAAATTATGGGCAGTACATCAAGCAAGAAAAGTAAAATTGTTGAAAATCGTAAAAGACTCAACAACTTCAAGACTGAGAAGATACAATTATGGATATGATGAAATAGAAAAATTAACATCTGGATTGAATCCAAATGCATTAACAATTGGATTTGCAAGAAGATTTGCTACATACAAAAGAGCAACACTAATATTCAGAGATTTAGAAAGAATTACACAAATATGTAATGAAAAAAATCAACCAGTTCAATTTATTTTTGCTGGAAAAGCACATCCAAGAGATGTTGAAGGACAACATTTAATAAGATATATACATGAATTATCATTAAAACCACAATTTAAAGGAAAAATCTTTATATTAGAAAATTATAATATTGGAATGTCAAGGTATTTAGTAGCAGGCGTAGATGTATGGCTAAATAATCCAAGAAGACCATTGGAAGCATCAGGAACATCAGGGCAAAAAGCAGCAGCAAATGGAGTAATCAACTTCAGTGTACTAGATGGATGGTGGGCAGAAGGATATAATCAAAAAAATGGTTGGAAAATAGGAACAAATTCAGAATATCAAAGCTATGATGAGCAAGATGATGTAGATGCAAAGAGTATTTATGATACCTTACAAAATAAGATAATTCCAATATATTATGAAAAAAATGAAAAAGGTTATTCAGACAAATGGTTGGAAATAATGAAAAACAACATAGCTACAAATGCAGGACGATACAGTATGTCAAGAATGTTGGATGACTATACTAAAGATATATATGTACCATTAATGAACGCAACAAAAAATAGATATAACGATTTAACCAATGTTGCAACCTACAATACTTGGAAAACAGATATAGTAAAAGCATTCAATAACATTAAAATTACACAGGACGAATCAAATAGCAATGATATCACAGTCAACGCAGGTAAAGTAATAACTGTAAAATGCAACATAGAAATACCAGAAAATATCAATATTGAAAGCGTGGATCCACAAGTATATTATGGAAAAATAACAATGTCAGGAGTAGTTGATGATATTCAAGTACTACCAATGAGGTTAGAAAAAGAAGAAAATGGATTATATACATTTTCAAGTAAAATCAATCTAAAATCAGGTGGAGATTATGGATATACATTTAGAATTGTACCAAAACATCCAATGTTACTAAATCAAATGGACTTAAACTTAATCAAATGGATAACAGGATAAGGAGAAAAAATCAATGAAAGAGAAGAAAGAAGAAAAGTCAATAACAGACTATGTTGTATTTTATGTAATAATAGGATTATTACTAGGGATTGTATTAGGTAATGCAATACAAAATACAGCACTAGGAATATTTGCTGGAACTGTCATAGGATTAGCATCAGGTGTTATTCAAAAAATGAATAAAAAGATAGAAAAAGAAAATAATAAATAGTAGCAAAAAATCACTTTGAGGTATATAATCAAAGTGACTTTTTTGTTTGTAATAGAGGTAAAAATGAAGAACATAATAAAAGCAGGTTGTATTTTAGTAAATAAAGAACAAAAAGAAATTGCTTTAGTAGTTCAAAATGGATAATATTCATTTCCAAAGGGACATTTAGAAGGAAATGAAACAATAAAGGAATGTGCAATTCGAGAAACAATAGAAGAAACAGGACATGATGTAAAAATAATTAAAAAGTTAAAATCAATTAAATACAAATCACCAGAAGAAATAGTATATGAAAACCATTATTTTTTAGGAATTGATAATGGAATAACAAATAAAAAAATTGATTCAAAAGATAGAGAAATAACTGAATGGTATAAGATTGAAAAAATTTCAGAAAAATTATCATATCAATATTTAAAAACATACTGGCAAGAAATACGAAATACAGTAGAAAAACTATTAATTCAAAATTAAGATAAAAGGGGTAAATGATGGCATTAGAAAAAACAAAGCTAACAAAAGAAAAGATTATCGAAATTGTTACAAATGATTATGGATTACTAGGAACAATAGAAATAAATTATATAAATCGAGGAACTGCAAATATATTTAAAATAACGGTTGATGATAAAAAATATATTTTAAAAGAATTTAATTCAGAAAGAACATTAAAGTATATTGAAAAAGAAATAAATATCATAAATTACCTATCAACTAAAGGCATCTCAGTTCCTAAATATTTGCAATTAAAAAACGGTGAATATCATACAAATATTGAAGACAGAATAATTATAATGCAAGAATTTATTGAAGGAGAAATATTAGAAGACAATGAAGCAAACTATGAGCAATTAATAAAATCAGCAACATTATTAGGAAAATTAACAAAAGCACTTGAAGAATATCCTGACTTAGAAGATGAAGATATTATCAATCAAAAATTTTCAAAAAGATATCTATTAGATTCAATTGAAAAAATAGAAATAGAAAAAAATAAAATCAAAAATAATAACGAATTTAAAGAAAAATTCATTGAAGATTATGAACTAAAAATAAAGATGGCAGAAGAATTATCAAAAACTTTTGATTTTGAAATAATGAACAAGCTAACAATAAAAAACACGCATGGAGACTATTGCAACTTACAACTCATATATAATGATAGAAAAGAAATAACTGTAATAGATTTTGAAGCAGCTAAAAGAATGCCAATAATTTGGGACATAATGAGGTCATACTGCTATATGGATAAAGATGCAAAAGACGGAAAGATAAATATAAAAAATTTAAAAGAATATGTAAGAGAAGTAAATAAATATGTACAATTAAATCAATATGATTTAAAATATGCAGCATACATATTTTTAATTCAATTAACAGGAAGTGTTTTTGGATATAGAGAATATAATAACAATTACGAGCAAAAAAACTTACTAAGATTTGCATTGTTCAGGACAAAAATTTGTAAGGACTTATATAGAAATTCAAATAAAATAAGTAATGAGCTTTTAAAAATATTGGAGGAAGAATAATGAAAAAAATATTAATAGCAACAAGAAATAAAGACAAATTTGCAACAATTAAACAAGTATTAAGCAAAATGGCTGAAGAAGAATATAGCTATTACAGTTTATACGATATTGAAGGATTGGACAAAGACGAAAAAGAAAGTGGAACAATCGACAAAAGAGCATATGACAAAGCAAACCAAATATATCAAACAATTGAAAATAATGATTTTGAATATATTATTGGAATAGATGATGGTATCAAACTAAAAGGTATTTTACGTGAAAATGTAAAAGATTATTTACACGATATAATTGATGACAAATATTTATCGGAAGATGAAAAAATTGAAATAGTAAGGGCATACTGCTTTATGGATAAAAATGGTGAATACAAAACAACAATAACAGAAATTCCATTTAAATATAAAAAATACAATGGTGAATTAAAAATAGAAGCAAACACATATCCATTAAGTCGTGTATTAACACCAGTGGATTCAGATACACCAGTGTCAGAGCTAAGCAATGAAGATGATATAAATTATTGCTTCAAATATACAGAACCAAAATTGAAAGAAATTTTTCAAAGTAAAATTAATACAAACAATGATATAATCAAAAAGATTTAATAAATTAAACAGCCTTAATTGCTAGTAAAATAAATTTCTGCAATTAAGTGTTTTTATGCCAAAATTTATTATGGTGCCTACTGCGATGGATGCAATAAAAATATCTATATGAAAGATAATGGCAAACTATGGCAAGACTTTCCAGCTGCACCATTTTGGGCTACCAATCCAAAACATAGCGCAGGAGTACTTAACTATCATGACTTTAGCTTTACAAACACTTACAGCGGCACTGTTTTAAGAAATGATGTAAGCAGCATAAGCAATGGCGAGCAAATAATTTTTATAAGAAACCCTTCAGCAGTTACTGATGTGGCTAAAATGAGAGCACCTAGCTGGCTTCTTTATAGTGAATTTGATGAGAAAACCGAAACAAATAATTTTAATCTAAATTTTCTAGTACCAAATGGCGAATGGGCTGGTAAAGTCCTAAAGAGCAATAATATAGAAGATAAGACAAGCGGTGCAGTTGGAGGTTTTATAGGAGTAAAATCTAATAGTGATAGTAATCTAGATATAAGCGATAAGACAAACAGGAGAATAGAGTGGTAAAAAGGGGTGGCTTTTCATTGATAGAGCTTATCTTGTCAGTGCTTGTAGTGGCCATAGTAAGTGCAAGCCTACCACTAGCAGTAAGAACTACTTCAAATCTAAGCGAGCAATCCTTAATGCAAGAAGGACTAATGAATGCTAAAACTTATATGTCATTAATATTAAAAGCACCATTTAGCGATCAAGTCTTAATAGCAGGTAAAAATACCATGCCATCATCTATAACCACTCAAGAGGCTATAATTTTTCCTCTTATTATCTGCGATCAAGGGGCAAATCCAGATTTTTATGAAAAAAGCGGTGTAAAAGGAGAGGGACATAGGATACTTGCTTATCCAGTGCAAAATTCATCTGCATGTGCCACAAGGCCTAGTGATTCAAAGCTTCCAGAATCAATCAAAAGCGTAAATTTTAAAGTAAAATCTATCAAAAATTTCAATACCCAAAAATCCATCTCACCAACTGCTAGCACTACTAAACGCGACTTTATCATAGATACAGAAACGACTCCAACTATAACAAATGGAGCTGATAAATTTGTAGTTAGCACTCCTTTAAACGATAACGACGTTTTACAGATAAAGCTAGATACGACTATGAAAACTACAAAAGAGAGCAAAAGCGTACTTTATGGATATGCCTTTAATATAGGTGAAAGTAGCACTCTAAGTGTAAAAGAATGGAAATGAAAAAAACAAAAAAAGCTTTTACATTAATTGAGCTAATAATAGTCATCACCGTACTTGGCGTTATCTCACTTATGAGCTTTAACACGCTTATGAATTTATATCAAAATTATTTTCAAAGCAAAGTAATAAACGAACTAGAAACACAAAGCGAAATCGCTCTAGAGCAAATTTCAATGCTACTTAGCCACAGAATCAAACAAAGCGTTATCGCTAGAAAAAAAAATGGAGATTACCTAGCTCTAAATGATAGTGGCGTAAATTTAAGTAGTGACTTTGAAATTTTAGAATTTATCCCAGCTGCTTATGAGCTATTTGACGGTATCAACGAATATAAAGGAGATGATACTAACGGAGATCACATCTTCGAAGAAGGTATATATAGCGGATATGTAG
>ERZ773070.2421-NODE-2421-length-10578-cov-8.604295_pt1 | contig 10578 bp, 10 predicted proteins | sample MGYA00580618_ERZ773070 | MGnify/ENA primary metagenome ERZ773070 (study PRJEB29015, sample SAMEA2738023) | human oral metagenome | biome: human oral; feature: human-associated habitat; material: dental | place: China | collected 2019 ...
CGATTGCACGCGCGATGGGGCGCAAGTTCATCCGCATCTCGCTCGGCGGCATCCGTGATGAGGCGGAGATTCGCGGGCACAGGCGCACCTATGTCGGCGCAATGCCGGGGCGCATCCTCGAAGGAATTCGCCGCGCGGGCACGCGGAACCCCGTATTTCTTTTGGATGAGGTCGACAAGATCGCAATGGACTTCCACGGCGACCCGTCGGCGGCGCTCCTCGAGGTGCTTGACCCTGCACAAAACTGCACGTTCAGTGATCACTTTGTCGAGTTGCCGTTTGACCTCTCGCGCGTATTCTGGATTGTGACGGCGAACAACCCTGCCAAGATCCCCGCTCCCCTGCGCGATCGCATGGAGATCCTGAACCTCTCAAGCTATACCGAACTCGAGAAGATCGAGATCGCCCGGCGTCACCTCCTGCCGCGTCAGCGCATGCAGAACGGGCTCAAGGCAAAGGACATCCGCGTGAGCGCGGGTGTCTGGCCCGAGATCATCCGCTCCTACACGCGCGAAGCGGGCGTGCGTGAACTCGAGCGCGTGATCGGACAGCTCTGCCGCAAGGCGGCGCGCAGGATCGTTGCCGATGAGAAGCCGCCGATTTCCGTGACAAAGGCAAATCTCGCGGACTTCCTCGAGCGCCCGAAGTATCACGCGGCAAAGCAGGAGAAGAAGCCGCTTGTCGGCGTCGTGACGGGACTCGCATGGACGGAGGTCGGCGGCGATGTGCTGCGCACGGAGGTCAACATCCTGCGCGGGAAGGGCAAACTTATCCTCACGGGACAGCTCGGCGAGGTCATGCAGGAGTCGGCACAGGCGGCGCTTTCGTATGTACGCAGCCGTGCGGGCGTCCTTCATCTCGCCGAGGACTTCTACGAAAAAGACGACATCCACATCCATCTGCCCGAGGGCGCGATCCCGAAGGACGGTCCCTCTGCCGGCATTACGATGGCGACCGCGATGATCTCGGCGCTCACTGGGCGCAAGGTGCGCTCCGATGTTGCCATGACGGGGGAGATCACCCTGCGCGGTAACGTCCTGCCGATCGGCGGGCTCAAGGAAAAGACACTTGCCGCCTATCGCGAGGGAATGAAGACCATCGTCCTGCCGCAGGAGAATGAGCGCGACATCGAGGATATCCCCGATGTTGTCCGATCCTCTCTCGAGTTCGTACCCGTTGCACATATGGACGAGGTGCTCAAGATTGCGCTGTATAATTAGGAGGTGTGCCTGTGACAGAGCCCGTTGTCGTTACGAAAGCAACCTATCTCGCCTCTGCCGTGCGGCGTGACCAGTATCCCGAGGAGCGGCGTCCCGCCGTCGCCTTTATCGGGCGCTCGAATGTCGGGAAATCCTCACTCATCAACTCGCTCACGCGTATCCGTCAGCTCGCGCGCGTCTCCTCGAAGCCGGGCAAGACACAGACGATCAACTTTTACGAACTCATCCTCAAGATCGACGGAGGCGAGGAGCGGCATTCCGTCCATCTCGTCGATCTGCCGGGCTACGGCTATGCAAAGGTCGGGCGCGCGAGCAGAAAGGTCTGGGCGAAGTTTATCGAAGAATATTTCCTCTGCGCCGAAGAACTGCGCTTCGTCTGCCTCCTGCTCGACATTCGGCACACACCGATGGAATCCGACCGCAGGATGTTTGACTGGCTTTTGGAGCATGACATCCCCGTGCTCGTCATCGCCACGAAGGCGGACAAAATCGGAAGGAATGCGCGCCGCACACAGATTGCGGCGATGCAGAAAGCGCTCGGCGTGCCCGAACTCACGATTCTCCCCTACGCATCGCCGAAAAATGAAGGACGCCGCGAATTGCTTGACGTGATGAAGGAGTATCTGGTAGAATAGGCACAGAAAGAAATGAAGCTGGTTCATCTTTCCGTGTCCGAATATCCGCCCATGAGCAAGGCAGGTGCACGATCGGCAGAAAGAAGGACTGTTGTCTGTGTATTAGGGGGATGTTATCGTGAATCCACTTACAGATTTTGACAAGCGGCTGCTGAACCTGCTGCAGGGCAACCTGCCACTGTGTTCACGGCCGTTTGCGCGTTTGGGCGAAATGCTGGAGACCACGGAGGAACATGTTCTCAGCCGTCTGAATGCGTTGAAACATGAGGGGTACCTCCGGCGGATCGGCACCTTCTTCAACTCGGAACAGCTCGGCTACCACGGCACGCTCATCGCGCTGCGTGTTGCCGAGGACCATCTTGCGGACGTGGTGCAGGCGGTCAACCGTTATGTGGGGGCGACCCACAACTACGAGCGCGAGGGGAAGTACAACCTCTGGTTCACACTCCTGACGCCGTCGCGTCGTGCGGAGGAAAAGATCCTCGCCGACGTCGCCGCGCTGCCGGGCGTGGAGCACCTGATGAGCCTCAAGGCGAATAAGCGCTACAAGATCAACGTGCAGTTCAAACTCGTGTGACCGTTGGAAGGTATCGAACTATGACCGAAGAGATAGAGATCAGTGAACTTGATCGAAAGATTGTCCGCCTTTTGCAGGGCGAGTTTCCGCTTGTTGCAGAGCCCTATAAGGCGCTTGCGGCAGAGATCGGCATTACGGAGGAGGAACTTCTCACGCATATCACCGCCATGCGTGAGGAGAAGAAGATCCGCAAGATGGGCGCCGTTCTGCGTCATCGTGAGGTGGGCTTTACTGCAAACTGCCTGTGTGTCTGGGACGTGCCCGATGGGCGCGTGGACGAGGTCGCAAAGCGTATGGCGGAGCATCCGCGCGTCTCACATTGCTACGACCGCAACCGCACGGACGATTGGCAGTACAACCTCTATACGATGATCCACGGCTACAGCCGTGAAGAGTGTGAGGAGATTGCAGCGGAGCTCGCCGCCTCGACTGGCATCGAGGAGCGCCGCATGCTCTACACCAAGAAAGAATGGAAAAAGACCTCGATGCGATATTTTAGCGAGGATGACTAAAAGGAACTGCTGCATGAAGAGTTTGACCTGCTCCTAGGTCAAACTTCATGCAGCAGCATCTTTCATTTGTATATACATATGCGGCATGCAGTACTGTCTTGGCGCATCTTTTGTCAGCTAATGTACGGTATTTCCGAGCGCCATCGGCAGTACATGCGTCGCACTTGCCATCGCGCGCAAATCGGCGGCGGACTTTTCTGCCCAGATTGCAGCGACCTTCTTTTGAAATGCAAGCGCCGAGAGCGGCGCTTCTTTTTGTACGCGGATGTTCTTTCGGATGATCTCGGCAAACTCCTCGGGGATGCTTGCCGTTCTCTGTGCGAGCAGGATTTTCAGTTTCGTGTCGACAAGATAGAGGTGTATGGTCGGATCGGCAAGGCTTTCCTCATCCGGCAGCAGATCCTCCTTTACAAGGGAGAGGGAGAGCGGCGCGTCGCCCCAGCCGTCCTTGAAGATGCCGTCGATGCGGTAGAGGAGGAAGAGCACGCCGTCAATCTCCGTCACCGCAAGCGCGATCTCACCCGTGCGAAATGCCTCGACGGCGATGGCATCCGTGCGTGAAAGCTGGAGCAGGAACATCATGCCATTCTTGTCCACATGGAACATTCCTCCGTCTGCCTGCGCCAGAATGGGCAGAGGGAACGGTTCGCCGACGGCAAAATTCGTCGATGTACTCATGAACATCCCCTCACAGCATCCGCAGACCCGCAACACCACGAATACCAAGACCCGGTGCTGTGGACGCAGTAATGTCCTTTTCGTTGAACACGGCGCCGCCCTCAATCGGATCCTCGCTGCAGAGTACGGGACCGTCGAGATCGATGCGCGTGACAATCTTCTTTGCACAGGCGAGGGCGACGGCGGCGTTGACGGAGATCTTCGCTTCGAGCATACAGCCGAGCATACACTCCATACCGTAGATCTCCGCCGCCGCAACGATCTGCTGTGCCGGATAGAGACCGCCGCATTTCATGAGTTTGATGTTCACCATATCAGCGGCGTGCAGCTGCATGATGCGTAGGGCATCGGCGGGGGAGAATACCGCCTCATCGGCAAGGACGGGAATGTCGCTTTCGCGTGTAACATAGGCAAGTCCCTCGATATCCGCAGCGGCGACGGGTTGCTCGACAAGTTCGATGTCGAGTCCCTTTTCTGCCATCTGCGCGAGAATGCGTACTGCCTCGCGCGGCTTCCATGCCTGATTTGCGTCGATGCGGATGCGCACATTGCTGCCGACTGCCTCACGCACGGCGGCGAGTCGTGCGACATCGAGCGAGGGGGTGACGCCGACCTTGATCTTGAGGGTGTCATAGCCGCGTCGAATCGCGTCACGCGCGTCGCGTGCCATCTCCTCCGGATCGTTCACGCTGATTGTGATGTCTGTGACAATGCCGTCCTTTGCACCGCCGAGCAGCTTGTGCACGGGAATGTTCCATAGCTGTCCGTAGAGATCGTAGAGCGCCATGTCGACGGCTGCCTTTGCCGAAGAATTGTGAATCAGCGCCGTCTGCACGGATTGAATCAAATCCTCGAATTCGCTCACCTCGCGCCCGATGAGCAACGGCGCAAGATGTGTGCGGATCGCGTCGATAATGCCGCCTGTCGTGTCGCCTGTGACGACGCCCGTCGGCGGTGCTTCGCCGTAGCCCGTCGCTCCCGTATCCGTGCGGATGAGGACGATGACATCCTCCACGCTGTCCACGCGCCGACGTGCGGTCTTGAATGGTACGCGCAGGGGGACGGAGAGCATTCCGAGTTCGACCTTTGTGATTTTCATAGAAATCCTCCTTTGATTCCTTTGGTATACAGAATTCTTTCATAAATGTTCACATTTTAGGGCAGAAGTCCATTGTGTTATCTCATTGCTTTATTATATAATCAACATTGTCATTCTTCAAGGAATTATCCTGTTACAGATGATGTATTTGCAACAAAGGAGTGGATTTTATGATTACGGATGGATTTACCTATGTCGCCGTGCTCATCCTGCTTGCAGGCGCATTGGTGACGCTCGAAAAGGGGACGGGGTGGGCGCTGTTCCGCTATTTGCCTGCCGTCGTGCTCGTTTACCTCATCTCCATGCTGCTCTGCACGGTCGGTACGTGGGATATGGCGGCGACGAAGCCGGCGTATGGTGCGCTCAAGAACTCGCTGACGTACGCGATGGTCTTCACGATGCTGCTGCGCTGCGACATCCGCAAGGTGCTGAAACTTGGTCCGCGCATGCTGCTCGGCTTCTTCTCCGCGTCGATTACCATCATGATTGGATTCATCGTTGCCTTCCTTGTGATGAAGGGATTCATCGGCGCTGACTCGTGGATGGCGCTCGGCGCACTCTGCGGCTCGTGGCTCGGCGGCTCGGGCAACATGGTCGCCGTGCAGGCGGCGCTCGGTGTGTCGGAGGCGGATATGGGCTATGCGCTCGTGGTTGACTCGATCGACTACTCCATCTGGGTCATGTTCCTGCTCTGGCTCATCACGCTCGCGCCGCGCTTCAACCGCTGGAACAAGGCGGATACGACGCAGCTCGATGCCGTGTCGCGCAGCCTCGAGGAGGACGCAAAGCTGAACACGGGCACGATCACGTTTCAGAGTCTTATACTGCTCCTCGGCACGGCACTCATTGTTTCGGCGGTCGGTACAAACGTCGGCAAGATGCTGAACGCCGCCGTACCGTTTTTCGACAAAGCGACGTGGACGATCCTCTTTATCACGGTGCTCGGACTGATCGGTGCGGTCTCGCCGCTCGGGCGCGTGGCGGGTTCGGCAGAGATGTCGAATGTCCTGCTTTACTCCGTCATCGCACTGCTCGCCTCGCGTGCATCCCTGCTCGAACTTGGTGATGCGCCCTATTGGATCCTGACGGGCTTTATCATCCTCGGCGTACACTTTACGCTCATGTTCTTCCTTGCACGCATCTTCAAGCTCGACATGTTCACGGCGTGCGTCGCCTCCCTCGCGAACATCGGCGGCACGGCGTCTGCGCCCGTGCTCGCAGGCACGTACTCCGGCTCGCTCATCCCCGTCGGCATTCTGATGGCGCTGATGGGCTATGTCATCGGTACGCCGTTCGGCATCCTCGTCGCCCATACAATGGAAATGTTTAAGTAGGATTATTGTGCTCTTGCTAAAATAATAAGGGACTGTTGCATGAACGCCCCTATCGGCTCGCTACGCTCGCCACTTCCCCCGCTCTGGCGGGGGAAGCTAAGATGCCATAATTCTAGCCTTCCCCGTTTGACGGGGAAGGGGGACCGCGCAAGCGGTGGAAGGGGCACAAAGAAGGGGCGTTGTACGAAGTTTTAGCTTCGTGCAACAGCCCCTTTTCATTTGGAGAGATTGCTTCGCACAATATGCGCCATATCCATCGGAAGAGGGGCTTCGATGGTGAGGTGTTCCCCCGTGCGCGGATGTGTGAGTGTGAGACGCGCCGAGTGGAGGGCGTGACGCGTGATTTCGTCCATGCTCCCGCCATAGAGATCGTCGCCGAGCAGGGGATGTCCCAGATGGGCGAGATGGACGCGAATCTGATGGGTGCGTCCTGTCTCGAGGCGCAGGCGCAGGAGGCTGTGTCTGCCGTCTGTCCGTTCTGTTCTGTAATGTGTGCGTGCGGGCTTCCCATCGGGGGAGACACAGCGCAGGATGATGCTCGGCAGAGCGCGTGCGATGGGTGCGTCGATCGTGCCCTCTGCGGGAGTGAGCGAACCCTCAATGAGTGCCAGATATTCCCGCACGAGCGCATCCTGCTTTGCAATCTGATACTGCACTTCGGGGTGCTTCGCGATGAGCAGCAGTCCCGTCGTATTGCGGTCGAGGCGGTGGCAGGGGTGAAAGTCGAGTGGCGTGCCGCGCGCCTCGTAGAGTCCAAGGACTGCGTTGGCAACAGTTCCGTGTGCCTCCCTCGTCGTCGGATGAACAAGCTGCCCTGCGGGCTTGTCGAGGACGAGGAGATCCTCGTCCTCGTAGACGATCGCAAGGGGGAGCTGTTCGGGGATGACCGAAGAAATGATTGGCAGCTCGTATGAGACAATATCTCCTGCGCGCAGCATTGTGCGTGCGGCAATCTCGGAAACGCCGTTCACGGTGAAGGTGCCGCTGTGCTTGATGCGTTTCCAAAGAGTTGAAGAAATTCCGCACACGCGCATCAGATATGCCTTTGCAGGGCACCCCTCGTCCTCCGGAAGCATAACGATGTGTTCCGTCATTCCTTTTGACTCTGACGGCGCAGTGCGAGGATGATGCGGAAGGAGATGGAGAGAATGATGGCAATGACCGTTGCAAGTGCCATGCCGCGCAGTGTGACCGTGCCGATCGTGAGGCTTGCGGTCGATACGCCGACACCCATGACGATGGAGGTCAGGAGGAGGTTCATCGGGTTGTTGTAGTCCACCTTTGCCTCAACGAGGATGCGGATGCCCGAGGCGGCAATGACGCCGAAGAGCAGCATGGATACCCCGCCCATGACGGGCGTCGGGATGCTCTGGATGAGCGCGGCGAGCTTGCCGAGACAGGAGAGCAGGATCGCGAAAATGGCTGCGCCGCCAATGACCCATGTGGAGTAGACCTTCGTGATGGCGAGGACGCCGATGTTCTCACCGTACGTCGTGTTCGGCGTTGAACCGAAGAAGCCGGAGAAGATCGTGGAGACACCGTTGCCGAGCAGCGAGCGGTCGAGTCCCGGATCCTTTGCGAGGTTGCGTCCGACGATGTTGCCCGTCACGATGAGATGGCCGATGTGCTCCACGATGACGACAATGGAGGCGGGCAGAATAATGAGGATGGCACGCAGGTCGAACGTCGGTGTGTAGATGGTCGGAATCGCCAGCCAAGGCGCACTCTCAACGTGGGAGAGATCGACGATGCCCACGGCAAATGCAATGATGTAGCCCGCGACTACGCCGATGAGAATCGGAATAATGGAGAGAAAGCCGCGAAATGCCATCGAGGCAAAGATGGTGATCGCAAGGGTTGCGATTGAGACGAAGATGACGGTGGCATCCGTGTTTTCCCCCGTAAGCCCTGCCATATTTGCCGCCGTCGGCATGAGTTCGAGTCCGATGACCGCAACGATCGCGCCCATCGAGGCGGGCGGGAAGATCACGTCGATCCAGCTCGTTCCGATCGTGTGGACGATGAAGCTGACAATACAGAAGACAATGCCGACAACGATGAAGCCGCCGAGCGCCGCCTCATAGCTGTACTCGGAGAGAACGAGAAAGACGGGGGAGAGAAAGGCAAAACTTGAGCCAAGATAGGCGGGAATCTTCCCCTTGCAGAGGATGAGGTAGAAGAGCGTGCCGATGCCGTTGAAGAGCAGCACGGTTGCGGGATTGACATGAAAGAGAATCGGCACGAGTACGGTCGAGCCGAACATCGCGAAGAGGTGCTGCAGCGAAAGGGGGATGGTCGTCAGGAGCGGCGGACGTTCCGTTGTATCAATTACCTTTTGGGACATAAGATCACTCCGTTTCAGAATCGTAGAATATGTGCGTTCTTATGATACCATAGACGGCGGCGGGGAACAATCATCATTTCGCGTGGCACGTTTTCACTTGCAGTTTCTCGCGGGATTCGGTAAGATAACCTCTATAAGTGAATGCAAAGAGGAAGTGAAGCATGAAATATCCAATGAAACTGATAGCACCGCTTAAGGATTATCTTTGGGGTGGGATGCGTCTGAGGGACGAATATGGAAAAGAAACACAGCTGATGAAGGTCGCTGAGAGTTGGGAGCTTGCCTGTCACAGAGACGGCAAGAGTGTGATTGCAAACGGTGCGGCAGCGGGGCAGACCCTCGCAGATTGGATCGCGGCGGAAGGGCAGGATGCGCTCGGCAGGAATGCAGCGAGGTTTTCCTATTTCCCCCTGCTCATCAAGCTGATTGATGCACATGATGACCTCTCTGTGCAGGTGCATCCTGATGACAACTATGCCATGCAGGCAGAGGGAGAGTACGGCAAGACGGAACTGTGGTACGTTGTGGACGCTGCGGCGGGAGCAGAGCTGCTCTATGGTTTTCAGCATGAAATCACAAAGGAGGAATTTCGCCGTCGCATTGAGGAGGGGACCCTGCTCGATGTCGTGCGTCGTGTGCCTGTAAAGAAAGGGGATGTGTTCTTCATCCCTGCGGGGACGCTCCACGCGATCGGTAAGGGCATCCTCATCTGCGAGATTCAGCAGAACTCGAACACAACGTACCGCATCTACGACTATGGACGTGTCGGGACAGATGGGAAACCGCGCGACCTCCATATTGACAAGGCGCTCGATGTGGTTCGTCTTGCTCCAGTCACGCAGCATGCGGCATCCTCGCCCCCCATTGATATCTTTTCGGGGGCAGAGGTGAGGCTTCTTGCGGCATGTGATTATTTCACCGTGTATCACCTGAGCGTTGCGAGCAAATGTTCACTCACAGCGGGTACGGATTCGTTTCACGCGCTGACCGTACTCGACGGCAGTTTGATCCTGCGTGCTGAGACGGAGGAGCTGCATATTCAGAAAGGGGAGAGTGTATTCCTTCCGGCGGGGCTCGGACGCTATGAGATGTATGGCAACGGAGAACTGATTCTTAGTAAGATATAGAGCAGGGCTTGACGGCTTTGCTATAATGAAACCATTAGGAGAACTTTTTAGGAAACCCAAAGGGAGGGTGAGACTCATCGAATTTCATGCCTTGACAAAGGAAGACAAGCCCCTGCTTGATCGCTATTTCCGTGCGAATTACTACGAGAATTCGCATTTTAACTTTACGAATCTCTACATGTGGCGCGAGCCGTTCCACGTTCACGTTGCGGAGGAAGATAACGTCCTCTATGTCGTGAGCGAGTGGAAGGCGCGTGTCTCGGCATTGCAGCCGTTCTGCGATCCCACGCTGTACCCTGCGGCGACGAAGAAGCTGCTCGCGTACTTCGAGGAGATTGAGCAGCCCTTTCACATCTACGATATGGAGCGCGGCTATGCCGATTTTCTGCGCAGCTGCGACTGTGCGAATTTTGAGGTGGTCGCCGACCGTGACAACTATGACTATGTGTATCTCTCGGAAAAACTCATCAGTCTTGCGGGGCGCAAGCTGCACTCGAAGAAGAACCATCTGAACGCGTTCCACAAGGAGCATCCCGATGCGGTGTTTGTGCCGATCACGGATGAAATCGTGACGCTGTGCAAGCTCGAGCTGAACAGCTGGTATAAGCAGCACAAGCAGGAGGACGGTACGGTTGATCCGTTCATCGGCTACGAGCGCACGGCGATCCTTGAGGTGCTGAACAATTTCGAGGATTTCGGGCTGAAGGGCGGCGCAATCCTCCTCGGGGGGCGCGTCATTGCCTTTACCTTCGGCGAGCAGCTGAACACGGACACGGCGGTGATTCACGTCGAGAAGGCGGATCCCGAGCTGCGCGGCGCATATCCCGCGATCAATCAGGGCTTCGTGGAGCACGCGTGGAGCCATCTGACCTACATCAACCGCGAGGAGGATATGGGTATCGAGGGGCTGCGCAAGGCAAAGGAGTCCTACAAGCCCGAGAAGCTGATCGAAAAGTTTAATGCTACTCTGTGTCTCGGGTGATGTCCCGCGCGAACGCCTCGTTACGCAAGTGATCGCGTGCTCGTTCGCCTAAATACCGGCGCACTTCTTA
>ERZ773070.2422-NODE-2422-length-10578-cov-7.863632_pt1 | contig 10578 bp, 8 predicted proteins | sample MGYA00580618_ERZ773070 | MGnify/ENA primary metagenome ERZ773070 (study PRJEB29015, sample SAMEA2738023) | human oral metagenome | biome: human oral; feature: human-associated habitat; material: dental | place: China | collected 2019 ...
TCAAGGCCACGGTGGACGCCTACGACGGCACCGTCACCCTCTACGGCTGGGACGAGTCGGATCCCATCCTCCAGACCTGGTCGAAGGTCTATCCGGGGCTCATCACCCCGAAGTCCGAAATCAGCCCCGAACTGATGGCGCACCTGCGTTACCCGCAGGACCTGTTCAAGGTGCAGCGCCAGATGCTGGGGTTCTACCACACGACCAACCCGTACACCTTCTTCCAGCAGTCGGACATCTGGGAGGTGCCGACCGATCCCGTCAAGGGCGGCGAGAGCGGAACCAAGGAACCCCCCTACTTCCTGACCATCAAGTGGCCGGGCGAGGAGCAGGCGCACTACTCCAACACGACGGTTTTCGTCCCGCGGGGACGCGAGAACCTCTCGGTCTACATGGCCGTCAACGCGGATGCGACCAGCCCGAACTACGGGCAGCTGCGAGCACTCAAGCTCTCGGATGCCAAACAGATTCCGGGACCGGGCCAGACCTTCAACGCGATCTCGACCAACGAGGCCGTGGCGGAACGGCTGCTCCCGTTCAATCGTCAGGGCAACACGAGTGCCATCTACGGGAACCTGCTCACCATCCCGGTGGGCGGCGGTTTGATGTACGTGCAGCCGATCTACACCCAAACCAGCACCACCAGTGGCGGCTATCCTGCGCTGCGTTTCGTCGTGGCGCGTTTCGGCGAGCACGTCGGGATCGGTGACACCCTGAAGGCAGCCCTCGACCAGGTGTTCCAGGGCGATGCCGGGGCCGAGACGGGGGAGAAGCCTGTGGAGACCCCCCCGAGCGGGCAGCAGAATCCACCGACCTCCGAGGATGCCAAGGAGCAGGCGAAGGCACTGCTGAAGGAGAGCACGGGCCTTTTCGTGGCGGCCGATCAGGCCCTGAAGTCAGGTGACCTGGCCACCTACCAGCAGAAGACCAACGAGGCCAAGGCCAAGACGGAACAGGCTCTCGAGCTGCTCAACCGGTGATTTCGGCCTCGATTCCGGCGGCCCTTAGACCGGGTTCCAGCAACCGAGCGGGGCCGCCAATCGCGACGGTGATGTTCTCGGGACGGATGTTCGTCCGCCAAGTCGCGTTGACCTGTTCGGCCGTTGCGCCCGCCAGCGCCGCGCGATGCCGGTTCACGAAATCCGGATCGAAACCCGCGGCGATCAGGGCCGCGGTCTGGACCGTGATGTCGGCGGCCGTCTCGTACTCGAGTGGGGAGGCCTGCACCAGGTAGCGGGCGGCGTCCAGGACCTCGCCATCGGTGAAGGGAATGGTCAGCGTGAGCGCATCAAGGAGGCGGGCGACGGCGTCGACTGCCGAATTGTTGTTCAGGGCCGTCTCCACGACGAAGGAGCCCCCGGTGCGGCGCGGCGACACCCCACCCGAAACCCCATAGGTGTACCCGAGACGTTCGCGAAGCTCCAGGTTCAGGCGACTGGCGAAGGCCCCGCACATGATATGCCCGCCTAGTTTCAACGCTGCCCAGTCCGGGGCGTCACGTCCGGGGGTCGGGACGAACGCCTGCACCACGGTCTGGGCGGCCTGCGGGAGATCGACCAGCACGATCCCGGGCCGACCGGGGATTCCCTGGGGGGCTGGTGCTGGGGAGCGGGTACCCCGCCAAGCCTCTAGGGGAGCCGTTAGCGCGTCGGTGTCCAGTCCGTTCAGGTCGCCGGCGAGAATCAGGGTTGACCCCTGGGGCACCCATGCGCGCGCGTGCCAGTTCCGGGCCGCTTGCTGGTCGATCGCCCCCAAGGTCTCGGGGGAGCCTGCGATGGGGCGTCCCTCCCGCTGATCCGGGCCGAACAACGATTTACGCAAGGCCTCCCGGGTGACGGCCGTGGGGGAGGCCATTCTCGTTTTCCAGGCCGCCACCTGGGTTTCGACGTGGTGGGCCAGGTCGGGTTCGTCGAAGGCCGGCTCCCTGACCACGGAGGCGAACAGCTCGAGTACCTTCGGCAGGCGGCGGGCCGGGGCGCTCACGCCCAGCCTGGTGTATCCCCAGGTGGAACGTCCGAGCAGTGCCGCCCCCTGCAACTCCAACCGCTCCACGATGTCGGGCAGGGTAACGGTGGCCTCGTCGCAGGAGTGCAGGACCACGGTGGCCACCCCCTCCAGATTCCGTGGTTCAGCTTCCAAAGGACTGGGCAGCACCAGATCCGCGGAGGCCAGGGCCTGGCCCGGCAAGTCGATGAAAGCCACCTCCAGGCCCGAGTCCAAGCGGGAACGTAACGGGTTCGGGAAACGCCAGGGGCGAGGCTCAGCGATGGAGGGACGGATCACGATGCAGCCTTCGGGAGATAGTGCAACTGGCTGGAGGAAGGGCGACTTGTGAGTGCACGTGTCACATCGTCGGGAGTCACAGCAGCGAGGTCCGCCAGTCTGTGATTGATCAGTGCCGGGTCACCCAGGGCCGTCCACGTATCGGCAGCGACCTCCGCCCTGTCCTCGACAGCGGCGAGTTCCAGGAGCCAACTGCGTTCGTACTGGGCCTTCGCCCGTTCCAGTTCCTGTTCGGATGGGGTGTCCAGGCCGGAGATTTCCTCCTCGAGCGCCTCGGCGAGTTCTCGGGTGTCCACCCCGTCGGCAGGTCTCGCGCTCAGAGAGGCGATGGAGGGTGAACGGAGATGACCCAGCAGTGCGCTGCGCACCTCGTGGGCGAGGCCGCGTTCCCTGACCAGCCGGCGGTGGAGGCGAGACGCGTGCCCGTCGGAGAGCACAGACAGTCCCAGTTCGAGGGCCAGCAGATCGGGGTCGTCGGTAGCTGGAGCCTGCCATGAGCAGTAGAGCAGGGGATGGGGGACGTCGCTGGTCAGTGTGATGCTCCCGCCCGGCAGGGGAGAATCGGTTATGGTCTCTCGGGGTGGTGGGGAAAGGTCCTCGAGGTCACCGAAGTAACGTTCAACCAAGGCGATGGTCTCGTCCGGGTCGAGTGCGCCGCAGATCACCAGTTTCGCGTGGGAGGGGCGGTACCACCTCGAATGGAAAGCCGCGACGTCGGCCAGGCTCGCAGCCGCCAGGTCCTCCATGGAACCTATGGGCAGGTGCCCATAGGGATGTCTGGAATCGAAGTGCTGCCCCACCAGCCCGGCCAGCAGATCCCCGTATGGCCGGTTGTCATAGCGTTGGCGCTTCTCCTGGGCCACCACGTCGCGCTGGGCGTCGAGGTTCTCCTGGGTCACCGCAAGGCTGCGAAGGCGATCGGCCTCCAACCACAGCACCATCGCCAACGCCCCCGTTGGCACACACTCGTGATAGACCGTGCGGTCGGTGGATGTGAAGGCATTGACGTTTCCCCCTGCCGCTTCGATCACGGACATGTGTTCTCCCGGCGCCACCCTGGCCGAGCCCTGAAACATCAGGTGTTCGAACAGGTGAGCGAATCCGGTGCGTCCCAAGGTTTCATCAACGGAACCCACCTGGAAACTGAGATTGACCGCCACGGCCGGGGCGGCCGGGTCGGGCAACAAGGCGAGTTCTAGGCCGTTTCCCAGCCGATATCTGATGACGGTGAATCCGGATGGTGTGGGGAATCGGGTGCTGGCCACGATTCAGAGATCGCCGCCCTGTTGACGCTTGCGCCAGCGTTCCTCCAACTTGTTCATGAAATCCGTTCCGGATGAGGAGGGATGGTTGGATCTGCTGGAGGCACGCGTCGAATCCTCCCGACCCTCGACCCTGGACCATGCGCTGATCCCGGTGATCGCCGAGACGAGCATCATCACGAAACCGATGATGGAGATCATGGGCTGGAACTGGACCCCGAGCACCAGGGCGGTCAGCCCTGCCACGAAAAACACGCCCGCCAAAGCTGCACGACGACGCTGAACGTGGAACTGGGGTGCTCCCCTCAATGTGTCCGCGAACTTCGGGTCATCGGCGAGCAGCGAGGCCTCAAGCTGGTCCAGGCGCTTCTGCTCCTGCTCAGACAAAGCCATCGTGGTCTCCCGTCCTAGTCCCTTGCTTGGGGCAGCTAGCCCATCCCCATTGTATGGTGTCTAACCGTATGGGTGGGAAAAGGCTATCGCGATTTCTCCCGGCTTTTCCCGTCGCAGGTGCCCCTTGTCCGCCACAGGGATGCGGGGAGCAGGAAGGCCAGCAGACGCTTGGTGGCGGGGGTGTCGCTACGGAGTTCACGGACCAGGAGTTTCACCCGCCCGGGAAGCTGAACCACGGAGGGGGTTTCGCGGGCGAACTGACTGCGTTGCACCACCTCGGCAACTTCGAGCAGGTGCGCCGCCGTGGTGGCGGGAAGAGCGGGTCCCATGGCTTTGGCAGCTTCTACGGGGGAACCCGGCAGGAACTCCCGGCCCAGATCCCTGTGAACGGCTGCCAGTTCACGCCACGCCGCGGCGGCGGTGGTCGCCGGGGGCCGGCCGCCGCGCAGACGCCACACTCTGATGAGCAGCCGCGCCACTGCGGGTGAGGCCAACAGCAGGAGCGCGGGCAACGCCCAGAGCAGCCAGCCCAGGTTCCCGGGGCCGCCCTCACTGGTTTCCGAGGGCCCGTCGCCGGGGGAAGGAGCCGGGGACGGTGCGAGTGATGGCGTCGGTTCGGTGGGTTGGGGCTCAGGGGAATCGGTCGCGGTGCTCGGGGGAGGAGCGGGATTGGAACTCGGTGAGGTTGGTGGGGGGGATTCGCCAGGGTTGGAGGAACCGATGGACTTGGTCGGCTCGAAGGGCACCCATCCCAAGCCTTCGAAGTAGAGCTCGGGCCAGGCGTGCATGTTGTCGGTGGTCACCTTGTAACCATCCCCGTCGGGGACACCACCCGTGAACCCGACTGCAATGCGAGACGGGATGCCCTCGATCCGGGCAAGCACCGCCATGGACGTGGCGAAGTGGACGCAGTAACCGGATTGGTCGTTCAACAGGAAGGCACTGATGGCGTCCGTCCCGGTCGACGAGGGGGCTTGGAGGGTGTAGGTGAAACTGTCAGAGGTCAGGTACTGCTCAATGGCCTTGGCCTTGGCGCCGTCGGTTGTCGCGTTGCCGGTGATTCTGGCGGCCAGGTCCCGCACCTCGTCGGGGATGTTCTCCGGAACCTTGAGGGTCTCCCCGCCCGCGGGATCAGATCCCGCGCGGGCGGCCGACAGGGACGAACCTCCATCCGGAATCACCGATGTGACCCGGTAGTCGAGATTCGTGGTCTGGTCGGTGCCTTGTTCTCCCGTGGCCACCACCGAAAGGGTGTTCTGATCGAATCCCCAGTTTCCGGGGGCGTCGAAACCGTCGATGGCGAACGGGGCAGGCAGGTACTGGGAGGGGAAACGCATCGAGACATCGACCTCGACCTTCTCCCCGGGAGCATCGTATGCCTCGCCAATGCCCGAGCTGCGCAGCCGCATGGCCTCCAGCTGCGCTCCCTCCGTGGTCAGGTGGGTCAGTGCGGTGGTGCGCAGGTAGTGGGGTTTCTGGTCGCTGGCGCGATAGGTGAGAACATCCACGGGGCTCGGGCGCTGCAGGTTGCGGCTCAGCTCGACGGTCGGGTCGCTGAGCTGGATGGGTTTGTCGGTGCCGCTGTTCAACCAGGGCTGCTTCTGACCCATGGGAAGGACGGAGGTGACACCCAGGGTCAGGGCCGCGGCAACCGCGGCGGTGATCAGACCGGTGACCCAGCGTGCCAGCCGGAATCCCGTCCCGCCGCCGGCGAGTCCCGGACCTTCGGTCGTGAGCAGGATTGCGACATAGCCACCCGCTACCAGCAAAAATCCGGTGACGCCCAGTTCCGCGGGATACACGAGCGCCGTGAGACCGTATGGCAGAGCCAGGGGGGCGATCGTCCAGGCCGGTTGTTCCAAGGGCTCAGCCAGCACATAGGAGACCAGCCACAGCACGAATGCCAGGAACAGGAGCAGCCAGCCCAGCGCAGGATGATCGGGTATCGGCGGTTGTGATGCCCGAAGAGCCTGGAAACCGCTGGCGAACAGGTTCGGTATCCCAGTCAGGGGGGAGCTGCCCGGTGTGGCGCTCATCCCCAGCCAGATCAGCAGTCCGGCCCCGGACAAGGCTGCCAGCAGCGTCGACCAGGAACGTCCCAGACGCAGCAAAGCGGCTGCTGCCGCGATCAGACCAGGGACCCCGGTCGCCAGGAATAGGGACGGAGAGAGAACGGGGGCGGTGAGCAGGGGGCCGAGGGGGAACATGGACAGGGTCACCGCCACCGATATCAAAAGGGGCAGGAAAACGGAGGAACGAGTTTTCATCGGGCCTCCCGTTGGGCGACGAGCCTGCCCCAACCCTGGGGTACGGTGACATCGGGGCCGAAGGCTGCCACGTTCCATCCGGATGTTGTCAACAGTCGGCAGGCCTTCTCGTGGGCGACCACCACATCCATCGGGAGATGGAAGGCGCGGGCGTCAGGGATCAGCGCGTCGACGTCGGTCACCCGGGCGGTTGCGGCAACCAGCGCGGCGGCATCGCGGGAGTGGAGCAACCCGAGACCGGCCACCACGGTTCGCGTTGTTCCGAGGGCGTCCGGGTCGGCGAGGCAATCCTCCAGGAAGGCGCGCCCGGATGCTTCGACGTCGGTGACGGTGGCCAGCAAGCGGGAGGCCGCCCCCGTGGATTCACCGTTTATGGGGCGGAAGATCATCCCGTCGGCGCCCAGGAGACTGACCCGGAGACGGTCGTGAAGCAGCTCGGTGGCCAGGGAAGCACCCAGCGACAGCACCCATTCAAGGGTGGATCCGGGGCCGCTGCCGATGTGAGCTGCCGCCCGGGTGTCAACGATTATCGTCATGGCGGGGTCCCAGGGTTGTTCCTCCAATCGGACCATCAGCTCTCCACGTTTGGCGCTCATCCTCCAGTGCACGCGGCGCATTCCGTCACCGTGACGGTGCTCACGCACCAGGATGTCGTCGGTACCAGCGTTTCCGATGCGCTGTGGGGTGGCGTCCCCGCTGGCTCCTGAAGCGCGGCCACCCTTGGGAAGGGCCAGAGGCCACAGCTTAGGGGTCACGCGCAGCGACGTGGTTTCCCCGGCCGCCTGCCAGCTGCGCCAGGCCACCCCGAAGGCGTCGAGATTGCGCACCTTCAAGGGGCCGAGACGGAAATGACCGCGCTGCCGGGTGACCACGTCGTATCCCGCGGCCTGGTGCCAGCGTCCCAGGCCACGGATCAGGTCGAAGGTTGCATCCCGCCCCAGCGCTTCCGGAAGTCGGTCGCGGAAACCGAGTGCGGAGAAGGAGACCGTCCTGCTGCTCGTGACCGACAGCCGCACCCGGGCCATCTCCCCGACGGGCAGGGAATCCGGTATGACAGAACGCTCGCAGGTCAGGCGCGGCGGCAGGGCCAACACGACCACCAGGCCCACCAAGGGCAGGGAAGCCACGAAAACCCCCACCCAAGCCAGGTCGGGTTCTCCGATCAGGGCCGCGCCCGTCGTGAGGAGCCCACCGAACACCAGCATCGCCAGGCCGCGTCCCGTGAGGCCAAAACGAAACCCCCGCATGTCAACCCCGGTGTGGTGGCTGGGTTGTGGCAATTATGTGTTCGATGACAGTTTCGTTCGACTGACGGGCGACCTGCGCGTCCACGGTCAGCAGCACTCGGTGGGCCAGCACGGGAACCGCCAGGGCGGCGACGTCCTCCGGGATCACGTAGTCGCGTCCCTGAAGGGCGGCCTCGACCCGGGCCGCACGCATCAGGTGGACGCAGGCGCGGGGGCTGGCGCCGAGCCGGAGCTCTGGGTTGTTGCGGGTGGAACCCACCAGCCGCACGATGTAGTCGTTGATGACGGGGGCGACGTAGATGCCACGCATTGTCGAGATGGCCCTTTCCACGTGGGTGACATCCGTCACGGGCCGGACGGCGGTGAGCTGGTCACCCCCCGCCTGGGCGGTGAGCATGGCCATTTCCGCCTGATGTCCGGGATAACCCATCTCGATTCGCGCCATGAAACGGTCCCGCTGGGCCTCGGGAAGAGGATAGGTGCCCTCCATCTCGATCGGGTTCTGGGTGGCAACCACCATGAAGGGTTGTGTGAGCCGGTACGTCTGCCCGTCTGCGGAAACCTGTCCCTCGGCCATGGCCTCCAGCAGGGCGGACTGGGTTTTCGGTGAGGCCCGGTTGATCTCGTCCCCCAGCACGATGTTGGCGAAGATGCCGCCGGGCTTGAACTCGAACTCGCGGGTCTGCTGGTTGAAAACCGACACGCCGGTGACGTCGCTCGGAAGCAGGTCGGGCGTGAACTGGATGCGGCTGACCGCGCCCGCGATGGAGCGGCCAAGAGCCCTGGCGAGGACTGTCTTGCCCACCCCCGGGACGTCTTCCAGCAGCAGGTGGCCTTCGGCAAGCAAGACCAGCACAGCCATGTGGATCTGGTGCGGTTTCCCCTCGATGACGATGCCGATTGACTGCTTAATCCGGTTTGCCAGGGCGCTTACCTCGGCCAGGGCCAAGGGGGCGGCAGCGGTCTGGGTCATGGGGCTCCTAGGGACTCGCGACGCTTTCTCGACGTGGATGAAGCCTAGGGCATTGATTCAACACGCCCAATGAGCATGACATGGCCGAGGTGGGGTCTGAGTGGAGGAAAGTGGGGTAATGTGGTGCTAAGTGGAGCGAAGTGGGGGCTTTGTGGAGGAGAGGGGGTTTCCGGTTGTTCCTGGGCACTCACACGCCGAAGCTGGACGAGAAGGGACGTCTGATCCTTCCTGCGAGGTTTCGGGAAGCCCTCGAAGGGGGGCTGGTCGTGACGCGCACCCAGGAACGGGCACTCGCCATCTACCCCAAAGACACTTTCGAGGCACTCATGGCCCCCGTGAGCGCTGCGCCTTCCACGCTGAAGCAGGTCCGTGACTATCAGCGCATGCTGACCGCAGGAGCCAGCTTCGAGGTCCCAGACCGGCAGGGCAGGATCACGATTCCCCCGATCTTGCGCGCCTATGCGGGTCTGGAACGCGACGTCGTGGTGATCGGTGCCATGAACCGGGCTGAGATCTGGGACGCCGAGCACTGGGCCGAATACCAGGCGGAGCAGGAGTCAGGTTTCGCCGAACTTGATGCCGAACTGCTGTCCCAGCTGGGGCAGTGAGCCCCCGAGGCGGTGGTCCATCACCGGGGCGACCCTGGCCTTTCTTCCCCGAGGCCAGGTGCGACTCCGGTGGAGGAACCTCCGCCCCGGGCACCGGACCGGCAACACCACTGGGCACACGAGACGAAGGGAGGGAAGCGGAGGATGAGCACGGACGTGCATGATCCGGTCATGATCGGCCGGGTCATCGAGCTGCTTTCCCCGGCCCTCGTCGCGCCCGGTGCCGTCTGTGTCGACTGCACCCTTGGGCTCGCCGGACACGCACGCGGCCTTCTAGAGGCAGCGCCCTCGGCCCGGTTCGTCGGCATCGACCGTGACCCTGATGCCTTGGCTGTCGCGCGAGAAAGGCTTGGGCCCCTCGCGCGGCGGGTGACCCTGGTCAAGGCCGTCTACGACGAGCTACCCGATGTGCTCGCCGGTCTCGGGATTGGTCAGGTCCAGGCAGTCCTGGCCGACCTTGGGCTCAGCTCCCTCCAGATCGACCGCCGGGACCGGGGCTTCGCCTACCGGGTGGACGCCCCCCTCGACATGCGCATGAGCGCCGGTGAGGGGCCCACCGCCGCCGACCTGCTCAACACCGCTCCCACGACAGCACTCACCCAGATCCTGCGCCGGAGAGGTTCGCGGAACGCATTGCCACCGCGATCGTGCAGGCGCGGGGAAGCGAGCCCCTCACCTCGTCAGCTCAGCTCGTCGAGATCATCTCCAGCGCTATTCCCGCCGCTGCCAGGCAGGCTCCTGGACACCCTGCGAAACGCACCTTCCAAGCGCTCCGGATCGCGGTCAACGACGAGCTGGCCGTGCTGGGACGCTTCCTGCCCGCCGCCACGGGAGCCCTGGCAGTCGGTGGCCGGATCGCGGTCCTGGCCTATCACTCCCTGGAGGACCGGATGGTGAAGCAGCATTTCGCGGCCCTGGTTGCCGACGGGGCGCCGCGGGACATGCCGGTCGTCCCCGAACACCTCCAACCCAGGTTCAAGCTCCTGACGAGGGGGGCGGAACGGCCCGCTGAACAGGAAACCCAGTCCAACCCTCGTGCGGCATCCGCCAGGCTGCGCGCCGCAACCCGAATCAAGGAGGCATAGTGAGCGCCCTCGCCGCTGAAGCCGAGCACCACGACCGGGAACCGTCACGTCCCCGGCTGCGACTCGTCCCCCCGGTCAAGGCAGGTGTCTCCACCTTCGGGTTTCTGGTGATTCTCGCGGTCCTGGTGGTGGTCGGGATGGGGGCCGTCATGGTGGTCACCACCCAGGTTGGTGCGCAGTCCCGTGACCTGACGAACCTCCGTAAGGAGGCCAACCAGCTCTCCTACAAGGCAGCTGCGCTCCGCACCGAGCTCCAGGGAGTCTCCAGCAGCGGGTCCCTGGCCCTGCGTGCCTCGGAACTCGGGATGGTGCCGAACCCGTTCCCGGCGTTCGTGGATCTGTCAAACGGCAGTGTCCTCGGAGAGCCCACACCGGTCAGCGGAAACGAGGCTCCTTATCTGACAGGGCGGTCCCCGTCCCGCCAGCCCGCGGCCACGGCAACCCCGGACCCCACCCCGCC
>ERZ773070.2423-NODE-2423-length-10574-cov-8.504040_pt1 | contig 10574 bp, 10 predicted proteins | sample MGYA00580618_ERZ773070 | MGnify/ENA primary metagenome ERZ773070 (study PRJEB29015, sample SAMEA2738023) | human oral metagenome | biome: human oral; feature: human-associated habitat; material: dental | place: China | collected 2019 ...
CGAGAACGAGTCATGGAAACAAACGCCCTGCGTTCATTACCGCGCAAGTATAGCACAAATGCGTGTGTTGTGCAAGTGATTCCTCACATACAGTCCATTCCACTAGATGCGATCATTGATTCGGCGTTTTGCTGTAAATGTCTCCACCTTGATCTTATAGACTGCGGTATTGGCAAGCTGCGCCGGATGAAAGGCGTTCGCCGCAATTCCATACTGCTCCACAAGTTGAACAAGCAGCGCTTCTTTTTTGGAATCATCCACTTGTTCAACAAGCCCCTGTCCGACAATGCTTTCATAGGCAAAACTGGCTGTGCAGGATTCCTCGCCAACAGGCGGCATCAGCATATGTCCGCAGTCAATTTCAAACGTTGTATGGTTGTCCCTGAGGATCACATCATGCTTTGTTCCGACCTTGGCGCCATGAAAGAACAGCACAAGGTCAGCTCCGTTCATTTCAAATCCGAAATTAACCGGAACGACATAGGGATATGCTCCGTTATTTAGGGCGATCCGCATGACATCTGCTTTTTCCAAAATGCTTTTTATTTCACTGAGCTTAGAGATCTCTCTATCTTTTCTTCTCATAATTACTCCATCTTACTGTGAATGATGCGCGCGAGACGCGTGCCAAAGAAGAAATTCCAGATCCACTTGACGGAAACCGTAAAGTCTGCGTATTTTCCCGCAAGGCGGATGAGATGGACGAGCATCCACGCGAACCATGCAAAGAAGCCGCTCATCTTGAGGTTGAACCCAAGCACGGGCATGGGACCGTTCATGACCGCCTCGCCCTTGCCGATGGTCGCCATCGCCCCGAGATCTTTGTAGACGAATTTGCCAAGCTGATCGGGTGTCTTGCCCGCGATCAGCGCCATGATGTTCTCCTTGACTTGAAGTGCCTCCTGCGTCGCCACAGGTGCCACTGTCGGGAGCGGACGCTGCATATCGCCGTGCTGGAAGTTCGCGCAGTCACCGATTGCAAAGACGCGGTCGCTCCCCTTCACGAGCAGGTTCTCCTCGACGATGATGCGTCCCGCGCGGTCCACCTCGCCGCCGCAGTCCTTGATGAAGTCCTGCGCGCGCACACCTGCCGCCCAGATCACCGTCTTGGTCGGGATAACTTCGCCATTATTGAGCGTCAGATCATTGCCGTCGTACTCCGTAACCGCCGTATTGAGTCGCACGTCCACGCCCTTCTTGCGCAGGACATCGATCGTATGCTGCTGCAGGTCGGGCGGCACCATCGGGAGCACGCTCCCCATCGCTTCGAGGAGGGTGACGTGAACCTCGCTGAAATCAATCGTGTGGAATTCCTTCTTGAAGATGTCGATCAGCTCCATGAGCGCTCCCGCCATCTCAATGCCCGTCGCGCCGCCGCCGACGATGACGAAATTGAGGTGACGCTGACGCGCCTCACGCTGATCGGGACCGCTCTTACGCGAAGCGCGTTCGAACTCGTGGATAAGATGCCCGCGCAGTGAAATCGCCTCCTGCAGGGTCTTCATCGCATAGGAGTTGCGCTCCACACTCTTGTTGCCAAAGAAGTTCGTTGTCGCACCTGCCGCAAGCACGAGATAGTCATAGGAAATCTCGCCGTGCTTCGTGATGAGCACGCGGCGATCCTGATCAACACCGAGCGCTTTGGACATATAGAAGTTCACATTCAGATTGTTCTTGAAGAACTGACGCGTGGGGTAGGCAATCTCCGAGGACGAAAGCACAGCCGTACTCACCTGATAGAGGAGCGGCTGAAACAGATGATAGTTGTGCCGGTCCACAAGTGTGACACGCACATTTTTTTCCTTGGCAAGTTCCTTTGCGAGACGTACGCCCCCAAATCCGGCGCCGACAATGACAATATGCTTCTGATCTGCCATAATAATACCCCACTCCTTATTGCAATAGTGAAAAAAATCACATAGTCGGGTCATTTCCCCCTTATGAGAAAACTTTTTATGAGTTATCTCCTCTCATGTGGTACATAATACCACGTTTCATAGGAAATTCAATAGGATTTTTTTCACAGAGCGCACAAAATAATTCCAGTTTCACGGGATTTCATGAACGCGCGTGAATCTTCGCCTGTCGCATCCGATTCTCGATCACACGCAGGCGGATCATAAGCAGTACAGCACCGACGATGATGCCGCCGTTCAGTCCCACCCAGTAGCCATAGGGACCGAATTCCGTCCAGCTCGCGAGCACATATCCGCTCGGCAGCCCGATCCCCCAGAACGAGAGCACGGCGAGCCAGAATGTGACGGTGACATCCTTATAGCCGCGCAGGGCTCCCTGCAGAGGTGCATTCACACAGTCGCAGAACTGCATGACGAGCGCATAGAGCAGGAATACGCGCAGGAGTTCTTGCACCTCCGGATTCGTCGTGTAGAGCGCAGCAACGGAGTCGCGCATCGCCGCGAGTGCGAGCGCAACGACACCGACGAAGAGGAGTGTCAATACACGGCTGAGGCGGATGTAGGCGCGTGCGCCGTTCTCGCGCCCACCGCCGACCTCGAAACCGACGAGAATCGTGATCGCCATGGAAACGGAGAGCGGCAGCATGTAGACGATGGTGGTGAAGTTCATCGCTGCCTGATGCGCCGCGAGCACGGTCGTCCCGTACGCCGCCATGAGGAGTCCGACCGCACCGAATATGCTCTGCTCGCAGAACACCGTGAGCCCGATGGGTACGCAGATGGCAAGCAGCGCCCACCAGTCGCCGAGAATCGGTTTTGGCAGGCGCGCGAAGACATGGTAACGCGCGAACTCTTTCATACGCAGAACAACGATGCTGTTCAGCACGAGAAAAACGCAGTAACTCAGTGCGGCGCCAAGCCCCGCGCCCGGTCCGCCGAGCGCCGGCATCCCAAAAGCGCCGTACATGAAGATGTAGTTCAGCACAATGTTGATCGGAATCGTCGTCATTGTGATATACATGGTGAGTCGCGTCCGCCCATGCGCGTCGATGAAGTTCCTGAGAACAATCGCAGGGGCAACGGGAATAAGACCGACAGCGATGTAGGACAGATACTCCATCGTGATCCCCTCAACGACCGGCTCAAGCGCGAGAGCACGCACGAGATAGGGAACTGTGAGGACACCGATCACGAGCAGGAGCACGGCAAGGAGCGTCGCCCAGTAGAAACTCTGCTGAACGACGCTCCGAATCTCCCGCCTCCGCCGTGCACCGTAATGCTGGGCGATGACGGGGGTCAGCCCGGAGATGAGCCCCATAAAGGCTCCGAATACGGGAAAGAAAATGCTCGCCCCGACGGCAATGCCTGCGAGATCCTCCTTGCTGATATGTCCCGCCATAACCGTATTGAAAAAGCCGGGCGCCATAAGCGAAATCTGCGTGACAAGGATCGGGAGGAGCACGATGAAGAACTGACGCGCGCGCGCCGGATAGCCATGGACTTCCTGCAATCAGTTCCTCCTCCTTCCCAAAAGGTCATCCAAAGTAATCGGCAATGCCGTCCGCAATCCCCTGTGCAGTCTTCTTGACCCCCGACTCGCTGTTCATCATCTGCTCCTCATCCGGATTCGAGATGAAGGAAATCTCCACGAGGATCGCAGGCATATCCGTATGCTTCACCACATAGAAATTGCACGTCTGCGTCCCGCGATCAACCGTCCCTAGGGAGTCGACGAGCGCCGTGCGCACGCTGTCGGCAAGTTTTTTCGACTGTTTTGACCCATTCGTGTAGTAGTACGCCGTCGTCCCCTTCACCTCGCGGTTCGTGAACGCATCCGCATGAATGGAGAGGAAGATGTCCGCCTTTGCCTCGTTGGCAATGTCGCAGCGCGCCTGAAGCTCCTCGACCGACGTCGCGCTCGCGCCCTTCGGCGAGACCTCGGTATCGCCCGTACGCGTAAGGATCACCGTTGCTCCCTCCGCCTCAAGGAGGCGCTTGAGCTCACGACTGACACGCATCGTCACGGACTTCTCCATAATGCCTGTCGGTCCGATCGCGCCCGAGTCGCTTCCTCCATGCCCGGGATCAATTGCAATTCTGCGCCCCTTCATGCCGGTAATCGCTGAGAGATCGCGATCCAGTTGATCCCGATCATTCGTCCCATCTGCTTCCTCATCATCCTGCGCGGGCGGCTGAATCGGCGTCACAGCGGGCTTGTTCTCCCACGCAGGCCTCGACATATTTTCTGCGGGTGACTTGCCAAAGTCCATGACAATGCGCGGCTTGTCTCCCTCGAGCGCGAAGATCTTCCATCCGCCCTTTTCTACCGTTGTCTCCACGACAATGCGCACGGTGGACGCATCGAACTGCGCCACACGCACAGAGGAGACGAGCGGCGAATCCACAGAGACATTCTTCTTTGACTCCGGCGCAATCCACGCATTCTGCACATCCAGAACAATACGGGTTGGGTTCGACAGCACGCTCTGCCTGTAGGAGACGGGGCGGTCAGAATCCACGACAACACGAACATTCCCGTCCGTCTTTCCGATACGGACCCCCGTAATCTTCGCCATGTCCTTCGCGCGGTCATTAAATGCAGCCTCAGAGGAGGACGCAGGCGCAACGGTTCCGAGTACAGCGATGATGAGCGCAATGAGCAGTAAAAATATACGGCGCAAGAATCTACCCTCCAAAAAATAAACGGATAAAGGAATCACTGATAAATTCAGCACTGCCTCTTAGCCCATCTTTTTCGCCCTGCCTGCGTCAGCAAATCCTCCCCAGATTCCTCTGCGTCCGATTTGTTCCCTTGACAGGACCAAAAAATCTGCGCCAATCTGACAGACTTCATTTTATCAGTGATTCCTAAAAACCTGCGAAGTATGCTTTTCAGCTGCTTCGCAGGTTCTCTCCATCCGATATACTGATTCCCTTTTACTGTGCCTCTGCAGCGGCCTCCACCGGCTCTGTCCCCGGCACAGAAGCATTCGCTGCCGCATTCCGCGCATTCATCGTCCGACGTGGTACCCCTTCGTAGATAATCCGTGTGATCTGTGCGGCACGCTCCGGCTCAAACGCCGTCATGACCTTCGCCGCATTGCTCTCATCCATGCGCTGAAGGATGGCAATGCAGAGATCAATGTCGAGCGTCTCCATGACCTTCGCCGCATCCGCCGGCTTCATATCGTTGTAGAGACGTGCCAGCTTTGTCACGCGCTTCTTCTCGGCAGCCTCGCGCTCCTTTTGCTGCTTTTCAATCTCTGCTTTCGAGATCTTCACGCTCTCGGGAGCCTTCTTGGGAGCTGCCGCTGCTGTATTTCCAGGCAATGCAGGAGCACCTGACGAGGACGACTGTGCCGTCTGCGACTCTCTCGCCGTCGGCGGAACAAAGTACTCGCCAATGATTGGGAGCTCATGCAGACCGTATTCCTCGTTCAGTGCCTGCGTATCAAAGAGCCGCAGATAGACACCGAGTGCAAAGCCTCCTGCGACCAGTACGAGGAGTAAGATCAGTCCAAATAGGATTTTCAATTTCTTCCGCATGGAATTCCCTGCCCTCTTTCTCTTCCCCTAACGAATTCCGGCTGCACGGTCACCGATAGATGTCCAGAACGTTCGTCACATAATTCTGCGTCTCCGCGTAGGGTGGAACGCCGCCATACGCCTTTACCGCATCCGGTCCCGCATTGTAAGCGGCAACCGCCTTCTTCACGTCACCGTCAAAGGTATCCAGCATCTCACGCAGATACTTTGCGCCGCCCTCGACATTGCTCTTCATATCATAGGGATTGACGCCGAGGCTCGCTGCCGTCTCCGGCATCAGCTGCATAACGCCGACTGCCCCCGCAGGTGAAACAGCATTCTGATTGCCGCCGGATTCCACCTCTGCGACCGCTGAGACCAGTTTCGGATCCACTGCATATCTCTGGGCCGCGGAATGAATCACGCGCGCAAGATCCGGATTCGCATAGTTCGCGCGCTCCGCCGCCGTCACCGGATGAGCAGCGGCGGTTTCCTGCACACGCTGCGCAGCATGTGCCTTGGTTGCCGCAGACGCGGTGTTCTTATTGATCTCCTGCTGGAGCTTCGCGGCAAAATCCATCCCCGGCAGCTGTTGGTTTTGAATGGAGAACTGTCCCTCGATCTCTGCGATACGCGCCTGTATCTGCTTTACGCCGGAAAGATCCATCATACTGCTTCCTCCAATTCCCTATTTCGCATGGTCAGCTGCAGGCCGATCTCATCGAGCATTTTCTGCTCCTCCTGCAAGACCGCCGCCTTGTACTCCGCAAGGCGCTTTTCTCTCAGTTTTTCAATACTCTTAAGAGCACTCATCTGCTCCATCAGCACTTTGAGCCGCTTTTGTCGCTCCGCATTCGCCTGCAGGATCACCTGCTGCTGATCCTCGATCTGCTGACGCTTCCAACCAAAGAACTGATTGAAGCTCATCAGTGTCCCGATCTTGATGCGCGTTCCCTCTTTCGAGAGATTCTCATAGTCCATCTGTCCTCGGTGCATCTCCTCGAGGAGCTGGCGCTGATAGGCACGTGCGTCCTCAAGACGACGCACGGCTTCGGCAAAGGCAACCTCTGCCTCCTCCTTCTTCATCCGCGTCACCTTGAGCAGTGTCTCAAGCTGAAATCGAAATTTTTTCATGATGCTGCCTCAGCGGCGGGTGCCGCAGTCTTGCCCACGGCTGCGAGCAAGCGCTGCTCCGTCTCCTCGTAGGAGGTCACCTCATAGATGTCCTGCCGCAGGAACTCATTGATGCCCTCAATCTTTTGGATGGCTGCGTCGATCTTCGGACTCGAGCCCTTAACGTATGCTCCGATGTGAATGAGATCCTCTGCCTCGGCATAGACGGCCATGAGTTGGCGCATGTCCTGTGCTGCCTCCAGATGACTCTTGTCCACCACCTCGTACATGACACGGCTGACACTTCCGAGCACATCAATCGCGGGAAAATGATTCTGCGCCGCGATCCTGCGCGAGAGCACGATATGACCGTCGAGGATGGAGCGAACAGCATCTGCAATCGGCTCATTCATATCATCACCATCTACGAGGACGGTGTAGATTCCTGTGATCGAGCCCTTTTCACTCGTTCCCGCACGCTCAAGCAGGCGCGGCAACATGGCAAAAACGGATGGCGTATAACCGCGCGTCGCGGGCGGCTCACCAATGGTGAGACCGACCTCGCGCTGTGCCATCGCAAAGCGCGTGACAGAATCCATCATAAGGACGACCTTATGCCCCTGATCGCGGAAGTATTCGGCGATCGCGGTGCCGGTCATGGCTCCCTTGATGCGGACGAGCGCAGGCTGATCGGAGGTTGCAACGACCACCACGGATCGCTTGAGCCCCTCCTCACCTAAATCGCGTTCGATAAAGTCACGCACCTCGCGTCCGCGCTCCCCTACGAGAGTGATGACGCTGATATCTGCCTCCGTATTGCGTGCAACCATCGAGAGGAGGGTGGACTTTCCAACCCCCGAGCCCGCCATAATACCGATGCGCTGTCCGTCACCGAGCGTGATCAGCCCGTCGATCGCACGCACGCCGACATAGAGATTGTCGTGGATGCGCGGACGTGTCAACGGCGGTGGTGGCGGTGCCTGCAAGGGATATTCCTCCGTTGCCAGAATCGGTCCCTTGCCGTCAATCGGATTGCCGAGGCCGTCGAGCACACGCCCGAGCAGCTCCGGCCCGACCTTGACACGCAGACGACGACCGGTCGCGACAACCTCACAGCCGGGGCCGATGCCCTGCATCTCGCCGACCGGCATGAGGAGCACACTTCCCTCACGGAAGCCCACCACCTCGGCAGGCACAGGCGGCATGCCGGAGAAATGTGAACTCACATAACAGAGTTCCCCAACCGTGACCGTCGGTCCCTGCGACTCGATGACAAGCCCGATGATCTGTGTCACCTTGCCCGTCAGTTTCATCGGGGAAGCCTTACGGAGTGCATCCTGAAATTTTTGGATATCTATGGAAAATGGGGGATTCCCCCCCGTTTCACTCTTATTCATAGCATAACTTCCCGCACAGCCTTTTTCAGCTGTTCGATCTGCGTCTGAAGACGCGCGTCCACACTGCCGTTCGGGGTTTCCACAAGACAATCACCCGGCTTCAGCCCCTCATCGGAAGTGATCGTGAGATTCGTATCCCCCGCAGTCAGTAGGCTTCGAAGCTCATCGCGTGCCATCAGAACAAAATCATAGCTGTCCGGCGGCACGTGAACAATGATCTCTTTCTGATCCTTCACACGCAGGATGGCATCGCGCACGACAGGCAAAACCATCTGCGGCACATCGATGAAGTGCTGCGGCAGAACCCGCTCCACCGCCGTCATGGCAATGGAAACAATATCCTGCTCCGCATGGATCACATAGTCCCGCATGGCATCATGCGCATCGCGCAGGGTCTTCTCCGCCCGCGCATTCGTCTGGCGGATAAGCTCCGCCAGTTCCTCTCGGACGGCTGCTTCTCCCGCCTCTTTGCCGGCGGCAAACCCCTCGTCATGCCCTTGCGCACGTGCCTCCTCGCGATCCTGTTCAATCTGTTTCTGCGCCTCACTGAGAAGCCGGTCACGTTCCTCCTCGGCTTCCCCGCGAAGGACTGCAACATGGATCTCCGCCTCTTTGACGCGCTCATCCATCGCCTGCTCACGCTCGGCAATACGCGCGAGGAGGCTCTGTGCGGCCTCTTCGCTGAGGCCTTCCTCCTCGTCGTCTGCACGTGGCGGCGGCGGTGGGGGGGGCACGTCGATGAGATGCGGGTTCTCTTCCCAGACGGCTGCCTTGATAACTCTAGACAATCATCTCGTCTCCCTTGCCACGCGAAATCACAATCTCGCCCTTGTCCTCGAGCACGCGGATGACACCGACAACCTTCTGCTGTGCCTCTTCCACGTCGCGAATTTTGACCGGTCCCATGAACTCGATCTCCTCACGCAGCATGTCGGCAGCACGCGTCGACATGTTCTTGAACACCTTCTCTGCGACCTCCTGCGGCGTTGCCTTGAGCGCGAGCGAGAGATCCTTTGTCTCCACTTGGCGCAGGACAAGCTGCAGCGAGCGATCGTCGATCTGAACGATGTCCTCGAAGACGAACATGAGCTTTTTGATCTCCTCGGCAAGCTCCGGGTTGTCGACCTCAAGTGTTTCGACAATCGCCTTCTCTGTCGTGCGGTCGACACGGTTGAGCACCTCGACGATCGCCTTGATGCCGCCTGCGGAGGTGAAGTCCTGTGTCACCATCGACGACAGCTTCCTCTCCAGCACACGCTCGACCTCACGAATGAAGTCCGGGGATGTGCGATCCATGATCGCCACGCGCTTTGTGACCTCGACCTGAGCCTCCGGCGGGAGCGCCCCGAGGACGGTCGCCGCCTGATCGGGATCGAGGTAAGCCAAAATGAGCGCGATGGTCTGCGGATGCTCGTTCTGAATAAAGTTGAGCAGCTGCGCGGGATCCGTCTTGCGCAGGAAATCGAAGGGACGTACCTGCAGACTCGTCGTAAGGCGATTGATAATCTCGAGCGCCTTGTCGGGACCGAGCGCCTTCTCCAACACATTCTGTGCATACTGCAGACCGCCCGAGGAGATGTAGTCCTGTGCCATGCACATGGAGTAGAATTCCGAGATGACCTCTGCCTTCAGGGCTGCGGAAACCTGCTTCTGGTTCGCGATCTCAAGCGTCAAATGCTCGATCTCATCATCATCCATGTGCTGAAACAGCTTTGCAGAGTATTCAGGACCAATGGCGATGAAGAGGATCGCCGCTTTCTGCTGGTTGGTCAGATTATCGCTGGAATACAACATATCCGCCATGATCAGTCCTCCTCCATAAGCCACGTCTTAACGAGGAGTGCAACCTCTTCCGGCTTGCTGTCGATGAGGGCGAGCAGCGCGAGTTTCTGATTCATCTGATGCTGCTCCTCCTCGGAGAGATCTTCTTCCTCGACCTCTCCTGCCGCGATCGCTGCGGCACGCTCCTCTGCAATACGCTCCTCTTCGAGGCGCTGTGCCTCCTCGGCAGCCTCGCGCTCAAGACGCTTCTTGCGGCGGTACATGAGAATGCCGCCGATGATGAGGGCGATGACGAGCAGTGCAAGTCCGACCTGTGTGTAGAAGATGCGATCCTGGCGATCCTTCTCCGCCTGCTCCTCGGCTGCGCGGCGTTCGGCCGCCTCCGTGCTGAACGGCAGTGGCTCGACGGAAATCGTATCACCGCGCTGCGGATTGATGCCCGCTGCGCTGCTCACCGTGCGCAGGATGCTCTCCTGCTGCGGCTGGGTCACATCGTCGTTGACGAGGACGGCGACCGTCAGACGCCGGATGGATCCCGGCGAGGCAATGACGTGCTGACGCTCCTCGTTGATCTCGTAGTTCTTTGTGGACTCTTTCTTCTCATATTCGGCATTGGCATTTGCCTCCTGCTCCACATAGCCGGGGACATTGCTCTGCACACCTGCAGGACCGCCGGGATTCGTCGAGCTGCCGACATAGCTCTCGGAGATATCCTGCTGACTGCGGATGATGCCCGCATCATCCACAACCGGCGTAAAGGTCTGGCGATCGGTCAGGCGGTCGTCAAAGTCAAGCTCTACGCTGACGCGCGCGAACGCACGCCCCTCACCAAGGGTCTGAT
>ERZ773070.2426-NODE-2426-length-10570-cov-28.787827_pt1 | contig 10570 bp, 8 predicted proteins | sample MGYA00580618_ERZ773070 | MGnify/ENA primary metagenome ERZ773070 (study PRJEB29015, sample SAMEA2738023) | human oral metagenome | biome: human oral; feature: human-associated habitat; material: dental | place: China | collected 2019 ...
ACCGTCACCGATGTCCTGACACAGAACTGTCACCGATCTCCTGAGACATCACACCTCAGAAGGATGGGAGAAAGGTACGTTCACGTGACGAAACTCCGTTGACGTTGGGCCCCGCCGACCGCCCGGCCCGACCTGCGCCCCGCGACGGGCGCAGACAGTCCGCAGACGCGCCGGGGGCGGCGCCTCTTGGTGCCGCCCCCGGCGGAGGACGCGTGTCGTGACCCGCCCGCGCCGGAGCTCCTCGCCGGCCTCAGAGCCCCGCGCGCCGCAGCTGCCAGAACGCGGTCGCTACGGAGACCACCACCGAGACGACGGCGCAGGCGACTACGACCGGCTTCGAATCGGCGATGGCGGCGAAGACCGTGAACATGCCGAGGACGGCCAGCACCGCCAGGGCGACCGAGACGACGGTGGCGTCGGTCCGCCATGCGACGGTGGGGGCCTCATCGGTCAGGCTCTCCGAGGAGACGGCGTGAAGACGGGCGGAGGAGGGGCGGCGCGTAGCGACGTCCAGGGCAACGACGGACATGGTTCCTTGCTTTCTTCGTGGACGAAGGTGCGGGGGCGCAGCCGCACTCCGCACGGCTGTGTGGCACCCTTCAATCGGACCTGCGATCACCGTACAACACCTCAGAGCACTGAGGTATGTCGCTTCTATCACGAGCGCGCCAGCGCCCTTACAACCCACCGCCTGGCGGCCCGCGTCGAGATAGACATTTTCGTACGAGGTCGGCGGTGTCACCGTCTACCTCATCCGAAAATGTCTATCTCGAGGGGTGAGCCGGCAAGCGAGGCACACCGCGGCGCCTACAGGTTCTCCGAGACCTCATCGGGGCGGCGCTGACGGGCGGCAAGGATGTCCTCGCGCGTCTGCGCCATGTGCGCCTGCATCAGTGAGACCGCCAGCTCCTCGTCCTGGTTCTCCACCGCCGCCAGGATCTCCCTGTGCTGGGCGTCCACACGGCTGCGCACATCCTTGGACTCGGTCGCACGGAACCGCACCCCGAGCAGGGCGTCCCGGTAGGGGTGCACCGCCGAGGAGACGAACTGGTTCCCGGCGGTCCGCAGGATCACGTCGTGGAAGGCGTAGTCGAGGCCGACCAGGGCCTGGACGTCGTCGGCGCGGTCGGCGACCGCGTACTGCTCGACGCTGCGCCGCATCTCGGCGAGGTCCTCCTCGGTGCGATTGCGAACCGCCAGACGGACCGCCCCCACCTCGATCATCTCCTCCACGCCCAGCACCTGGACCTCGACCTCGACGGCATTGCCCTCGTGCGCCGAGACGTACATCAGGTACCGCAGCTCGCTCCAGCGGAACCGGGGCAGCAGGAATGTACCCCGGCCGTGCACGACGTTGAGCACGCCGCCCAGCGACAGCGTGCGAACCGCCTCCCGCATGGTCGGCCGCGACACGTCGAGGAAGCGCGCCAGGTCCGCCTCCGCGGGCAGCGGCTCCTCCTCGACGAACGTGCCGTTGACGACGGCGTCGAGGATCTTCTTCACTGCTCCGGCAACCATGTCGACGGCCATCCGACCTCCCTGGGACTCGGCGCTGCGGTGTATCGGGGTACTGACGCGCGCAGGACACACGCGCCCCGGCGAAGGAGAATGCGGCGGAGGCCGGCACTCGGTCTGCGCTGGGGCGGCGTCTTCTAGGACAACAGCATCTCACAACCGCCGTCGTCCCAGTACGGGCCTCACGCCCCGTGCTCGCCCACCGGGCGGGGCCGGCCTCCCAGCGCCCCGACCCGGTTGCGGTAGACCAGCGCGACCGTCCACACGAAGACGACCAGCGCCGCCTGCACGCCCCGCGACCAGCCGACGGCGGGCATCACCAGCACGGCCGCTCCGGCCGCCGCGCACTCGGCGGTGTTGAACAGGACGTCGTAGATGGAGAAGGCGCGCCCGCGGTAGGCGTCGGCGGTGTCGGCCTGCACAGTCGTGTCCACGGCGATCTTGGCGCCCTGCACCCCGGCGCCGAAGACGAGGACGCCCGCCGCCACCGCGGCCCGCGCGTGCGTGGCCACGAGGACGAGCTGCCCCGCGGTCCCGCCGACCAGGCACACAACGATCCAGGTCGACGGCGCCACCCTCTCGTGGGCCAGGGGCGTGAGCACGACGGCGAGGCCGTGCCCGGCCACCATCGCGCCCATGAGCGCGCCGAAGACCTCCAGCCCGGCGTCGGCGTCCCCGGGCGCCGCGAGAAGGTTGCGCGACATGAGGATCAGCGTGATCACCTCCATGCCGTACACGAAGCGGTGCAGGGCCATGGCGGTCAGGGCCAGGCCGGGCGTCCCGCGCCGCACGAGGTAGCGGGCGGCGGCGACCAGGTCGCCCGCGGCCTCGGCGAGCGCCGTCGTGACCCCCGTGCGGCGATCGATCCGCTCGGGCCCCAGCTCGTCCCTGCCCAGGCGCGTGACGGCCCCGGCCGCGAGCACGTACAGCACGACGGCGACGACGAGGCTGCCGGCGTCCTGGGCGGTGCCCGCCGGCAGCGCCAGGCGCAGGAGCAGGCCGAGGACGGCGCCCGCCGCGGTGGCCGCGCCGCCCAGGGTCGGCACGACGGAGTTGGCGACCAGCAGCCGCTCGCGATCAATGATCTGCGGCAGCCCGGCCGACAGCACGGCCAGCAGGAAGCGGTTGACGCCCAGGGCCGCCAGGACCAGGACGTAGACGAGCGGCCCGATCCCCGCCACGCCCAGGTGCAGCGCGGTGGCCGCGATCAGGCTAGCCCGCACGAGGTTGCCGACCAGGAGGATCTGACGGCGCCGCCAGCGGTCGATGAAGGGTCCGGTGAAGGGGCCGACGACGCAGAACGGCAGCAGCATGACGACCAACGCGGCGGCGACGCCGGCCGCGTCGGTCATGTTCTGTGGCCGGAAGAAGAACAGCGTCGCCAGCCCGGCCTGCACCATCCCGTCGCCGGTCTGGGAGATGAGGCGGACGCCGAGCAGGGTGCGGAAGGCCGGGACGGCGGCAAGGTCCCTGAGGTCGGCGGTCAGGCGCATGGGTCAAGACTGGCCCACGCGCGCCCCGGTGCGGAATCGGCGCGCGCAGGGCTCCCCGGGAGCGCCGGGACGGAGCTCGGACTGGGAGACGACCGACGGCATCGCGCGGGGCTCCCCGGGAGCGCCGGGACGGAGGGCCCCGACACCCTCCTCGGCACGATCAATGCGATCACCGCCGTCGTGTGCCTGGTCCCCAACCTGGTCTTCGGCAGCCTCTCCGACCGCACCCGCTCGCGCCTGGGCCAGCGCGCCGTCGCAGCGGATTGTCTCTAGGATTGTAGCCATGACCACCAACTCGGCCGCCAAGCAGCGCGTCCGGCTCTCCGCCGAGGAGCGCCGCGAACAGATTGTCACTGTCGCCACCGAGCTTGTCGCCCGGCACGGCTTTAACGGCCTATCCCTGCAGGAGGTCGCCGACGGCGTCGGCATCACCCAGGCCGGTCTCCTCCACTACATCGGCACGAAGAACGGCCTGCTCGAGCTCCTCCTCGACTCCCGCTACGACAGGCAGGGGACCCCGCAGGACTTCCTCGACTCCGGCGACGCCGCGGCCACTCACCCCGACGGAATCTCCCTGCCCGCCTACTTCCGCTACCTGGTTTCGTTCAACCAGGCCCGCCCCCAGCTCATGGAGCTCTACATGACGCTCGGGGTGGAGGCGACCGATCCCGAGCATCCCGCCCACGACTATTTCATCGATCGCCCCAACCAGGTCTGGGAGTACTACTCCAACTTCACCTGGCGCCTGCCCCCGGCGATCCAGGAGGTGGGCGGGTGGGAGACCATGCGGCCTCTGGTCGAGATGACCCTCGAGGCCATGGACGGCGCGCAGATCCGCTACTTCCGGCGTCCGGCCATCAACCTTGTGGAGGAGTGGGCCCGTTGGGAGCCGCTGCTCTTCCCCTCCCCGCTGTGGGACGACTACCGCTGACGCCGGCAGCGGCTGCCGGCAGCGCGACGCCGGGGGATCAGCTCGCGGGCAGGAGCACCGTTGAGATCGAGTCCGCCGGCAGGGTCAGCCTCACGAGCCTGCCGCCGACCCCGAAGGAGATCGGCATGTCGGTGCTCATGTCGTTCTGGGCGGCCAGGACCACCGAGCCGTCGGGATTGACGAAGGCGAGGACGTTCTCATACCCCGTGTAGGACAGGGTCGGGGCGAAGCGGGCGCCGGCGCGCACGAAGTGGGCCAGGTGCTTCCACACGTAGTACTCGTGGTTGAAGCGGTGCTGCGCAGTCTCGGGGTCCACCGTGACGAAGGAGTTCTGGCTCCACCCCCACCGCGAGACGCCGCCCTCGTCCAGGGCGAGGTTCCAGTAGTCGTAGACGGACGCGCCGTTGTTGAAGTAGTGGCGCATCATGCCCCAGGCGTAGCGGGCGTAGCGCCAGTCGTTCCTGCCGTCCCCGCACTCCTGCTCGGACTGGTAGATCTTCAGCTCGGGGTGGTCGTGGTGGATGAAGGGCACGGCCCCCTTGCCCGCCCACTGGAAGGCGACGCCGCCGAGCCGGGCGCCGATCTCCGGGTCCGCCAGCACCTCCTCCACCAGCTGCTCGTTGGCGCGCTCCATGGTGCCGAGGAAGACGTCGACGCCGCGGCGCTCCATCTCGGGCACGAGGCGGCGCAGGAGCCTCACGAGCCCCGCCGGGGTCCAGGTGCACGAGGGGAAGACCTGGTCGGAGTTGAACTCGTTCTGCGGCATGACCATGGAGATGTCGATGCCGTGCTCACGGTAGGCGTCGATGAACCTGCCGAAGTAACGGGCGTAGGTATCCAGGTTCTCCTCGGTCAGGACGAAGCCGTCGGTGCCCTCGGGGATGGCGCGCTCGGGAGTGAGCCCGTTGTCGTAGCGGGTCTGCGCGGCCGCCGGGTTCGGCACGCCGCAGGCGTAGTGGCGGTTCGTCTTCATCCAGGTCGGCGGGCACCACGGCGAGGCCCACAGCCTCAGGTCGCCGCGCACCTGCTGGGCGGCCTTGATGAAGGGGATGAGCGTGGTCTCGTCGTGCTCGACGGAGAAGTCCGCCAGCTCGTGGTCGCCGTCGGTCTCGTCGTAGGAGTACCAGTCGATGGAGAAGTCGTTGGCGCCCACGGGCATGCGGCACACCGAGGCGTTACCGCCCTCGGGACTGAAGATCTCGCGCAGGACGCCGGAGCGCTCGGCCTCGCTCAGCCGGGACAGCGCGGTCCAGCCGAGCTCGTTGAAGCACACCCCGAAGCCGTCGATCTCCTGGCGCAGGTCGTCGGTCCTCACCAGGACCTCGGGGAAGACGTCCATCTCGGTGACCTCGACGGCGGCCCCGGGGGTGCGCCAGGGGCTGGTCTCGGTGGTGACGACCCAGGTGGGACCGGTGGCGGACTTGGTGGCGGACTCGGTGGCTGCAGCGGACATGATGCTCCTTCGATCAGTGTCGGTCTTCGTTGACGTGAAAGGGATGAACAAGTAAATGACAGGTTGTCGCAGAAGTAGTCTCCACGGCTGGGCGCCGCGCCGGGACCCCGGCGGCACGGCGAGGCCCCGGCGCCGCTGGGCCCCGGCGCCGCACCCGCTCAGGCCCGCTCGCCCTCGACGACGAGCACGCCCCAGGCCGGTATGCTCACGGCCGCACCCGCCGCGAGGGCCGCGCCCGGATCGCCGACGACGCCCAGGACGTCCTCACCGCCGACCGGCAGGACGAGGTCGACCTCGTCCCGGGAGTAGTTGAGGAGGTAGGTGAGCCCGCGTCCCCGGCCGTTGACGCCGCGGCGCACGGCGACCGTGCCGGCGAGCTCCTGGGCCCAGTCGTCGACGCGGGCGCGCTCGGCGACAAGCCGCAGGACGGCGCGCAGCAGCGCCGGGCTCGTCATGGTGGCCAGGTGGGTGACGGAGCCGGAGCCGACGGCGCGGGTGGCGATGGCGGGACCGGACCAGGCGTGGTGGGAGTACTCGGCGAGGACCTCGACGTCGTCGCCCTCGGCCGGACGGGCGACCGGGGTGAGCAGCTCCATGAAGGTGGAGGCGGTCAGGTCCGCGTCGTTGCGCCCGACGGCGCCGGCCGCGCTCCCACCAGCCGCGCTCCCGCCGACTGCCGCATCCCCGCCGTCGGCGCCCTCGCACCCCGCCGCGCCGGCGCCGTCGGACCCCAGCGCCTCGGCCAGCGCCCCGCGCGGGGCCAGGCGCACGCCCTCGGGGCGGGTGAACTGGTCGGTGCCGAGCCCCAGCAGGTCGCTCAGCCCGTGGGGCTGGCGGTCGGTGAAGACCTGGAGGTTCTCGTCGGCGACGCCGGTGCGGAAGGTGGTGACCAGGTGCCCGCCGCCGCGCACGTAGTCGCGCAGGGCCCGGGTCGTGGCCTCGGGGGTGACGTACAGGGCGGGGGCCACCAGCACGTCATAGCGGGCCAGGCGCTCGGCGCCGGCGTCGGCGGGCAGGATGTCGACCTCGATATTGAGGTCGAACAGGGCGTCGTAGACCCAGCGGAAGACGTCGTTATAGCTGGCGCCGCCCCCGGAGTAGCGCCGGGGGAAGCCGGTCTCCAGGCTGAACCACTCCAGAGCGGTGAGCGCCTCGTTGGAGACCATGATCGCCACCCGGTTGCGCTTGGTCAGGCCGGTCAGGGCGTCGGCGTGCTCGGCGATCTCGCGGCCGAGGCCGGCGGCCTCCAGGTAGGTGGGGTTGGGGGAGTAGTCCTGGGAGAGCAGTCCCTTCCAGTAGGTCTCGAAGGAGTTGTGGAGGGAGCCCCAGTGCCAGTACATGACGCCGCAGGCCCCGCCGGCGAGGTGGGAGTAGCCCTGGAGGCGGAGCTGGCCGGGGTAGGGCAGCCAGCCCATCTGCCCCTGCGCCTGGGTCTCGACGACGAGGTAGGGCGCGCCGCCCTTCAGGGAGCGGCTCACGTCCCCGCCGAAGCCGATCTCCTTGCCGGTCAGGTGGTCGGCGCCGGGGTGGTAGATGTCGACGCCGGCCAGAGTGACGGTCTGCGCGGCCCTGAAGTGGTCGACGGCGGGCTGGATGCCGAAGGAGTGCCCGCGCCACTCGTAGTCGAAGTTCTGGGTGACGAACTGGTCCTCGCGCCGGTAGTCGTCGACGATGGCGCGCTGCCAGGCGAGGAACTCGGTGACCAGGCCGCGGCGGAAGGCGTCGAAGGCGGCGGCCAGCGACCCGTTGATCGTGCCGGTCACGTCCGGGAAGTCCTCCCAGGTATTGATCCGGTTGGCCCAGTAGCTCAGGCCGTAGGCGGCGTTGAGGGCGTCGAGGTCGCCGTCGAAGCGCTCCTTGAGCCAGTCCACGAAGGCGCGCTGGATGCCGGGGTTGGCGGCGTCGTAGTACTTGGTCTCGTTGTCGAGCTGGAAGCCGACGACGCCCTCCCGCGGCGCCGTGCGGGCCACCAGCGCGCGGATGGCGGCCTCCGCCCAGTAGCGGTAGGCGGGGGCGGTGATGTCCATGTTCTGCCGAGGGCCGTACGCGGCGGGACCGGTGGCGGTGACGGCGAGGACCTCGGGGTGGCGGGCGGCGAGCCAGGTGGGGACGGCGGCGGTGGGGGTGCCGATGATGACGTCGAGGCTGTGGGCAACGGCGGCGTCGACGGTGCGGTCGATGTGGGTGAAGTCGAAGACTCCGGGGGCGGGGTTCCAGGTGCCCCAGGTGAACTCGGCGATGCGGATGGTGGTGAGGCCGGCCTCCACCATCATCTTCATGTCGCGCTCCAGGCGGTCCGGGCCCGCGGAGGCCGGGGTGTACTCGTCGTAGTAGGCCGCGCCGAAGATGAGGCGGTTGGGCTGCGTCATCATTACCTCCTGTGCGGCGCCGTCGCCGCTATCTAGTAGTTACTAGATAATAACCCGAGCGACCCCGGCGCGGGTGAGATCTCCGCCATAAATTTACCACCCGTTCAGAACTCGACGAGCCCGGCCCACGGGCGCAGCGCACTCGCGCGTGCCAGGTCCTCCGGGACGGTCTCGTCGCACGCCGGCAGGACCCCGGCCACGAGCTGGGCCAGGCGCGGCGGGCTCACCGGGACGCCGCGCTCCGCGCTCGGTCGCACGCGGGCGCGGCCGCCCTCCAGCGTCAGGGCCCAGGTCCCGGTGCCGGCCGGCACCAGGGAGTCGGTGACGTCCAGGTGCCACCGCCCCTCGACGTCGTCGGGCCACCCCCGCCCCTCCAGCGCCCGCACGACGTCGACGACCCTCAGCATGGGCATGGAGCACTCCCGCACCTGCGGCCGGCCGGGGAGCCGGCGGGCCAGGTCGTCGTCCCCGCCGCCCCACACCTCGATGCGCGCGCCGGCCTCCGCCGCCTCGGCGCCGAGCGCGGCCAGCGCCGTCGCCCACGCACCGGCGTCGGCGGCGCGCAGGAAGTGGACGACCAGGCGCCCGGGGAGCCGCTCGAGGCGCAGCATGCCGACGACCCCGCCGGCGCGCTCCAGGACGACGTCCTCCACGCCGTCGTCCGCGGGCGGAGCCGGGCTGAGGGCGCCCTCGAGGTGGCGCGACAGCGGGCCGAGGACGTCCTCGCCGGCGCGGGGCCCGCGCAGACGCACCGCCGGGTCCGCGGTGGCGTTCTCGACGACGGCGCGCCCCAGGTCCCGCAGCTCCAGGCAGCCCACGGCCCCGTACCCCAGGCACTGGTAGAGGACCGGCGCGGCGGGGTGGACCAGGGAGACGGCGGAGCCGCTCGCGCGCTCGTCGGCGAGCAGGTGCGCGAGGAGCCCGCGGACGGCGCCTCGCCCCCGGTGGAGCAGGTCGACGGCGACGTCGAGGAGGCCGTGTCCGGGCACGTCGCGGCCGCCGATCCGCACGGTCATCGGCAGGACGCCCGCCATGGCGACCGGGAGCCCGCCGGGGTCGAAGGCTCCTATGACGCGCGGGCCGCCGCCCGGGGGCGCCGGGGCGGCCGGGCCGCACCGGGAGCGGCCGGGGGCCCGGCGCTGGACGGCGAGGTACTCGCGCGCCTCCTCCTCGTCCAGGGCCCGGAAAGTGAACCCGCCCGCGGAGGCCGTCGTCGACGCCGTCACGATCACTGCCGCCTCTCTCCGCCCGACGCCCCGACCGCGCTGCCGGAGCCGTGAGTGCGTCAATTCGACCCACCGTGGATAAAGTCGCATCCCGACAAAAGTTTGTCAATGCTCTTGACGAAGCGAGTAAACATGCAGTATTCTCTTAGCGCACGTCTCTGTGGAAACCCGCTACCGTGGCCCTAGCGCCCACGGACGGAGGACACGGTGACAGGCAGGATGGGAGTTGGCCCCGAGCGAATCCGGGAGATCAACTCTCTGCGCATCCTCCACTGGCTCATTGATGACGGGGAGGCCACTGCCACCGAGATCGCCGAGCACTGCGGCCTGTCCCGCACCAGTGTCAACGCCGCCCTGGCCAACCTCCACGAGCTGGGCTGGATCACCACCCTCGAGGCGGTCACGGGCACGACCGGCGGGCGCCCCGCCCGTCGATACCGGTTCCGCGCCCAGGGCGCCGTCGTCCTGGGCGCGGACGTCGACGTGCACCGCGTCGAGGTCCTGCTCGCGGACCTGGCGGGGACGGCGCTGGCCCAGCGCTCCCAGGACGTGGAGGCCGACCTGGAGTCGTCGGCCCGGCTCGAGGTCCTGGACCGCCTCATCGCCGAGGCGCTCGCCCAGGCGCGGGTGCGGGCCGACGGCGTGCACGCCCTGACCGTCGCCGTCGCCGGGGCGGTCGACGACTCGGGGCGCACGCCCTTCTACACGCCGCTGCCCCAGTGGCACGAGGTCGACCTGGTCACGCGCCTGAGGGCAAGCTTCACGTGCCCGGTGCGGGTCGGCAACAGCTGCAGGCTCGCGCTGCTGGCCGAGGCGCAGCACGGTCAGGCGGTCGGGTTCTCCGACGTCGTCCACATCCTCACCGGCCGGCGCACCGGCGCGGCAATCATGAGCCAGGGCAGGGTGATCGAGGGGTCGGCAGGAGCAGCGGGGGAGATCGGAGGGCTCAAGATCCTGCGGTGGGAGCGCGCCATCCGGGACCTGACCGCGCACCCGGGCCTGCCGGAGCTGGAGGACGAGCGAGAGCGCATCGCCTGGGTCGTGCAGGCCGCGCGCGGCGGGGACGCCGAGGCGGTGGCCTGCATGCGCGTCTACGCCCGGGACCTGGCTACCGGGGCCGCGGCGCTCGTGCTCGCCGTGGATCCCGCCGTCCTCGTGCTGGGAGGCGAGATGTCGCTGCACGCGGACCTGTGGCTGGAGCACTTCATGCGCCCCCTGAAGCGTCTCGTGCTTCATATGCCCGCCGTCAGGGTCTCGACGCTCGGGCGCGACGCCGTCGTCCGCGGGGCCGTGCGACGCGCCGCCCTCGACGTGCGCAACCGGTACTTCGGGGACTCCCTGGCAGCCGCCCCCGTGAGGTGACGCCCGGCAGCGCGCCCCCTGCGCACCCCCTGCGCGCCCCCTGCGTCGAGATAGACATTTTCGTACGAGATCGGCGGTGTCACCGTCTATGGTGTCTCCTCACTTCTGAGACACTTGGGTGTCATGGCTTCTGAGACACTTGGGTGTCATGGCTTCTGAGACGCTCGGGTGTCATGGCTTGTGGGGCGGGTGTGGTTGGGTGCTGTCGGGCGAGGCGGTAG
>ERZ773070.2427-NODE-2427-length-10570-cov-9.322682_pt1 | contig 10570 bp, 8 predicted proteins | sample MGYA00580618_ERZ773070 | MGnify/ENA primary metagenome ERZ773070 (study PRJEB29015, sample SAMEA2738023) | human oral metagenome | biome: human oral; feature: human-associated habitat; material: dental | place: China | collected 2019 ...
CCAGTCGCGCGCCCGCCAGCGCTCGTCGACCATTTCCGTGCGCCGGGCGTGCGCCCCGAAGGCGCGGGCGTCCATCGACAGGGCGACCCGTTCGGCGTGCGACACCGATATGACCATCAGCGGCACCACGGACGCCGTCCACCTGACGGCGGGCGCCAGCGGCCCCCACCCCGAGCCGACTCCCCGCAGCGCCCGCGCCGTGCGCAGCAGCGCGAAGTCCCGGCTGAAGCGCCTGAGGAAGGACACGGCCGCCGTGCCCGCCGCGGCGAGCCGGTAGGGCAGGCGCAGGGTCGTCGTCAGCGCGCGTATCTGCGCCTCCGCCGGGGCCGCCGCTCCTCCCAGGAGCACCAGCGCCAGTACCGCGCCGACCGTGGTGGCGCCCGAGGCCGGGGACGCGACGTAGTACAGTTCGACGCTCCTGTAGGGCGCGGTGGCGAAGTAGCGCAGCGTGAACAGGAGCAGCGCCGCGGTGAGCCACGGCGCCAGGGCCGTTGCCACGAGGCGCCGGGCGGGCGGGCGCGAGGCGATGACGCCCAGTGTGGCCGCCGCCATGACGACGAGGTTCACCCGGGTGGTGCCGCCGAGTGCCACGGCCACCATGAGGGGCAGCGCGGCCAGCCCCATGGTCAGGGGGTTCAACGGGGCGAAGGCGCCGCCCTGGCGCCTGCCGCGCTGGTGGGGCGCTGCGGCGCCCGGTGCGGCGCCCGGGGCGCGGGCGGGGACAGGGGCGGGGCGCGTCGAGCCGCCGGAGGGCGCGGCGCCCAGGGCGGGGGCCTTCGGGACAGCCTGGCCGGAGGGGCCCGCGCCGACTCCCCGATCCGGGACGGAGGGGACCTCGTCGGCTCCCCGATCCGGGACGGAGGGGACCTCGTCGGCTCCCTGCTCCGGGTCCGGCAGGGCGATGATGGCGGTGCAGTGGCGGCGCGCCAGTTCGAGGTCGTGGGTGGCCATGAGCACGCAGCGGCCCCGCCCGCGCAGGGCGTCGATGAAGGACATGAGCTCCTGGGTGTTCGCCCAGTCCTGCCCGTACGTCGGCTCGTCCAGGACGACCAGGGCGTGGGGCGCCCCGGCCATGGTCGCCACCGAGAGGCGCCTCGCCTGCCCGCCCGAGAGGGTGAGGGGGTGGGCGCCACGGTGCCCGGCGAGGTGGAACTGCTCGAGCAGCTCCTCGACGCGCGCGGGCGGGGCGCCCCCGACGGCCAGTTCCTTGGAGACCGTGGACGAGACGAACTGGTGCTCGGGGTTCTGGAAGACGTACCCGGCGATGTGGCGGCCCCGCCGCAGCGGACGGCCCCCGATGAGGGCCTCGTCCGCCTCGAAGCCCCCAAGGCCGGCCAGGGCGGACAGCAACGACGACTTGCCCGCCCCGTTGACGCCGATGACCCCGACGAGCTCGCCGGCCCCCACGCGCGCGCTGACCCGGGGGCAGCGCCCGGGCACCCGCATCCCGTTCAGCGCCAGAACCGGGTCCTGGGCGTCGAGGGCGCCGGCGCGCTCCCATTGGCCGTCGGTCTTGCGCCAGTAGGCCACGCCGCCCGGCGACACCATGTCCTCCATCGTGGGGACGCGGATGCCCGCTTCAGCAGTGGTGAGGGCGGCCCCGGCGGCACTGGCCGGGGGCTCCCCAGGAGTGCCGCGGCGCGGGCTCCCCCCGCCGCACGGGGCCGCCGCCCGGTCCCCGGCGCGGGCGCCCTCCGCAGCCGGAACGGCGTCCGCGCGCAGTGCGCGGGGCATCCACACGCCCACCGCCTCGAGCGCCGCCCGGTGGCCGACGAACACCTCGCGGGGAGTGCCCAGAGCGATGCCCCTCCCCCGCGCGTCCAGTGCGAGGACCTGGTCCACCCAGGGCAGGATCGGGTCCAGGTCGTGGTCGATGACGATGACCGCGGTCCCCTGGCGCGCCAGGTCGGCCACGAGGTCGTAGAACCGTTGCGACCCCTCGGCGTCGATGGTGGACGTCGGCTCGTCCAGGACCAGCAGGGGGGTCCGCATCGCCAGCGCGACCGCGATGGCGAGGCGCTGGCGCTGGCCCCCGGACAGGGTCCACGGGTCCTTGCCGCCCAGTCCCGCCATGCCCACTGCGGCGAGGGCGGCGTCGGCGCGCTCGGTGATCTCGTCGCGCCCGAGGCACAGGTTCTGCAGGGGGAACTCGACTTCGGAGCGCACGCTCCTGGTCACCACTGCCGCGTCCGGGTTCTGCCCCACGTAGGCGACCGTCCCAGCGAGCACGTCGGCGGGCGCGTCGGCCACCTCCTGACCGCGCAGCGCGACGCTGCCCGAGTACTCGGAGGGGATGGAGTGGGGCACCAGCCCGCAGCAGGCGCGCACCAGCGTCGACTTCCCGCATCCCGACGGGCCGATGACCGCCGTCACCCGGCCCGCCAGTTGCTCGAAGGACACGTCGTCGAGGACCCACCTGTCCCCACCGATGTAGTGGACGGACAGGGACTCGCAGGCGATCAGGGGGTCAGCGGGCATCTCGGTCGATCCCGACGCCCGCCATGTTGAGCAGTCGCGTGGCCCCCAGCACGAGCAGGCCGCCGACCACGCCCGAGGCGACGCCGATGGCGACCAGCAGCGCGTTCATGTCGGAGCCGATGAGGGCGCCCATCGAGGCCACGTAGAGAAGGCTGTTGAGCAGGCCGAAGCAGGTGGCGCACGCCATGAACATCCGCCAGTCCCAGAAGCGGTAGAAGGTGAGCAGTAACGGCAGCTCCACGAAGGCGCCTCCCAGGAGGCACCCGACGATCGCGGCGGGGCCCACCGGTGTCGCGACCATCCCGATGAGGCCGTAGAGCAGTCCGGCGACGATGGCGGCCCCGGGCCTGCGCACGATGGTCACGGGCAGCAGGAAGTCGACCGCCCACAGCCCGATGAGGCCGACCCCCAGGTAGACGCCCCGCTGCGTTCCCGCCGTCATGACGGACACGTAGTTGATGGGGATGAAGATGATGCAGTTGCACACGACCAGCGCCGCGATGGTCATGAGGTTGCGGGTGCCGAGCACCGAGTCCACGAGGCCCTTGCGGGCGGAGGTGCGCACGACCCTGCTGGTCGGCCCGGGCTCGGCGCCGGGGAGCGCTTCATTCGGAGTTTCAGACATTATCGTTCCCACTGTTTCAGGGCCCCATAACTTCACATAGGCCCACCTCAGTCAACTATAGGAGACCCAGCTCTCATTTTCTACCCCTTTTCCGCCGTGACGGCGCGGCGGATCCCATCTGAGCCAAAAGCCCCCCATGCCCGCGCATAACTTTGGCATACTTTGATGACGGCCCAGCCGCCCCGTCCACCCGAGCCGCATGGCACTAGGAGCACCCGTGTCCGAGCAAACGCAACAACCCCCATCAACGACCGCCCCCGGCCTCGGACGCACCGTCGCCGCGTGGGCAGTCCACGCACTGACCATCTCCGGGCTCGTCTGGGCGACCCTGGCCCTCCAAGCACTGCTCAACGACGACATCGCCCTCATGTGGCTCTGGTTCGTCATCGCCCTCATCGTCGATGGCGTCGACGGGACCCTGGCGCGCAAGGTCGGCGTCCGCGAGGTGATCCCGTGGTTCGACGGAGCGGTCGTGGACAACCTGGTCGACTACCTCACGTGGACGTTCCTGCCCGCGCTGTTCATGAGCATGGCGCTCCCCTTCGGGCCCGCCCCCGTGCCGCTGCTGATGATGATCCTCATCATCGTCTCCTCCGTGTTCTGCTACGCCAACGACGGCGAGAAGTCGAACGACAACTACTTCGTCGGCTTCCCCGCCGCGTGGAACTGCGTCGCCATCGTCATGTACGTCCTGCAGACGCCCGCGTGGGTCAACATCATCGCCACCATCGTCCTCGCCGCCCTCACCCTGGTGCCCATCCACTACACCCACCCGGCCCGGGTCAAGCGCTTCCGCGCAATCAACATCGTCTCAGTGGTCCTGTGGCTCTTCGCCTGCGGCGCCCTGGTGGTCCTCTACCCCGTCCAGCCCCTGTGGCTCCTGATCGTCTTCTGGGTGGGCGGCGGCTGGTTCATGATCTCCGGATTCATCCGCACCGCCACCGGCGAGGACAAGTAGGCCCCGTCGGCCCGCAAGCGCTTCCCCTATCCCGACTGGCCGGGATCGCGTTCCACGAGGACCGCGGCGATGCCAGCGACCTGCGGATCGGGATCCCCGCTGAGGGCCGCCAGAGCCTCCCTGGCGGCGGGGGTGCCGATCTCGACCAGGGCCTGGGCGAGGCGGATCCGGCTGGGCCGAGTCGTTGCGGGCTCCTCGAGCAATTCGACCAGGGCGCGCACGACTCCGTCGTCGCGGCCCGCACGGGCGGCGAGGGCCCTGAGCGCCTCGGCGGCCTCGACGTCGTGGTCCCCCTCGACGATCAGACCGACCAGGGCGGGCAGTGCTGACGCGTCCCCCCGCCTTCCCAGCGCCACTGCGGCGCACCTGCGCACCGTCGGGTCGGGATCGGCCAGGAGGCCGCCGAGCACGGCCAACGCCTCGGGGGAGTCGGCCATTTCCGTGATCGCCTCAGCCGCCCGGCGCCGCCTGCTGGCATCGGGGCTGCGCGCGGCTTCGCCCAGGGCGGTCAAACCGGAGGCGCCCAAGCGGGCGATCGCCCAGCGCAGGGCGCCGGCGACGTGCGGGTCCTCCTCGGACACGAGCGCGCGGACCAGGATCCCGACGGGGATCGCGTCCTCGAAGGACTGCGTGAGGACCCGCTGCTGACGGCGCGCGCCACTGCGGGAGTCGAGCTCCTTCATCAGCTCGATCGCGCGCAGCACCTCCTCCCACCGCGTCGGCCCGCCTTCTTCGATGGCAGTGAGCTTGTCGAGGAGCTCGAGCGCCTGGGCGGCCCGGAGCCGCGCCGCGCGCTTGAGCTCTGCGACTGCGGCGCGCAACCTCGCCGATCCGCACTCAGCCCGCCGATCCATCGGTGGGAGCGGGATCGGGATCCACGGGGACCAGGAGGCTCGCGTCGTGGAGAGCGGCGTCGAAGCCGATCTCGGGATCGTCCCGCATGAGCATCGTGGCCCGGGCGTGGACGGCCGCCGACGACCCGCGGCTCCCGGCGACCGGGGCCAGGACCTCGTCGAGCACTGGGCCCAGCTCGATCAGTGAACGACTCAGGCTCCGCTGGAGGGACCGGTCCCCGCGGCCGAGTTGACCGGCCAGCTCGACCGCCAGTGCGCGCCTGGCGTCATCGGGGACCAGGGCCGCCGCGGACCGCCAGGCCGTCCGCGCGACTTCGCAGTCAGGATCGCGCAGCATCCGGGAGACCCACGGCCACGCGCTCCGGTCGCCGATCTTCGACAGGGTGTGCAGCGCCTGGCTGCGCGCCTGGGCCGTCTCCGATCCGAGTTCGCGCCGCAACCGCGGCAATGTGCTGCGCGACGGCAGCCGTGTGATCGCCCAGGTCAGCATGTCGCGGACGTAGAAGTCCGGCTCCACCGCGCAGCGCCCCACCAGCGCGTCGAGGTGCTCCGGATCGGGGTGCTTGCCCATCTCCAGGGCGGCCCGTAGCCGCACCGACGGATCCGGCGACTCCAGGGCTTCGACCGCGTTCTGCTGGGGCGAGGGCTTCTGCTGCGTGTTCATCACCGCCTCCTTCGCCAACCATGGAACACCTTCGCACCGTGTCAAGGTCAAGCCAGGATCCCGAGGCCACGCGCGTGCCGACGCCGCCACTTGCTCCGTCACTGGCGTTGGCGCCCACCCCGGCACCGACGACTATTCTCCCCGGCGGAGCTATAGACAGAAGTTATGGCCCCGCCGGGGGAACGCACCGCCCGCTGCGGCTCGATGCGATCCGCAGCATCCGCCTCGACGGACACGGGGACCCCCGGGGCCGCGGACGCACCGCCCACTGCGCCCCGGGACCTGCCGCTCAGAACCGGTCCCGCAGCACCGCCTCGGAGCGCTCCCGCAGCCCGGCGAGGTCGGCGACCCAGCCTCCGCCGCTCCCCTCTGCCGCCAGCAGGTCCACGCCTGCCACGGCCAGCAGGTCGCCGCCGGTTGTGCCGATGCGGACCGCTTCGACGCCCTCGGCCTCGGCGGCCGCGAACACGGCGGGCAGCGCCGCTTCGGGGACCGCCACGAAGGCGCGCGCCTGGGATTCGGAGAGCAGCATCTCCAGGTCCCCCACCCCGTCGCGCCGGGCGGCGGAGGCCAAGTCGAAGGACCCGCCGACGCCGAAGCGCAGGGCTGAGTCGACCAGCGCCTGCGCGAGGCCGCCGTTGGACAGGTCGTGGGCGGCGCGGACCAGTGGCCGCCCGTCGGGGCCGTCGGCGGCGCTCAGCGCGCGCAGCACGTTCCCCAGCGCCACCTCGGCGGGCAGGGACACCTCGGGGGGCACTCCGCCCAGGTGCGAGCGGGCGACGCGCGCCCACGCGGAGCCGTCGAACTCCTCGCGGGTGGTCCCCAGCAGGATTACCGCCAGCCCCTCCTCGGTGAAACCGGAGGGGTTCACGCGCGCGACGTCCTGCACGATCCCGAGCATTCCGACGACGGGGGTCGGGTTGATCGAGGAGCCGATCCGGCCCTTGACCGTCCCCGACGAGTTGTACAGCGACACGTTGCCGCCGGTCACGGGGATCCCCAATTCGACGCAGCCGTCGGCCAGCGCGGTCATGGCCGTCACCAGCTGCCACATGGCGTCCGTGTCCTCGGGGCTGCCGAAGTTCAGGCAGTCGGTGATGGCGACGGGTTCGGCGCCCACCACGCAGACATTGCGGTAGGACTCGGCGAGCGCCTGCCTGGCCCCCGCCGCGGGGTCCAGTTTCGTGTACCAGCCGTTCGCGTCCGTGGACAGGGCGACCCCCAGGCCCGTGGCCTCGTCGACGCGGATGACGCCCGCGTCGTCGGGCTGGGCGAGGGCCGTGTTGCCCTGCACGTAGCGGTCGTACTGGTCGGTGACCCACGCCTTGGAGGCCTGGTTGATGTCGGAGAGGACTGCGCGCACGTCGGCGATCAGCTCCTCGCGCGTAGCGGGACGCGAGAGGTCCTCCGAGGTGGCTGCCTGCAGGTCGTCCTGCCACGCGGGGCGCGCGTAGGGGCGGTCGTACACGGGCCCCTCGTGGGCGACGGTCTTGGGGTCGACGTCGACGATGCGGTGCCCGTGGTGGTCGATGGTGAGGCGCCCATCGCCGGTGAGGCGGCCGATGACGGAGGCCTCCACGTCCCACTTGTCGATGATCGTGAAGAAGCGCTCCCGGTCGGCGGGGGCCACGATCGCCATCATGCGCTCCTGGGACTCGCTCATGAGGATCTCGCCCGCGGTCAGGGTGGGGTCGCGCAGCAGCACGTTCTCCAGGTCGACGTGCATGCCGGAGTCCCCGTTGGAGGCCAGCTCCGAGGTGGCGCACGAGATCCCGGCGGCGCCGAGGTCCTGGATGCCCTGGACGACCCCGGCCCCGAAGAGCTCCAGGCAGCACTCGATGAGGACCTTCTCCATGAAGGGGTCGCCCACCTGGACGCTGGGCCGCTTGGCCGGCATGCCGTCCTCGAAGGTCTCCGAGGCCAGGATGGACGCGCCGCCGATGCCGTCGCCGCCCGTGCGGGCGCCGAAGAGGACGACGAGGTTCCCCTCGCCGGTCGCGTTGGCCAGGTGGATGTCCTCGTGGCGCAGCGTCCCCACGCACAGGGCGTTGACCAGGGGGTTCCCCTGGTAGGAGGGGTCGAACTCGGTCTCCCCGCCGATATTGGGCAGGCCCAGGCAGTTGCCGTAGCCGCCGACTCCGGCGACCACGCCGTGGACGACGCGCGCGGTGTCGGGGTGGTCGACCGCGCCGAAGCGCAGCTGGTCCATGACGGCGACGGGGCGCGCCCCCATGGAGATGATGTCGCGGACGATGCCGCCCACCCCGGTGGCCGCGCCCTGGTAGGGCTCCACGAAGGACGGGTGGTTGTGGGACTCGACTTTGAAGGTCACGGCCCAGCCGCCCCCGATGTCGACGACCCCGGCGTTCTGGCCCATTCCGACCAGGAGGCGGCGCCGCATGGCGTCGGTGGTCCGTGCGCCGAACTGCTCGGACAGGTGCTTCTTGGAGGACTTGTAGCTGCAGTGCTCGGACCACATGACCGAGTACATGGCGAGCTCGGCGTTCGTGGGGCGCCGGCCGAGGATGGCGCGGATTCGCTGGTACTCGTCCTCCTTGAGCCCCAGTTCCCTCCAGGGCATCTCCTTGTCGGGGGTGGCGGCGGCGTCCTCGACCGTGTCGTGCAGCTCGCGGGGGTTGGTGGGGGTGGCCTGGGCGGTCATGCTTCGCTCCGTTCGTACATTGTTTCACGAGGCGGGGGCCGGTCCGCTCCTCGCGCGGACCCGGGGCCCTCAGCCTGCCAGCTGGGCGAGGACGGACTGGAAGATCCGGAGGCCGTCGGTGCCGCCGTGGTGGGCGGCTGCGGCGCCGTCGTGGGCGAGGGGGCCGAAGCCCGCCTCGGCGGCGTGCTCGGGGTGGGGCATGAGGCCGACCACGTTCCCGGCCTCGTTGGCGACTCCCGCGATGCCGTTCGCGCTGCCGTTCGGGTTGGGGCCCGCGTAGCGGAAGACGACGCGGCCCTCGCCCTCGAGGCGGGCGAGCTCGTCGGGGGACGCCTGGAAGTTGCCCTCCCCGTTCTTCAGGGGGATGGTGATGAGGTCGCCCGCGCTGAACCCCCGGGTCCACGCGGTGCCGGGGTTCTCGACGCGCAGCTCCTGGTCGCGGCACACGAACTTCTGGTGGTCGTTGCGGATGAGGGCCCCGGGCAGCAGGTGCGACTCGCACAGTATCTGGAAGCCGTTGCAGATGCCCAGGACGGGCAGGCCGCGCCCGGCCCCGCGCACGATCTCGGCCATGACTGGGGCGGTGGCGGCGATGGCCCCGCAGCGCAGGTAGTCCCCGTAGGAGAAGCCTCCGGGGACGACGACGGCGTCGACGCCGCGCAGGTCGGCGTCCTTGTGCCACAGCGCCACGGGCTCGGCCCCCGCCAGGCGCACCGCCCTGGCGGCGTCGCGGTCGTCGAGGGTGCCGGGGAAGGACACTACTCCGATGCGAGTCACCGGGCGCCTCCCGCGTACCGGGCGTCGGCCTCGTCGATGGCCTCAACGCGCACGACGTCCTCGATGATGGGGTTGGACAGGACCTCTTCGGCGGCCTTGCGGGCTTCGGCGAGGAGTTCGCCGGTGACGGGCCCCTCCACACTCAGGTGGAAGCACTTGCCCTGGCGCACGGCCTGGAAGCCCGTGATCCCGAGCCTGGGCAGCGCCGAGCCGACGGCCTTGCCCTGCGGGTCCAGGATCTCAGGCTTCGGCATCACTTCCACGATGATTCGCCCCACGGCGTCCCTCCTTGTGTTGTCGGTGAGGATCCCGCCGCGCACCTCGCCCGGCGGGCAGGTCTGCTAGAGGACGGGGTCGGCGCCCGTCAGGCGGCGGTAGGCCCCGGCGTACCGGGCGGCGGTCGCGGCCACCACGGAGTCGGGCAGCGCGGGCGGGTTCTCCCCCGAGGCGCGGTCCCACCCGGATCCGGCCGAGGCGAGCCAGTCGCGCACGTACTGCTTGTCGTAACTGGGGGTGGGGCGCCCGGGGCGCCACTGGTCCGCGGGCCAGAAGCGCGACGAGTCGGGGGTGAGGATCTCGTCGGCCAGGACGATCCGCCCCGTGTCCGGATCCAGGCCGAACTCGAACTTCGTGTCGGCGATGATCACTCCGCGCCCGGCGGCGATCCCCCTGGCCCTCTCGTACAGGGCCAGGGAGGCGTCCCTGAGGCGGTCGGCCAGTTCGCGCCCCACCATGGCGGCCGCGCGCTCGAAGGTGATGTTCTCGTCGTGCTCTCCCGCCCCGGCCTTGGCGGCGGGGGTGAAGACCGGGGTGTCGAGGCGGGACCCCTCGGTGAGCCCGCCTGGCAGCCCGATGCCGCAGACGGCGCCGGTGCGGCGGTACTCCGCCAGGCCGGAGCCGGTGAGGTATCCGCGCACCACGCATTCGATGGGGACCATGTCGAGGCGGCGGCACACGACGGCGCGCGCGTCCACGGCGTCGGGCACGGCGCGCAGCGGGGGGCGGGGCGCCCCGGCGAGGGCGTCGGCCGCGTTCGCGGGGGCGGCGCGCCCCACGGCGAGGAGGTGGTTGTCGACGATGCCGCGCAGTTCCCCCATCCACCAGATCGCCATCTGGTTGAGGATCTTGCCCTTGCCGGGGATGGTGGTGGGCAGCACGTGGTCGTAGGCGCTGATGCGGTCGCTGGTGACCATGAGCAGGGCGTCGGCTCCTGCGGGGTCCTCCCCGTCGGGGGCGTAGATGTCCCGGACCTTGCCGGAGGCCAGGTGCGCCCACCCGGTGAGTTCGACGTGCTCGCCCATTGTCCCTCCTGGTCCCCGCGCCTCAGCCGTCCAGTCCGGCGGGCCAGGTCGCGATGTCGGTGCGGTGGTGCTCGCCCTGGAAGCGGATGAGGCCGACCGCCTCGTAGGCGCGCTGGCGGGCGCGCTCCACCGTGGCGGCGCGGGCGACGACGTCGAGGACGCGGCCCCCGGAGTTGACGAGTGCGAGGGTGGGCTCGAATCCGCAGCAGCCGGCCGCCACATCGGCGGGATCGTCCGTGATCTCCTCGGAG
>ERZ773070.2428-NODE-2428-length-10569-cov-24.846300_pt1 | contig 10569 bp, 11 predicted proteins | sample MGYA00580618_ERZ773070 | MGnify/ENA primary metagenome ERZ773070 (study PRJEB29015, sample SAMEA2738023) | human oral metagenome | biome: human oral; feature: human-associated habitat; material: dental | place: China | collected 2019 ...
CAGGCTGTGGCGTACTCCCCGCCGATCACGCGGGTCGTCCACGTTCTTAAGAACCTCGGCCAGGGGCTGGCGTGACAGAACGGTAGTGGTGGAAGCTGACATCAGCGCGGGCTCTCAGGACGAAAGGGATGACTAGATACCACTCATCGTCTCTACGGGCCTGCGCCCCACTTCAACGACACGCCACCCCCCGTCAACGCTCAGCCGCCCTCACCCACCCACTTTGCCGACCCCCTGCTATGACACCGCCATTTGCTACTATCCAATAAACCTACAGCAGTCCATCAAGGAGTTTTATCATGCTCTATCTCACCGCTGCTCAGGCCGAATTCTGGCGCGATCAACTGGCCAGCAAAGGACTCGATGGCCGGTTCGTCCGGGAATGCATTGACATCTTTGACCCCGTCGATTCACAGGCCTTGGTGGCAGCGACACGTAACGTCGTGCTTCGAACCGAAGTTCTGTGGCTCATGGTTGAGCAGGCTGGCGACCACTCGATACAGCGAACAGTTGCAGGCGAGCCCAATGTAGTGTTCTGGGACTTGAGCGCGGAGGAGTTTCCGGAGGAGGAGGCTGAACGCAGGCTGGAGAGCGAGCATCGTCGGTTGAATGCTATGCCTTGGGGTGTCAGCCACATGTTCGCAGTGATTAAATTCGGCCCGGAACACCACCGACTCGATCTCTCTGCTCACCATTTCCACCTAGACGGCTACTCTGGGGCGCTGATCGTTAGGGAGATCTTCGCCGCCTATCATTTACTCCGAAAAGGTCTTGAGCCCGCAAGGGATCCCCTCGGAAGCATCGCGGATCTGGTGGCTCAAGACCTGAAGTACCAAGCATCGGATCGTCGTGAGAAAGATAGAAAATACTGGCGAGCGAAGTTGGAGGGTTTCCCCGGGGTCGTCACCCTCGCCAAGCGACCTCGGATGAGAGCTACAAGCAACCACAGCGAACGGCTTGACGTAGGTGAGAAAATCCGCAGCGGATTGGCTGATGTAGCAGCAGAAGGGCTGTCAAGCCCAGGGGTATTGGTTGCCACGGCAGCGATCCTGCTTTACAGTGCGACGGGTGAGAAAGATGTGACAGTCGGCTTCGCAACGACGTCACGCTTGTCGCGCGCAGGTCGCGAGACCCCAGGAACTGTGGCCAATGTCCTTCCCCTTCGCCTCCATGTAGAGCCGGAGGAACCGGTACGCAACCTCGTAGCAGCTGCGGATATCCAGATAATGGAACTGCTGCGCCATCAGTGTTTCCGCGGAATGGACTTGGCTCGGGAAATTGGATCGGACGAGGGTATCAATGGACTTTGCGGGCTGAGCGTGAACTTCATGGCCAATTTCGATATGGGAATGAGTGGCATGAACGCCGCTTTGACAGTTCTCGACAACGGGCTCACCGACGATGTCTTCGTCAGCTTCTATGACAAGAATGAGCATTGTAGCGAACTTATTTGGTATGCCAACGCCGCGCCGTATAGACCTGAGGAGGCGGTTGTTCAGGCGGATTCGTTCCGGCGGGTTTTGGGTGTGGTTGTTGCTGATCCTGGGGTGTTGGTGGGGCAGGTTGATGAGGGGCCTTGACCCTGTTGTTTGGAGACGCTGATTCTGGTCTTTAGGCTGAGGAGAGATGTTCTGGACATGGCCAAGAAGGGTTTGTTGCGCGTCAGGCTATGTGGTAGGGGTGGTTGGTTGTTGATGCAGTGCTGTGGCTGAAGGGTTTGAGTTGTTTTGAGTCGTTCTGTGATGATGCTTGTGGAGAAGAGGTTACGTATCGTGTTGCAAGGTGGGATCTCGATTGCTGAGGCAGCCCGCCGGGAGCAGGTTTCTGAGCAGGCGATCGGGAATTGGAGACGTTAGTTCCTTGAAGGTGGTAGTGCTGGGATCGAGGCGGGTAGGTCCAAGCCCACGTCCCGGGAGCAGCAGTTTGAGGTTGCGGTCGTCGGGTTGACTCAGGTGTTGGGTGGGGTTGTTGTTGAGATTCGGGTGTGGAAGAAGTCGGTGGAGAGCCGCCTGGGCCCTTTGAGGATCTCGAGGTGATCCGTGTGGAGGTTGGTGTGTCCACTGTGAGGTTCTGTCGACTGTTTGACATGCCTGAACGGGATCTGGCGCAGGTGGCAGGCCAGGGCGAAGCAGGCTGAGGTGCCGAAGGGATCGTGGCTCCAGCCGGCTCGTATGGCTGCATAGGATCTTGTGGTCGGGCATGTGTTGGCCAATGCCGGTCTGGGGGCATCGCAAGATTTGGGTGATGACCGTCGTGATGGGCACTTGGTGTCGCAGGCGATTGTGCCGGGGCTGCTGCGTGTCGAGGGTCTGTTGCTGTCCTCGACGTACACCAAGTAACGTCGTGAGATCGCCATGGACTGCAAAGCGGCGTTTGTGAAGGTCCTGAAGGGCCCCGTATCAGGTGTGGCAGCTGGATCGTGCCCGAGTTCGAGACCACGGCTGGTGGGATCTGGTGGATTGCGGGATGCCGGGACGAGCCTGTCAAGTTCTTTGTGTAAGCGTTCGCGGTCATGGCGGTCAGAGGTGGGGGTTGATGCGGTCGGGGTAGACCAGTGAGAGCTGTTGCAGTGCCTGTTTCCAGTTCGTCGTGGCCTGGCCCTCGACGAGGCGTCCGGGTGCTTTGCGTTGCTCGGTGCGCAGACCTCGCTCTTTCGCCTGGTCGCGCGCTCGTTTGTCTTCGATGTCGCAGATCGCCAGCCAGAGCAGCTTGACGACCGCGTGATCGTTTGGGAAGTGGCCGCGGTTCCTGGGTCACCTTCCGCAGCTGGTAGTTGAGCGACTCGATCGAGTTGGTTGTATAGATCACGCGCCGCAGTTCGGGCGGGAACGCGAGGAAGGGCGTGAACCGCTCCCCGCGCGTCACGGAATGCCTTGCTGGTCGAGGGGTAGCGCCTGCCCAGCTCGGTCGCCTCGAAGGCGGCGAGCTCGGCAGGCGCTGTCTCGGCGTTCGCGGCCTGATGGATCGGCTTCAGCGCGGCGGTGACGGCCTTGCGGTCGGGGGTGGGAGACGAACCGCATCGCGGCGCGGATCAGGTGGACCACGCAGGTTTGCACGGTCGCTTCCGGCCAGGCCTGTCTCCGACCGCTTCGGGGAAGCCTGTCAGACCGTCGCAGCAGACGATCAGTACATCCCCGGCACGCCGCGGTTGGCGAGCTCGGCGCAAACGGCCGCCCAGAACGTCGCGCCCTCGTTCGCCTGCACCCAGATGCCCAGCACGTGCTTGATGCCCTCCATGTCGATGCTGATGGCGAGATGGGCGGCCTTGTTGCGCACGTGCCCGCCGTCACGGACCTTGACGACGATCGCGTCGAGGAAAATCACCGGATAGAGCGCCTCCAGCGGCCGCTGCTGCCAGATCAGGATCTCCTCGCCGATCTGGTCGACGATCTTCGAGATCGTCTCGTGGCTGATCTCGGTGCCGATCGTGGAGGCGAGATGGTGCTGGATATCACGCAGCGTCATGCCGCCGGCATAGAGCGAGATGATCATGCCATCAAGCCCGTCCAGGCGCCGCTGACCCTTGGGCACCAGCATCGGCGTGAACGTGCCGTTCCGGTCTCGCGGGATCGCCAATTCCACGTCACCGATCTCGGTCGCGACGGTCTTGGGGGACATACCGTTGCGGGAGTTCTCATGCAGCGACGCTTCCACAGCGCCGCGCTCGTAGCCGACGTGCTCGGTCAACTCCGCCTCCAAACCACGCTCCAGCGCAGCCTTGAGCATCCCGCCGATCAGGCCCTGCCCGCCCGTGAGGGCCTCGCCGGCATCGATCTTCGCGAAGATCTCATCCAACGCGCCCGAAGCCTTGAGCTGATCGGCGATCTCCTTCTGCCTCCAGCACCGCTCCTCACGATCCAGATTCGCCTTCGTCATAGTCACAGTCTGTTCTCCTTCGAGACGAGACCACCCCGCTTACACAAACCATCTGACACGCCCTCGAGCCATCGCTTCAGCCTCCGCGCCTTCAGCCTGTTGATCTGTGACCGCGACGATTCTCCTGAGCTAGTCGATGTTCACCGCTTCACGCAAGCCTGAGAGAAGACCGCGTCCTGGGAGCTGCGGCACGGCCGCACTCTGGTCATCGACACCTACCTCGACCACGACGGCGACGCCGACGCCATGACTGATGCCGCCTACACCGCATGGCGCCACGACCGGCAGCAGGGTTTGGCGTCGGTGCTGATCGCCGAAACCCGCGAGAACGTCACCGCACTCAACGTCCGCGCCCGCGCCGACCTCATCCTTGACGGCACGTTGAAGCCCGGCCCCGGAATCATCCTGTCCGACGGGTCCCTGGCAGGTGTTGGGGACACGATCATCACTCGCCGTAATGACCGGCGGCTGCGGAACCGGCACGGCTGGGTCCGCAACGGCCAAACATGGACCATCACCGCCGTTCGTGACGACGGGTCGGTCACGATCCGCCCAACCGGGGCCCGGTTCGGCAACAGCATCGTCCTACCTGCCGACTATGTGGCCGAGCATGTCGACCTCGGCTACGCGGTCACCGCCCACCGCGCCCAAGGCATCACCACCGACACCGCCCACGTCCTCGTCGAGCCGACCACGACCAGGGAGAACCTGTATGTCGCGATGACCCGCGGGCGCGAATCGAACCAGGCCTACGTCATCCTCGACCGCCCCGACGACCACGCCACCGCGCATCCGGGCGACAACCCCGACGCCACCGCCCGCACAGTCCTCTACGGCGTCCTCCATCACAGCGGTGCTGAGCTGTCGGCACACGAGACCATCACCGCCGAGCAGGACCGGTGGGGCTCGATCGCCCAACTCGCCGCCGAGTACGAGACCATCGCCGCCGCTGCCCAACACGACCGCTGGGCTGCTCTCATCTCCACCAGCGGTCTCACCACCGACCAAGCGCAAGCCGTCATCGACTCCGGTGCTTTCGGCGCGTTGACCGCGGAACTGCGCCGGGCTGAAGCCAACCACCACAATGTTGAGGCCCTCCTGCCACGCCTCATCAAGGCTCGCGGGTTCGCCGACGCCGATGACATCGCATCCGTCATCCACCACCGCCTCGCCAATGCCACCACCCGACCCGCCGGATCAGGACGCACCCATCACGCGCCGCGTCTCATCGCCGGACTGATTCCCGAAGCCACCGGCCCCATGACCTCCGACATGCAACAGGCCCTGGCCGAGCGCCGCCACTTCATCGAAACCCGAGCAGAAGCCGTCCTCGACACCGCCATCCAAAGGCAACAACCATGGGTTACGGCACTAGGCCCGATCCCCGCCTGCGGACGGGAGGGGCAGCAATGGTGACACCGCGCTGTGGTCATCGCCGCCTACCGAGACCGTTACCAGATCACCGACCCAGCACCGCTCGGCTCCCATCCGGAAGGCACGGCGCAGAAGATCGACCGCGCCCGCGCTCGGGTCGCTGCGGAACGAGCGCAGGCGGTCGTGCCTTCGTGCAGATCCAGTACCGCTCCAAGATCAGTGGCTGTCGAGAGGAAGCCCGTAGGTCCGACCATGTGGTCGGCTTCTCCGGTGGGTCTGGATGTCGCGTGACCTGTTCTGGCCGCGCCGCTGAGCCGTACCCCGGGATCGCGGAGTCGGGCTCACTGGCGGCACCCGGATCGACACGAACGTGGAGCGAATTGACCTTGGGAGGTCCGAAGCTCTTGTATTTTACGAGCGATCGATGACTCCGGCACGCGTGAGAATGACAGATTCTTGTGTCCAGCTAAAGTTTGGGATAGTCTGAACTCACCACTGAGAGGAGTCCCATGACCGGGCAGCACGAACGCCAGGACTGGCGCGGCGAGTTCACACGAGAGGAACTATCCGCAATCCGCCGGGAGGTTCCGCATGCGATCCAGAGGAGCCAGGAGCGTTCCGCCCGAGCCCACACGGAGTACGACGACCCCGATGGCGACCAAGACGTGTATGGCGCCGGCATGTCCCGTGGTGTGCAGAAGGAACTCCGTACTCTTCTCGCGAACTTCTCCTCCTACCGCGAGGTGCAGGTACCCAGGAGTCGCCGCACGCTGACTTTCCTTGGCGATGCCCTGATCTTCCCACTCCGGGTGGGCAAGCAGATGCCTCGAAACCACCGCCGCATCAGACTCAATTACCTCCCGGAGTCGCGTCGCGAACTCTTGGAGCAGACCAGCAACACCAAGTACGTCGACGCCGGACTGTTCGAGCTTGACGAGGCTCCCGGTGTCGAGCAGCCCGCCCGACTCGGCGACGTGCTCACCACCCTCAGCGAAGGTGACACACGCGCAGCACTGTTCGTGCCCTACTACAGCAGCTCGCCCCAAGGCGTCGGCACGATCTACTTCGCTCCGGCACGGCTGAACGGCCGCTACCTGGAGTTCACCGACCCCGAACGCCTCACTTATCAGGTGCCTGTTGCGGGTGAGGCGCCCGCAGCCGTGCTCGCGCCTGTTGGCAGCTTCGCGGAAGGTGATCGCCCCCGCACCACCGTGAAGCTTCGCCCGCGCCCGACCGAGAAGGAAGGCAGTTAACGATGGGCGACCCCCGTAGTCAGTCCGCAGACCCGGCGGATGTTGCGAGACTTTTCGACCCTGCCCGACTCACCCAAGCTCGACGCATCAACAAGATGTCCAAGACAGAGCTCCACCGCAAAGTCGGCGTCTCCGCCGCCGCGATCGGACAATACGAACGCGGGGAGGTCCGCCCTCGCGCCGAAACTGTAGCCGCGCTGGCCGACGCCCTTCGCGTTCCGCCGGGATTCTTCGCCCTCGGGCGCCCTCGCGCCCAGGTCGACATCGCCGAGGCTTCCTTCCGGCGTCTTCGCTCTACCAGCGTTGCTCAACAACAGCAGGCCACTGCTTATGTCGAGCAAGCCTGGGAACTGGCGTGCTATCTCGAAGAGAGCGTCGAGTTTCCGGAAGTCGACCTTCCGGAGTGGGCCAGCGTTGACTCCACCGATGTTCCGGACCCCGTGACTGCAGCACAAGCTGTTCGGCGACACTGGTCCTTGGGGAGCGAACCCATCCGGCACCTTGTCTACCAGATCGAACAGCACGGAATCCTGACGGTCTTCTTCTCCATGAAGCAGGACGACAGCTTGGACGAGAAGAGCCGCATCGACGCGTTCTCGACCACGGCACTCCCTCGCCCGATGATCGTGCTCATACCTGACAAGGCGAACGACGTGATGCGGCACCGCTTTTCAGCAGCGCACGAACTGGGACACATCGTGCTACATCACGGTCGCCATGGGACCGACAGCCAGTTGGAACGTCAAGCGGACATGTTCGCCGCCGAGTTCCTAACCCCGCGCGACGTGATCGCCAACGAGCTGCCGAGGCGGGTCAACTTCAACCGCTACGAACAGATCAGCCAGCGATGGGGCGTCTCGGTGTCATCGCTGCTTTATCGATCCCGTGAACTTGATCTACTCTCCGAGTCCACGGTTCGTCGCGGCTACATCACGCTGAACAGCCTTCCGCGGCGGCCGATGCCTATTGGTGACTTCCCTGGAGAGCGTCCGGAGTTGCTGAAGTCAGCGATCGACCTTCTCGATGGCTCTGGGACCAGCCTCGCCAAGATCGCAGCCGACCTTCAGATGACCCCCCGTCACGTGCGACGCCTGGCAGGCATTGACGATCCGCAGCCGAAACTGACACTCGTGCCGAACCGGCCGAATGACCCGTACTCGGCACTCCCGCACGAGTTCATGTAGAAGAAGGGGAAGAGCATCATGGGAAAGCCCAACAAACGTGTGGTTCAACAACGCGACGACGGCGACTGGGAGGTCCGGAAGCCAGGCGCTTCGCGGGCAAGTGTGGTCACCCCAACGCAGGCCGCCGGCATTGGCAGGGCACGCACCATCCTCGGCAACGACAGAGGCGGCGAGCTACAGGTGCGCTCCAAGAAGGGAACCATCCGTGCACAGGGCACCATCGCCCCTGGCAGTGACCCACGGTCTTCAAAGGGATGACTGCCGTGCCTGTCCGCGGAGTCTGATAGGTGATCTGGCTCCGCGGACAGCCCCGTCACCGCCGACAGGAGCATCATGAAATCGAGACGACTCACGTTCTACCTCCTACGAGAGGACATCGCCGATTTCGACGATGCTCTCGACCCGGACAAGTCAAGTGTGACCGTCGAGATAGACCCATCCACCGGTATCGACGGCCGTTTCTTCTATGTCAGGCCCCAGTCATCCGTGCCGACATGGGTTGGATTCGTGCAACCTCTACTCACGGACCAACTAAGTGGCATCCGCTCAGCCTCCACATCGGCACTGTTGCTCCTCCGGACGAGCGGCCGCATCTTCGCGCTCACCTTCGGGTACGGGCGATCATTGCTCGACCTCTCAAAGATCGAGTACCAATTCGGTCTACGCGTCGCGCTCAACCGCATCGACCCTCGCCAGATCCGCAGCCTCGACACCAAGACGTTCGAGGATCTTGTCGTGTCAACCAACACTCAAGCGAGCAAGAGTGCTGAGCTGCCGACCTTTGGTGTCGACATCTCCCGAGACATCCTGCGCGCGGTAACCGGCGAACCCCGCGACCAAACATTCTCCAAGAGAATCGCCGGAGCAGACTCACTGGTCATGGGTGTCAAGACCCCATCGTTGGAACTTCCTGCCATCTGCGACGACCTTTTGACTGCGTTCACCGCGGACGACTACAAGACGGACTTCGGCTGGATCGACCAGCTCTCACTCGTGCGGGATGACGCTACCGTCGAAGCGCTCAACGACCTTCTTGTAGCGCAACTGCGGACTGGGTCAACTGGGTCGACACACCTCGCCATGCCAGAGACGATCGACTGGGAGGACATCGACGGATTCAAGATCGCCGGAACTCGCAGCCACGTCTACGAAGACCTGGACCTCGATGATTATCTGAGCCGACTTGGCGACGACCGCACCATAATCACGCTGGAGAACCTTAAGACCAGGTCCGTCTCCGTCCGGTTCGGACGCTCAGGGAACTTCGACAAGCGGTGGAACCTCTATCAGTGCATCGTGACCGAACAGCGGCTCGACAGCCGCCTTCATGTCCTCATCGAAGGGCGCTGGTTCGCTGTCAGCTCCACGCTCGTCGAGGAAGTAGACGCGTTTGCTGCTGGGCTACCAGACACGCACGTGGCCCTTCCGCCGGCACGTTCTGGCGAGATCGAAGCCGACTACAACACTCGCCTGGCGGAGTCCTCGCCACAGCACCTGCTTAAATTGGACGCCCGCATCAAACGACCTGGCGGTGCTAGCAGCGGCATTGAGTTCTGTGACGTCCTCTCCGACCAGGGTGACCTGATCCACGTCAAGCGGAAGTCCCGCTCCGCAACACTGAGCCACCTCTTCGCGCAAGGAAGCGTCTCCGCCTCCACCTTCATCAACGACGGCGCGTTCCGAACCCAAGTCCGCCAGCTGATTGAAGATGAGGTCGCGGCGGAGTCACGCGAGACTTGGCTCCGGCTCGTGCCGAGAGCCGACGAGATGGTAGATAGATCGCGATACCGCGTCACGTACGCAGTAATCGCGAACTCGACTTGCGAGGGACGCGACTGGCTCCCGTTCTTCAGCAAGCTGAACCTGATGCAGCAAGGCCGGCAACTCGTCACCATGGGGTTCAGTGTCGCCGTGGCCCGTGTACCGATCACTGACTCCGAGTAGAACGTCACTCCAGGTCACTCTCCAACGCACTGCCTCTCCAGGCGCACTGTGTGTTGGAGAGGAACGATGGCAGAAGATCTCTGGTGACCGGTTGGGGCTATCGTGTGGTACCGCCAGCATTTGTTCGAGTACGTCAGCTACCCAGCGATGACAAGTCGAGCCGTCGTGCTCGTACTCCGTGTCCAGTTCCTGGAAGAACTCTGTGATGTACATGATGGAGCGGTACGGGAAGTGCTTGGCCTCGTCCCCGTTCGCGGCGTCGTCACGACCCACGTTGCCCACAATCAGGTGATCGAAGGCTTCGAGGTTGCGGCGCTTGAACTTCATGGTTTCATGGTCGCAAGCGATCCGGGAGGGCCATCGGGGCTCCCGGGTGATCCACGCCTACGCGCCGCGCGTCGTATGGGGGCCTTCATCGATCACGGGCCTGCGGGCCACGCAGAGTCACTTCAGAGGCGAGCAAGTGGTTCCGAATCGTGCCAGCTGGGAACCCCAAGCCGCCACCAATGCGTTTGAGCGATTCGCCGACCGGGTAGAGCCGGGCCATCTCTCGAACCTCCGCGGGAGAAGGAGACGCTCCGCGGATGCGGACGCCTCGCCCCGGAGCAGTGACGCCAGCCGGTGACGGCTCAGACCGACATCGTTCGCAGTCGCGCGGAGCGGCTCGCCATCGTGATATCGCCGTTCCAGAGTGTCGAGGGTCTCGCTACTGAGGCTGTGGTGCGCACTTACCAGTGCCAGCTCACGTTGAGTAGGCCGCCCCGCGCGACTGCGGATCGTTCGGTGCAGCGATCTCATGTAACCCAGTGCCGAGGCAAGTTTCGACAGGCCTCCCGCTAGTGGCGTGGCGTTCAAGTAGCTTTACGGTTTGGTGGGGTAATGGAGCATGGCGAACAAACCAGCCCCGGCCCTGCCGCTTCGTGATGGTGACCAAGCAA
>ERZ773070.2432-NODE-2432-length-10550-cov-2.952358_pt1 | contig 10550 bp, 9 predicted proteins | sample MGYA00580618_ERZ773070 | MGnify/ENA primary metagenome ERZ773070 (study PRJEB29015, sample SAMEA2738023) | human oral metagenome | biome: human oral; feature: human-associated habitat; material: dental | place: China | collected 2019 ...
TACTAATGAAAAAATTTCTTTCAGTTTTTATCACAATGATACTTTGTTTGTCTATTACAGCCTGTTCCGGTTCTTCCGGTAAGGTAAATGAGGCCTTGGTGGGAAAGTATATCTGCGTAACCGGAACAATGCTGGGAATGACTATGTCAGGTGATGATATGTCCGATTTCGAGCTTGAATTGAAGGAAAAAGGAAAAGCTACAATGAAAATAAGCGGTGAGTCTCACAATATAAAGTGGAGTAGTGACGAGAGTACAGTTACACTTAAAATTGATGGAGTAGATGCCGTTGGAGAGCTTGGTGAGGACACAATCACATTTGAAGGTTTCTTGGAAGAAGAAATCGGCATGTCCATGGATTTGACATTTGCCAAGGAAGGAAGCGATGCTGCAAAACCTGAAAATTATTTGCCGGAAAATTAAAAGGCTCTTATCGGGGATTGGGTAAGTGTTTCAGTTGCAGATACACTTGGAGCTGATGCTTCCGAAGAAGTGAATCCTACTGCACTTGCCATAACTTTTGATGATGATCATTCAGCTACAGTAAGCTTTATGGGCGAAAAAGTCGGAACTTCTAAGTGGAGCATGCTGACAGAAACGATTGTTTTTGATGATACACTTGATAATGGTGTAAACCTCAATGGTGATTACAAAGATGGGGAGTTGATTCTTAACTACAGTTCTGATGATAATTATTATATATTTACAATGAGTAACTCCGGCAATGCTGCAGCTACAGATAAAACTTCAGAATAATTAACATCAATTTTTATTGTTTTAGACGGATAATACTAATATTCCTATATGCATAGCTGTGGGGGGGATAATTCACAGTTATATGAATTTCTATCAATTTTTATTCCAACAGTTTTCATATTTTCAATTAAATAAGTTTTGTACTTTAAGTAAGTGTATATATGCATAATATTGTGAGTTGAAACATAATTTCAGCCGGAATATTATGCATATATATTTATACGCTGATTCTCAATATTTATCTTCGTCAAATTTATAAATTTAAATCGTAAATTATTTTAACAAGTTTAGAAATGACTTATTGAAACTGTGCAATTACCACTGATTTTAACAAAAGCTATACTTCCTTCCGGCATCAAGAAAGGCATCTATATTTTCATCACTTGTTGCAAGCGGCAGATTACATCCGGGAGTCAGTACAAAACCTTTTTTACATTTTCTGCCTGCTAAAATGCACCTTTTAACCTCCCTTTCAATATCCGCCTTTGTACCGTTGCATACAACCGCTACCGGATCGACATTGCCGGCTATGGATTTTGAGTCGGAGAAAAATTCACAGGTTTCTTCTATATCCATCTCATTGTCCACACTAAAAAGTCCTATATCAAGCTCCTTTACATACTTCCATACCTTACCGGTATTGCCGCACACATGGTAACTCGGCGCTCTGCCCGACTTTTGTTTTATATAAGAACTTATCTCCAAAGTATAGGGATAGGCAAATTCCTTATACATTCTCGGACTTAACATAGTTCCTGAGGCTATAGGATCTGCCATAGAAAAGCCTACATCAAGTTTACTGAATACATCCACAACATACTTAACATTGTAAGTTATATATCTCAACAACTCATGCACCTTTTCGGGAGACTTTATCATAGCCTTCAAAAGCTTGTCCGTACCAAGCACAAAACCTGCCAATGTTATAGGACCTGAAACTGCCGCTCCCACACCGCAAAACCCTTCCGCCGCCTCTCTTAACCTTGCGGTAGCATTATAATACATCTTAAGTCTTCCGCTTTCCAAAGTGATATTTTTAAGCTTATCTACCTCGTCTATACTGTCTATCGGATGCTTCTCAACATAGATAAGACCGTGCTTGGGATAATGCGGCACTACTCCCATAGCCTCCGCAATACCGTAGGCATTGGGACCTACTCCCATGCCGTCAAGTCCGAAACGATTAGTAGAAAGAATATCCCCCATCACCAAATTATCCTCATTCGTCCAATATTCTTTTGTATTCTTACCTATAATACGAGCCTTGATCTCACCCAAAAAAGGATCCATAATAAGCCTGTCATAATCTTTGCCATCGGCAATCGCCTTTCCCCTTTCAAGGGGAGTCATCTTGTCATTAGGATGAACTGTTAAAACCATAAACCTTCTCCATAAATACATTTTTAATACATTCTACAAAACAAATACTATATATTCAAGTAAGGTAAGATTGAAAGGCAAGGAGTTTTCCCCCTAAAACATCAAAGCCCTTGTAAAAATCCTATCATACCCCTCAAACCTCGACAGCTCAAAAAACTCCACTCTTTTAGAAATCCTATCCATTTCACTGATTGCCCTATCATCAAGCAAAGAAAGATAGGCTCCGCTTAGTGAAGTATTGCCCAAGTACTCTACTTTTCCAACAAATTCATCGGGAAGAAGCCCCACACCAAAAAGCGAATCCTGACTTATATACCTACCGAACTGCCCTGCTATATAAACCCTGTCCACATCTATAAGTTTCAGTCCCGCCTTTTGTGTAAGACAAATAATACCGGACAATATAGCCCCCTTTGCAAGCTGCACCTGTCTTATATCCTTAGCACTAAAGTACAGACCCTCGCCTATATTTATATACGCTCTTCCTTCCTCATCGACAGCAAGTAATTTAGCTCTGGAATCATTCTCTCCAAGTTTTTCTTTTTTAACTATGGCTCCTCTTTTATTAATTACTTCATTTTTAAGAAGTTCTCTTAACATGGCAAGTACTCCGCTACCGCAGATTCCTACAGCTTTTTCATTTCCTATAGTGGTATAGGCTATGCCCTCTTCAGTTATCGAGAAATTATCTATAGCACCGATATCCGCCCTCATACCGCAGGAAATATTCATTCCCTCCAGTGCCGGACCTACCGCACAGGAAGTAGCTGTAAGTTTGGAAGCGTTTTTTAAAATCATTTCTCCGTTAGTTCCTATATCTATAAAAAGTATATTTTCCTTTGTCAATTCATCACACATAGCACTTGCATAAGCACCTGACACTATATCCGAGCCTACAAATGCCGATATATGGGGCAAGGTTACAAGCTTACATATCTTTGATAAGTTTAAGCCTATTTTAGAAGCACTTACTGTCTTACTTTCTTTAAATACAGGGGTAAATGGAAACTTCCCCAAACTTTCTATACTTTCTTTAAGAAGGATATGGCTCATAGTTGTATTGGCTGAAACCACCATTTCCACTATCTTTGTTTTCTCTATACCGCTTTCTTTAAGCAGTCTTTCTATAAGAGTATTAAGGGTATTTACTATACTTTTTTGAAGATTTTTAAGTCCATCGGGATGTTCCATAGTATAGGCTATCCTGCTCATTACATCAAAGCCGTAACTTACCTGAGGATTGGTATCCGCAGCCCTAGCTATTATCTTGGCACTTTCAAGGCTTACAAGCTGCATGGCTATGGTAGTAGTTCCTATATCCAGCGCTATACCGTATTTATTACTTATTTTATTGTGATCAAATTTGGGAATAAAACTTTCAGAAAGTATTACATCCGCCTTTTCTTCCCCTTCTTTTATTTCCAAATTCTTGTGATACTCACTTAATATAATTGCTTCATTTTCCTCATCTATAAAATGCATACAGGAAAGTCTATAGCCTTCCTCTATCTCTTCCTTGCTAAGAAGCTTTATATCCGCCTTATCTATATCAAAATCCTTATTAAGTTTTATTTTACATTTGCCGCAAGAACCGAGACCGTTGCAGGCGGCATTTATTTCAATATTATTTTTTCTCAAATAATCAAGTATACTTTGTTTCATCTAAAATCCTATCATCTCATCGCTACATCATTAACAAAATAAGTATATAAAAAACATGAATATTTTTCTGACTGTGTAAATCAAAAAACGTAAGCGTAGTTGGGCTAGGCTGAGGATTTTTGATGTATGCAATCAAGAAAGGAGGGAAGTTGTTTGCTATACTTATTTAAGCAACGATGCAGCAACATCTTTTTTATTGAATTTAATAACAGCCACAGTGTCGGTTTTTCCAAAAAAATGTATACATTTAAGTCCTGATATGATTTCCCTTCTTTTTCCATCATATATTAAGGCATGAACAATAGACGGATAAGTTTTATCTAATTTAACATTATCCACCTTTATAGTATAAGCCTTATATTCAAGCCTTTTCTTATCAGTTTCCATAGCCTTGATAAGCAATATGCTTAACTTCGGGCATAGATGTATAAAGGCTCTGCCCTCACAGATTTGCTTTATGTCATATAGAAAATCAAGCAAAAATATATCAAGGTAAGTTTTGGCTGCTTTTAAACCTAAAAATTCTATGCTTGAGAGCGGATCGGCTACGCTTATAAGTTCATAGCCCTTATCCAATACACTTTTTACTTTATTTATAAGTACAAGCCTAATATTATTGATTTCCGTGTCAAATTTTAATTTCTTATCCGGTGAAAGTCTCTCGTACCTAAGCAAATGCTTATATACCTCATTAAGTCTGTTATCATTATCAAAAAGCTGAAGTGCCCCCTCAAGCTCATAGACCTTGCTTTGATATAACTTATTATACTCATTATCATAGTCATATAAAAGAATATCGGGACAGTTATATATGGGAAATTTATTCATTGCTTAGTCCTATGCAATATTAAAAAGTGATTTTGCAACACTTACAGCTTCTACCGCATTATCAGAATAGGCATCAGCCCCTATCTGCATGGCAAATTTATCGGTTATAGGCCCTCCGCCTACCATGACCTTGATATTATCTCTATAACCCTTTTCTTTTAACCCCTCTATAACATCCTTCATACCGTACATCGTAGTAGACATCAGTGAAGACATACACATAAGGCTTGCTTTATTTTCTATAGATGAATTGACAAACTCATTTATAGGCACATCTCTTCCAAGATCTATCATCTCAAAACCGGCAGTCTCAAGCATGATTTTTACCAGATTCTTTCCTATATCATGTGTATCTCCTTCTATAACACCTATAACAGCCTTTATTTTATTCTCATTACTCTCCGTAATAGCACTTTTAAGTACATTGATACCTGCATACATGGCATCGGCACAAAGTAAAAGCTCCGCTATATAATACTCTTCTTCGTCATAGAGTCTGCCTGCTTCAACCATGCCTACAGTAAGTCCGTCAAGTATGCCTTCCTGAGCCGGATAACCTGCCTTAAGATATTCATTTGCAATATCAACTATATCTTCATCTTCCATCTCAACTACATATTCTGCAAGTAATTTAAGCAATTCCTCTTTACTTCTCATAAAAACTCCTTATTAATTCATCCCTTATCCTTTTATAGTACTCATAGTCTTTATACTCGTCAATTTCAAGGCTAAGCTCTTTATCTCCTGCTCCGGCAAGCAGTTTTATTTCCAGCTTTTCACGCAGATAATTTTCTACATCTACACCCTGTTTTTCAAGCTTTTTAAAAATATTAAAATCCTGTATGGCAAAAAGCATATTTTTTTCTCTTATGCTGTGCATAACTTCCATATCCTTACCCGGGTAGACAAAAAACATATCCCCCGCCTTCCACTTTTTCGGTTTATAGGATATATTATTTAGCGGCTTTTCCGTATACAGCCCGTAAGCCCAGCGAAGCATTCCTTTAAACTTCCACAAATATGTGTAAAGTCCGAGATACCTTGATTCTATAAGCGGACTTGACACAAAGGTATTGAGTTTTTTAGGAAAACAACAAGGATACCATGTCATTTCCTTGGAATTCTCCTTTAATATTCCCTCAAGCCTTCCTTCCTTTACATAATAGCCTACATAGGCTGAGTTAAGTGAAAAGCTCTCAAGACTTCCCTTATAATCATTAAGGAAGGTTGAGCTGTGCAAAGCATACTTGAATTTAAGTTCCTTTTCAAAGCAGGAGCCTAAGAACTCGTGAAAGCCTGCAAATTTCTTATAATCACTCGGCTCATCACCTATTATCTTTGTTATAGCCATATAGCCCTTAGAGTCCAAATGTGTAAATAAGGCTTTTAAGTAAGAGCCAAGCTCCGCTTTAGTTCTTATATAATCATAACAGGCACTATCCTCATCATAGAAGCTTACTCGTATAGGATCCTCATAATTCGTCATTGGAGATTTAAAATCAAAGCCATGCCAATTACCGCAGATACCGAAAAGATTTATCTCCTTGCAAATGTTATATTTTAGGCAAAGTTCTATATACCTGTCAACTATACCAAAATCATATATAAATTCGCCGTTTCTTTTACTTATCCTTACCATGTTGTACTCATACAGACGGGAGGGATTATTCTCTATCATAAAGCAAGCCTGACCTGCCCAGGGAAAATCCGATACTATAAGGTCTGTAACACATTGACCGAGTTTTGACAATTCTCTTATATACTTTTCTATAAGTTCAAAATGTCTGTCGCTAAAGTATTCCAAACCGTAAGCCCTTGCCCATGAGCAAGGATGCTGCCACAGGTCAAGAAAGAATACCCTATCCTCTTCCTTAAGAGAAAAATCCATAACATTTATATTAAAATCCCTACTTTCAATCAGCTCCTCTGCATCATAGGCACTGCTTTTATACAAATTAAATCTAAGGCTTAAGCTATCGGCAGCAAAACCTTTAGCTATACTTCCGCTTATATATATAGGCACTGCTCCTTTTTCATAATACAAAGCTTTTTCACTGTTTATCACATCTGCATATAGGCTTTTATCATCATCTTCTATATAAGAACACAGATAGCTTTCTATCTTGGCAGCTGTGTGATTTTCACTATTTATAACAAGGGTCTCAAAGCGATATCTGTTCTCAAGCCCCCACCAAGGTAAATCATAATGTCTGCCAAGGCTTACATAGGCTCTTTTTTCAACATTGAAAGCTACAAAAAAACCGAACTCTTCATTTTTAATTACACTAAGCTCTTTAAGCAGATCTGCCCCCGGATCGTAAGTACTTAAAGTATTAAAACTATGTGTACTGCTATATATATTCATTATATAACTCCTCTTGAAATATCATTGTCAAATATTATCTTAACCTAAAAAAACAAAAAATACTACTAATTATTGTATTTATTTATTTTATTCAACTTAAAGTAACTATATCTGTAGATATATTACTTAATATTTGGTATAATTCTCCTGTGTTATCAAACAATACTAGAAGGGAGAGTATGTTAAAATACATACAAAGTTTTATGAGAAAGTTTTTATCATTAAGTATCGCAAGTATCTTGCTTGCAAGCAGTTTCTTAGCAGCCTGTTCTTCAGGTTCAAAACCTGCTGACAGCAGTGAAAAGAGCACAGTAGCAGAGTCAACAGATGCAGCAAAAGATGAAGTAAAGGACGAAGCAAAACCGGCAGCTGCTGAAGGCACCGTACTTAAAATGCTTGTACCCGGTTATGATTCAGGTTACTTAAAAAAAGAGCTTGATAGCGGTATAGCAGGATTTGAAAAAGCCAATGAGGGCGTTAAGGTGGAAATAGTTTCTGTAGGCTGGGATGAGCTTAATTCAAAGATAGTTTCACTCTATCAGTCAGGAGATGCTCCCGATATCATGCTTACAGGTTCAAGAACCTTAAAACAGCTTGCTTCTTTAGGTGTAGCAGAAGATCTCAGTGCAAATATCACAGATGAGTTCAAGTCAAAGAGGGTTGAATCTGTACTTGCGACAGGTCAGGTAAACGGAAAACAGTACGGTATACCTATGGCATTTTCTTCAAGAGCCTTATACTACAGAAGTGATTTAATCGAAAAAGCACCTACCGACTGGGAAGAACTTTTTGAAACAGCTAAGACAGTTCATACAAATAATCCTGATGTGTACGGCTTTGCCATACCTACAGATGTAACAAGCGGAACAGATGAGTTACTTAACTTTATTTATCAAAACGACGGTGCTTTGGTTAACGATAAGGGTGAAATCACTTTCAATACTGAAGCTAATGTAGGAACCTTAGAGTATCTTAAGAAGTTTAATGATGAGAAATTGGTTCCCGATGTGGTAAGCACTGCAAGAGAAGATCAGGCTAAACTTTTTGCCAACGGTAATCTTGCTATGTTCGTATCAGGTCCTTGGGAGCAGGAAACACTTGATGCAGCGGTTGATAAGGCACCTTATAAGGTAGCTGCACTTCCTGCCGGAGTTAAGCAGGCAGAGACTTTGGTAACAGACTCTTATGTTATCTCAAGTATAAGTAAGAACAAGGAACTTGCTTGGAAGTTTGTTGAGTTTATGGGACAGCCTGAGTATCAAAGGCCGGTATCGGAGGCATTTGGATGGTTCCCTATCTTAAAAGAAGAGTTTAATGACGAGAGATTCAAGACCGAATTTATGCAAGCCTTTGCTGCAAGCATTGAGTACGGTATAAGTGAACCTCAGGTTGAAGATTGGGACAGCTTTAACAAGGCATTCTTAACAGCGGTGCAAAAGGCTGTTACAGGTCAAATGGGAGCAAAAGAGGCATTAGATGAAGCGCAGGCTGAAATCACACAATAATAATAATTTTTCAAAGTTTACCATGACAAAGAGCATTCAGCCCTATCTTTTACTGCTGCCGCTTTTTGTCATGGTAGCTTTACTTTTCGGATACCCTATATATAGAATTATATCGGGGTCTTTTTATAAAATAGCTATTATAAATGGAGATATGACCTTTGTGGGTCTTGATAATTATAAAAAGCTTTTTAGCTCCAAAGTTTTTCTTCCCACACTTTGGCTTACCTTCAGATATACCTTGCTCGCTGTATTCTTAAAGCTTTCTTTGGGCTTTATAATGGCACTTTTTATGAACAGCGAGCTGTATTTTTCAAAAACGCTTAAGTTTCTTTCACTACTCCCTTGGGCGCTGCAACAGGTTACGGTTGCAGTCATATGGAAGTGGATTTTAGACGGAAACTACGGATACCTTAACTTTTATTTGCAAAAATTGGGATTTATAAACGAGAACATCAGTTTTCTTTCTAATCCTATTACTGCATTTTTTGCTGCCGCCTTTGTAGATGCATGGCTTGGACTTCCTATGGTCTCCATGATGTTTTCGGCAGGGCTTTCAAGCATCAACCCCTCTCTTTACGAGAGTGCCAAAATAGACGGTGCCGGAGTTATAAGACGCTTCTTTGTCATAACCTGTCCCTGTATCAAAAGAGTTTTTCTGGTTACATTAACACTGGTAGGTATATGGACATTTAACTCATTTAATGTTATCTTCGTTTTGACAGGTGGCGGACCTATGCGAAGTACGGAAACATTTATCCTGAAAATCTATGAAGAAGCCTTTGCGAAATTCAACTTAGGGCTTGCCTATGCACTGTCTTCCATAGCAGTGGTGATACTGTTTGTATTCACTCTTATTTACTATAAACTGGATATAGAGGAGGAGAGCTGATATGCTTAAGAAAAAAAGGATGTTCAAACTTTTAAGAACCTTGATTTATGCCTTTTATATTTTCCTCTTTATCAGCCCCATATTTATTATGTTAAATACCTCTCTAAAGAAGTATGAAGATATAATCAAATGGCCTCCGACATGGTTTAGCGGCAAATTGGAATGGGTAAATTATAAGACTGTGCTGTTTGGAGAAAAAAGCATACTTCCGGCTCTTGGAACAAGCTTTCTTATATCCTTTGCATCCGCTTTTATCTGTGTAATTATAGGAATCTTAGCTGCCTATGCCGTTGCAAGGTATAGATTCAGGTTAAGGAAGGGCGTACTTTTATTAATTATATTGACGCAAATGTTTTCCGAAGTCATACTTGCCGCCCCTATATATATGGTTTTCAAACACTTAGGCTTGCTGGATACGAAACTTGCGCTTATAATTGCCAATATATCCGTCTGCCTGCCTATGAGCCTTTGGCTTTTGTATTCATATATTAAGGATATTCCAAAGGAAATAGAAGAAGCCGCATGGGTTGACGGTTGCTCAAGGCTTCAGGGAGTGAGGTTTGTACTTGCACCCTTGATGCTTCCGGGGCTTATAACCGCAGGACTTTTTGCATTTATAAGGGCATACGGAGATTTGCTTTTTTCAAGGACATTTATATTATCTGCCGAGAACAGAACCATAGCCATGGCTCTTACAGATTATCAATCTCTTTATAAGACCACTTGGGAGACACAGATGGCAGCAAGTGTTGTGTCCATGATTCCGACGCTTATCATATTTATTTTTATACAAAAATTTTTGATAAAGGGCTTAATAAGTGACAGTCTTAAAGGTTAGTAAAATTTATTGTCCGCTTAAGCACTTATTAAATCAATACTACTTAGAAAACGAATAGTAGGAACTTATGAAGAAATTCATCACTTTGCAGAAAACTCTTGCAAGAGAAGGTTCTTAATAAGTATTTCTATACACAGTCCAAGTTGACTATTGTAGTGTATCATTGATATTTAATTAATATAGGTAATAGTAGAATAAATCTCAATTCCCTTTATTATGCGTTTGTTACAATCTATTAACAAAGCAGTAATAAGGCTAAATATCAATGATACTATACACTATGTAATTATTATATTAGGAAGGAAATAAATACAATGAAAAGAAAATT
>ERZ773070.2433-NODE-2433-length-10546-cov-9.300448_pt1 | contig 10546 bp, 7 predicted proteins | sample MGYA00580618_ERZ773070 | MGnify/ENA primary metagenome ERZ773070 (study PRJEB29015, sample SAMEA2738023) | human oral metagenome | biome: human oral; feature: human-associated habitat; material: dental | place: China | collected 2019 ...
GAGGGCGGACGGCTGCGGCCGTCCGCCCTCGCGCCGTCGCAGGCCACCCGCCATCCGCCCCGGCCCGCGCCCGCGCGGCCGCACCCGCCCAGGAGAGGACCCATGCCCAGCTTCATCGACCGAGTGGTCCTCCACGTGGCCGGGGGGGACGGCGGCAACGGCTGCACCTCCGTCCACCGCGAGAAGTACAAGCCCCTGGCCGGGCCCGACGGCGGCGACGGCGGGCACGGCGGCGACGTCGTGCTCGTGGCCGACCCGCGCACGACCACCCTGCTGAGCTACCACCGCTCCCCGCACCGCCGGGCCGGCAACGGCACCCCCGGCATGGGCGGCTGGAGGCGCGGCGCCGACGGCGAGGACCTCGTCCTGCCCGTGCCCGAGGGCACCGTGGTCAAGACCGCCGACGGCGCGGTCCTGGCCGACCTGGTCGAGCCCCGGGCGCGCCTGGTCGTCGCCGCCGGCGGCACGGGCGGGCGCGGCAACTTCTCCCTGGCCTCCTCCAGGCGCAGGGCCCCCGGCTTCCACCTCCTGGGCGAGCCCGGCGAGAGCCTCGACGTCGTCCTGGAGCTCAAGACCGTCGCCGACGTCGCCCTCGTGGGGTACCCCAGCGCCGGCAAGTCCTCCCTCATCGCCGCCATGAGCGCCGCCCGGCCCAAGATCGCCGACTACCCCTTCACCACGCTCGTGCCCAACCTGGGCGTGGTCGAGGCCGGCGAGGTCCGCTACACGATCGCCGACGTGCCCGGGCTCATCCCGGGCGCCAGCGAGGGCAGGGGCCTGGGGCTGGAGTTCCTGCGCCACATCGAGCGCTGCTCGGTCATCGTCCACGTCCTGGACTGCGCCACCCTCGAGCCCGGCCGGGACCCGCTGAGCGACCTGGACACCATCGAGGCCGAGCTCGCCGCCTACTCCCAGCGCCTGGGCGAGCAGGAGGACGACCCGGCGCTCACCGGCCGCGCCCCGCTCATGGAGCGGCCCCGCGTGGTGGTCCTCAACAAGATCGACGTGCCCGACGCCGCCGAACTGGCCGATTTCGTGCGCGCCGACGTCCAGGCCCGCGGCCTGCCCGTCTTCGAGGTCTCGGCCGTCGCCCACACCGGGCTGCGGGCGCTGTCCTTCGCGCTGGCCGACCTGGTCGGGGCCGCCCGGCGGGAGGCCGCCGCCCGGACCGGGCCCGAGCGACCCGTCATCCGCCCGGCCGCCGTCTCACGGCGCGGCGCGGAGCCGGTCGCCCGGGTCCGCCTCATCCGCCACCCGGCCGAGGGCGAGGTCTACCAGGTGCGCGGGGCCAAGCCCGAGCGCTGGGTGCGCCAGACCGACTTCGCCAATAACGAGGCCGTCGGCTACCTGGCGGACCGCCTGGCCGCCGCCGGCGTCGAGGACCAGCTCGTGCGGGCCGGGGCGCACGCGGGCGACGCCGTCCTCATCGGGGACGTCGAGGGCGGCGTGCTGTTCACCTGGGAGCCGACCATCACCGCCGGGGCCGAGCTGCTGGGCGCCCGGGGTACGGACGCGCGCGTGGAGGACTACCGCCGTCGGCGCACCAACGTCGAGCGGCGGGCCCGCTACCACGAGTCCATGGACGCCAAGGAGGCCCGCCAGGAGCTGCGCGACGAGGCCGCCGAGGGCCTGTGGACCGATCCCGGCTGGGACGGGGAGTCGTGAGCGGGCGCGGGGCGGCGCCAGGGCCGGCGCCCGGCCAGGGCTCGGCCGTCACGGCGTCGGGCCCCGGCACGGACTCGACGCCGAGCTCTGGCACGGACCCGGCCGCGGTCGTCCCGGGCCGCCCCGACCGCCTGCCGCCGGGCGCCCGCATGGTGCTCAAGCTGGGCTCGACGTCGCTGACCCGACCCGACGGCGGGCTCGACCTCAACCGCATCGACATCGTCGCCCGGCTCGTGGCGGGGCTGCGCCGGCGCGGGCACGACGTCGTCCTGGTCTCCTCCGGCGCGGTGGCCGCGGGCCTGGCGCCGCTGGGGCTGGAGCGGCGCCCCGATGAGCTCCGCCTGCTCCAGGCCGCCGCCAGCGTGGGGCAGGGGCGCCTGGTCTCCCGGTGGCAGACGGCGATGAGCGCCTACGGGGTGGTCACCGCCCAGGTGCTGCTCACCGCCCAGGACATCGCGGTGCGCCACCACTACCGCACCGTGCGCGCGACCTTCGACGCCCTGCTGTCCATGGGGGCGGTGCCCGTGGTCAACGAGAACGACGCCGTGGCGACCACCGAGTTCAGCCTCGGGGACAATGACCACCTGGCCGCGCTGGTCTCCCACCTCGTGGCCGCCGACGTCATGGTCCTGTTCACCGACGTGGACGGGATGTGGACCGCCCGCCCGGACGCGCCGGGCGCCGAGCCCGTGCGCCTCGTGCGCGGGCCCGAGGACCTGGTCCGCGTCAGCGTCGCCGGGCGGGGGTCGGCGATCGGCACCGGGGGGATGCGCACCAAGGTCCAGGCCGCCGTGATCGCCTGCGCCTCGGGGACCGCCACCCTCATCGCCGACGCCGACGACGCCGTCCGCCTCCTGGGCGCGCCCGGGGTCCCGGCCGGGCTGGGCACCTGGTTCCTGCCCACCGGCCCGCGCCGGCCCAGCCGCAGGCTGTGGATGGCCCACGCCTCGATCCCCGAGGGGCGCGTCATCGTCGACGCCGGGGCGGCCCGCGCCCTGGTGGAGGGCAAGAAGTCGCTCCTGCTGCCCGGGGTGACCGGGGTGGACGGCGACTTCGAGTCCGGGGCCGTCATCGAGGTGGTCGGCCCGGAGGGGACGATCGCCCGCGGCATCTGCCGCTACGCCTCCGCCGAGATCGAGGAGGTCCTGGAGGCGCGGCGGCGGGGCGGGGCCGCCCCCGACCACGTCACCCCCGTCGTCCACCGCGACGACCTCGCCGAACTGCCGCGCACCGCGGGCGCGTGAGGGCGCCGTGCGGGCGACCCCGTTGGTGTTCGGGCCGATCCCGATGCCGCACGGCCGCCCCCGTTCCGGTGCCGATCGGGTTCCATGCGCATCACTCGTCCCACTGGGCTCGGGTTCCCCGCTCCGTGAGCCCGTCCGAGGCGGGAAATGGCGCTCCGGGAGGATCGTTCCGCCCCGCACTCGACCGCGCCGCCATCAGAACCGCGGAATCATGCGGAATCCGTCAAGCGCATCCGAGGTGCAGACCCGAACGATCCTCCCGGAGCGCCAGAATCGGGATCCGGCGGGGACGCCGCTTCTCCTGGGCGGGGCCCGGCGGCCGTAGCAGTGCGCCTCAGTCTGCGGCCGAGACCGCCAGGAGCTGATCGCGCATGGATTCGAGTCTCACGATCGTGCGGTGAAGACTGGGACTGCGCTCCCGTGCTTTGACAACGTCCCAGCATTCAAGGGCGAATTCATTGAGTCGGCCCGTGTAGAGCGACCCGGGCGCGCCGTTGGCGCGAACCATATCATCACGTATCCGACGCGAACGGGATGACCGGCACAGGCGGAGCAATTCCCGTTTGGCGTGAGGCAGTTCGTCGGGGGCCCTGGGAATCTTCTGCACGGGTATTTTGAAACGATCTGAGAAATTCTCGGCGTCTGCCAGCAGCCAGGCCTCCGTCATCGAGCATGCGAGGCGCAGTTCGAATCCTTCATCGTGCGGTCGCGAACCGATGAGGTCCGTGCGGAGTTCGACCGGACACCGGCCGTCAGAGTCCCTGAACACGACCCAGGGATTATTGATGGAGGTCCGGCCAAGGCCCGGTATGAGCCTGTCGAGATTGGTGACCCCCCGCTTGACGAGGCACGGTCGGGCGAGCGAAATACCGACGTGTGCGAGCAAAGTCCTGACCATTCCCGTGTCCGATTCCCCCTCCACGGCGACCGATACGCGGGGCCCGGCCGTCATCGACGACTCCGCGCGGCCTCGAGCAGACCCGCGAGATCGGCGGGGGCGATGAGTCCGTCGACGACCTCCGAGACGGTCAGCCCCAGGTCGAGGTCGTCCATCGCCTTCGGCAGCGAGGAGAGGAGGTCCGCGCGCGAGCCGTCGTCCGTGACCCGCAGGACGAGGACCTCATCGGGGCCGATCCCCTCGTCGTTGAGGATCTCGGGGGCGTGGGTCGACAGGATGATCTGGAGATCGGAGGAGCGCCGCGCCTGCGCGAGCACCGAGGGCAGGATTCTCACGATAGCGTTGTTGAGGGACAGCTCGGGCTCCTCCAGCAGCAGGATCCCCGGGTTCGCCGGCGTCCTGATAATGGCCCACAGCAGGCCTATGAGTCGCAGGGTGCCGTCGGAGAAGTCGGCCTCGTTCTGCTTCGAAGGCGTTGACCGCCAGTTCTTGTAGCCGGCGATCAGATGCGGTCTGCCGGCGGTGTCCGTCTCAATGGTCAGGGACTCGAATCCGGGCACCGCTGCGCGCAGGGCCTGCTGCATGCGCCCGAGCCACGCATCACGGATACGAGTTGGGGTCGCGTTCATCTGGGTGATGAAATCGCTTCCGAAGGGGTCGTCATCGGCGACTACAGCGCGCGAGGGGTCGCGAATGATCTGGGGGACGAGGTGGAAGTACTGGACTCGATCGAAGTAGTCGGCGATGGAGCGGAAGCTCTGGTTGGATGCGATCTGCTCGAGGTGCGTCTGGGTCAGGAGGACCTCATCCATCAGATCCCGGTCGTCGGGACGCCTGAGCAGTTCCTCTCCGTTCTTCACGACCAGTTCCTCGTCGACGACGGGGCGGTTCCGCCCCTTCCCCTCACCCTTGACCGAGAGTCTGTAGCGCCATGAGTCGCCGCCGTCCCGCAGTGTCACGTCGACGACGAGACGTTCTTTGGCGTTGGTGCGTGCGAACAGGCTGCGGACCTTCTTCAGGCCGCCCCGACGATCGACGGCGGAGGCGAGCCCGCCACCTTGACCGGCGATGTCGGCCAGGAAGCGGAAGATGTCGAGGAGGTTGGACTTGCCCGCGGCGTTGGGGCCCACGACGAACAGGCGCTCGCCGACGTCGAACTCCACGTTCTTGAAGTTCCGCCAGTTGCTCGCCGCCAGGTGCGTGATCCTCATGAGCGCCCCCGTTCCTCCGCTCGCCCTGCTCTGCTGCGCCACTTTACCCTTCGTCGTACGAGGAGAAGGGGCGCAGCAGAGGGCGAAGGCGCGTAGCGGCGGGAAAGCGGCGCAGTGAACGCCGTCCGGCGTACACGGCAGAGACGGCGCGCTGGTCCGGCGCGCCCGGACGTGAGGCGAGGGCACCCGACCGCGGGTGGTGGTGGTCGACCCACGGCGAGCGGTGCGGATGCTCAAGCCGTGGGCGGAACGGTCGAATGCCCTCGCAGGGGCATCCTACGCCACCAGGCCGTGATCCGGTACCCGTTCGCGGACTCCACGGCCGCCCGGCACCGTATGGTGGTGCCATGAGTGAGACCGCCGCCGCCCCGTCGTCCCAGCAGGAGGCCGCCGACCTGGTCGCCCGCACCGCCACCGCCGCCCGCGCCGCCCAACGGTCGGTGGCCGGGGCGCGCCGCGAGGTCAAGGACGCCGGGCTGTGCGCCATGGCCGACCATCTCGTGGAGGCGGCCCCGCGCATCCTGGCCGCCAACGGGGCCGACCTGGAGCGCGCCCGCGCCGCGGGCATGAGAGCGGGCCTGATCGACCGCCTGGCCCTGACGCCCGAGCGCATCGGGGCCATCGCCGACTCCCTGCGCGAGATCGCGGGCCTGCCCGACCCGGTCGGCGAGATCGTCGACGGCCGCACCCTGCCCAACGGCCTGCGGGTGCGCCGCGTGCGCGTTCCCCTGGGCGTGGTGGGCATGATCTACGAGGCGCGCCCCAACGTGACCGTCGACGTGGCCGCCCTGACCCTGAAGTCCGGCAACGCCGTCGTGCTGCGCGGCGGGAGCGCCGCCGAGAAGACCAACGCCGCCATTGTGGACGTCCTGCGCGGGGCCCTGTCCGACGCCGCCCTGCCGGCCGACCTGGTCGCCACCATCGACTCCGCCGGCAGGGCGGGGGCCGCCGCGCTCATGCGGGCCCGCGGCCTCATCGACGTCCTCGTCCCGCGCGGCGGCGCCGGGCTCATCAGGGCCGTCGTCGAGCAGTCCGCGGTGCCCGTCATCGAGACCGGCAGCGGCAACTGCCACATCTACGCCGACGCCTCCGCCGACGTCGCCGCCGCCGTGCCGATCATCGTCAACGCCAAGACCCAGCGCGTGGGCGTGTGCAACGCCGCCGAGACCCTCCTGGTGCACCGCGACGCCGCCGGGGCCCTCCTGCCCGACGCCGCGGCCGCCCTGTGGGCCGGGGGAGTGACCCTCCACGCCGACGACGCCGCCCGCGCCCTCCTCGCCCCCGCGGCCGCCGGCTCCGGCCACGAGGACCTGCTGGTGCCCGCCACCGAGGAGGACTGGGCCACCGAGTACGGCAGCCCCGACCTGGCCGTGCGCGTCGTCGCCGACCTGGAGGAGGCCGTCGCCCACATCGCGCGGTGGTCCACCGGGCACACCGAGGCGATCCTCACCCGGGACGTGGCCTGCGTGAACCGCTTCGTCGCGGCGGTCGACTCCGCCGCCGTCATGGTCAACGCCTCGACGCGCTTCACCGACGGCGGCCAGCTGGGGCTGGGCGCGGAGCTGGGCATCTCCACCCAGAAGCTGCACGCCCGCGGCCCCATGGGGCTGGCCGCCCTGACCACGACGCAGTGGATCGTCGAGGGGGACGGCCATGTGCGGCCCTGAGGGCGGGGGCGCCCCGTGAGGGCCCGGCGCGGCCGCGCGGTCGCCGCGGGGGTGGCGCTCAGCGCCGCGGCCGCCCTGGCGTGCCTGGCCGCCGCCGTGGTTCTCTACTGGAGGTACCGATGAGCGCATCGGAGAACAAGAACGCGGGCCTGAAGGAGCTGATCCGCCCCGCGGTCCCCGCGATGTTCGGGGCGGCGGCGCTGACCGCGCTCGCGGCCGTCCTGGGGATCGTCCCCTACGCGGCGATGGCGCGCCTGGCGGAGCTGTGGCTCGGCGAGGAGGGCGCCACGCCCGGGGAGCTGTGGCTCCTGGCGGGCGTGGCCGTGGCCGCGCTCTTCGCCGGGCAGACGTGCTACTCGCTGGGCCTGGGGGTCACGCACATCGCCGAGGCGCGGCTGCGCCACCGGTTGCGCGAGCGCGTCGTGACGACCATCGGGAACATGCCCCTGGGGGAGGTGTCGGCGCTCTCCGCGGGCGCGATCCGCAAGATGGTCGCCGACGACACCGCCGCCATCCACACGATGATCGCCCACCTGCCGGGCGACACCACGCACTCCCTCGTCGGCGCGGCGGCGGGATTCGCGTACCTGCTCTGCGTCGACTGGCGCCTGGCGCTCGCCCTGGCGGGGGTGTGGGTGGTGCTGATCGGCGCGATCGGCCTCGTCTCGATGCGCGGCTACGGGTCGATCGTCTCGGAGTTCTCCGAGCAGCAGACCGCTTTGGCGGCCGCCACCGTGGAGATGGTCGAGGGCATCGCGGAGATCAAGAACTTCCAGGCCGCCGACGCCACACGGACGCGCTTCACCGCCGCCAGGGAGGCGTTCTCCGCCCTGTCCTACACGTGGACGAAGCGCTCGGGGGCGGCGGTGGCGCTCGTCAGCGCGATCATCCGGCCGTCCTCCGTGTTCGCCACCGTCGCCCCTCTGGCGGCGCTCTTCGTCTGGCAGGGCTGGACGACCCCGGCCCGGGCGCTGCCCTTCTTCTTCGTGGCGCTCGCCCTGCCCTCCGGCCTGCTCACGCTGACGCAGATGACCCAGCACGCCTACGAGGCCCGCCAAGGGGCGCGCGCCACGGCACAGCTGCTGGCGAGCCCCCTCATGCCCGAGGGCGCCTACGAGGGCGCGGCGCCCCAACCCGGCGCGGTCTCCTTCGACGGCGTCTCCTTCGGGTACTCGCAGGACGCGCCGGTCCTGAGGGACGTGTCCTTCTCGGTGGAGCCAGGCACGGTCACCGCGATCGTGGGGCCCTCCGGAGGCGGGAAGACCACCATCGCCCGCCTGGTCGGGCGCTTCTGGGACGCGGACTCGGGGACGGTGCGCGTCGGCGGCATCGACGTGCGCGAGGCCACCCACGCGTGGCTGCTGTCCCAGTTGGCGATCGTTTTCCAGGACGTCGCGCTGTGCCACGACACGGTCGGTGCGAACATCGCGCTGGGCCGCCCCGGCGCGACCCGGGAGCAGATCGAGGCCGCCGCGAGGGCAGCCTGCGTCCACGACCGCATCATGGCGCTGCCCGAGGGCTACGACACGGTCATCGGGGAGGAGGGGGGATTCCTGTCGGGAGGGGAGCGCCAGCGCATCACCCTGGCGCGCGCCTACTTGATGGACGCGCCGATCCTGGTGCTCGACGAGGCGACCGCATCAGCCGACCCCCGCTCCGAGCGCGACATCCACCGGGCGCTCAGCAGCTTGTCCGAGGGGCGCAGCGTCCTCGTCATCGCCCACCGCCTCTCCACCATCCGCGACGCCGACCAGATCCTGGTCGTGGACCGGGGCAGGGTCGTCGAGCGCGGAACCCACGACCGCCTCATCGCCCTGGACGGCGCCTACGCGCGGCTGTGGCGGACGCAGAACCCCGGCCAGGGCGGCCCGGATGACCCGGGCAGCCCGGGAGACCCGGACGCCTCGAACAGCCCGGATGGTCCGGACGGGCCAGGCGGCCCCGGCAGTGGCGGGCGCCCGGGCACGAGCCGAAAGGAGAAATGACCGTGTGGGGCAAAATCATCCGCGTCGTCAACGCGCGCCAGATGCGCATGATCCGCAACTGGTTCATCGCATCCGCTGTCCTCCAGGGCATCACCCTGTCGCTCCTGATCCCCTTCCTGCGGGCCTTCCTCGGCGCCGCGCCGGACCTGGGGATGTGGACGGCCCTGGTGGTGGGGGCCGGCCTGTGCGCCCTGGTGGTCGACACCGTCGCCATGTTCGTCTCGTTCCGGGTGAGCGTCTACGACGTGTGCGACTCCATGATCGACCGCATCGCCTCCCGCGTGCTCGCCCTGCCGCTGGGGTGGTTCGACGCGAAACGCGAGGCGCAGGTCGCCTCGGCGACCTCCCGCGAGGTGAACACCATCTCGCACGTCGTCTCCATCGTGCTCCCGCGCCTGACGAACGCCTTCGTGGTCCCCGCCGTCATGATGGTGGCCACGGCGTTCTACGACTGGCGGCTCGCGGCCATCATGGCCGCAGCGGTCCCGCCCCTGTGGTGGGTGCTCCGCCTCACCGGCTCCGCGACCGAGCGCGCCAACACCACCGAGTCCGGGGCCGCCACGGCCGCTGCCGGGCGGCTCATCGAGTTCTCCCGCCTGCAGACGGTGCTCCGCGCGACCGGCGCGACCAAGCGCGGGTGGACGGTCCTCGACGACGCCCTGGAAGCCGAGTCCAGTGCCGTGCTGTCCTCCCTGGTGGTCAGGTCGCGCCCCGCCCAGGGGTTCTCCCTGATCATCACGCTCACCTACGCGGCCCTGGTGGCTGCGGGCATGGCCCTCGTCATGGGCGGGGAGCTCGACCCGGTCGTCTACCTGGCCCTCATGGCCGTGTGCGCCCGCATCAGCGGGCCCATCGGCGAGGCGGCGCTCATCGCCACCGAGGCCAACAACGCGGGCGTCGCCTTCGACCGTGTGCTCGACATCCTCGAGTCGAGCCCGCTGCCCGAGCCCGACCCGTCCCAGGCGCGCACCCCCTCGGGGGCCTCCGTCGCATTCGAGCACGTCTCCTTCTCCTACGAGCAGGGCAGCCCCGTGCTGCGGGACGTGTCCTTCGAGGCGGAGCCGGGGACCGTGACCGCCATCGTCGGCCCCTCGGGCGCGGGCAAGTCGACGGTGCTGCGCCTGGCGGCGCGGTTCTGGGACGCGGGGGCCGGAGCCGTGCGGGTGGGCGGCGTGGACGTGCGCGACATGACGAGCGCGGAGCTCATGGCAATGACGTCCATGGTCTTCCAGGACGTCTACCTCTTCGACACGACGATCCGCGAGAACCTGCGGATCGCGCGCCCGGACGCCACCGACGGCGAGCTGGCCCGGGCCGCCCGGCGCGCGCGCCTCGACACGGTGATCGAGGCCCTGCCCGACGGGTGGGACACCCGAGTGGGGCCGGGCGGGCTGGCGTTGTCCGGGGGAGAGCGCCAGAGGGTCGCCATCGCCCGCGCCTTCATCAAGGACGCGCCGATCCTGCTGCTCGACGAGATCACCTCCGCCCTGGACGGTGAGAACGAGTCGGCGATCACCCACGTGGTCTCGGAGCTGTCGCGCGGGCGGACCGTCCTGGTCGTCGCACACCGCGTCTCCACCGTCATGCGCGCCGACCGTGTCATCGTCCTGTCCCCGGACGGGGCGGGCGGCGGGGCGCGCGTCGAGCAGACGGGCACCCCCGACGAGCTGGCGCGGGGCAGCGGACTGTTCCGGGAGTTCATCGACGCGAGCCAGGAGGCGTCGCGCTGGCACTTGCGAGGGGGCGGGCAGGCGCGCCGCTGAGGCGGCCGCGCGCGGAGGAGTCCTGCGGCGCGGCCTGCCTCACGGGCTGGTGGGCGCCGGCTCGTCGTCGGGTTCGGGGTCGGCATCGGGATCGATGAACGGGTCGTAGTCCC
>ERZ773070.2435-NODE-2435-length-10542-cov-46.876132_pt1 | contig 10542 bp, 8 predicted proteins | sample MGYA00580618_ERZ773070 | MGnify/ENA primary metagenome ERZ773070 (study PRJEB29015, sample SAMEA2738023) | human oral metagenome | biome: human oral; feature: human-associated habitat; material: dental | place: China | collected 2019 ...
TCGCCGGGAACCGGAACGGCCACGCAGCGCAGCCCGCGTTCGTGCTCGCCGTTGTCGAGTGCGTAGGAGCGCTCGCGGGTCAGTTCGATTTCCCGTATGAGTTCGTCCTTGTCGGTGATCGTCGTCGGCGTGAAGGCGCGCAGCTGGGCCCGTTCGATCGTGGCGAGGGCCTGAGCATGGGGCATGGCCGCGAGAATCGCCTTGCCGACGCCGGTGGCGTGGAGGGAGACCTGGTTTCCGACCTCGGTGAACATGCGCCGTGCGCGCTCGGAGGGGACGTGGGAGATGTATCGCGCATAGTCTTGGTCGAGCATCGCCACAGAAACCGATTCGTCCAGGGTGACGACGGCCTTCGTGAGAATCGGGCGGAGGGCCACCCCGAGGGCGCCGCCCGCGTAGCGCGAGAGCGAGATGAGCCGGGTGCCCAGGGCGTATTTCCTGTGCGGCGTCTGATAGATGTAACCGCTGGCCATGAGCGTGCGCAGGAGGCGGTGGGCGGTGGGCCTCGGCAGCTTCGCCTGTTTGCAAATGTCCGTCATGCTGATCGGGGAACCGGCGGAGGCGACGATCTCAAGTATGTCGAAGGCACGGCTCACAGCCTGAACCGTGGAATTTGATCGCGAGGTTTGCTTCTCGGTGGACATAAGCTGCTCCTTAGGCTGACTTACGTAGCCTACCCCATCGGTTTGGCGAGGACTGCGGCTAGCCGCGCACGCCTTGCAAGCTGAGAAAAGCTAAAAACCTCAAAACATAACTAATGAAATCAAAACTGGATAAAAGCGACGTTTTCTTTCCGCTTCCGCATCGTGGAATTTTGCGTTAGAATCGTGGAAAGAGAGCGCGAAGTTCCCAGATCAACGACGATTTAGAAAGGGAAACACCAATGACAACGAGGAAGATTTGGCGCGCCGAGCGCGTCGTGCTTCCCGACGGCGAAAGGCCCGCGGCGATTGCCGTCGAAGACGGCACAGTGGTTGGAATCCTCGAAAAGGACGCCCCGTGGGAAGCCGACGAGGAAGTGCTCGTTCCCGACGACCAGGCTCTCATGCCGGGTCTGATCGACATTCACGTTCACGTCAACGAACCGGGACGCACGGAATGGGAAGGGTATGAGACGGCCACCCGGGCCGCCGCGGCGGGAGGATTCACGACCCTCGTCGACATGCCCTTGAATTCGAGCCCGTGCACCACCTCGCTCGAAAACCTCGAGCTGAAGAAAGGGGCGGCGCGCGGCAAGCTTTCCATGGACGTCGGATTTTGGGGCGGCGTCATACCGGGGAACATCGAGGAGCTGCGGCCGATGTGGGAAGCGGGAGTCTTCGGCTTCAAATGCTTCCTCGGCGATTCGGGGCTCGACGAGTACCCGTACGTCGACCGGCCCACGCTGCTGGCGGCGATGAAGGAGATCGCCTCCTTCGGCGGCCTCCTCATCATTCACGCGGAGGACGCCTCGATCCTCAACTCCGCGCCGGGGTGCGACGGGCGCTCCTACGAGGCCTTCATGAACTCGCATCCGGCCGAAGCGGAGAACGCCTCGATCGATTTCGTCGTCGAAGCCGTTCGCCAGACGGGGTGCCGCGCGCACATCCTGCACCTCGGTTCGGCGGGCGCCGTCGATTCCATTCGGAGGGCGAAGGCCGAAGGCCTGCCGATAACCGTCGAGACGGCGCCGCACTACCTGACCTTCGACGCCGAGGAGATTCCCGACGGCGCCACCGAATACAAGTGCTGCCCGCCTCTGCGCGGCCATGACAACCGAATGGGCCTGTGGAAGGCGCTCCAAGAGGGCGTCATCGACCTCGTCGCATCGGACCATTCGCCGTCCACGGCCGAGCTCAAGCACCTCGACACCGGAGACTTCGGCGCCGCATGGGGCGGAATTTCCTCGGTTCAGCTCGGTTTCTCCGCGGTGTGGACGGAAGGGCGCAAGCTTGGGGCGAGCCTCGGCGACGTCGCTCGGTGGCAGGGCGCGAACCCGGCGGCGACCGTCGGCCTCGCGGGCAAAGGCTCCATCGAGGTCGGAGCGGCCGCCGACCTTGTCGCGGTGGCCCCGGATGAGACTTTCGTCGTCGACAAAGACAAGCTTTTCCACAAGAACCCTGTGTCCCCTTACCACGGAAGGGAGCTCGCGGGCGTCGTCAAGGCGACGTGGCTGGCGGGCGAGCCCGTCGAGCCCTACGGCCCCGCGCGCGGGCGCGAAATCACGCGTGACAACAAGTAAACACCAAGCCATATTCCACTAAGGAGGAACTCACGTGGCACCACTTCCTATGCAGTCGATCAAGTCTCTTATCCGAGAGGTCGACTTCGAGGGGCAGAGTTTCATCTCGATCAATTCGATGACGAACGACCAGCTGCTCGCGCTCTTCGAGCTGGGACGCAACCTCGAGCTGCAAAATCGCGGAAACTGGCAGTTGTACCCCGACGCCATCGTCTCGCTTCTCTTCTTCCAGCCCTCGACGCGCACGCGCATGAGCTTCGAGACGGCGATGTACCGCATGGGCGGCAACGTCATCGTCGAAAACACCCCGCAGACGACGTCGTCGATCGCGAAGGAAGAGTCGCTGGCGGACATGCTCCGCTGCGTCTCCCAGTACGCCAACGTCATCGTGTTGCGCCACCCGAACGACGTCGACGCGCGCGAAGGCGCGTCGTACAGTTCCGCGCCGGTCATCAACGGCGGCTGGGGCCACTGGGAGCATCCGACCCAGGCGCTGCTCGACCTGTACACCCTGTGGCGCAAGTTCGGCCACATCGACGGGCTCAAGGTCACGGTGGCCGCCGCGGACATGATCGAGGCGCGCACCGGCCACTCGATGGCGCAGGGCCTGGCGCGTCTGGGCGCCGAGGTGACCATCGCATCTCCCAAGGACAAAGCCGTTCCCCGCGAGGTCATCGAGAACATCAAGAAGAACTACCCGAACGCCAAGCTCGAAGAGGCCTACGACTTCGAGAAGGACTCCTTCAACGAGTTCATTCGGGACAAAGACCTCGTCTACCTGCCCGGCTGCTCGGCTCCCGCCGGCGCCACCGCCGAGGCCTTCAAGAAGGTGATGGACGATTACTTCGTCAAGCACGAGACCCTTGACGAGGAGCGCGAGAAGGGGCACATGATCTATGTGACCCACACGCTTCCGCGCCGCGCGGGCGAGATGGACCTCGCAATCGACGACACCCCGAACCAGCTGTGCTTCGAGTCGATCCTCCACTCGGTGTCGATCCGCATGGCTCTGCTGACCGCGATCCTCGGCGCCTGAATCGCCGCAAACAAAGCACTTCAAGGAAGGACAAACACAAATGGCGGATTTCGAGATTTTGGCCGGAGGCTACACCTTCAAGGCCGTCTATCATGAGGACATGGCGCCGGAGACGGTCGCCGCCTTCAAGAAGCACCTGCTGGGCCTGAAGTCGAAGATCATTCACGTGCGCTGGTCCGGCCAGGCCGGATGGATCCCCTTCGGGGACCTCGATCTGGGCATTGGACACGAGAATGGAACCTGCTACCCGCTTCCCGGCGAAATCGTCATCTACCCGGGAGGAAAGTCGGAAACCGAGCTCCTCATCGGATACGGTTACGTCAACTTCGCCTCGAAGGCGGGCCAGCTCCCCGGCAACCATTTCGCCACGATCGTCGAGGGCAACGAAAACCTCAAGGCTCTGGGCGAGAAGTTCCTGTGGGAAGGCGCCCAGGACATCGAGTTCCGGCCTCTCTGACCGATCGGGGGCGTCTCCGGACGGCCCCGCGCCCGGGCCTCCGTTTACCGGCGGGCCCACGGAGGCTCGGGCGCAGAAACACTCAGCAGGCCGCCGAGTTCGCTAGGAGATTTACATGGCACGCATGCGCGTCGTCGACGCAATCGTTCAGATCCTCGCAAAAGAGGGGGTGACGGTAACATTCGGAATCCCCGGCGCCGCGATCAACGGCCTGTATTCCGCGCTGAAGGCCGACGGACGGATCGGCCACATCCTCGCCAGGCACGGCGAGGCCCAGTCCCACATGGCCGAGGGGTACACGCGCGCCAAGGTCGGCAACATCGGCGTGTGCCTGGGAACGTCGGGCCCCGCGGGAACCGACATGATCACGGGAATGTACTCGGCCATGGCCGATTCGCTGCCCATCCTGTGCATCACCGGCCAGGTGCCCACGCCCAAGCTCGACAAAGAGGACTTCCAGGGAGTCGACATCGCTTCGATCGCCGCGCCGGTGACGAAGTACGCGAAGACGGTTCTGGAGCCCGCACAGATCCCCGGAATCTTCCAAAAGGCGTTCTACCTCATGCGCGAGGGCCGCCCGGGCCCCGTCCTCATCGACCTTCCCGGCGACGTGCAGACGGCCGAGATCGATTTCGACGTCGATGCGTACGAGCCGATCGAGGTGCACAAGCCCGTCGCCTCCGACGCCCAGGTCACGCGCCTCATCGACCTCATCGCCTCGGCCGAGCGGCCGGTCCTCCTCGCGGGCGGCGGCGTCATCCAGTCCGACGGCTCGGACGCCCTCGTCGACCTGGCGGAAACGCTTGGAGTGCCGGTGGTCTCCACCCTTATGGGCTGGGGCGCGATTCCCGACGACCACGTTTTGTCCCAGGGAATGGCCGGCATTCAGACCTCCCAGCAGTACGCGAACGCCACGCTTTTGGCCTCGGACCTCGTGGTGGGGATCGGCAACCGCTGGGCCAACCGCATGACGGGCGACCTCTCGGTGTTCCGCGAGGGAAGGAAGTTCGTCCACGTCGACGTCGAACCCTCCCAGATCGGCCGTGTTTTCGCGCCCGACCTCGGAATCGTCTCCGACGCCAAGGCGCTCATCGTCAAGCTCGCGGACAAGGCGCGCGAATACAAAGAGGCCGGCAAGCTCGCCGACTGGGGCGTGTGGGCCAAGGAATGCGACGTCCGCAAGGCCACGATGCAGCGCAAGACGGCCTTCGAGAACGTGCCGCTCAAGCCGCAGCGCGTCTACCAGGCGATGAACGAGGCGTTTGGGCGCGGCACCCGCTACGTCACGACGATCGGGCTGTCGCAGATCCAGGCCGCCCAGCTCCTGCACGTCTACAAGCACCACCATTGGCTCGACGCCGGCCAGGCCGGGCCGCTGGGATGGACGATCCCCGCGGCGATCGGAGCATGCGTGGCCGACCCCGACACCCCGACCGTCGCGCTCTCCGGCGACTTCGACTTCAACTTCCTCATCGAGGAGCTGGCCGTGGCCGCCCAGTTCAACATTCCGTGGGTGCACGTTCTGGTCAACAACGCCTACCTCGGCCTCATCCGCCAGTCGCAGCGGGCCTTCGACATGGACTACTGCGTGCAGCTCTCCTTCGAGAACATCAACTCGCCGGAGACGGAGGGGTACGGCGTCGACTACGTCAAGGTCACCGAGGGCCTCGGATGCAAGGCGATTCGCGTGCGCAAGCCGGAGGACCTCGTCCCCGCATTCAAGCGCGCCCGGGAAATGGCCGACGAGCTGAAGGTCCCCGTTGTGGTCGAGTGCGTGCTCGAGCGCGTGACGAACGTTTCCATGGGCGCGGCGCTGGATTCGGTCAACGAATTCGAACCGCTCGCCGAGGCGCCGGAGGACGCCCCCACGGCCATCCTTCCCCTCGAGCCCAAGCGGAGCTGAGCCGGGCGGGACGGCGGCATCGGCGTCCGGCGTCGACATTGAGCCCGAACGGGATCGGCGAGGCCCGGCGCGAAGAAGCCGGGCGCCGGCGAACCCGCAAGCATGACATCGGCGGCCGGCCCGTCAGGGCTCGCGAGGCCGGCCGCCAACAGACGAAAGGACACATTATGGAGTACGCAGTCAACTGTTCGATCATGTTCAAGGAGCTTCCCGTCCTCGAGCGGGCCAAAGCGGCCGCCGACGCCGGCTTCAAGGCCGTGGAGTTCTGGTGGCCGTGGGACGTCGCGGTCCCCGAGCGCGAGGATATCGACGCCTTCGTCGCTTCGATCCGCGACGCCGGCGTTCAGCTCATCGGGCTCAACTTCTTCGCCGGCGACATGCCCGGGGGAGAGCGCGGCCTCGTCTCGCTTCCCTCGCGCGTCGACGATTTCAAGGCGAACGTTCCCGTCGCAGTGGAAATCGGGCGTGAGCTCGGGTGCAAGGCGTTCAACGCCCTGTACGGCCTTCGCCAGGACGGCGTCGACGCCGCGGTGCAAGACGCCGTTGCGATCGACAACCTCGAGTTCGCGGCCAAAGCCGCGGCCGAGATCGGAGCGACGGTTTTGATCGAACCCGTTTCTGGCGCCGCCGGCTACCCCTTGAAGACGGCCGCCCAGACCTTGGCCGTGGTGGAAAAGCTCAAGGCCGAGCGCGGCGTTGAAAACGTCGGCTTCCTGTGCGACCTCTACCACTTGGCCGCCAACGGGGACGACGTCGCAGGCGTCGCCGCGGGCGACGGAGGAGCCGCCGCCCACTGCCAGATCGCCGACTTCCCCGGCCGCGGGGAGCCGGGGACCGGCGACCTGGACATCGCAGGTTTGCTTGCCTCAATGAAGAAGGCGGGATATGACGGCTGGGTGGCGCTGGAGTACGTGCCCACCGTCGCCACAGCGGACTCTTTCGGCAACCTCCCAGAACTGCCGTAAACTCCGCCCCCTGCCCGGGCGGGGCTCGCCATTTTGATCGACGCCGGCGAGCCCCGCTCGTTTTTGCGCCCGTCGGTCAAAGGACCGTGCCTGTCGGTCAAAGCGCCTAGAGCGGGTGGGAACGGCGAATCTAACGAAGGCGCAGACCGGGAGGGGCGCCAAAGCGCCTAGAGCGGGTGGGAACGGCGCCCGCAACCTCTAAGAACGGAGAGCTCCCGAATCAAAGGATTTCGAGCGGGCGGGGCCCGGACGGCGGCGCGAACACCTCGTCGAGATCGCGCAGGATCTCCGGGGTGAGCGTCACCTGGAGGGCGGACGCGTTTTCCTCCATGCGTTCGGGGGAAGAAGTCCGGGGGATCGCGATCGATCCCGGTTTGCGCACCGCCCACGCAAGGGCGAGGGCCGCCGGCGTCGTTCCCGCCTCCGCGGCGATCTCGGAAAGGAGCTTTCCGGCCTGGCCCTGGAAGAGCCGTCCCTGTTCGAGCGGCGAGTAGGCCATGAGGTCCACGCCGCGTTCGCGCATGAGGGGGAGAAGGTCGTATTCGGGGCCTCTCCGCAGGAGGTTGTAAAGGATTTGGTTGGTCGCGGGCGTTGCGCCGAGGTCCGCGAGATCGTCCATGTCCGCGGGGTCGAAGTTGGAGACGCCCCATGCGCCGATGAGGCCGTCGTCGACGGCGGCCTGCAGCGCCTCGACCGTCTCCTCGAGCCGGTGATGGCCGCGCCAGTGGTAAAGATAGAGGTCGAGGCGGTCGGTGTTAAGCCTGTAAAGCGAGGCTTCGAGCGCCCTGCGCACGCCCGACGCCGAGGCGTTCGAGGGAAGCACTTTCGAGACGAGGAAGACGTCGTCGCGCCGCCCGGCGATCGCCTCGCCGACCAGCTCCTCGCTGGCGCCGGAGCCGTACATCTCGGCCGTGTCGACCACGCGCAGGCCGAGGTCGAGGCCGCGGCGGATCGCGGCGATCTCCGAGTTGCGCTTGCGGCGATCCTCGCCCAGGAACCAGGTGCCGATGCCGATGGGGATGTCCGTGAGATTCATGTGTCAAGCGTAGTCGATCGCTGGGCTTGCGTTTGAGGGAAGCGGCGGGTGAGAAGCGGCGTGGGAGGCGCGGGGCGCCGAGACGAAGGCGGTGACGGCGGCGGCAGGCACGCGAAACGATGCGGACAGCGGGAAGATGCGCGATGATGTACGGGAAGGCCGCCCTTCTCAAGTCGACGGGCAGCCCGTTCGGTCTGGCGGTTGCCCGTTTTGACGCCCAGGGCCGCTTGCATGACGAGACGGCGGCCCTCGACGCGGCGGCCGCGGCCGCCGATTCTGGGAGTGGCGGCCACGCCGTCGTGCAAAGGAGAAGCCGATGCTCATCGTGACGCTTGCCGGCGGAATCGGTTCGGGCAAGTCGACGGTCGCCGCGGCGCTCGCCGAATGCGGGGCCCGGCTGCTTTCGCTCGACGACGTCGCCCGCGACGTTCTCGCCCCCGGCGAGACGGCCGTGCGCGAGGTCGGCGATCTGTGGCCCGAGGCTGTGAGAGAAGGCAAAATCGACAGGGCTGCCCTCGCGAGGATCGTTTTCGACGACGCCGCGGCGCTCGCGCGTTTGAATGCCGTCGTCCACCCGAGGACGTGGGAGCGCGCACAGGCGCAGCTTGCCGCCTGGCGGGAGGAAAGCCTTCAAGCGCAGTCGCAGCGGCGCGAGCCGTCGGGCGGGCCCGCCGATTTCCCGCGCGGCGGGGGACGGTTTTCGCGGGACGGCACTGAGCTTTCGGACGGAGGCATCGAGTTCTTCGGTGACCGTGCCGAGCTCCCGGGCGGCGACGCTGGGCTTTCGGACGCAGAAACTGAATCTCCGGGCGGCGACGCCGAGTTTCCGGGCGGCGGGGAGGAATTCGTCGTCGTCGTCGAACTGGCGCTCCTTGCCGGAAGCCCGTACCAGGACGCCTATCACGGGACGATCGTCGTGGACGCCCCGGAAGACGTCCGCGTTTCGCGGCTCGTGGATTCGAGGGGCATGGACGAAGCCGACGCTCGGGCGAGGATCGCCAGCCAGACGTCGGCGTCGCGGGTGCGGGAGCTGGCCGACGTCGTCGTCGACAACGGCGGCTCCCTCGGGGACGCCGCCCGCGCGGCCCGCGAACTTTGGGAAGGCTGGCTCGTCCCTTATGCCGCGAACATGCGGGAAGGCCGGCGCGTCTTTGGGAGCGACGCCCCGCCGAGCCGTGAGCAACGCGCTCGCGCGGCGGCTCGCCTGACGCGGCAGGGGGCCTTCGTGAACCGGGAGGCGGCCCTCGGAGGGGGAGGGGCGTCGCTTTCCTGGAAGGGCGCGAAGGCGGCCCTTGGAGGGGGCGGCGGGGAAACGGCCGGCGGCAAAGGCGGCGTGCTCAAAATCGTCGGCCCGGTCGATGAGTCCTCGCTTGCCGACGCGGGATTTATCCCTTGCGCGGGCAAGCCGCGCGCGGCGATTCAGGCCTGCAAAAACCGTCGCGTTTCCCCCGATGCTCGGCGTGATGCGTCGCCGGGCGATTCCGGCGATGTCGCGTCTGGATCTGGTCGTTGCGCATTGGGCGATTCCGGCCGTGTCTCTTCCGAGCCTGCCGCCTGTGCGCCAGGGGGGCCTCGCTTTTACGTTTCGGCCGATCCCCGCTTTGCGATGGCGGCCGTTGTGACAGGCGAGCACGATTGACGCGACGTCGAGCACCGTTTGTGAGGCCGCCTCGCCCGCCTTGCGGCCCGGCGGCTTGCCTCGCCCGCCTCCGTCCGCTGCCCCGTCCGCTGCGTCGTGAGCGAACATTCGTTCGGCATAGGCGTCTTCTCGTGTAAGCTCGAACCATGACGACCGAGATCGAATCCGAGATCGAGAGGGCGGAAAAGCCCTTCCAAGTGGTGTCGCAGTACACCCCCTCCGGCGATCAGCCCGCGGCCATCGCGGAGCTGGCGGAGCGGATCGAGGCGGGGGAGAAGGACGTCGTCCTCTTGGGCGCCACCGGAACCGGCAAATCGGCGACGACGGCATGGCTCATCGAGAAGGTTCAGCGCCCGACTCTCATCATTGAGCCGAACAAAACCCTGGCCGCCCAGATGGCGGCGGAATTCCGCGAGCTCATGCCGAACAACGCCGTCGAGTACTTCGTCTCCTATTACGACTACTACCAGCCCGAGGCCTACGTTCCGCAAACCGACACGTTCATCGAGAAGGACTCCTCGATCAACGACGAGGTGGAGAGGCTGCGGCATTCGGCCACGAACTCCCTTCTGACTCGGCGCGACACCGTGGTGGTGGCCTCGGTTTCGTGCATCTACGGATTGGGCACGCCGCAGGAGTACGTGGCCCGCATGGTCCAGCTCGAAGTGGGGCAGCGGATCGACCGCGACGAGCTCATGCGCGGATTTGTCGGCATGCAGTACACGCGCAACGACGTCGCCTTCGCCCGCGGAACGTTCAGGGTGCGCGGGGACACGGTGGAAATCATCCCCGTCTACGAAGAGCTCGCCATCCGCGTCGAGTTTTTCGGCGACGAAATCGACGCGATCACGCTGCTGCACCCGCTCACGGGAACAGTGATCCGCCGCGTCGACCGCGCCCACGTCTTCCCCGCCTCCCATTATGTGGCGGGCCCCGAACGGATGGCGCGCGCACTGGAAGGGATAGAGGCGGAGCTGGCCGAACGGCTGGAGACGCTTCAGACGCAGAACAAAATGCTCGAGGCCCAGCGCCTGCAGATGCGCACCAACTACGACGTCGAGATGATGCGAAACATCGGGTCGTGCGCTGGAATTGAGAACTACTCGCGCCACATCGACGGGCGAGGGCCTGGAACGCCGCCCAATACCCTGCTCGACTATTTCCCCGAAGACTTCCTCCTCATCGTCGATGAGTCCCACGTGACGGTTCCGCAGATCGGAGCGATGTACGAGGGCGACATGTCGCGCAAGCGCACGCTCGTCGACTACGGCTTCCGCCTGCCCTC
>ERZ773070.2437-NODE-2437-length-10535-cov-84.292844_pt1 | contig 10535 bp, 6 predicted proteins | sample MGYA00580618_ERZ773070 | MGnify/ENA primary metagenome ERZ773070 (study PRJEB29015, sample SAMEA2738023) | human oral metagenome | biome: human oral; feature: human-associated habitat; material: dental | place: China | collected 2019 ...
TAAAATCAACTAACAGCTTTTCTAGTGTTAAGGGGCTGTTTTGTTACAGCCCCTTCTTATGGATCTTAAGTCCGCCTCAGTTTATACATCTAATTCTCTATGATATTTGATCTCTACCGCAAAGTGTGATCTAATATTTATAAGGAATGTATTTAATGTGTACGGGAGGTAGTAATATGGGGATTATTAACTCGAATCTAACCAAACTAGGTTCTTTTTTAGGGAATGAAAAGCTTTATATTCCAGAATATCAACGGGGTTATTCCTGGGAAGAGACTCAACTAGACGACTTCTGGATAGATTTATTGCAAATCTACGAGGAAAATGTCCGTGGTGAACACTTTTTCGGCCAAGTTGTTATTCATAAAAACAAAGAGGATGGTAAACGATATATCATCGATGGACAACAGCGTATTTCAACAACAATTATCTTGCTAGATATTTTACGAACAAAATTCAAAGAAATTGCAGATTCCACCAATAATAATGATGCCAATGATGACTCAGAAGATATTAATGCTAAATATATTGGTCGTATCTCTGAAAGCAAAAAAGAGCAATATTTGTCTATGGGTGGTGTCGACAAAGAATTCTTCTTTGAATATATACAAACACGTAGTCCGATTGACTATAGCGATAAAAAATTTGATAAAAAGAAAATTAAACCATCTAACTATAACATCTTTAATGCCAGTAAATTTTTTGATGGTAAAGTAAATGATTTTCTTACAAAGTATGATTCTAATAAATATAAAGAACTTAATAAGTTATATCAAGCCTTAATTAATCAATTTATACTAATGACAGTCGAAACTGATGATATCAACGAGGCTTATATTATCTTTGAATCCCTAAATGCGCGCGGGAAGGCTCTAGAAACGGCAGATTTATTAAAGAATCATATTCTACGTGTAGCACAAAGTGACTTATCAAACGCTACTGAAACTTGGAATACTATTATCGACAATTTAGACAATATAGATCCAACAAAATTTATTCGTTACTATTGGAACAGTACAAAACGTTTTACCAGAGAAAAAGATTTATTTAAAGCATTACAAAAAGATATAACTTCTCAATCTGATGTTAATACATTATTAGCAAATTTACGCTCTTTATCAAAAGTATGTGCAGCCATACTACATCCTGAAGATAATAAAGACTTTGACCTAACAGATTTAAACGAGCGTCTTATCGAAATGCAAAAATTAGATGCTTCATCATATATCCCAATAATTTTTGCCCTAAGATTACAAAACTATTCCGAAGAAGATATAAATGAGGTTTTAAAAGCAATCGAAACGCTAGTAGTTCGTAACTTTGTTGTTTCTGGTCGAGTTGCTAATAAATATGAACTTGAATTTGCACAAATTGCCAAAAATATTAGCGATAAGACTTGGCCATCTAACAATGATACTACAGAAAGTAAAAAGCCAACTAAAGATGATATCCTAAAGAAACTATATTCTCTTATGGTATCAGATGATGAATTCATCAATAATTTCAAAGTATTCAACTCAAAGAAAACTGCTGTTATTCGATATTTACTTCGCAAGATTAATAACTTTGATATTAATGAAACAAAAATTATAGATGATCCGAATCGCGTTCATGTTGAACATATTCTACCTAAAAAAATTAATGATGAATGGATCAACTTTAATGACGACGAACACGAAACATATTTATGGCGTTTAGGAAATCTAACTTTATTAGGCCAAGAATATAATAATAGAGCCAAAAATAAAGGCTTCGATAAAAAGAAGGAAATCTATAAAAAATCAGAAATTAAAATGACGCGTAACCTTGTTTCAATTGATGACTGGACCACCTTTACCATCGTAAAACGACAAGAAGACTTTGCTGAAATAGCACTAAAGATTTGGCCACGGAATTAAATTTTAGTACTAAGCGCTAATAATCAATATAAAAGCAGGATACCAATACATAAGTATATTCGTATTGGTATTCTGCTTTATTACTTTAAGGGTTTATAGAAAATATGCTAAATATTCTATTTCTTTTCAATTCTTATTTACTATTAAGCACTTTACATAATAGAACTACACCTATACTATTATTATTTATAGCTTCTTCTAATTGCTCATCAGATAATGGCTGTTCACCATTTAAAGAATCTTTTGTATTTTCATCTTTATCATAACTATTAAAATTATCTTTATTATTTAATATAATAATTTTATCTACGAACTCTTTTATAATATTAACTTCTTTTATATATATTTCCAAATCGTATTTGCCATTATTTTGCTTAAATATATCAATATTATCTTTACATCTCTTTGATATTGACTCATAGCTTTTACTAAATAACTTAATATCAAATTTTTCAGTTTTAAGTATATCATCACTTATCAATTCATCATCAATGGTATCTATGTATTCTAAATTAAGAAGAATATCAATAATTCTTTTTTGGAATATATAAAACTCTTTATTCCCTAAATAACAATTATTAACATCCAAATAATTAAGTAAATGTAACATAGAAATAAAAGCTGATTTTAAATTGTACCCTAAAACGGCTCGTAAAAAGACATTAAGATTTCTAAATAATGACTCTGAAAAACCTTTATTACCATACTTTTCTCTATATAATTTAACATACAGTTGTATTAATTTATCAAAATGCTGATTAATAAATTCTATCTCCCAATTCCACGCTGCATAATAAAATGCATCAAAAATATGTTTCCAATTCTCAGAGAAAACATTTTTATCTTCAGCCATACCATTTTTATAAATATCATTTATAAAATCATTATAAGCAATAATATTATCATCAGAATATAAAACTTTTTGTACAAATCTATTCACAAATGAAATTGAATTCTCCTCGGCATTATTACCTACAGCGATGCAAAAATAAAAATAATGCTCTAATTTCATTAAACTACGCTTTTGATCTTTTTCTAATTCAGAGAGTAATTTATTATAATTACATGGAAACATATCTTCTCTAGTAGACTGAAATAAGTCCTTCAATCTATTGTCATATAAATATAACTCAAGTATACAAAAGGCTAATAACTTTTCAAAATTTATAGGATTTATGCTAGGAGAAAAAATCTGTCGAAGTGTATTACTGTTTTCACTATCTACTAGATAATCTTTATGTGAATAAATAATATCTAATATAGATGTTATTTTTTTTTCAGTTTTAATAGTAAAATTTCCTTGTATAGCAATATTAGTAGATATAGTTTGATAAAAATTTTGCAAAAAACATTTAATAAAACAATGTTTAACTAATATCTCATCGAACTGCTTATTATTATCTATAATTTCTAAATACTGATTTATATTAAAAGATAATAATCTAATAAAGGATTCTACATTTCTAATATTGTAGGTTAGTAATAAGTATTTATCCCGTTCATAAGGGTTTATAAGATTCATTAAATACTTATCCCATCGAACTGTTGTCCTAATAATATCTGATATTAACTCTCGATATCCCAATACACTATTATATTCTTCAAAATTGCTTTTTAAAATATAATCAAATAACTTCATAAATTTTATATGTGTCAGAGAGATACTATTTGGAATGTACTTTTGTAAATAATAATTATCAAATCCTTTTTTATTTAATTCCTCTGTACTATATTGATGTATAACCTTTAATTTTCCTGACAAATCTGCAGTTAATCTTTCAGATATATAAAAAATCTTGCGTAAGACATCTTTATCATCAATTCTATCTAAATCTTCAAATATTATAATAATAGGTTTATTTAACTTTCGAATAGAAGTTTTGAAATTCTCTAGTTCTGATGAGTACGTTGACTCATTCCCTAAGAAATTTGTTAATAAATGACCATATTTAAAATTATTAATATAAGATATAAAATTCCGACTTCTTTTACTAAACACATATTGCTTCTCTAGCTCTGATGTAATTTGCATAACTAAATATTCAAGCACATCATCTATATTTAAGGCAACAACATCAATACGTATAAAAGCAAAAGAGTCTTTCTCGCGATACATAAAGTGATCAAGAATCAAACTTTTGCCCATTCCCCAAAACGACTCTATCCCAAGTATATTAACTGATTCTTTTTTTATAGTTGTAATAATTAAATTCAAATCTAACTCACGCTCTGGATAAAGTGTTTTATTAGGCTTTTGAATTTCAATATTATGAGAGTTTTTTGTACAGATACCTATAAAAATAGCAAAATATAAGGTTAGTGTAGCTATTAATAATCTATCCTCTGATGCTAATCCATCATATAAACATTTATATAAAATATAACTACTTATATAAGAAAGCCATAATGAAACTAAAACTAAACTTAATAGCTTACTCTTATAACAATATGCAACAATTATCCCCATAATAACAATAATAAACATTATATAAGGATATATATTCAAAACTGGAATAACCAATAAAAACAGTACTAGTAATAAAAGAAAATATATAAATATATATTGAATACAATATTTAAACTTGTGAATAAGGTCATAAAAACTAGCTACCATAAACATTTCTCCCTTTACAAATAATCAAATCATAAACAATCTATATACCCCTATTATAATTTCTACATTTACAATAAAAATTCCTTTTTATATTTTTAGCTATGCAAATAGAACCACCCCTAACTAGGGGTGGTTCTAATTTTAGTATCTAATATTAATATTTACTGCTCCCGCAGTTCTATATATTTTCTTATACGCCTATCCTCCTTTTTCAAATTTCTCTCCACTCGCCTACTTCTACTTTCACCATCCAACGAATTATCTCGTTAGGTCTCTCCAGGCGATAAATAGTTCGGCCACGACTTGAGGGTTTTGGCTGAGTTTGATGCGGGCTAGCATTTTTCGCACGTAGTTGCAGTGTTCTAGCATCGCTTCATTCAGTTTGTGTTTGACATGACGCGGGGATTGGTACACCAAGATCGGTGCAAAGTCCGCCACATGAATATAGCTCGTATCCGGTTCCGGACCTTCCGTAACGATATATTCATAGGGTATAGCCACGTTAAAGAGGCCGTACACTACGTCCTTGCCGATAGGGCGGCGACATTTAATATGCGCAAAGGTTAGATGCGGACCATAGGTCTTAGGTGCGGTATAGCTGCTGCGTCGACCATCGCTGGTCATGATGTAATTGGGCCTCAACCCTTCCTGCATCGCCAGCTCTCGCGTAATCGTTCGCATCGGCAGATGGACCATTTCTTCGCGTCCATCCACAAAATAGCACTTCGTACTGTCCCCACCACTAGGTTGATAGGTAGGAATAAAACAAACAATGTGATTCTTTGGATTCGTGTAGATCAAATCCAAATCTTCTCCCTTAGATAGCCGAGCGGCCATCAAATCTGTTGGTTTATCATCTATTGCCATGGAATCCTCTCCAATCTAATCAGGAACATTCCTTTCAACAATACAATGAACACGTGTTCTGTGAAAGCAGATTAGCATGCTTTAATCTGCTGCTGACCTTATTGTATATCAGTCTGTATAATTTGTAAATATATATACAAAACTATAGAAATTTACGTATAATTAAAGACTTTATGATCTTGTAAAAGTTAACTATACCTTGATGTGTCATTATTTTCTCATTTAAATTGAGAATTGCATATTTTATGTATATTTGTTAATCGAGATTAAAAGAAATATGCAATATATAGAATATAAATAAGAAATTAAATTATAATAACTAATGTACACGCAAGTCTTCAAAGTCCGTACTCAAATATCTACGCAGCTTTCGAATAGCTCGTTCGTGGCGCCGTTGGATGGCTTGGCGGCTGCAGTTCAGTTCTTCACTAACCGATACCAAGCTTTGACACTCACCATAGACACGGCGCAGTAGGTCCCGTTGATCAGGAGATAGTCTGCCTAAAGCCCACACTAGACGAGCTCGTATCCTATGCTCTTCGTCGGCACTCATCACCATATCCGCCACATTCTCGCCAGATGCGAAGATATCCATACCAAAGGCGACTTCTCCATCATCGGTAGTGCGATCTGGGATGTGAATTTCACGGCGATAACGCAATCGCTCCCGCTTCCAGTACCTCATATAACCGTACATGATGCCAGCTTTCACAAAGCCTGGGAACGGTACGGGCCCTTCCAAATCAAAGCTATAAATCGATTCTATGAGGATGGCCCAAAGATAGCTCTCTACGTCCTCGCGGAATTCGCGGTTTCCCATGCGATTAGTATAGTGCAAGATGAGCGGTCGATACCTGCGACAGAGCTCAATTTGTGCCGCATCATGACGAAGCTCGTCAACGGACCACGGTTGATACCCTACCGTCTGAATCCGCATATTCGGCTTTTGACAAATGGACACGAGACTCTTGTCCGACAAGGACGATAAGACCTGATGACCACAGACGAGGGTCTGTAATTTCAATTTCTCTGGAATATTTCGGCTAGACTCATCAGCTTTCGATAATAAAGAATGAGATGGTAATGCCTGTGTTTCTAATTTTTTTGACTGATAGTTGTCATGTTGTAAGTTTGCAGTTTTAATACATGTTTTTTGTACTAAAGGTTCTTCGTTTGTATATAACATAAATCCCCTTTCCTGCCATGGCATAGCGCTTATGTACACAATACCGCGGAAAGAGTGTTTTGACAAATCGGCAATTCCTTGGAATTTCCCTATATTCTGTTATAGTTGAGCCTTAATTTCTATCCATAGTACACCATAAGTATGAGATTCAAAGGGTAATTGCTGAAAATATATTATTACTAAAAATGACACCACATACACAATGTGGTGTCATTTTTTAGAGGAAATATATACTATCATTGGGTAATAGTATTCAATCTTTAGGTAATAGTATTCAATCTGAAATTGTCTGATTAAATCGCAATACACGCGGCTTGAACAAAGTCCTTTAGCTGCGGTTTTACATGATTATAATATACATCAGCGCCATAACCGCGCACGATATCGCCCCAGTATTTATATACATAGCGGTACCAGAAATGGAACATACTGTTCGTAAAATGGTAATCCGCATACTTCGCGTTCCCACGATTACTTGCCTGAATGCGGCCCACGAGCCCCATGGAAATGAGATCGTTCAAACGGGATGTAAAGGTGCCACTTTTAATTTGGCTTTCTTGTAAAAGCTCCACGTAGTACGGTCTTTCCAATCTAGCAAGACCCGTTAAAATGGCATTGGCACCCGTTATATTTTTCATATCTCGATGCAAGATATATTGTGTTTCTTCAAAAAGAGCTCCCGTTACTGAGAAGAACAAGTTAATAATATTCGTATCGATGCTTTCACCATTATCAAAGTATTGTACATAGGCAGGCAAACCACCTGTTACAGCAAAGACGGTGCGCAAATCATCCTTTGCATAGTGAAGGCCCAAGGATTTCATATCAACCAAGGAAAATGGTTTCACCTCGAGATATTCGGACACGAAAGGTCCGATAAGGCTGCGATTGCCAATGATGCGGCCATCGAGCTGTTCCATGCCATTAGCCATCAAAATGATGTTCAAACGACTCGTATCTTTATAAGTTTCTAACAAATCACGCAAGTGAATGGGAAACTGAGGAACTGCTTCCACCAAGAATGGATAATCATCAATCACCACAGTCTGAGGTATTTTCACACTGCTTTCAAAAAGCCTTACAAAGGCCTCATGCAAGGTCTCTACAGGCTCGAATGTATCTTGAGCATTAGCAGGAACAAAACGTGCCTCAAGAGCTCTATTTATATCAGCCACATGGACGGATTCATTGGCCATACGCCCCGCCAAGTATATCGCCTTATGACGGCGTACAAGCTGCGAAGCCACATAGGATTTACCACTGCGATGAGGACCATATACAACACATAAACTCATTTGGCCCAATGCAATACGGGACTGGATACTCTCTATAATCTCAGCACGTCCCACAAAATTCATATACTCACCTCCAACTATTTACGAAAATTATTATATCATAATTTTAAATCATTATTAAAATTTTTTTCATATGGTTAACATAGCTTTTTTTTATGTTAATTTTTTTACCCATCAAATCAGAGCTTTCATGTGATACGTATTGCCTTACTATCATAAAAGGCCTTATGATTACTTTATTCTCATATACGTTTGATATCAACATATCATATAAGACATAGTTATATAAGTTATATATGATAAGCCATATATTTAATCTATATATTTTAAAAATGACGTGCTTACCAAAAGGTATAGCACGTCATTTGCATGTAAAGTATATTAAATTGTTACTGAATGTTCTTATACTAAGCTTCTTAATAGTAAATATCTAATTCGTAAATTTCTGATTACATAATCTGATATATCTACATATTTTATGGTTCAATTTGAGTTTGCATTTTCATCAATAAAATGCGCTTAACTGATTCGTTGAGGCGCTCGGTCGTAATCGTTCCATCCGCCACCGCCTGGGTCAGCGCACGATGGACTTCATCGATATGAATCGTATCCGCATCAACAAGGATGAGATCACTGCCCGCCAAGATAGAGGCCACAGCGTAATCACCTATCTTTTGATTGGATTGCAACGCACCCACATCGATACGGTCTGTCATAACGATACCTTTATAGCCAAGCTCCTTGCGAAGCCAACCATCAATAATCACCTTAGAGGAGCTCGCCAAATTCTCGTTATCGATAGCGGGAATTTGAATATGGCTCATCACGAGCATATAGCTATTCGCCGTCGTCTGTGCAATGAGACGTTTAAAGACGGCTACATCATTATTGCTGAGATACGCTTTCGCCTCATTAGCAGATCCAAAGGACGCATCCCCTAAGGTCACCGCCGGAAAGTAGTTATAAGCGAACCACATATGATTAATTTGGTAACGCTCCACCATGGCAAGGTTTATATGGCCTGCCCACGTGGGATCGGATGTATAGGACATATTAGGTACACCAAGATTAGCATTAGGCCCAATAACTAGGTTAAAACCCATATCCCGCATTTCAATAGCAGATCGCGTGGCCAAGTTGATGATACGATCCATAGGCAATTGCCCCCACCGATTGGGCTTCGGCAACCGCAAGAAACTTTCATTCCCATGCAATATGCGATCACGATGTACCCCGATATAGGGTGTCACCATGCTAGAGGTTATCGCCGTTTGCATAATATCGCTGGTGAAAGTTTTCACTTGGTTCTTATTAATAAGATTTTCATTCGTTAGCATAACGCCACTGACACGGTATTTTCGGATCACATCCTTTTGGGATTGTCCTATCGTACTGCCATGAAGGCTGATCATCATCAGCTGCCCCACCTTATCCTCTTGAGACATGGCCGCAATCCAAGTGTCCACCTTTTCAGACACCGGTTTGTTGGACTCCATGACGGCACGGTACGATACGGTTCGTACCGGTTCTTGTTCTGCCTGACTCTCATGTTGGCATCCAGTTGTACCAACGACAGCAACTAGTAAGGCAAGGCCACTCAGGACCCGCCGAAAAAACTGGTTCATCTCTCCTAAAAGCTCCTTAATGCTTACGCAATATTATGAATATTATGGGCTTTTTATGTTGCTCTCCCAATGCAACACCCATAATTCCCCCCTTTGATCCGTACAGTATATTTTTATATTATACACTAAATGATTCATCTTTTCCTCATAATAAAATAATTTTTTCGTACTGAATTATTATAATAAAGTTATACAGTAAAAATATGTGAATTTTGAATAATTATATAAAAAATCCTACGAATCATTTAAAAGTGACCGCACTGTAACAAAGGCTACGTGAGTATCAAGTCACTCATGACCCGTAGGATTTTCTATGTTATGTTGTTATACCCTAAATGGCTAACTTTACAATGAGTGTATAAGCATTTGATTGCTTAGTCTGTGCTATTTAAGTAATCGGCTATCATTAACCTTTAAATTTAGGGGATGTTGGACATGTTTCAGGTGTTACGTCTTTACGAGTACCAAGAACCGCGCTACGGTCTGTGTAGTGTGTGTGTAAAAGTTCGTGTGCCTTGTGACCCAATGGTTCGCCTAAGAAATCTTTGTACAATGTTTGGATTTCTTCATTTTCATAGGACGCAACCCATTTATAGTTTTCGTCAGCTTCGTAAAGGCCGCCGATACGAGCTTCTTTAGTTTTAACCGCTTGAGGCAATTTAGTACGCGGTTGACCACCACCACCGATACAGCCACCTGGGCACGCCATAACTTCAATGAAGTCATAATGTTTACCGTTTTCTTTCAAAGCATTCAAAAAGTCACGTGTGTTTTTACCACCGTGAACAACGGCAACCGACAGTGTTACATCATCACCCAATTGAACAGTCGCCTCTTTTACGCCTTCCATACCGCGAACGTCCTCGAGGTGAGTCAACGCATATGGAGGTGGCTCTTTATCAGTGATGAGCTTGTAAGCCGTACGCATCGCTGCTTCCATAACACCACCTGTGTTACCGAAGATGATAGATGCACCAGTTTCCATACCGATTAAATCATCAAATTTAGAATCTTCAATGGCATTGAAGTCGAGGTTTTCCTCTTGGATCC
>ERZ773070.2442-NODE-2442-length-10525-cov-8.759217_pt1 | contig 10525 bp, 10 predicted proteins | sample MGYA00580618_ERZ773070 | MGnify/ENA primary metagenome ERZ773070 (study PRJEB29015, sample SAMEA2738023) | human oral metagenome | biome: human oral; feature: human-associated habitat; material: dental | place: China | collected 2019 ...
AGCCGATGGCATCCGTACGGTTGCTCATGAACTTGTAGCCGTTCGCCTCGTCCTGACCGACCCAATTCTCGTCACGCGTCTTCTTGAGGGCGCGCGCGGAACGGTCGATGGCCTCCTCCCAGCTGATCTCCTCCCAATGGTCACTGCCGGGTGCGCGGTAGAGTGGGCACTTCGGCCGCAGTTCCGCGTTCGGGATGTGACCATAGCCGATGCCCTTCGGGCAGAGACCGCCGCGATTGACGGGATTGTCTGCCGCACCTTCGAGGTTGATCAGCTTGCCGTCCTTGACGTAGCCGATCGTTCCGCAGCCGCAGCCGCAGAAGTGGCAGACGGAGGTAAATTCGCGACCGCCTGTCAGCTTGTACTCTTTTGCCGCCGCCGAGACCGTTGCGACGTCAAGTCCGAGACTGGCGAGTGCCAGCCCGACGCCGCTTAGCCCGGTGGCTTTCAAAAAGTCACGTCTGCTAAGGTTCATCGTGATTCTCCTTTCATATCGGCGGAACCCCGCCGACAGGCTCTCCTAAACCTTATAAATTAAACCATCTATGAAAAACGGGGAGTCCCCCTGTTTTCCGCTTAAAGAACAATGCGCTCCGGATTCGCATATACACAGAACGAGCCGGGAGCCATGCGCGCACACAGCGTAATGCCGAGTTTGCGCGCGACATCGAGCGAGAGCGTCGTCGGTACGGACTTCGCCGCAACCGCCCCGATGCCCATGCGCCCGAGCTTTAACATCATCTCCGAGGAACAGCGCCCGCTGAAGACGATGATTTTATCGGTAATCTCCACGTGATTTTTGAGCGCCCAGCCATAGAGCTTGTCAAAGACGTTGTGCCGGCCGACATCCTCACGGAAGACAAGGATTTTCTTGTTCTCCTGATCGTAAATGACGCCGCTGTGGACGCCGTTCGTCGCGTCGTGCGTCTTGGAGAGATGCGAGAGCAGCTCGTCCGCCGTTGCGAGAATGTCGCTCGCGTGGAAACGCACGTAACGCGGGCGCTCGAAGATCTCCTCGGGGCGCAGCTTCAAAATCTTGCGCGCTGAGAAATAACGCGGATTCTTGACTGCCTCCTGCGCCCAACGCTGTGCATCCTCCGTTGTTTGGACGGAGGCGCTGAGGTGCTCTGCATCCACCGTCAGCCTGGTGATGTCATCGTAACTGCGAATGCGCCCCATCTGGGCGAGCATGCCGATGACAAGATCCTCGAAGTCAACGGGCGAGCAGAACGCCGTGGTGAAGTTCTCCCCGTTGAGGTCGATGTCGAAGTAGACCTCCTCGGAGGTGTATTTATGATCGGAGACAAACGCATTCTCCTCCGATACATAGCGGGTTACGGGAACGTCGATAAAGTCACTGCGCTGAATTTCCATTTCCCAGTCTTTCCATTTCAATCGTTACATCGTCAAAAACATCTCACTGTCTGCGCCGTAGAGCGGCCGCCCCATCAGGAAAAGGGCAAGGCGCACGGCGGTATCCATATCGTCGAGGTCAAACGTCAGGACATCCGTATCAATGCTACGTTCCTTGGCAAAACAAGCAGCAACGCGTTCGTCGATCTCCGGTATTCCCAATCCACGATCGAGCATAAACGTAGGAAGCACGCCGCGTGAACGGCTCTCCGTGATATATAAATCCACACTATTAGGAATTATGTTCGCGATAAGATTCTGAAAATCCTGCCGAGTTTTCGTTTTTTGCTGAATAAAATATCCGTCAGGAGAACTTACGGCAACTGCCTCCGCGCCTGCAGCTGTAAAGCGCGCCGTATCTTTGCCCTTCGTGTCGAGGTTGAAGCCGTGGCTGTCGCTCTTGATAACAGCACATCGCACACCGCGCGCCCCGAGAAGCGGGATGAGTTTCTCAATAAATGTCGTCTTGCCCGTGCCGGAGGCAGGTGCGGCAACGGAGAGGATGGGCTTTGCGCGATGCTCATTTGCAAGGCGTCCGAGCGCAAGCCGATAGGAGGCAGGTGTGTTCACGTTGAAGAAGATCCCCGCATCCACCGTCAGCGGCAGTTCCTTCACCGTGAGCTCACGCAGGATAATGCCGAGCTTGCGGTCGCCGCGTGCAATCGCCGTACCAAACGCCCCGCCTGCATCCCGTCGGTAGAGTGCGGCAAGCGGCTGCCAGTAGCCCGAAATTGTCGGCAGGACAACCTGTGTGTCGCCTGTGGCTTCGGGGAGGAGCGCCCGCACGAGTTCGAAGTCGTAGAAGGGCATATCCCCCGAGAGTACGAGCGCCCACTCCGTCTTCGCCGCCGCAAGCCCCGCTGCAATTGCCGCTGCAGGTCCCTGCGCGGGCAGTTCATCCGTGACAAGATATGCACCGTATTCCTCTGCGAGTGCCGCGAGATCGCTGCGCTCGCCCTCTGCCGCAAGCACGATGGAGCGGAAGCCCGCCGCGCTTCCCTTGCGGAGCGTACGTGCAAGCAGGGGCTCACCGTCCAGCGGCAGAAAGCGCTTGTCTGTGCCCATGCGCGTGCTCCTGCCGCCCGCAGCAACAATGAGCGTCAGCTCAGCGGGGTTCATCGCGCACACTCACCCGTATCGCCGCGCAGGATCTCAATGCCGTGCTGCAGCTGCGGCAGGATGAAGGAGAGACACTCGCGCACTGCCTTCTCGCTGCCCGGCAGGTTGACGATCAGCGAACGTTTTCGGATGCCCGCCGCGGCACGCGTGAGCATGGCGCGCGGCGTCACCTGCATGGAGAGCGCACGCATCGCCTCGGGGATCCCCGGCGTCTCGCGCTCGATCACCTCGCGCGTCGCCTCGGGCGTCACATCGCGCACGGAGAAGCCCGTGCCGCCCGTCGTGAGGATCAGCCCCACGCCGCGCTCCGCCCAAAGCGTCATCTCGCGCACAAGCTGCTCCTTCTCGTCGGGCACAATATTGAAGCCCGCGACATGGTACCCCGCCTCCGTCAGGAGTTCACGGATCGCAGCGCCGCTCTTATCCTCACGCTCGCCGCGCGCACCCTTGTCACTCGCCGTGATGACGGCGGCATCGAGCGGGATCTTCTCTGTCGTGATCTCCATTTTGTCCCCGACCGTCACCCAGCCACCGTGCAGAACGCGCGCAAAAACACCCTCGCGCGGCATGATGCAGTCGCCGACCTGATGATAGATCTGGCAATGACTGTGACATTCCTTACCAATCTGCGTGATCTCAAGGAAGACGTCGCCGACGCGCAGACGCGTGCCGATGGGAAGTTCCTTGAATCGGAATCCCTCGGCAACGACATTCTCCCCGAATGCGCCAAAGTCCACATCCGCGCCGCGTGCGCGGAAGTCGTCGATCTCTCCGAGCCCAAGGAGACTCACCTGACGGTGCCAGTCGCCTGCATGGGCGTCACCATCGATGCCGAACTCCGTCATGAAGAAGACGCGATCCATCGCGTGCTTCTGCGTACCGCGCTTCTCGCTGATGCAGAGCGCACGGATCTCTCCCATATTAACCTCCCACCTGATACATCGCGCGCCGGTCGCGCGTCTCACTGTCCATCTCGAAATAATGCTCTTCGGGCTTCTTCCAGACGGCGTGCGCGATTGCCTCACGCAGCTGTGCGTCCGTCGCCCCGCCGCGCAGGAGTGCGCGCGTGTCAAGTCCCGCGTTGCTGTAGAGGCAAAGCTTTAGGAAGCCCTCTGCCGTCAGGCGCACACGGTTGCACGTATCGCAGAACTTATGCTCCATCGCGTCGATAAATCCAAGCGCACCGCGAAAGCCCGCAGGCTTCACATAGGCAGCAGGCCCCATCGGAACGGCACCGTAATGCGCCGCCTCACCGACGGGCAGGAGTGCACCGAACGCATCTTTCAGCCGTGCACGCACCTCACCCATCGGCACACCGCGATACCCCTCCGTGCGGGCACAGCCGATCGGCATGAGCTCGATAAAGCGCATCTTGATCGGATAATCCCGTGCGATCGCTGCGAGCGCCATGATCTCATCATCGTTCACGCCCGCGATCGGCACACAGTTCATCTTGACATCGAGTTGTTTTTCCGCCGTCAGTCGTTCGAGCGTATCCATAACCGCACCGAACATCGGGCGGCGCGTGATGGAGAAGAACTTACCGCCGTCGAGCGTATCAAGACTGAGATTCACCGCATCCAGTCCCGCATCGAGGAGCTCATCGAGCATCGTACCGAGCAGGACGCCATTCGTCGTCATCGCCACCGTCTCGATGCCGGGGATCGCCTTCAGCCCGCGCACGAGATGCACAATGTCGCGCCGTACAAGCGGCTCACCGCCCGTCAGGCGCACCTTGCGAATACCCATCGCGGCGAGGGCGCGCACATCGCGCAGAATCTCCTCATAGGAAAGGATATCCGCATGTGCCATCTTTTGTACGCCGTGCGCCGGCATGCAGTAGCGGCAGCGGAGATTGCAGCAGTCCGTCACCGAAATGCGCAGATATTCAATTTTCCTCTGAAACTGATCCTGCATAATAGCCTTCTTCTATCTATAATCCTCTATCCAACTATGTGACGAGGGTGTGATGATTTCCCTAAGCGAACCCTAGTGGAGCAAACGGAGGAAAGCGTGCGACCCGCCCCCTGCGGATTTCTTTCGTTCAAGCGAAGCGCGTTTAAGAAGTCCGCAGGTATTTAGGCGGACGAGCACGCGACCGTTTGCGTAACTAAGCGTTCGCGTGGGAAGTCATCAGAGAATCACAACCTCCACCTCTGTCCCTGCCGCCAGCGGCTTCGTCCCCGCCGGCACATCCACGAACGCATCGCAGCCCGCCGCCGAAAAAAGTGAACCGGACTCGTGCTGATCGGGCAATGAGACACGTCCGTCCGCCTCCATGCGTGCACGCAGGAAGCGCCGCCCGAGACATTCCTTTGGGAACGCATCCGCGAGTACGGCACGCCGCCGCGCCGGCATCACATCCGTCTGCCCCGCAATCCGCAAAAGCGCAGGCTTTGCCATCAGCTCGAACGTCGCAAAGGCGGCAAACGGGTTGCCCGAGAGCGCAATGCCAAGCAGTCTGCCGCGCGTATAGGCGATCGCGGGCGCGCCCGGCTTCATGCAGACGCGCCAGAAGAGCCGCTCCGCACCGAGTGCGGGCACAACCCCGTGCATGATGTCCTTCTTGCCGACGGATACACCGCCCGACGTAAGAAACACGTCCACCTTGTCCGCATAGGAGGCAATGACCTCTGTCGCGCGCTCCACATCGTCGGGTACAGAGCCGACCACCGTCACCTCTGCGCCGAGTTCCTTCAATCTGCCCGCAAGCAGATAGAGATTGCTGTTGTAGATCTTGCCGGGGCGGAGAGGCTCGCCCGGCTGCAGCAGTTCATCGCCCGTGCTCGCCACCGCGACGCGCACGCGCCGATGGACGCGCACGGTCGCATGGCCCTCGCTCGCGAGCACGGCGATCTGCGCCGCACGGATGATCTGTCCCTGTCGAAGGATGACGGTCCCCTTTTTGATATCCTCGCCCGCATAGCAGTAGTTCTCATACGGCTTGGAAGTGAACGGAACGCGGATCGCATCGCCGTCCTCACGCACATCCTCCTGCCGTACAACGCAGTCGCAGCCCTGCGGAATCGCACCGCCCGTCATGATACGGACGCATTCGCCCGCACCGACCGTGCCGGCGAAGAAATCGCCCGCACACTCCTCCGCGACAACACGCAGCGTAACGGGACTCTCCGCCGTCGCCATGCGCGTGCTTGCTGCTGCAAAGGTATAGCCGTCGAGCGGCGAGCGATCAAACGGCGGATTGTCAAACCCCGCTTTGATGTCCTCCGCCGCAACGCGTCCCACGGCATCGAGCAGGGGAACATCCTCCGTCTCCGTGACGGGCGAAGCATGCGCGAGCAGTATCTCTACCGCCTGTTCGAGTTCGATGTCCTGCATGGTTCCCCTCCTGACGTTCCTATAGCTATCTTTATACAAAATCTTTGGCATAGATGTCTGTGCGAAATATCACTGTACTGTTATTTTCTTCACATCGTACAGTGCTTCCCTTACTTTCCAAACGGACAAACGGGATAGTGACAGACCTTGCACTCCATGCAGAGCCCGCCGATGCCGAGGCGTGTGATCTCGCGCCGCGTCCACTCGCTGCCCGCCACTACGCGCGGCAGGATGATGTCGAAGATCGTCGCGGGCGAATACATGACGCAGCCCGGCAGCCCCATGATCGGCACCTTCCGCCCGTCCTTCTCGTAGTATGCGAGCAGGAACATCGCCCCCGGCAGCACCGGTGCGCCATACGTCACAATGCGCGCCCCCGTTGCACGGATTGCGGCGGGCGTGCGGTCGTCGGGGTCGACACTCATGCCGCCCGTGCAAAGTACCATGTCCATCCCGCAGTCGAGCAGTTCCTCGATTGCTGCGCGCGTATGCTCCGTCCCATCGTCCGAAAGGCGGTGCTCATCCACCCTCAGTCCGAACGCGCGCAGCTTCGTGTCGAGCACGGGCGTAAACGTATCCTTGATGCGCCCGTGAAAGACCTCCGAGCCCGTCGTCACAACGCCGACCTTCATCTTGCGATACGGCAGGATGCGCAGCAGCGGCTCCGTGCCCGCCGTTTCCTGCACCTTTTTCATGACATCCTTGCCGATGACGAGCGGGATGACGCGCATGCCCGCGAGCTTCGTCCCCGCCTTCACAGGGAAGTGCTGTGCGATCGTCGCAATCATCACATCCGTGATGTCGTTCACGGCATCGAGCGCATCCTCATTCACCTCGAACACGCCCGCTACCGTCGATGTCAGCTCGATCTTGCCTTCCTTCGGCTCGCTCGCCGTCATGTATTCACTTTGACAGAGATCGCGCAGAACCTGTGCCGCGTCATTCTCGTGCAGCATATTCTCGTCATCTTCCCAGACGTAGATGTGCTCCTTGCCGATGCGCAGCAGTACCTCGATATCCTCCGCACGGATCACATCCCCCTTGCGGAATCGTGCCCCCTTGCGCTGCCCGCGTACGATCTCCGTGATATCGTGGCAGAGAATCATCCCCACTGCGTCCTGAACGCGAACCTCCCGCATAGTCCCTCCCGTTCCATCGATATGTATTTTTGAAAACACATCGTATATAATACACATTCACGATCAAACAAGAATAGTTTTGCAACGAATTAATCTTTATCTAAAAACCATTCTCATTTATACATTCTTCTTATTGATTATATCACATAAAATAAATTTTCTCTATGATTTTTCGTAAATGAGAATGTTTTTGTGTCCTTTGTCCCCCTCTTTTTTTATAGCACGAGGATAGACAAGAGATTGATTTTCTATGCGCGTTACGTTATGATTAAAACATTCGGATCGAAAGGAGGGAACAATATGCCGAATGCAGGACTGACGCATTTCGATGAGGGCGGTGCCGCCATCATGGTGGATGTCAGCGGCAAGGAGAAAACGCACCGCGAGGCGATTGCGAGCGGGCGCATCTACGTGAGCGAGCCTGTCTACAACGCCATCGAGGGCGGCACGGCGGCGAAGGGCGACGTGCTCGGCGTCGCACGCATCGCCGGGATCATGGCGGCAAAGCGCACATCGGATATGATTCCGCTCTGTCACCCGCTGCCGCTCGCAAAATGCACGCTCGACTTTGCGCTTGAACAAACTCCGCGCCATGCCGTATGTGCGACGGCGACCGTAAAGGTCACGGGCGAGACGGGCGTCGAGATGGAGGCGCTGCACGCCGTAAGTACGGCACTCCTCACCATCTACGACATGTGCAAGGCGATCGACAAGCGCATGGAGATCGGCGATGTACGCCTTGAGCGCAAGTCCGGCGGCAAAAGCGGTACATTTGTCCGCTGAATGGGGGGATTCCCTCGCAGCACTCCGAGCAAGGATAATCTAAGGAGCGATCTATGATGCCTTGCCTGACGGATTCCGTCACGGGGCATGGTTGGAAACGACCATACCCACCTATTTGTAAAGGAGCATACACATGAAACTCAAGAAAATGTTAATGGCGCTGTTTACGGGAGCGGCACTCCTCACCACAGGCTGCGTCGGCGGCGGCAACAGTGCAAACAAGATGGACACGCCGAAGGAAGGACCGGTCGAGCTGCAGGTATCGGCAGCGGCAAGCCTGACGGACGCGATGAAGGAACTCGGCGGCATGTACGAGAAGGAGCACGGCAACACGAAGCTCGTCTTCAACTTCGGCAGCAGCGGCGCACTCCAGCAGGCGATTGAGAACGGCGGTGCCGTCGATGTCTTCGTCTCTGCCGCACAGAAGCAGATGAATGCGCTCGATGAGAAGAAGCTGCTTGCGGACGGCACGCGCGTCGACCTCCTCGTCAACCAAATTGTCCTGATCACGGCGAAGGACAGCAAGCTGAACCTCCCCGATTTCAAGGCGGTGCTCGATCCCGAGATCAAGCACATCGCCCTCGGTGAGCCGAAGGGCGTGCCCGTCGGACAGTACAGCGAGGAAGTCTTTACGAAGCTCGGCATCCTCGACCAGGTGAAGGAGCGCGCCGTCTACGGCTCGGACGTTCGTCAGGTGCTCGCATGGGTCGAGACGGGCGATGCAGACGCAGGCGTCGTCTATGCAACGGATGCAGCGATCTCCGACAAGGTGAAGGTCGCAGCCGTCGCCCCCGCCGATACGCACAAGCCCATCGTCTACCCCGCCGCCGTGCTCAAGGACGCGAAGAACATGAACGAAGCAAAGGACTTCCTCGCATTCCTACAGACCGATGTCGCGAAGAAGGTCTTTGAGAAGTATGGCTTTACTGTGAAGTAATGACGGACGAAACACTCTCCCCACTCATCATCTCGCTTGAGGTCGCGGGACTCGCCACGGTGATCACCTTCTTTGTCGGCATCGCACTCGCGTACGGTGTGCTGCAGATTCGCAGCCGCCTCGCGGGCACGGTTGCCGACGCGGTGATTACCCTGCCGCTCGTCCTGCCGCCGACCGTCGTCGGATTCTTCCTGCTGCTCTTTCTCGGAAAGCGCAGTGCCATCGGGAGTTTCCTCCTCTCGATCGACCTGCCGCTCGTCTTTACATGGCGCGCGGCGGTCATCGCGGCGGTTATCGTGAGCCTCCCGCTCATGTACCGCACGGCACGCGGCGCGTTCGAGGCGATTGACCAGAGCATGATCCACGCGGCACAGACGCTCAGCGTCAGCAACTGGCGCATCTTCTGGCGCATTATCCTGCCGAACGCGCGCCACGGCATCCTCGCGGGGCTTGTCCTCTCGTTTGCCCGTGCGCTCGGCGAGTTCGGTGCGACCATCATGTTCGCGGGCAACATCCCGGGGCGCACGCAGACCATGTCCACCGCCATCTACGCGGCGGTGCAGGCGAACGACTACGATCTCGCCTTTCGTTGGGCGATCATCATCTCCCTCTTCTCGCTCTTCTTTATTGGCGCGATGAATCTGTACCTCAAACGGGAGGTGCGCTGATGGAGCTCATCGTCAATATCGAAAAACGGCTGCGCGACTTCACTCTCGCGGCGAATTTCACGCTCACCGACACAACGCTTGCGCTCCTCGGCGCATCGGGCAGCGGCAAGAGCATGACGCTCAAGTGCATTGCGGGGCTGGAACATCCCGATCGCGGCCAGATCATACTGAACGGGCGCACACTCTACGACAGCACAAAGCGCATCGACCTCCCGCCGCAGGCGCGGAACGTCGGCTACCTCTTTCAGAACTACGCCCTCTTTCCAAACATGACCGTGCGCGAGAACATCATCTTTGCGCTGGACGGTACGCGTGAGGAAAAGGAGCGTATCTTCAAAGAGAACGTCGCACGTTTCTCTCTGGAAGGGCTCGAAAATGCCTATCCCGCAAATCTCTCGGGTGGACAGCAGCAACGCGTCGCCTTTGCGCGCATCCTCGCGCGCGGTGCGGATGTGCTGCTCCTCGACGAGCCACTCTCCGCTCTCGACACCCATCTCAAGTGGCAGATCGAGCTTGCCTTGCGTGAGATCCTTGCGGCGCAGAACATCTCGGCGATCCTTGTCACGCACGACCGCGATGAGGCATTCCACATCGCGCAGGAAATTGCGACCGTCGATCACGGGCGGATGACCCCGCCGATGGACAAGCACGAGCTGTTCCGCAATCCGGGCACATGCGCCGCGACTACGCTCACAGGCTGCAAGAACATCTCTGCCGCCCGCCGCGTGGACGAGCATTACGTGGAGGCGACTGACTGGGGCGTGACGCTCCGCGTTGCCGACAGTGCGGCGGATGTGCGGCACATCGCCATCCGCGCGCACTACCTTGTGCTTGCGTCAAAGAAGGAAGCGAATGCGCTGCCTGCACACATCGCGGAGGTGATCGAGAGCACCTTTACCTACATCGTCATGCTGCGCTTTGCAGACGGAGCGACGCCCATCCGTTGGGAAATCTCCAAGGCGATCTGGGAGGCACACAGAGCCTCCATCAACGACACATTGCATTTCAAATTCCCCATTGAGGAGCTTATGCTTCTGAGGGACTGAGATGCAAAAAGGGGCTGTTGCACGAGCGCCCCTATCGGCTCGCTGCGCTCGCCACTTCCCCCGCTCTGGCGGGGGAAGCTA
>ERZ773070.2445-NODE-2445-length-10516-cov-72.316891_pt1 | contig 10516 bp, 8 predicted proteins | sample MGYA00580618_ERZ773070 | MGnify/ENA primary metagenome ERZ773070 (study PRJEB29015, sample SAMEA2738023) | human oral metagenome | biome: human oral; feature: human-associated habitat; material: dental | place: China | collected 2019 ...
CGTGCAGCTTCTTTTTTATAAGAGATAATTTGGAATTTCTAAACAGAATTCAGAATTAATTAAAAACTGACTGCCGATAAATTAAAGTTTATTTGCAGTCAGTAAAATTAAATTATATAAAATGGCAGTGATTATATTTTACCAAATAAACAATTCCTTATTCAGAAGTTTAAAAATTGCTTCTATAAAATAATAATCGCCATAGATAATAGAGAACTCGTGTACATCATCATGATATTTTGCGGAACATTTATTTAATATGGAATCCGTATTAATATCAAAGTCGGCATCATGCTCAAGGAGTGATTCAAGAAGTTTTATAGCGGTATCCAAGTATTTTTGTTCTTTAGTTTCTCTGTAGAGACTTATAAGTCCTGATGCGGTGATGGCGGCGGCGGCGGCGGCGTTGGGGACCTGGTGGGCGCCGACGAGCCCGAGGCGCACCGGGACCCGGCCGTGGACGCCCTCGCGCAGGGCGTGCAGGGTGAACGCGCCGCGCTGGAGCGCGTCGAGGGCGATGTCCTCGGCCCAGACGGCCAGCTCGGCGTCGCCGGCCGGCCGGCCGGCGACCGACCAGCGGGCGATGCGGGCACCGGTGCGCCCGGCCATGGCCGCGACGAGCCGGTCGTCGTCGTTGAGGACCGCCCAGCCGTCAGCGGGCAGGGCCTCGAGGATCTCGACCTTGGCCCGGGCGATCGCCTCCCGGCTGCCGAACTCGCCGAGATGGGCGGTGCCGATGTTGAGCACGGCGGCGATGCGCGGCGGGACCATCGCGCACAGCGTCCTGATGTGGCCGATCCCCCGGGCGCCCATCTCGGCGACGAGGAAGCGGGTGCGCTCGTCGACGCCGCAGGCGGTGAGGGGGACGCCGATCTCGTTGTTGTGGTTGCCGTCCGGGCTGACGGTGGGGCCGAGGCGCTCGAGCACCTGGGCCAGCAGGTCCTTCGTCGAGGTCTTGCCGCTGGAGCCGGTGATGGCGAGGGTCGTCATACCGCGCCGGTCCTCGACGTCGACGAGCGCGCGGGCCAGAGCGGCCAGCGCCGCCGCGGGGTCCGGGACGACGAGGCGCGTCAGCGGCGCCCCGACGTCGTGGCCGACGACGGCCGCGGCGGCGCCCCGCTCGGCCGCCGCCGCGGCGAAGTCGGCGCCGTCGACGCGCTCCCCCGGCAGGCCGATGAACAGGGAGCCGGCCGTGGCGGCGCGGTTGTCGATGACGACGTCGGGGCCGACCGGGACCTGCCCGTCGCCGATGACGGACGGCTCGATGCCCGCGGCCGCCAGGAGCCGCGCGAGGCGCTGTGCGCTGGTGACCCGCACGTCAGTTCCCCTCCGGCACGCCGCCGGGGCGCACCCCGTCGTCCTCGGCGGCGCCCGCGCGCAGCCGCGCCCACTCCTGGGCGATCACCGCCGTGTCGTCGAAGGGGTGGCGCACCCCGTCGACCTCCTGCGTCGTCTCGTGGCCCTTGCCCAGCACGGCCACGGCGTCGTCGGGGCCGGCCAGCGCCAGGGCCCGGGCGATCGCGCTGCGGCGGTCGCCGCCGTCGATGACCTCGGCCCGGCCGATGCTGCGCGCGCCCGCCAGCACGGCGGCCCGGATGCTCGCCGGCTCCTCGGTGCGGGGATTGTCGTCGGTGACGACGACGACGTCCGCGTGCTGGGCCGCGATCCGGCCCATCGGCTCGCGCTTGGCCCGGTCGCGGTCGCCCCCGGCGCCCACGACGGCGATCGTGCGGCCGCGCACCGCGGCCAGCGCGGAGGCCACCGCCTGGGGCGTGTGGGCGAAGTCGACGTAGATGCGCGGGGCCGGGGCGGGCAGCGGGACCCGCTGCATGCGCCCGGGGACCTGGGCCGCCGCGAGACCAGGCAGGGCGGCGTCGAGGTCGACGCCGCACAGGTCCAGCATGGCCGCGCAGGTGGCGGCGTTGGCGACGTTGTAGCGCCCGGGCAGGGCGATGTCGAAGTCCAGGCGGCGGCCCGCCGCGTCGAGTTCGACGTGCTCCCCGCCGGACGCGGTGCCCTCGAAGCCCAGCACCCGGTAGTCGGCGCCGGCGCCGAAGCCGAAGGTGGCCAGGTCGACGCCGCCGGCGGCCCGCACCCGTTCGGCGAGGACGCGGCCCCACTCGTCGTCGGCGTTGACGACGGCGCGGCGGGTCATGTCCGGGGCGAAGAGCCGGGCCTTCGCCTCGAAGTAGGCCTCCTGCGTCCGGTGGAAGTCGAGATGGTCCCGCCCGAGGTTCGTGAAGGCGGCGGCGTCGAAGCGCACCCCGGTGACCCGGTCGAACGCGAGGGCGTGCGAGCTGACCTCCATCGCCACCGCGTCGGCGCCCCGCTCGGCCATGGCGGCCAGCAGCCCCTGCAGGTCGCAGGACTCGGGCGTCGTCACGGTGCCGCGGGGGCTGGACAGGGCGCGCCCGTCCAGGCGGAAGCCGATGGTGCCGATCGTGCCGACCCGGTGCCCGGCCGCGCGCAGGGCGGCCTCGAGCAGGAAGGCGGTCGTCGTCTTGCCGTTGGTGCCGGTGACCCCGACCATGAGCAGCCCGCGCGAGGGATCGCCGAACAGGCGAGCGGCGAGATGGGCCATCGCCACCCGCGGGGAGTCGGCGACGACGACGGGGACGCCGGAGCCGGCCGCGAGCGCGGCGCCCTCGTCGTCGGTGAGGACGGCCGCCGCCCCGGCCCCGGCGGCCTGGGCGGTGAAGCGCGCACCGTGGGTGCGAGTGCCGGGCAGGGCGACGTACAGGCAGCCGGGCCCGACCTGCCGGGAGTCGAGGGTGAGGTCGACGAGGACCGTGCCGCCGGCGTCGGCCGGCACGCGCAGGCCGAGCCCGGTCGCGAGCTCGTCCAGCCGTCGGGGTCGGACGGCGGACGGACGCAGGGCGCGTTCGCTGCTCTCGGGCACAGGTGCACTCATCACGACTCGTACTCCAGGGGTTCGGTGTCGATCGGGACCTCAGCACTCGGGAGAACACCGTAGCGCGGCAGCGCCGCCGACATGAGCATGCGGGAGGTCGGCATGGCAACCGTGCCGCCGTACTGGTCCCGCACCTCGACGACGGTGTAGACGAGGATCTGCGGGTCCTCGATCGGGGCGACGGTCACATAGGACGACATGTAGCGGTGCGCGTCGTACTGGCCGGTCGTCTGGTCGATCACCTGGGCCGTGCCCGACTTGCCGCCCATCCGGTAGCCGGAGATCATCCGTCCCTGCTGACCCGTTCCTCCGGCGGTGACCGCCTCCATGAGGTCCCGCACCTGGCCGCTGGCCCCCTCCGAGATGACCCTCCGGGAGCTCCGCTCCGGCAGGGGCACCGCGGCGCCGTCGGCGCCGGTGGCCCCGGCGATGATCGTCGGGCGGTGGTAGACGCCGCCGTTGGTCGCGGCGGCGAGCGCGGCGGCCATCTGGACGGCGTTGGCCGAGAAGCCCTGGCCGAACGCCATGTTGTCGCGCGTGTAGTCGGGCATCGACGCGTCCGGCAGGTAGCCGTCGGTCTCGCCGGGCAGCTCGACGCCGCTGGCGGCGCCGAAGCCGAAGCCGGCCATGTACTGCCGGTAGGCGGCGGCGTCCATCTGGCGCAGCAGGAGCGCCGAGCCGATGTTCGAGGAGTGGTAGAAGACCCCGCGGGCCGTGTAGTGCTTCGTGTCGGCGTGCCTGTCGGCGTCCTTGATCTCGCCGTCCCCCGAGGCGAGCGAGGCGGGGACCTCGACCTTCGTGTCGGGATCGGCCAGGCCCTGGTCGAAGAGCGCCGCGTTGGTGAAGACCTTGGCGACCGAGCCGGGCTCGTAGGCCTCGGTGATGGTCCGGTTGCCCAGGTCGTCGGCGTCGGCCGCGCCCGGGGCGTTCGAGTCGTAGCCGGGCGTGGTGGCCAGGGCGAGGATCTCGCCCGTCTTGGCGTTCATGACGACCGTCGAGGCGCTCGGCGCGTTGTACTTGGCGGCCTGGGAGGCGAGCAGCTGCTGGGCCGTGTACTGGAGCTCGGAGTCGATCGTCAGGGTGTAGGTGGTGCCGTCGGTCGCGTCCTTGAGGGTGTTGTCGGCGAGCGGGATGCGGCCGTACTGGCCCGACTCGTACTGCTCGAAGCCGTCGGCGCCGGCGAGCTGCGCGTCGGCGTAGTACTCGAAGCCCCCCGCGCCGGCGCCCTCGGAGTTGACGAAGCCGACGACGTTCGAGGCGAGCGTGCCCGAGGGGTACACCCGGATCGGGTCGTCCTCGCTCGTGATGCCGTAGAGGCCCTTGTTGCCCAGCACGTCGGTGGCCTCGTCGAGGGCCTGGTGGAGCTGCTCGTAGGTGTCGGCGCTCACCCTCTCCTCGAGCACCTCGTACTGGTCGGCCGAGCCGTCGTCGTTGGTCGTGCGGGTCAGGGCCGGGAGGTAGTCGGTGGTCGCGCCGCCGAGGAAGTTGACGAGGACCTCGGCGATCTGGTGGGGGGTGCGCTCGGCCAGGTCGGCCGTCTGCTCGTCGGTCAGGCCGCCGGTGTTGTACCCGTTGGCGCTGATCGCGGTGGGGTCGGCGATGACCTTCACCGCCGGCTGGGTGCTGGCCAGCACCTCGCCGTTGCGGTCGAGGATCGCGCCGCGGGTGGCCTTGATCGTGTGGGTGTGGGTCATCTTCTCGGCCGCGGCCTGGGCGTTGGCCGCCGAGTCGAGCCCCTGCAGCTGGAAGGCCCGGGCCGCCAGGGCGAGGGTGAGCACGACGATGAGGCCCATGGCGATGCGCACCCGGAGGGTGGTCGAGCCCCGGCGCGGACCGTGGGCCGACGAGCCGGCCGGACGTCCCGACGGGGGGCGTCGGCCGCCCGCGCGCGCGGCCGACGGGCGGGACGAGTGGGAGCGGGGACGGGAGGAGGTCATCAGCCACCCGCCTGGGGGCTCGGAGCGGGCCCGGAGCCCGTCGGGGACGACGTCGGGGCGCCGGACGACGCCGACGCGGAGGAGCCCGCCGACGGTCCGCCGGACGGGGCGCCGGCCGTCGGGACGGCGACCCCGGGCATCTCGGTGCCCTCCATCGGGACGGGCGTGCCGTGACTCGCGCCGTCGGGCATCTGGACGATGAGGGGGTTCGTGTTCGGCACCATGCCGAGGGCCGCGGCCATCGAGGCGAGGGAGTTCGTGGTGCTGAGCCTCTCCACCTCGCCCTGCAGCGCCGCCTCGTGGTGGGAGGCCTGCTCGGCCTGGTCCTGCAGCTGCTCGAGCTGGGTCTGCTGGTCCTGGATCTGGGTGCTCAGGACGACCACGCCGCCCAGGCCGATGCCGAGCATGCCGATGAGCACGAGGACGAAGGCGCCGTTGGACAGGCGCCGTCCGCCGTGGCCGTCGGGGACGAGGACGCGTGGACGGGCGCGGTGGGGTCTGCGCGCGGACATCAGCACCGCCCCCCGTCGGCCGCCCGGATGCGCTCGAGGACGCGCAGCCGGGCCGATGCGGCGCGGGGGTTCCGCGCGATCTCCTCGGCGGCGGGCCGCTGGGCGCCGCGGGTGACGAGCGCGAAGCGCGCGCGCAGGTGCTCGGGGACGACGGGCAGGCCGGGCGGCGCCGCGTCCTCGGCGGCCGCGGCGAAGGCCCGTTTGACGATGCGGTCCTCCAGCGAGTGGTAGGCCAGGACGGCCGCGCGCGCATGCACATCCATGCGGTCCAGCATGACAGGCAGGACGCCCGACAGCGCGTCCAGCTCGCCGTTGACCTCGATGCGCAGCGCCTGGAAGACGCGGCGGGCCGGATGCCCGCCCTGGTGCGCCCGGACCGCCGCCGGCAGGGCGCCGGTGATGGTCCGGACGAGGCGGGCGGAGGTGGTGAAGGGCTCGCGCTCGCGCTCGGCGACGATCGCCCGCACGATGCGCCGGGCCTGGCGCTCCTCGCCGTAGTCGCGCAGGACGCGGACGAGCTCGTCGGGGGCGTAGCCGTTGAGGACGTCGGCCGCCGTCACGGGGCCCCGGGTGTCCATGCGCATGTCGAGCGGGGCGTCGACGCGGTAGGCGAAGCCGCGGTCGACGCGGTCGACCTGCAGGCTCGACAGGCCCAGGTCGAGGAGCATGGCGTCGATGCGCTCGACGCCGACCCCCGCCAGGGCCCGGTCGAGCTCGTCGAAGCGGGCCCGTACCAGGTGGACGCGGTCGCCGAACCGGGCCAGGCGCCGTCCGGCGAGCTCCAGCGCGTCGGCGTCGCGGTCGATGCCGACCAGGACGGCGCCCGGGTTCCGGTCGAGGACGAGGCTCGCGTGCCCCGCCATGCCGAGGGTGCCGTCGACGTAGACGGCGCCGGGGCGCCCGAGGGCGGGGGCGAGGTGGGCGGCGACGGCCTCGGCCATCACCGGGACGTGGACCGCGGCGGGGTCGACGCCGGTGCCCGGCTCGGTCATGACGTCCTCCCCCGAAGTGGAACTGCGGCATCCGGTTCCAACCCGAGCCGGGGTCACCTGGCACCGGGGAAGGTGCGCCAGGGGATCAGCCCGGGCCGAAGCCGCATGCCGCAGTCAGCGATCAGCATCACCCGCGAGGATCTCTCCGTTCATGTCGGCGAAGACGTCCTCCTGGGCGGCGGAGTAGTTCTCCCAGGCGGCGCAGTCCCAGACCTCGACCCTGTTGATGGCACCGACGACGACGATCTCCTTGTCGAGCCCCGCGTAGGAGCGCAGGGTCGCCGGGATCGTCACTCGCCCCTGCTTGTCCGGCACCTCGTCGCTCGCCCCGGCCGCCAGCATGCGCTGGAAGTCGCGGACCTGCTTGAGCGTCGCCGGGGCGGTGCCCACCGACTGGGTCATGGCGACGAAGGTGGCCATCGGGTAGATCGCCAGGCAGCGGTCCTGGGACCGCGTGATGACGAGGCCGTCGGCCAGCTCGTCGCGGAACTTCGCCGGGAGGAAGAACCGGCCCTTGTCGTCGAGCTTCGGGGTGTGGGTACCCAGGAACATGGGCCTCCCCCTTCACTCGCCGACCGAGGACGTTTGCTCCACTGCGCTCCACGATACTCCATTTCACTCCATTTGACGCATTCATCGCTCCTCTCGGCCCTTCGGGTCCCTCCTGCCCCCCTCCGGCCGGGGGTGAATCCCGCCGTCGGAGCCCGTGACCGCCGCGGGCGCCGGCCTCCCCGGGCGGGGACGGGGTTCCCTGTGGGTCTGCGCGTCGAGATGGAGGGCCTGCGGGCCTCCCCGGGCGGGGACGGGGTTCCCGGCAGTGCATGCCGGATGCGCAGCCGCTCGCCGGCCCCGGGCGGGGACGGCGGTGAACGGGGCGGGCGGGGAGCGCCCCCCATCACGATCGGGGGCGGCGCGGACGAGGGTCGAGCGCCTCGGCGACGGCGCCGCCCTGACAGGAGGCGGTGCGGGCGAGGGGCGGGGACGGCGGCCGCCGACGGGCGCGGACGCAGCAGGACCGGAGAACCGGCGGCCCCCGGGAGGCGACGACGAGGTCGGGCGGGCACGGGCGCAGCGAGCGCTCGACACGCGGGACCCCTCCCCGGCGGCCCGGCCGGCCGAGTGCGGACGCAGCAGGGCCCCCGGGTCCGGAAGACCCGGGGGCCCTGTGGACGCCCGTGCGGGAGTTCGTGTCAGGCGGCCGCCCCGCTCCTCGTTGAACGGCGCCGTCGACGGCGATTCAGAAGCGGCCCTCGTCCTGACGACGACGCCAGCGGTCCTCCATCTTCGTCATGAAGGGGTCGGAGGGGGCCTGCCTGCCCGGGGACGGCGGCTTCGCGCGGGGGACGTTCCTGGAGCCCCCGGTGCCGCCCCAGGCGTTGAGCGCGAGGATCGCGGAGCCGAGCATGAGGATGAATCCGATGACGCTGATGACCCAGACGGTCTGCATGCCGACGAGCAGGAGGGCCAGGCCGGCGACGAAGCCGAGCCCGGCGAGACCGGCCCGGCGTCGCGAGCGGGTGACGGGACGACGCTTCGACGGCGTGCCCATCGTGCGGGCGAGCCGGGGATCCTCGGCCATGAGCGATGCTTCGAGTTCGTCGAGCATCCTTTGCTCTTCGTTCGAGAGGGGCATCACACGCCTCCTTGGTCAGGCGTTCGGTCCGTCGATCCACCACCGGGTCGACGGTGACCCCAGTCTATGACTCGCCCCGCCCTGGGGGAAACGCCCCGGGGCACGGAGTAAACTTGATCGGTCCCGCCACCGGACCTGGTCGGTCCCGCCATCAGGAAGAATGCAGTTGAGCGAATCCGAGCACCTGGATCCAGCAGAGCCCCTCGCCTCCGAACTGGCCGCCGAGCAGCGGCACGTTGACCGCGTCTACGAGGCCCTTCGACAGGCCGAGGCCGAGGCCCGCGGGGTCGAGGCCGAGTCCCGCGCCCGCTTCACCTCGGACCGGGCCGACTGGCTGCGCGAGGAGAACAGCACCGCCCTGTTCGAGCGCGACGCCTTCGCCTACCAGGCGGCCAAGCGGTTGGCGATCCTCGACGAGGAGCACGAGGGCCTGGTCTTCGGCCGCCTCGACCTGCGCGAGGACGAGGAGTGCCGCTACATCGGCCGCATCGGCGTGCGTGACGCCGAGTACGAGCCCCTCGTCATCGACTGGCGCGCGCCGGCGGCGTCCGCGTTCTACCGCGCGACCCCCACGAACCCGATGGGCGTCGTACGGCGCCGCGTCCTGCGCTGCCGCGACGACAGGGTCATCGGCATCGAGGATGACCTGCTCGACACGCAGGCACCGACCGATCTGGTGATCATCGGCGAGGGCGCGCTCATGGCGGCCCTGTCGCGGGCCCGCGGCGCGCACATGCGCAGCATCGTGGCGACGATCCAGGCCGAGCAGGACGAGGCGATCCGCGCCCCCTACCAGGGGGTCACGATGATCGCGGGCGGGCCCGGCACCGGCAAGACGGTCGTCGCCCTCCACCGGGCCGCCTACCTGCTCTACACGCACCGCAAGCGTCTCGAGCGCGGCGGGGTGCTCGTCGTCGGCCCCTCGGACGTTTTCATGCGCTACATCGAGCGCGTCCTGCCCGGCCTCGGCGAGGACGCTGTGGCGCTGCGCAGCGTCGGGCGCGTGGCCCAGGACGTGCTCGGAGTGGGCACCGACCGGCAGGACGACGCCGAGACGGCCGTTCTCAAGGGCTCGCCGGTCATGGCCCGGCTGATGCGCCGCATCGCCCACGAGCCGTTGACGGCCGAGCCCGCGCGCGGTCTCAAGGTCGCCGTCAAGGGCGAGTTCCTGCGGCTGGACGCGCGCACCCTCGCGGGCATCCGCGCCCGGGTGCTCGGCCAGCGCACGATGAACCAGGCCCGTCCGGCCGCCGAGGAGATGCTGCTGGACGCCCTCCACGAGCGCCGTCCGGCCGAGCTCGCCGACATGGGGCGCGAGGAGTTCGACGAGCGCGTCACCGGGCAGGCGTCCTGGCGGATGTTCCTGAACGCATGGTGGCCGCTGGTCGGGCCCGAGCAGACGCTCGCCCGTCTGGCCGAGCCGTCGGTGCTCGCCAAGGTGGCCAACGGGCTGCTCGACCCCGACGAGCAGGCCGTCCTGTCGCAGTCGCTGGCCCACGCGCGCGGCTACCTGCCCGAGGCCGGCCAGCCGCGGCCGGCCTGGACCGTCTCGGACATCCCGCTGCTCGACGAGCTGTACACCATCCTCGGCCCTGTCCCGGCCGCCGTCGACGAGGGGCCCGGGCTGTTCGTCGAGGAGGACTCGGACGTCGCCGAGCTCGTGACGGTCGCGGATCTGCTCACCGACCGCCGCGAGGACGAGGATCCCCTCGAGAACTACTCGCACGTGCTCGTCGACGAGGCCCAGGACATCACGCCGATGCAGTGGCGCATGATCCGCCGCCGCGGCCCGCAGGCGAGTTGGACGATCGTCGGCGACCCGGCTCAGAGCTCCTACCCCGACGCGGGCCAGACCGAGCGCGCCATGCGCGAGCTCGTCGGACGGGCTCCGCACCGCACCTTCCGGCTGGCGACGAACTACCGCTCCCCCGCCGAGGTCATGACCTTGGCGGGCGCCTACATCCGTCGGCTCGTCGACGACGCCGACCTGCCGAACGCGGTGCGCAGCACCGGGGAGCGGCCCCGGCTGCTCAGCTGCACCCCGGAGCACGCCGACGAGGAGATCCGCGCCCAGGTGTCGGCGCTGGCCGAGCGGGTCGAGGGCACCGTCGGCGTCATCGTGCCGCCGTCCCGCTACGACGAGGTCGTCGCGCTCGGTCTCGGGGACGCCGAGCGGATCTTCGTCGTGACGGCCCTGGAGGCGAAGGGGCTGGAGTACGACGCGGCGCTGGTCGTCGCGCCCGACGAGATCGTCGACGAGGCCCCGGGCGGCCCGCGCGTGCTCTACGTGGCGCTGACCCGCCCCACTCAGCTGCTCGTCACGCTCGACATCACGCCGGGCGCCTTCCCCGGCGGCTGGCGCGAGGGGCTCGAAGCCGGGTGAGCCATCGGCCCGCGTCGCGACCGACGAGGCACTGCCACGTCGATGGCCACGGATCAGCCGTCCAGCCCCAGCCTGGCACGGGCCTGCCCAAGGGTGAACGGGTAACGGATCGTGGCGGCATTGGTGACCAGGTACGACGGATTCCGGT
>ERZ773070.2447-NODE-2447-length-10513-cov-10.789826_pt1 | contig 10513 bp, 7 predicted proteins | sample MGYA00580618_ERZ773070 | MGnify/ENA primary metagenome ERZ773070 (study PRJEB29015, sample SAMEA2738023) | human oral metagenome | biome: human oral; feature: human-associated habitat; material: dental | place: China | collected 2019 ...
CTCAATGGATAGAGCATCTGACTACGGATCAGAAGGTTGGGGGTTCGAGTCCCTTCTGGCGCACCGCGCCCCGTGCCCGGCTCCCACCACCCCGGCCACGGGGCGCTTGCCATACCTGCTCAGCCTCAGCAGGCTCCCCGCGCCAGGTCCCCCAGTTCGTGGACACGGTCGGTAAATACTCCGGTGACTCCCCATTCAAACAGTTCCTCCGCGCGCCGACGCGAGTTCACGGTCCACACGTTGACCCCGTACCCCAGGGAACGGATCTCCTCCACCCTCCCGCGCTCCAGACCCGCGTCGGCCGGGTTGACGGCCTCCACGCCGAGCATCTCCGCGTAGGAGCGCCAGTCGTCCAGGAGCAGCCCCCGCTCGACCAGCAGGGCCCGGCGTGTGAGCGGGCGCCGGGCACCCATGCGGTCCAGGAGGACGGGGTTGAAGGAGGAGACCAGGACCTCGCAGCCGGGGAAGGCCTGGGCGTGCGCGTCCAGGATCTCCGCGACGCCGTCGACCAGCCACCGGCAGGCCGTCGCCCCGGCCTGGCAGGACTTGAGCTCGACATTGACACCCACCCCCCGTGCCCCCAGGAGCTCCAGGGCCTGGGCGAGCGTGGGCAGGGGCTCGCCCGCGAAGGGGCCGGGGGAGGCTGGTACCGGGCCGGGCGATACCGGGGTGGGTGAGCTCGGGACCCGGGGCGGCACCGGGGCGGGCGGGGCCTGGCCCTCGGCTGTCCGCCCGGTGGCGGTGGACGCCGCCGGAGCGTGGAACCACGACCCGGCGTCAATGGTGGGGATGTCGGCCGCCGTGAGGCCGTAGTACGGGCCCGTGCGGTTGGTCGTGCGGTCCAGCCGGGAGTCGTGGATGACGATAATGGTGCCGTCGCTAATGACGTCCACGTCCAGCTCCACCCAGCGCGCTCCGTGGTCGGCGGCCAGGCGGTAGGCGGCCAGCGTGTTCTCCGGGGCCAGGGCGCTGGCGCCGCGGCCGCGCATGGAGGCGACCAGGGCGCCGACGCCGCCAGCGGCGACGAGGACGCTCATGATCCGGACGAAGGGCTGGAACACCGTGTAGCAGCGCATGGTGCGCATCATGCACATGGGGCAGATGCCGCCGGGGATGAAGAATGTGACGGCGGCGCCAACCACCCCGAGCGCCTGCAGGGCGAGCCGCAGGGACCGGTTCTTGACGAACGCGGAGGCCCCGAAGAGCAGGGCCAGCCCCCCGGCGCCGGCCGCCACCGTGTTCTGGCAGCTGTGGCACTGCATCCACGAGCCGTCGGGTTTGGGGTCGCACGCGGCGAACACGGTCGTCCCCCCTGCGACGAGCAGCAGGCTCAGCACTGCGGGGACCAATGGCGCGAGGGCGCTCTTCTTCGACACTGGATTTCCTTCCTCGTCCGCGCGCGGACGCGGACCATAGCTCAGGGATATTCGCATAGCTAAGCCTAACCTTGTTGGGGCGCCGATGCCCTGGATCGCGTAGGGGACGCAGAAAACCGCAGAGCCCGTGGCCCTGCGGTTCCAACGTCGGGCTGGCGGGATTTGAACCCACGACCCCTTGACCCCCAGTCAAGTGCGCTACCAAACTGCGCCACAGCCCGTATCTAGCTCGCCGCTCGCGGCGACCCTGGATAGTGTAGCCCAGCATGTCGACGGCACGCCAATCCGCGGAAGCGATCCACGTCACGGCAGTAGAATCGGCCTATGAGCGACGACGCGACCCGCCCGGCCGGACCGGGCCTGGTGACCCCATGGGGCGAGGACCTGGGGGACGCCCCCCTGCCCGAGTACCCGCGCCCGATGCTCGTGCGGCCCCAGTGGCGCAGCCTCAACGGGTGGTGGCGCTACGCCGTCGTCGGCAGGCCCGCCGCCCAGGGGGCCGAGTCCCCCGTGGACGCGTGGCAGGGGCGCATCCGCGTGCCGTTCGCGGTGGAGACCAGGGCATCGGGCGCGGCCAGGCCCCTCGGGCCCGACGAGCTGCTGTGCTACGAGCAGGACATCGTGGTCCCCGGGCAGTGGCGGGGCGGGCGCGTCGCCGTCGTCTTCGAGGCGGTGGACCACGAGTGCCGCGTCTTCGCCGACGGCGAGCCCATCGGCTCCCACACGGGCGGGTACTGCCCCTTCCGCGTGGAGCTGCCCGACACGGGGCGGGCGCGGGTCCGCCTGCGCGTCGAAGTGGCCGACGCGACCGACACGACGGACCAGCAGCGCGGCAAGCAGTCGCTGGAGCCCGGCGGGATCTGGTACACGGCCACATCGGGCATCTGGCAGACCGTGTGGATGGAGCCCCTGCCCGACCGAGCGATCACCCGGGTGCTCACCCGCACCCGCCCCGACCTGGCCACCGTGGACGTGCGGATCCTCGCCGAGGGAGGCCCCCGGCCCGTCACGATCACCATCAGCGACCAGGAGGGCGCCGTGGTCCGGGCGTCGGGGACCACGGGAGCGCCCATCGCCGTGCGGATCCCTTCCGCGCGGACGTGGAGCCCCGGCGATCCGCACCTGTACTCGCTGGTCGCGGACACCGGGGCCGACCGCGTGGAGTCGTACTTCGGCGTGCGGACCGTCGCCGTGTCCGCCCCGGAGGGCGGGGGCGCGGCCCGCGTGCTGCTCAACGGCGCGCCCGTCCTGGTCAACGCCCCCCTGTGGCAGGGCTACTGGCCCGAGTCCGGTCTGACGGCGCCCAGCGGGGCGGCGGTGGAGCACGACCTGCTGGCGCTGAAGGGCATGGGCTTCAACGGGGTGCGGGTCCACGTCAAAGTGGAGAGCAGGCGCTTCTACGCCCTGGCCGACCGGATCGGGATGATGGTCGTCCAGGACGGCGTCAGCGGGGGCAGGGCACCGGCGTCGATACGCCAGTCGGGCCTCATCCAGGCGACCGGCTTCACGTGGCCGGACACCGGCCGCGCCCTGCTGCGGCGCACCGGCCGCGCCACCGCCGCCAGCCGCCGCGCCTTCCTGGAGGAATGGTCGCGGACCGTGCGCCTCCTCCAAGCCCACCCCAGCGTGGTCATATGGGTGCCCTTCAACGAGGGGTGGGGGCAGTTCGGCGCGCGCCGCGTCCTGGAGCTCACCAGGCGCATCGACCCCACCCGGCCCGTCGACGCGGCGTCGGGCTGGTTCGACCAGGGGTGCGGCGACTTCAGGAGCCGCCACCGCTACGTGCTGGCCCTCGTGGCGCCGCCCGCCAACGATGGCCGCGCGTTCTACTTGTCGGAGTTCGGCGGCCACAACCTGCCCGTCGAGGGCCACCTCCACTCGTCCGGCCAGCCCTACGGCTACAGCTTCCACCGTGACCGCGCCGCCTTGGAGGCCGCACTGGTACGGCTTTACGAACGGGAGCTGATCCCCCTGGCCGCCCGCGGTCTCGCCGCCTGCACCTACACCCAGGTGAGCGACGTCGAGTCCGAGACGAACGGGTTGATGACCTACGACCGGCGCGTGACGAAGGTCGACCCCCTGGTCATGCGGCGCCTCAACCACGCTCTGGAGGAGGGCTTCCAGGCTCCTGCGACCACTTGGTAGGCTAACGGGGTACCAGAACGCACCACTCGTCATGGAGGCGCACGTGGGAACCAGACGAACACTCGCCATCCTGGGCGCCGCCACGGCCGCGCTCGCGCTGGGCGCCGCCTCAGCGCCCGGCGCGCATGCCGCCATGGAGAACCGGGTCGCCGAGCAGTACATGATCCACCAGTCCGGGAGGGTCTCGTGGACGGTCGTCATCGCCGACTACCAACAGACGCTCACACAGGAGCAGTGCGAGGAATTGGGCACCAGCGCCCAAACCGTTTTCTCCACCAACGAGGAGGCCTCGATCTCGTTCACGCAGTCCTCCGGCTCCGGCGCCTCGAACAGGTGCACGGCGACCCTGAGGGCCGAACTGAACAAGACCGCACTGATGCAGACGGCGGGAACGACGAGGACACTCACATTGAGGACCGCGATCCCGGACTCCATCATGGCGGTCCTGGGCACGACCACCAGGAATGTCTCGGCCACTGTCTTCGACGCCGGAATCGTCGAGAGCTCCGACGGCGCCGAGATCAAGCACGACTCCGAGGGCAACGGCTGGGAGACCGCGGAATGGAAGAACGTCAGCGGAGACCTCAGCATCACTTACGATAGCGCCCTCGGGAACCGCAACGGCAGGGCGGGCGCCTCCCCCACGCCCGGTTCACGGTCCACGCCGAGCCCACGGTCCACACCGAGCGCATCGGCGTCCCCGAGCAACAACGCCGCCGGGCAGAACCCCCCTGGGAACTCGGATGACAACACGGTCCTGATCGTCGTAGCCATCGTCGTGGGCGTCATCGTGATCGCAGCCGTGGCCGGCGCTGTGGTGATCGTCATGAGGAGCCGCAGGGCACACACTGGCCCCGGCGGCTACGCGGGGGTCCCGTACCCCGACGGGCAGGGCCCCGGCGGGCTCCCCGGCCAGGGGCACGGCCGAACCCCGGGCTACGGGCAGGCCCAGGGCTACGGGCAGTCGTCGGGGTCGGCGGCCCCGGCAGGGCAGTCGTTCCCATTCGGCTCCGGAGCGGTTCCCCAATCCCCTCCGGGCGCCTCCGCCGGCGCGCAGACGGGGCCCTCCGCCGACGGCTCCGCCTCCTCCGCACTGGGCCTCCCCCCTGTTCCCGCGCCTCCGAAACAGCGCTCCCCCTTCGCCCCGGACGAGGACTCCTGACAGGGCGCGCCGAACGCACGACACCGGATGGACGCGCACATGGGACTGGGGAAACCTGCGGGTATCGCGGCCGCGGTGCTGCTCGCCCTCAGCGCGGCGGCCGTGCCCGGCGCCCGGAGCGCCTCCGCCGCCGAGGCGGGCGCCTCGGAGGAGTACCGCGTCTCCGGCTCCGGCGTTCTCACCTACTCGGCGCGGATCACCGCCAGCGAGGACTACCTGAGCAAGCAGGTGTGCGACGATTTCGCCGGCCACCTCCGGACGGTGTTCGGCCTCAACAAGGACCCGAAGGCGTCCTACACCGGAGCGACGTACGACGGGGGGACCAGCGAATGCGCCGTTCAGCCTTTCGACATCCACCCCACGGACTCCGTCATCACGGAGAACGGCTCCGAGCGCACCATCGCGATGTCCCCCAGCACTACCGGCCCCGTCCTGGAGGCCATTGGGTTCACCACCAGGAGCGCCACAGCGACGGTGAGCAACGCCATAATCACAAGCGCCTCGGACGGTTGCGCCATTGACCACGACTCCTCCTCCAGCGGGCAGGAGACGGCGACTTGCGCGCACACGGCCGATAACTCGTACGTGACCTACGACGTGACAACGGGAGCGACCTCGTCCGGCGCGGTGCGCGGCGCGCCGACCCCGGTGCCGCCCGATCCGGAGGCCAACGTCAAGCCGCAGCGCACGGGCACGCCGGGCGCACCTGCCGCGACGACGACCACGGGACCGATCACGGCCCCGGTGACGGTCGGGACCCCCGGCCAACGGACCGGCGCGCCCACTCCCACCGGGAGGTCCTCGGACTCGGACGACGGCAACGCGTTCGTCGCCATATTCTTCCTCATCCTCGTCGTCCTGGTCCTGTTCTGGATCATCTCGATGGGCACGATGCGATCGCAGTGGAAGAAACAGTCGCGGAGGCCGATGCGGTCGCGGGCCACCCCCACCCGCCGCCCCGTGGACCCCGCACTCCCCTACGACACCTCCAGGACGACCGCGCCCGAGCCGCACGACTCCCCCGACCCCGCCCCAGGATCCGCGGGTCCGTACGAGGCGGCCGCTCCCCGATCGGATTCCCGTTTCGCCCCTCCCAGCGGTCCCGCTTGACCGACCAGGACGCCGAGGGCGCCCTCAGCGGCCTGGGCCCCACCCCGTCGGAACGGTTGCCAGGGCCCGTGGCAGGGCCGTGATCCGTCCGCGCCCCGGGTCCGACCAGTTGGTAGGATCGGGGAGTACCGAACGCACGACGGCCGATGGAGGCGCCCATGGGACTGAGGGAGCCGGTGGGGATCGCGGCGGTGGCCGTGGTGCTCGCGCTCAGCGCAGTGGTCGCGCCCGGCGCCCGTCCCTCCTGCGCCGCTGGGGGCCACGCGACTGAGTACTACCGCGTCACCGGATCCGGGCCCCTGTACTACTCCTCCACGATCATTGCCGACGGCGCCGTCCTGATCAGGCGGGTGTGCAACGAGTTCGGCGACCACATCCGGTCCGTGTTCGGCCTCCCCGCATCGCACCAGGTCGTGACCTTCACCAGAGCGCGTTCCAAAGGCGCCCCGTCCACATGCGCCGTGGACGAGTTCAGAGTCCCTGACCATGCCCCCTTCCTCACCGGGAACGGGCCCGCGCACACCATCACAATGCCCTTGCACGTCACGGAACCCATCGCCGGAGCAACGGGGTTGACGACACGGATGGTCAGGGCGTGGGTCGGCGATGCTGTGATCACAAGCGTTTCGGGCGGGGGGCTCGTCGACCACGATCCCGACTCCAAGGGCTGGGAGAAAGCCGTGTGGTACCAGGACTTCGAGGACATCACCCTGGACTACGACGTTTCAACGGGCACGACGTCCACCGGCGCCGTGCACCCGCCGTCGAACAACGACCCGCCGGAACCAGAACCCGCCGACGATCCCCAGAGCCCCCAGTCCCTGGCGGGCGCGTCCCCGTCGGCGGGGGCCTCAACCCCGGCGAGCGGGCGCACTGGCGCTGCGAAACGCGGGTACAACAGGAGCGGGCTGCGCTCGCCCTCCCTTTCGGACCAGCCGTGCCTGGACTGCGACGCGAAGAGCAGGATAGCGTACGCCACGCTGTTCCTCATCATCCTCGTGGTGCTGCTGCGGCTCATCGCGAAGGGGGCGGGATGGCCCCGCAGGCCTGGGGAGGCGCGGAAAGCCCGGCGGCCGGCGCGCTCCCGCGCCCCCGTGAGGCCGCGCCCGGCCGAGCCCCGGAAGGCCGACGCCCACCCCTACGGCGACGGCCATGCCGCCGAGCGCGTCGTCGCGGAGCTCGCGGCCCACCTGCCCGGCTGACGGCCGAAGCCGGTAGGGCGCAGGGCGCTCGTCCCATGTCCCTCCCGTACTGCACGACCCCTGGGCTCTGCCGGCTGACACGTGGGTGTACTCCACGACAGTCCAGGGCTCGGGTGGTGCGGTCGACTGACGGCCAGCACAGCCCGAGGTTCGTGGAGTACGCGCCGGAGTCCAGGACTCGCGTGGCAGGCACTCCCCCAACGCTCATCGGCGCCGGTCGGCCAGCTCTGCGCCTCCGCGCACGTTGAGGACTGCGATTCGTCGCGAGGACGTACTTTCATCGTTGATGGCTGCAGACTGACATCAGTCGTCAACGACAAAGCGCAGTCCTCATGGAAGAAGTACGTCCTCACTCCGTCCACAGCAGGTGCCCCCACAAACCTTGAGGCCAACGGAGGCCACCGACCGATTCAGCTATTGAAATCGCCCTGAATTCAGTCCTCGAGGGCGATGAGGCCGTTGACGAACTCGCGGTACTGACGCTGGGCGTCGGACATCTTGGCCCAGGTGGCGTGCGCGTCCTGGCTCATGGCCTTGTACTCCGCGTCGCCGAGGTCCATGACGGACTCGATGGCGTCGGCAATCTGCTCGGCGGTGGTCTCCACCGGGATGAGTCGGCCGTTCTCGCGGTCGTGGACGATCTCACCGGTCCCCCCGGCGGCCGTGGCCACCACCGGCAGCCCCGCCGCCTGGGCCTCCATGACGGCCACCGGCACGCCCTCGCCGTCGGAGCAGTTGAGGAAGCAGGAGAAGTCCGTCGTCGCGTAGAGCTCACGGACCTCGGCATTGGTCAGGTGCCCGGTGAAGGTGACCGGGGTGGAGGCGATCCGCTCCTCGGCCCGGGTCCGCATGGCGGCCAGGCGCTCGGCGTCGAACTCGCCGATATGGGTCCAGGTGACCTTCCGGCCGCGCCTCTCCAGCTCGGCGACGGCCTCCACGATGAGGTGGACCCGCTTGTAGGGCGCCATGTGCGAGCAGGAGACGAGCTGGAAGGGCTCGGTGCGGCGCCGCTCGTGGCGCAGGGCGGCCGGCACGCCCAGGCGGCGCACCTCGATGTTGTCCGCCTTCGGGAAGCGGCGGTGCAGGAAGGCGGCCGCGTACTGCGAGATCGGGTAGACCCGGTCCACGGCCCGCATGACGAAGCGGCGTGAGGGGACGTAGCCGCGCGGCGCATCGGCCTCGTCGACGTCGTAGGCGTGCGCCCGGGAGACGACCTTGACCGGCCTCCCCCTCAGCTCACGGCGTCGCAGCATCCCGCCCAGAGCCGCCCCGGTGAAGAACCAGTAGGAGTAGATGGTCAGGTGACCGGCCTGCTCCAGGCCGAGGTCCGGCAGGAGCCGGCGCATCCGGCCGTAGGCACTCAGGGCGATCGCCGCGAAGCGCACATCCATCCCGAAGCGTCCGAAGCTCTTCCACGGCGGCGTCTCCACCATCCGCTCCCGCCCCAGCAGGATCTGCGGGGCGCGCAGGATCGCGTGGAAGCGCCAGTCGGGCAGCCGGGAGGCCGGCAGCAGGGCACAGCGGGCGTTGGCCGGCAGCGTGCGGGTCTGGCGGGCCCCCTCGCTCAGGCGCACCGGGACGACGACGACCTCGTCATAGGCGGCGCACAGCGTCTCGATCTCCTGCTCGAGGAACTCCTCCCCCACCTCATAGGGGTAGAAGTCGGTGAGCAGGAGCAGGCTGCGTCGGCCCTGCCGGCTCCCTCGACCGGCAGACGCACCAGTCGGCTCCGCCTCGGGCCTGCGGGGCGTGGTGTGCGTCATCTGTCACGTTTCCTTCCGGTTCAGTGGGCTCCAGCCGGTGCCGGTGGCGATCGGGCGCTGCCGCCCGGGACCAGTGTGCCCGACGCGTCTCAGTCAGCGTCGTCTTCCGGCCCTCCGCAGGCGGCCGACGACGCGGCGCCCTCCTGCCCGTCCTCCTGGCTCGTTCGGCCCTCCTCCCGGTTCTTCGCCTCCTGGAAGCTGCCCACGCGCTTACCGGCATCGAACTGCTTGGCGGCGTGGTCGGCCAGAGCGGTGTTGGCCACCAGCAGTCCGGCCATCATGGCGCCCAGGACGTAGCAGGTGGCCAGCAGGTCCAGCGGGGACCAGTACAGCCAGGCCAGGGGCAGCGCCGTGTAGAAGACGTTGAACCCCAGCATCCAGTCCTGGTGCTCGGTGACGATGAAGAGATTCGAGATCGGCGAGGTGATGAGCATCATGAACAGCCAGGGGGTCAGGGCGCGGGCGAAGCTCCCGGACTCGGCCCACCGCTGCCCGAACAGCAGCGGGAAGATCCACGGTGAGAGCACGTAGATGAGCGCGAAGGGGATGATCCCGATGAGCACCGCCCGCCTGATGGTGACCCGGACCAGCGGACGCATCTGTCCGGGCTCGATCGTGGAGAGCTTCTGGAAGAAGACCCTGGCCACGGCGCCGTTGATGAGAATGAGCGGGGCGTCCAGCACCCCCCACGCCATCTGGAACTGCCCCAGGGAGGCCACGGAGTAGCCCGAGATGAGCAGGGCGATGCCGTTGGTGCGCAGAGCGTCGCCCAGGGCATTGGGGCCATTGAGCAGCGGCATGCGACGGTAGCGGCGGGCAGCCCAGCGCAGGGAGGGCGCCCCCTCGGGGAGCCTGCGCCACAGGGCCTTGGCCTGACGTCCCAGGTTTGCGAAGGCGAAGAGCTGGCCCGCCGTGTGCCCGAGCACCAGCCCGGGCATCCCTCCCATCCCCGCCACGCCGAGGATGAACTGGCCCCCGGTCAGGCCGATCTGCTGCTCGGCCTGGTTGACCGCGATCGTGCGGTAGTCGCTGTTGCGGTTGAACCAGTACTTGAACAGCTCCACGGCGGACATGAGGAAGGTGGTCAGACCCACCAATGGCATCCACAGGGCCACCTCGTGGCCCCACTGCCGGGCGATGAGACCATTGAGCGGGAAGGAGGCCACCGTGGCCAGCAGTGAGACCACCGTCAGGCACACCATGCCCAGGCGGGCCACGCTCAGCGCCTCGGCCTCCTTCTTGGGCAGCATGATCGCCATGTCGTAGCGCAGCGCGGCGACCGCCACCAGGATCGAGGCCACCGAGATGTAGGTCGCCAGCAGCCCCATGTCGTGAGGGGTGTAGACCCGGGCCAGGACGATCTTCATGAGGAAGGTGACGCCCTGGGCCACGGCCGTGCCCGTCACCAGGGTCAGGACGTGGCGCAGGAACGGAGAGGAGTCCATGACCGAGCGGACCCGGGCGAGCAGCCCCGTCACTGGGCCCGACGGCGTGGCCGAGCGGTTCAGAGCTCGACCGTCCGGTTCTCGCTCGCGGAGGTCAGGACCGCCTCGACGACGTCGAGCGTGGCCACGCCCTCGGCCATGGTGACGTGGCGCTGGGCCACGCCGCGCACGGCGTCGCGGAAGTTCTCCTGCTCCAGGGCCAGCGGCTCGCGCTTGGGGATCGCGTAGCGGATGACGTCGCCCTCGCTGACCCCCCGGAAGGCGGCGACCTGGTCCCAGGTGGAGGCCACGGTGCCGTTGGCGTGGAAGG
>ERZ773070.2451-NODE-2451-length-10507-cov-11.723402_pt1 | contig 10507 bp, 6 predicted proteins | sample MGYA00580618_ERZ773070 | MGnify/ENA primary metagenome ERZ773070 (study PRJEB29015, sample SAMEA2738023) | human oral metagenome | biome: human oral; feature: human-associated habitat; material: dental | place: China | collected 2019 ...
CCCCCCGCCGCGAGGCCCGGGCCGTGGCCAGCGCCGTGGTCACCATGTCCACCTTCGTGGCCACCTGGCCCGAGACCCGCGGCCAGGTCCTGCCCGAGATCGACTACCTCGACGAGTTCCTGGCGATCCTCGCCCGCCTCCAATCCGACGACCTCCCCCGCCACGAGCGCCGCTTCGCCGCCCTCCTGCGCTCCCAGTCCCGCCAGAACATCGGCCACCTCGCCTCCGAGATCCGCCGCGCCGTCAGCCAGGTCCGCGCCCGCATCGGGCCCGTCAACGACGCCCTGGCCACCACCGAGTACTCGCCCGGCCACCACCTGCGCATCAAGGTGGAGGAGCGGCGCCTGCCCGTGGTCAACGACTTCCTGCGGGACCTGGCCACCATCGCCTCGGGCAGCCTCGAGCTCGACGACGAGGCCCCCGAGCGCGCCGAGGAGCGCTACGCCCTGCTCGGGCGCATCATGAGCCGGCTCGGCTCGTCGGAGCCCCGCGACGCCGCCTGGCGCCGCCAGTGCCTCGACACCCGCCTCCACGTGGCCTTCCGCGCCGAGGAGCGCAATGTCGACGGCGTCGTCGTCGACGTCTACGAGGGCGCCTCGGGACTGTCCGGCGGGCAGAGGCAGAAACTCGTCGTGTTCTGCCTGGCCGCCGCCCTGCGCTACCAGCTCACCGACCCGGGCAGCCAGCTGCCCGGCTACGCCCTCGTCGTCCTCGACGAGGCCTTCGACAAGACCGACGCCGACTTCACCCGCGCCGGCCTGGAGGTCTTCCGCGGCTTCGGCTTCCAGCTGCTGCTGGCCACTCCCATGAAGATGCTCCAGACCCTGGAGGAGCACGTGGGCGGCGCCGCCATGGTCACCAACACCCCCGAGGGGGACGCCTCCGCCCTGTCCATGGTGCTCTTCGACGCCGACTCCCTGCCGCGCCGGGGCGCCTGGGCCGACCCCGAGCAGACCGGCGACCTCTTCGAGGGCTTCGACCTGGAGGCGCTATGAGGGGCCCCGCCGAGCTCGCCGCCCGCGCCGCCGTGCGCTACCAGCGCGTCTACGCGGCCTGGGCCGCCAACCCCGAGCAGGCGCGCGCCGAGGTGCTGCCCCTGTCCCTCGACCCTCCCACGCAGGACCTCGCGCTCGCGGACGTCGACGGCGTCGCCGCCTGGATCGCCGCCTGGCGCCAGTGGGAGCACTCCGCCCCCGGCACGGTCACCTGGGAGGGGAGGCGCTGGGCGTCGCTGGGCACCCAGCACCTGCCCGTGCGCGCCCAGCTCGTGGGCGCCGACGCCATCGCCTCGGCCGCTGGCCGCGCCGGGCACTGGGGGCTGGCGAGCTCGCGGGCCGAGATGATCGCGGAGATGCTTCAGGCCCTGGGCGTGGGACCCACGGGCCTGCCGGGACAGGGCGGCGCAGCCGAGGCGGTGGCCGCCGTCATCAGCGAGGTCGTCGAGTACGAGGACGACGACGTCGAGCGCCTCGTCGCCGCCGTGGGCTGGTTGGCCTCCCACCCGGCCTCCGGGATCTACCTGCGCCAGCTGCCGATCGCCGGCCTGGACACCAAGTGGCTGGAGCGGCACCGCCGCGTGGTGCTGCGCCTGCTCGGCGCGGCCCGGGGCGGGGACCGCCTGGTGGAGTCCGAGCTGGGCCTGCGCCGCGCCCCCACGACCGTGCGCGTGCGGATCCTCGATCCGGATCTGGCCGCCGGGGGCCTGCGCGATGTCGAGGCCCCTGTGGAGGAGATCGGCCGCATGTGGGCTGATCGGGCGGGGTTCATCGACGTCGTCGCCGTGGAGAACCTGGCCACTTTCCTCGCCCTGGAGGAGCGGCCGCGCACAGTGGCCGTGTGGGGCGCGGGCAGCAAGGTCATCCACACGCTCCCGCTTCTCTCCTGGGCCCGCCACGCGCGGCGCGTCGTCTACTGGGGGGACCTCGACGCCGACGGCATGAGGATCCTGGCCTCCCTCATCCAGCGCTTCCCGGGCATCGTGCCGGTGCTCATGGACGCCCCGACTCTGGAGCGGTGGCGCTCCCTGGCGGTGGCCGATCCCAGCAGGCGGACCAGCCGCGACGGCCTCCAGCCCGAGGGCCTCGGCTACGAGCAGATGCGCGCCTGGCGGATGATCGCCGACTGGGGGCTGCGCCTGGAGCAGGAGCGCCTGCCCTGGGACGAGGCGACCTCGGCCCTGGCCCTCGCTCTCGCCTGAGGGTGGATCCCGCCCGCGGGCCCAGGGAGGATAGGGGCATGACGCGATCGCAGCAGGACCGGTGCGCTGATGGTCTGACGGCGGTGGCCGCCACGGAGCCCACCCCTGACGGTCCCTTCACGATCATCGCGGGGTCCTATGTGCTGGCCTCGGGCTGGACCGCGGATCCTGAGGGCCTCCTCGCCCTCATCCATCCCAGCCTGCGGCCCGGCCGTCTGGAGGAGGCGCCGCGCGGCGGGACTCCCGCAGCACTGGCCCAGGCGCTCTCCGCCCTGGAGGCCTACTACGACGGCGAGCTGGGAGCCCCCGCCGCTGTGCCAGTTCTCCAGCGCTCGGGCCCCTTCCGCGAGCGGGCCTGGGAGGTGCTGCGCGGCATCGAGCCGGGTGGACTCGTGACCTACGGCGAGTACGCCGCCCTGTGCGGCAGGCCCCGGGCGGTGCGCTCCGCCGCGGGAGCCTGCGCCTTCAACGCCGCCGCGCTCTTCGTCCCCTGCCACCGGGTGGCCCGCAGCGATGGCTCCCTGGGTGGATTCCGCTACGGCCTGGCGGTCAAGGAGAGCCTGCTCGCCCGTGAGGGCGCTGGCCCCACCGGACGCGGTCGGCAGTGACGACGTCGAGTCCTGGTCCGGCCCACCTGTCACTAACTGCTAATTTAGGCTAAATTAGCAGTTAGTGACAGGTGGAAGGAGCGATTGGTGACAACGCCTGTCCCGCCGCCGGCCGCGCTCAGCGAGCTCCTGGGCGAGCTGGCTGGCTCTGGCCGCCTCGCGGATGTCCTCACCGCGCCATCGCTGGCCGTGGACCCCGAGTACCACCCCTGGGAGTGGTTCTTCCGGCACGATCCCCCCGAGGGCTTCAGCCGCCAGGAGTGGTGGACCGCCGTGCGGCTGAACCGCGAGCGGACAGCGCGCTCCACGCCCCTGACGATGACCGACGGCACGCCGCTCACCTACAACCTGCCCGATCCCCTCCTGCGCCTCATCGACGACATCTCCAGTCGGGCACGGGGGCAGGTCGAGCTCCCCGAGCCCATCGCCAACACCGCCACCCGCGACCGCTACCTCGTGCGCTCCCTCATCGAGGAGGCCATCACCTCCTCCCAGCTCGAGGGTGCCTCCACCTCCCGGGTCCGCGCCAAGCAGATGCTGCGCGAGGACCGCTCCCCGCGGGATCGCAGTGAGCGCATGATCCTCAACAACTACCGGGCCATGCAGCGGATCACGGAGCTCAAGGACGAGCCGCTCACCCCCGCGCTCATCACCCAGATTCACCGCATCGTCACCGAGGGCACCCTTGACGATCCCGACGACGCCGGGCGCCTCCAGCGCCCCGGGGAGCGGCGGGTGCGCATCTACGGCACCTCCGGCGACGAGCAGGTGCTCCACATCCCGTCGGCTGCCGAGGATCTTCCCGAGAGGCTGGAGCGCCTGTGCGCCTTCGCCAACGCCGCGGATGACGCCTCTCAGGGCGACCCCTACATGCCGCCGCTCATCCGTGCCATCACCGCGCACTTCATGATGGGCTACGACCACTACTTCGTCGATGGCAACGGGCGCACGGCGCGCGCCGTCTTCTACTGGGCGATGCTCCACCAGGGCTTCTTCCTCACCGAGTTCCTCTCCGTCTCGCGCCTTCTGCGCCGCGCGCCCGCCCAGTACGCCCGGAGCTTCCTGCTGACCGAGGGCGACGAGGGCGACCTCACCCACTTCCTCCTCGCCCAGGCCCGCGTCGTTGCCCAGTCCATCGATGATCTCGACGCCTACCTGGAGCGCAAGACCGGCCAGCTGCGCCAGGCCTCGCGCGCCCTGCGGAAATGGGGTCTCAACCACCGGCAGATCGCCGTCGTCGAGTCCTTCCTGCGCGACCCCACGGGAAGCGTCACGGTGGAGGCCCACCGCATGGTCCACGGCGTCGTCCCCCAGACAGCGCGCTCTGACCTGCAGGAGCTTGAGGCCCGGGGCCTGCTGGCCTCCGCCAAGCAGGGGCGCCGCGTGGTCTGGTTCCCCGTTGATGACCTCGCCCAGCAGGTGCGCGTCTGAACCCGGTGAGCGCGCGCGCCAGCTGGCCACCACCGCGGGCGATGAATCCTGGTCCGCACTGTCGCGACGGCCCGACCTAGGGAATCATGAGCCCATGAGCTCCCAGCGCCCCGCCCCCGAGACACAGCCCGCCCCCATCCCGCCGGTCGGCATCCCCGATGAGGTGTCCCGGGCCATCGTCACCCCGCTCGTGGCGCTGAGCCCCATAGAGCAGGAGATCTTCACGACCCGCCTGGAGCGCTGGTTCCCCGACGTCATGGACGGCCTGGTCACCCTCTACGGCGAGCCCGCCGCCACCGAGGCCGCCACTCTCCTGCTCACCGAGGCCGCCGCCGCCTACGCCCAGCGCAGCCCGGAACTGCGCCACCTGGACCTTCAGCGGATGCTCAAGCCCTCCTGGATCCAGGACCCCTCGCGCATCGGCTACGCCTGCTACGCCGAGCGCTTCGCCGGGAACCTGCGCGGCGTCGAGGAGCGCATCCCCTACCTGCGCGAGCTCGGCGTCAACTACCTCCACCTCATGCCGCTGCTCACCCCGCGCCCCGGGGACTCCGACGGCGGCTACGCCGTCGCCGATTACCGCTCCGTCCGCCCGGACCTGGGCACCATGGACGACCTCGAGCACCTCGCCGGCTCCCTGCGCGGGGAAGGCATGAGCCTCGTCGTCGACCTCGTCCTCAACCATGTGGCCGCCGAGCACGAGTGGGCCGAGCGCGCGCGGGCGGGGGAGAAGCGCTACCAGGACTACTTCTTCCTCTTCCCCGACCGCACCGAGCCCGACGAGTACGAGCGCGACCTCCCCGAGGTCTTCCCCGACTTCGCCCCCGGCAACTTCACCTGGAATGAGGAGCTCTCCCGCTGGGTGTGGACCACCTTCAACTCCTTCCAGTGGGACCTCAACTGGCGCAACCCCCGCGTCATGGCCGAGTTCGCCGGCATCGTCCTGGACCTGGCCAACCGCGGCGTCGAGGTGCTGCGCCTGGACGCCATCGCCTTCACCATCAAGCGCAAGGGCACCGACTGCCAGGGCCAGCCCGAGGTCCACGCCATCACCCAGGTCCTGCGCGCCATCGCCCGCATCACCTGCCCGGCCATCATCCTCAAGGCCGAGGCGATCGTGGCGCCCACCGAGCTCCTGCAGTACCTCGGCCAGGGCCGGTACACCAACAAGGTCTCCGACCTCGCCTACCACAACTCCCTCATGGTGCAGGTCTGGTCCATGCTCGCCGCGCGCAACGCGGTGCTCGGCGCCCACGCGCTGCGGAACCTCCCCGCGGAGTCCTCCACCTCCACCTGGATCACCTACCTGCGCTGCCACGATGACATCGGCTGGGCCATCGACGATCGCGACGCCGAGGCCGTGGGCCTGTCCGGCTACTGGCACCGCGCCTTCCTGTCCGACTGGTACGCGGGCCTCTACCCCCTGTCCGACGCCCGCGGTCTCGTCTTCCAGTACAACCCGGCCACGGGGGACCGCCGCATCTCCGGCACCGCCGCCTCCCTTATCGGCCTGGAGTCCGTGGCCGAGGCCTGGGAGGGCATCAACGACTTCACCCCCGAGCACGAGGTCGACTCCCTGTGGCAGTGGCGCGAGGAGCGCATCAACGCCCTGCGCATGGCCAACGCGATCCTCTACGGCTGGGGCGGCGTCCCCGTCATCTGGTCCGGTGACGAGCTCGCCCAGTTCAACGACCCCAACTGGGACACCGAGCCCGGCCATGAGTCCGACTCCCGCTGGGCCGGCCGCCCGCGCCTCGACGAGCGCCTCATGGAGACCCGCTGGGACCGCTCCACCATCGAGGGCCGCGTCTTCACCGACCTCGTCCACATGGGCCGCGTGCGCGCCTCCCTGCCGGTTCTCAGCGCCGACGTGCGCACGCAGGTCGCCCCTCTGGACGACGATGGCGTGCTCGTCACCTTCCGCGACCACCCCCTGGGCAGCTTCGTGGGCGTGTACAACGTGACGCCGGAGTGGAGGAAGATCCCCGCCTGGCGCCTGGCCGAGCACGGCGTGCTCGGCGCCGTCGACGCCCTGACGGACACGGTCCCCTCGGGCTCGGCCACGCTCGAGGGCGACGGCGACGGCATGGTCCCCGTCCCGCCGTACGCCGCCTGGTGGCTCGTGCGCGCCACCGACTGAGCCGCTGGCCGCCACTGTCGCGCGTTTTGTGTTGCTCTCTGGTCTCCTGACCATTGCGGATGAATCACGATGACGCCCGGTGTCGGGCTCCAGGACGGGGCTCGAGTCGGGCGTCATCGCGTTCCCGCCATCTCGCCGGGATCACGGGGCACATCGGCGGTGCCCGCGCGGGGCGCTCGCGGCCCCAGGACGGATCTCTCGCCCTCCCAGGTCATCAGTGAAATGTGACGAGCGCGAGTCCTCCCCGCGATGATCCGGCGTGACGAGAATGTCATCCGGCGCCGTCGACGAACTGTTATCGAGGCTCGCATGGTTGCGGCGGAGTCTCAATTTCAAGGCCGCTGAGGCGCTGCTAGCATCTGCTGTGCCCTCGCGCCAAGAGTCAGGGCTCTGGTGCGCTGTCCCTTCACTGTTTCCCCCCGTTCCCCTTTCTTCGCCCTGTCCCTCTCCCAGTCCCTGTCTCCCCTCCCACCACATCGCACTTCACCGAGAGCCCCATGACATCCTCCTTGAAAGAATCCCGGCAGTTCGTTCGCTTCCGATCTCGACTCGCGCCCCTGCTCGCCTCCGCCATTCTGGGCGCGCTGGTGGTTCCAGGCGCCGCGGCATCGATGATGCCCGTCGATGGATCGGGCAATGCCTCGTCCTCGTGCCTCCAGAACTGCTCCGACCCGCTCGGCTTCGCCGACACCCCCGGGACGATCGGGGCGCTCTCCGCGCCCGTCGTGTCGGACTCCAGCCAAACCAACCCCAAGGACCACCGCGCCACCACCGTGATCTCGGGTGAGGGCAGCGCCGCGAAGAAGGTCACGGTCTCGCCCTCCGTCAACGATGTCCCCGAGGGCACCGTCGCCGAGGATGACTCCCTGGGGTGGTCCCAGTCCGCCATCGCCGACTACGAGCAGCAGATCCTCGACCGCGTCAATCAGCTCCGCGTCGAGCAGGGGCTGAACCCGGTCAAGCGCGCCGTCAAGCTCGACACCGTCGCCCGTGACTGGAGCGCGCATATGGCCTCCTACGGCGTGGGAACGAATAATCTGCCGAAAGGATTCCACCACCACATCACGGAGAAGGGTGCCCCGGAGAATTTCTGGGACCTCTACCCCTCGGGCTGGGGCGGTGGCTCTGAGAATATCGCCTGGCAGTACTACTACGGTTATAAGAATGGCAACCAGGGGTACTCTCTGTTCAATCAGTGGCTGCATTCCCCGGGCCACCTCGGCGCCATGCTCGATCCGTCCTTCACCCATATCGGCATCGCCGTCCACTATGACGCCGCCACCCATTCGTGGTACGCCACCCAGAACTTCGCCCTGTACCGCAACCCCGCGAACGTCGGCGCTCTGACGCCTGCCGCTGGCTCCCAGGCCGGGGCATCGAGCAGTTCCTTCTCCGGCTCGAAGCCGGCCGCCGCCGCTGCCGCACCGGTGCAGCCCGCGCCCGCTGCCTCCCAGGCGACTGGGTGGGTCCGCTCTGGCGCCACCTGGTACTACATCGATCCGTCTACTGGCGGCAAGGCCACTGGCTGGCGCTTCATCGGCGGCGCGTGGTACTTCCTGCGGTCCGGCGGCGCCATGGCCACTGGTTGGGTGGCTGACGGCGGCTCCTGGTACTTCATGGATGGCTCGGGCGCGATGCGCACTGGTTGGGTCGCCACGGGCGGTCACTGGTTCTACATGCTCTCCAACGGTTCCATGTCCACCGGCTGGGTCCTCGATGGCGGGAAGTGGTACTTCATGAACGCCTCTGGCGCCTGGGTGCGCTGAGCCGTATTGACTGGCCCCGCTCCCGCCGCCTCGAGGGGAGACGGCGGGCGCGGGGCCTCCTCATGCCCGGGAATCGGCAGCTGGCGAGAACTGAGCCCGAATCGTGATTTGTGGGAGGTCTCGCATAAGTTTGCAGATCAGTCGCCGGACGTTATCCGATAGTGATCGAATAGGGGGAATGCGTGTCGTCGATAGTTGCTGCTTCGTGACTTTTTGGGTGTTCTCTCCCGGACGTCTGTGCCAGCATTGCACGTGCTTCGGCGCGATCCCCCTCCTCGCCGCAGCGCATCCCGCCCTCTTCGATGATTGGTGAATGATGAGCAATCCCATGAACAAGGCTCGCGCGACTGTCGCCATGACCGCCGCCACCCTCCTCCTCGGCGTCGGCGCGGCAGCTGCGGCGACCACTTCTGGCGGTGAGCCCTCCGCCAGCGATAACGCGAGCAGCACCGCCACTTCCCAGCCCGAGGGTAAGGGCGCTGAGACCACGAAGCCCGCTGAGACCACGAAGCCCGCTGAGACCACGAAGCCGGCCGAGACCACCAAGCCCGCTGAGACCACCAAGCCGGCCGAGACCACCAAGCCCGCCGAGACCACCAAGCCGGCCGAGACCACCAAGCCCGCTGAGACCACCAAGCCCGCTGAGACCACCAAGCCGGCCGAGACGACCAAGCCCGCTGAGACCACGAAGCCGGCCGAGACCACCAAGCCCGCCGAGCCGACCGAGCAGCCCAAGCCCGAGGCCCCCAAGGCCGGCTGGGTCAAGGACGGGGCTAACTGGAACTACGTCCAGCCCTCCGGCGCCAAGGCCTTCGGCTGGCTCAAGGACGGCAACACCTGGTACTACCTCGACGGTGCTGGTGTCATGCGCACCGGCTGGATCCACGTCGGTGGCACCTGGTACTTCATGAACGACTCCGGCGCCATGCAGACCGGCTGGATCGCCCAGGGCGGCAAGTGGTACTTCCTCGATGGCTCCGGCGCCATGCGCACCGGCTGGATCGCCCAGGCCGGCCGCTGGTACTACCTCGACCCCGCCTCCGGCGCCATGCAGACCGGCTGGCTCAACGCCGGCGGCACCTGGTACTACCTGCTGCCCAACGGCTCCATGGCCACCGGCTGGGTCCAGGACGCCGGCACCTGGTACTTCATGAACGCCTCGGGCGCCTGGGTCCGCTGACCCCCACCAGCTGACTGACCTCAGCCAACCACACACGCCGCCGGGCGCTGATGCTGGACCCCCAGCACCAGCGCCCGGCGCTTCACTGCGCCACCTCCAGGCAAGAGCGCATCATGGATGAATGACGATGCCCCAACCCTCCCGCAGGCGAGCCCTCCCCACCGGATCGCTGGGCGCCTCCCTCCTCTCCGCGGGCCTCGACTCCGTCACCCCCGCCGCCCTCCTGGCAGGCGCGATCAGCGTCGAGGCCGCCACGAGGCCGCTCAGCGTCGTCGACCTCATGCGCGTCGGCATCGGCCCGTCCTCCTCGCACACGGTGGGCCCCATGCGGGCTGGCCGCGCCTTCGCAGCAGCACTGGCCGACGTCGTGGTCCTCGAGACCGGTCAGCGCCCAGCCGCGGCCACACCCGCCGGTTCCGGCGGCGAGGCGGATCCGGGCCCCATCACCCGCCTGAGCGTGGAGCTCCACGGCTCCCTCGGCGCCACGGGGCGCGGGCACGCCACCGACCGCGCCGTCGTCATGGGCCTGGCCGGCTATGAGCCCGAGACAGTCCCCTCCCGGGTCTGCGAAGACCTGTGGGAGGAGGTCGAGTCGGCCGGTCGGCTCATCATCGACGGCGTCGGCCCCGTCCCGTTCATCCCTTCCCGGGATATCTCCTTCCTCCCGGGGAGCGTGCTGCCGTACCACGTCAACGGCATGACGATCACCGCCCACGCCGAGCGCGAGGTGCTGCGCCGCCGCTACTACTCGGTGGGCGGCGGCTTCGTCATGGAGGACGTGGGGGTCGAGGGCGCGCCGTCGATCCAGGCCCTGGCCACCGTCTCATCAGCCTCCGCCCACGCCACGCCCGCCCCTCTGCCCTTCTCCAGCTCCGCCCAGCTCATGGAGATCTGCCGCCAGACCGGCCTGCGGGTGAGCGACGTCGTCGCCGCCAACGAGGCCTCCGCGCGGCCCACTCGGGAGGTCGAGGCCTACCTGGACCTCATCCACTCCACGATGGTCGCCTGCGTGGAGGCGGGGATGGCCGCCGACGGCGTCCTGCCCGGCGGCCTGGGTGTGCGGCGCCGCGCCAAGGCCCTCCATCGCCGCCTTCAAGCGCAGTCCTCAGGGCCGGCCGCGGCCTTCGCCCTGGCCGACCCCCTGCGCGGCATGGACTGGGTGGACCTGTTCGCCCTGGCCGTCAA
>ERZ773070.2452-NODE-2452-length-10507-cov-6.963739_pt1 | contig 10507 bp, 2 predicted proteins | sample MGYA00580618_ERZ773070 | MGnify/ENA primary metagenome ERZ773070 (study PRJEB29015, sample SAMEA2738023) | human oral metagenome | biome: human oral; feature: human-associated habitat; material: dental | place: China | collected 2019 ...
GATACTCTTCCTTAACTTTTTTGTCACTACCTCCACCGAACATGAAGTAATAACCTATAGCACAGGCAATTAAAAAGACTGCTAGCACTGAAATTTTTCCTATCGTTGCCTTTTTCATGAAAACCTCCTTAAGAGTGATTTTTTCTTATACGTTCATTAATTAACAACAATATTATCTCATAAATTAAAAGAATTTACTAGAGGAATATTTTAGCTATTTTTTAGCTCTTACAACAACAAACCCGAAATATAAAAATCTATACTTCGGGTTTATAGAATATCTTAATTTTTAAATTGAGATATTCCACACGATATTTTATATTTATAATACTTAATCTAGCGTTCGCGTCGACGTATCATTAAAGCTAATCCTATTAATGATAATCCTACTACTCCGACATTAGTAGTTGTTTGACCAGTGTTAGGTAACTTTGGTTTTGGATTTTCTGGTGTTGGTTTCTCTGGTATTGGATTATCTTTTGGTGGTGTGTCTTTTTCTACTTTTTTATAGACATATATAACTTCTGTTGTTCCTTCTACAACCTTACCTTTTTCCTTACCTTTCACTTCAATAAGATTATATTTTACACCATCTTTTGTGATTGATACTGGTTTTTCTGTTTCGTTCTCAGCCGTATTATAATCCGTTCCAACTAGTGCATCTTTTGTATCTATATAATCTTCTTTAAGTTTTTTATTATCAGTTGATAGATAATGAACAACCACACTACCTCTTTTAACTTTAGGTGGATTATTTGGATCTAAAGGAACTATTATTTCTTCTGGTTCTAATGTTCCAACAAACGTAATGTCTGCACCTTTTATAGTTTCCTCATCTTTATCATATCCTTTAAATTTCCATACAATACCATCATTTGCTATTAGCTCTTTTTTCGTTGGCTGTTTGGCTTTAACCGTTGTACCATCAACATATTCTTCATCATCTTTTGGAAGTTGCTTCAATACTTCTTCTGGTATTTCTTTCTTAGGATCAGAACTCTTAAATTCATATTTTACTTTGTATTTATCTGCTTTATAGACATATGTTACTGTTGTTACACCAGCTTGTACTGTACCAACTTCTTGCCCTATTGTTTTCAAATACTTATAAGTAACACCATTTTTTGTGATTTTAGACGGTTTTTCTGTTTCATTTTCGGCTGTATTGTAAGGCGTTCCAACAGGTTTTTCCCATATATCATAGCGACTACGTTGTAGTTTTTGATTATTTTCATCTACGTAACGAACTAACACACTTCCAGGTTCATTCACCCCATCATGAGGAGATATATATTTTCTCCATTTACCTACAAACGTGATATCTTGCCCATTTACCTGTTTTTCATCTTTATCATAACCAGCAAATCTCCAAATTATATCTGCTCCATACCCTGGTATAGTTATTTCTAGTTCACTAGGCATTATAGCTTTTACAATTTCTTTATCGCTATATTTTTTGTCATCTTTTATTCCCTCAATAACCTCCCTTACTTCTTCAGGTAATTCCTGTGGTTTTATCTCTCCTGACCATGTTGGAAACCCACCCTCAAATTTGTAAGTTACTCTATACTTAGCTTCTGAAGGTTTATCCCTAGTTTCAAGAACTAATTTTTCTAAAGATGTAGGAAATAGATTTTTATTTGAATTCTCTGCTATTGCTTCTGAACCACCTAAAAATTTAGAATTAGCTTTCAACTCTTTTTTGATGCGCTTGACTTCATCTTTTAACGCCACTTCTGAATCATTTTGGTTTTTCGCAGGTAGCTCTTGTTTAGTATTACCTTTATCTTTTAGAACTGTTTTTTCCTCATTCTCAGATGCCTTAGCAACTTTTTTACTTAACATTTCAGGTTGCGCTAGTGATATGATTATTGATAAAGCAATTACCACCACTGGTATTTTCGTTATGAAAAATTGTAACTTTTTAAAATTTTCTAACATAGTTTGTCCCCTTAATATGATTTTATTTTTACTATATTAATATTTCCAAACTTATCAATATAGCATATCTATAAAAATTGTATCAAAGATTTCTTATATTGTAAAATAAAAACCTATAAAAAAAGATTGTTAAATCACATAATCCTTTTATAAAAACTAATTCCGCTTATATTGAATTTAAACAATAAATTATTTAAAAAAATTCATTTTTATTTACAAAATAAATTTAGTTCCACAAAAAACACTAATAATATTTTATAAGATTATCGGAAATTTTAGTGATAATGAGAAAATACTAACTATTTATATTTATTAATTTATTCTGTATTTAGTATCAAAATCATAAAACAACAAAAAACTCGCCCCTATTACAACTTTGTAATAAGGACGAGCCTTTTTATCGCTATACTTGCTTTTATTTATTTAATATAAATTTCTTTCAAGGTATAACCTAATCAACATTAGTATTTTGTTGATTTTCTTCTGAATAACATTGCTAATGCTAACAACATTGTTCCTAGTAGAGTTGTAGATGTTTCTGCTAGACCTGTCTTAGCTAATGCACCTGTTTTCTTACCTGGAGCTTTTGCTATTGGTTCGTTTGCAAAGTTACCTAAGTCAATAACAACTCCGTGAGTTCTTACTTTAACTTGTTTAGTTTCTGTAGATAATTTATATCCAGCGATAGTTTCTTTTTCTACAAGTGTATATTCTCCGTATACTACTCCTTTGAATGATACTACTCCGTTAGCGTCAGAAATTGCTTCGTATTTCTCTACATCACCTTGTTTAAGAACAAATTTAACTCCTGCTAATTTCTTATTATTGTCTTTAGCATCTACTTTAACAAATTTAACATCAGATTTGATGATTTGGTTAGTCACTGTTTTTTCTACTAGTTGACCTTCTTCTTTAATACTTACATCAAATTGATCTTTATTTAAGTTGTAGTTTTCTAGTGTTTCTTTTTCTACTAGTTTGTAATCTCCGTATACTACTTTGTCAAATACTAATTTACCATTTGCATCTGTTGTTCCTTCGTATTTAACTTCGTCTCCTTGTTTAAGTACGAATTTGATTCCAGGTAATTTCTTAGTATTGTCATCTGCATCTACTGCTGTTACTTCTACTTTACCTTTTTTCAGTGTATTTTCCACTGTTTTTTCTACTAATTGACCTTGAGCTTTAATACTTACGTCAACTGGGTTTGTATTTAGGTTGTAGTTTTCTAGTGTTTCTTTTTCCACTAATTTGTAATCTCCGTAGATTACATTATCAATTACTAATTTACCATTTGCATCTGTTGTTCCTTCGTACTTAACTTCGTCTCCTTGTTTAAGTTCGAATTTAACTCCTGCTAGTTTCTTAGTATTGTCATCTGCATCTACTTTTGTTACTTCTACTTTACCTTTTTTCAGTGCATTAGTTACTGTTTTTTCAATAGTTTGACCAGCATCTCTAACTTGCACTGTTTCTTCAGTTGTAGTTAAGTTGTAGTTATCTAATGTTTTTGTTTCTACAAGTTTGTAGTCTCCGTATACTACATCTTCAAAGATGTATTCACCGTTAGCATTTGTAGTTCCTTTTAATACTTTTCCGTTTGCTCCACGAAGTTCGAATTCTACTCCAGCAAGTTTCTTAGTATTATCATCCGCATCTACTTTTGTTACTTTAACATTTGATGTTTTCAGAACGTTTACTACTTGTACTTTTTCTACTTGACCTTGTTGTTCAATTTTCACAGCTTTTGGTGCACTGTCTATAACATAGTTTTCTAATGTTGTTTTTTCTACTACTGTGTATTCTCCGTATGGTACATTTTCAAATACTACTTTACCTGAATCATCAGTAACAACTTCTTTTAAAACTGTATCTCCTTGTTTAAGAACAAATGTTGCACCTTTTATTGGTTTACCATCAACAACTGCATCTACTAACGTTACTTCTACTTTACCTTTTATTAATGTATTAGTTACAGTTAATTGTTTTGTACTGTTTTGGTTGTCGATTGTTACATCGCGCTCTGTTGTATCTGCATTATAATTATCTAAGTGTTTTGTCTCTACAAGTTTATAATCTCCGTATGCAACTCCATTAAATACTGCTTTACCATCAACATCTGTTGTTGCTTCATACTTAACATCATTTCCTTGTTTAAGAGCAAATTTAACACCTTCTAATTTCTTAGAATTATCATCTGCGTCTACTTTTGTTACTTCTACTTTACCTTCTTTTAAGGCATTTGTGATTTCAAATGGTACTTCTTTACCATCTGCATCAATATTTACATCTCTTTCAGTTGTATCTAAACTGTAATTATCTAGTGTTTTTGTTTCTACTAGTTTATACTCTCCGTATGCTACTCCGTTAAATACTGCTTTACCATCAGCATCTGTTGTTGCTTCATACTTAACATCATTTCCTTGTTTAAGAGCAAATTTTACATCTTTAAGTTTCTTAGTATTGTCGGTTGCATCAACTTTCGTTACAACAACTTTACCTTTTTTCATTACGTTTGTTAATGTAATTTGTTTAGTACTGTTTTGGCTATCAATTGTTACATCTCGCTCTGTCGCATCTAGATTATAGTTTTTCAATGTTTCTGTTTCTACTAATTTATAATCTCCGTATGCTACATTGTTGAAGTTTGCTTTACCATCTGCATCAGTTGTTGCTTCATATTTTACAGCACCATTTTGTTTAAGAACGAATTTAACTCCAGTAAGTTTAGTATTATTATTGTCTGCATCTACTTTTGTTACTTCAACTGAACCTTGTTTAAGAGCGTTTGTAATTTCAAATGGTACTTCTTTACCATCTGCATCAATATTTACATCTCTTTCAGTTGAATCTAAAGCGTAGTTAGCTAATGTTTCTGTTTCTACTAATTTATATTGTCCGTATGCTACTCCGTTAAATACTGCTTTACCATCAGCATCTGTTGTTGCTTCGTATTTCACGTTACCGTCTTGTTTAAGAACGAATTTAACATCTTTAAGTTTCTTAGTATTGTCAGTTGCATCAACTTTTGTTACTACAACTTTACCTTTTTTAAGTTCGTTTTTAATTGTTACTTCTTTTAGTTTTGTTTGATTATCGATTGTTACATCGTGTTCAGTTGAGTCTGCTTTATAGTTTTCTAGTGTTTCTTTTTCTACTAGTTTATAGCTTCCAAATAATACACCATCGAAAACTGCTTTACCATCTTCACCTGTTGTTGCTTCGTATTTTTCATCGTTTCCTTGTTTAAGGACGAATTTAACACCTTTTAATTTCTTAGTAGGATCGTCTTTGTCTACTTTTGTTACTTCAACTTTTCCTAATACTAAGTCATTAGCTATTTCATACTTAGCATCACCGTTTTCATCGATTGTTACATCTTTTTCTGCAACTGCTGGTGCATATCCTGTCGGTGCTTGTGTTTCAACTAGTTTGTAGCTTCCAAACTTAACATCTTTAAATACTGCACGTCCATTTTCACCTGTTGTTGCTGTATATACCGCGTTACCATTTTGTCTTAATTCAAAAGTAGCGCCTTTTAGGTATTTCTTGCTTCCATCTTGGTTTAATTGAGAGTCAACTTTTTCAATAGTTACATCTCTCTTAGTTGCCTCAAATCCTGCATTTTTAATTACATCATCATTTGTAGGATTTAATGCAAAGTCAGCTGATTTAACGTAGTTTGTTCCTGCAATTTCTTCTATTGCATTATTTCCATCTACTCGGTCATTTGACTTAGTTAATTTATCATCGTTGTTTAATTTCGTAAATCTTACGAAGTAGTCTCCACGTTTATAAACATTGATTGTGTATTTACCTTCGTTATCTGTAGTTGCTTCTAGTTTGTTTCCATTTACATCTACAGCTACATCACCTGTTTTCTTATCAATAAGTTCTACTTTATAACCTGATAATTTCTGTTCGTTATCATTTATAACACCATTTTTGTTGAAATCACTAAATACAGTTCCTTTAACTACATATTTTGCAACTCCAATACGAACCATATTTGCTTCTGAGTAGAAAGTCTTATCTGTAGACATCGCTACTGTATTATTAGCAGTTTGATTTGATGTTAGTGTTGAATCATATGGTATTTTTGATGGGATAAAGAAGTTTGCTGTTGTTTTAGAAGCTAATACTTTACCTGGTTTAAGTTGAATTTTTATACTCTTAACTTTCGTAAAGTCTGTTATTTGACCTTCTGCCAACCACTCACCATCACGAACAGCTTCTAGGGCGTTTTGAGGTGCTAATTGGTAAAATACATCAAAGTTTTTTAATACTTCTGCATTTTCTGGTACTGACTCTAAACTTCTAGTTAATGGTGTATTAAACTGAGAACCTCTAGGTTTATAAACATTTTGTTTATTAGGAACAATTACGTTATCACCTACAAATGGTAATGTATCGATAAAGCTAATATCGTTCATCTCAGCAATTGTATTGTTGTTAATTTCAACTTTCCAGTAGAATTCTTCTCCTAAATCACCGATTTCTAAGAATTTCATACTAGCTGTATCTAAACCAACACGTTTTGCAATAAGTAGTTCTAATGGTGGGATGAAGTTAATATCCATTGCTCTGTGGATAAATTTTTCTTTCTTATCCCCATCTCCGTCTAAGTCAAGTTGGTCAACATATTCAACACCACCATCCCATGGTTGGATAATCTTATTATTGTCATATGTAACATAAGTATCTACTCGGTTATTTCCTTGTTGTGCATATTGACTAGCTTTGATTTTTATATTTATTGAAAACTCATCATCTTTATTCTCAAGGTTTGGATTAATATCAGGCACAGAGAAGATTACCGCTTGACGTCCAGTATTTCTGAAGTTATCGATAACTTGTGGGGTTTTATTAATACCAGTTGGATTAGATGGTCCATAAGTTCCGTTTGTTTCAACATAGGTAAACTCAGGTGGTAATAAGTATATTGCTTTAATATTAGTTACTGGTTTACCTAAATATGGTCCCCAAGCACCATATGTTCCACGTAATCTAGCCTGGTTTAGCCAAACATCTGCAAAACTTCCAGAAGATTTATAAGTTATAACTTTATCACCGCTCATATTATCCATCCAAGCTTTTGGAGTAGGCAATGACAACCCAGTAACAGCCCAATCCCCATTAGCATAGTCTTTAATTGTTGTAGCTGTTTCACGAGTAGTAGTAAGTGTTTGGTTTTCTTCTACCTTAGCTTCTGATGTACCATAATAATATTGAGTAGCATCGTACGTATTATCTTCAAAACTTTTAATCTCTTTATCAGTTGGATATGCCCCAACATAGAATAATAAGCTAGTATTATCTAATACTAAAGGTCTTTCAAATTCTAAAGAAAGACGAACGAAGTCACCAGCAGTATTATTTACATCAACTTTTTGTTGATATTTAATATTAGAAGCTATTTCTACTTTTGTACCATCTTCTTTTACACCATAAAGTTTATTTGGAGTATCATTAAAGTTTTTAATAGTATCTTCTACTAATTTTTTATGTCTTGCATCATCTTTAAGCATAGTACCATATGGTTCTACTTTACCTAATTGATAATTTTTATAATAGATTTTATTAGGAACTCCTGGTTGTTTATTACGTATTAAGACATCGTCTATAGACCATACGTGCATTACCTTACCATTTGTTGGATCTGTAGGGCTAGAACCATTATTTTCATTTCCTAATTTAAGGGTATATATCATACCATTATCCGTTTGATCATTAACTCTATTATCATAGATTCTACCTTTATCTAATGTGTAGACACCTTCATTCAGATTAAAAGGAAATGGATCATTTCCTGCACCAGTTAGGTTATCTTTTGCCAACGTGCTACCTAAGTATGGTGCAAAAATAACTTTTTCTATATCAAATTTTATTGGCAATGTTCTATCTGGTAGTTTGTACTCATTTGGTAATCCAACATTCACAGTAAACTTAGCGTCTAAGTTAACGACTTGACCAGCTGGTATACTTTTGAATTTTAAGATTGGATTAGCTGTCACTCCAATTTCATTATATCTAGTCCAACTAGTATCTCCTTGTCCAAGTTCACCATAATTTCTTGTTATAGTTCTTGTAGCAGCATCATATGTCCAGTTAGATGAATCTCCGCCTTCACCTAATTCAACACCTTCTGGTAATTTAACTTCAATTCTCAGATTTTTTGGTCTCTCAAAAGTTGCTTTATCACCTGCTCCTTCTGGAGCCTTATTTGTTGGTGAAAAATAAGCTTCTACCGGACTTCCTTCAGGTTTTGTCTTATTACTATCATCATATACTTGCACTTTATGAACACGAATAACGTTATTTTTTGCTGGCTTACTTGGATCAATAAGTTCATCTCTACTTGCACCAAATGTTAAAACATTTGAGTCATTATAGCTATATGTTGCTTTTTTAGCAGTATATGTTTTTGATACTGAGTCGATAACACCACCATTTTCATCTAACAATTCTTCTTTAATTGTTACACTATCTCCATTATTAGCTGTATCTTCTTTAAACATAAATGGAAGTGGGAATGTTAATTTTGTTCCCCCAGTTAAGCTATCAAATGTATACGTCATATAATAGTTATTTGCATCTTCTGTCTGTTCATTGTTAGTTGCTTTTAACGAGTCAACAAATCCTGGTTTTGTTATCGCAGGACTTTTTTGAACAGTAATTTTTAATTTTGGATTAGAATAGTTTACCCCTGAACCAGAGATTGCTAAATCTGCAGCAACCGGAATAGTATCTTTTACCCAAAATTCTGTTTTTTCATCAATAGTATTATCACCGTTTAGGTTAATAATTCTTAGTTTAGTTTTAGCAGTTGAATTATCTTCTGCAAATGCATTTTTTGTTGTTGAACCTAAAAATGTATTCACAAGAAAAACAACCATTAACAAAATACTAAATATTTTTTTCAATTTTTTATTCATTGTTTTATTCCTTTCTCCTTATTTTTGTATTCTGTTTGTGTAAACACAACGCCTTATTATAGCATAATTGTGTAAAAAAACAAAATAAAACTACTTATATTAATTGGATAAAATAGGGAAGGATTTTAACTCCCTATTTTATACTCAATTAATAGCTTCTTATAATTTTTTATTTATTTTTACGACGACGAGCTGCTGCTAATGCTAATCCTGCTAGAGCTAACCCAGCGATTCCTGCATTTGTCGTTGTTTGACCTGTATTTGCCAGTTTACCTTTACCTGGTTTAGTTGAATCTTTTTGTTCTCCTGGTTTAAATGGATCCCATGGTTTATCTGTACCACCTGGTTGTTGCGCTACTTTTTTGTAGACATAAGTAACCACTGTAGTTCCTTCTACTACTTTACCTCTTGGGTTCCCTTTTATTTCAACAAGTTCATATTTTACTCCATCTTTAACGATTACGCTTGGTCTTTCTGTTTCGTTTTCAGCTGTATTATAAGGAGTTCCTACAACTGCATCTTTTGTATCGATGTAGTCATCTTTAAGTTTCTTATTATCAGTTGATACATAGCGAACTATTACACTACCTTTTTTCTCTACCGCTGGTGGTGGAGTTTGGCTAGCAGTAAATGTCCACGTACCTGTAAATTTAACTCCTGCTCCATTTATTGGTTTTTCATTTGCATCATATCCTGCGAATGTCCATGTTCCTGTTGGTGTTACTACAGATGTTACTGCTGGTTGAATAGCTTTTGCTTTATCACCATTTGCATATTCTTTAGTATCGTTTGGTAATAATCTTAATACTCCATTTGGCAATGCTTTTGTTGCATCAGCACTCTTGAACTCATATGTTGCTTTGTATTTATTTGCTGGTGGTGTCGCATTAGCTGTGAATGTCCATGTTCCGCTGAATTTAACATCACTTCCATTTACTGTTTGTGAGTTTGCTCCATAACCATTAAATGTCCATTTACCATCTGCTACAGTTACTTCTGTTTTCGCTGGTTGTTGAGCTGTTACTACATCGTTGTCTACATACTCATTAGCGTCTGTTGGTAATAACGCTAATACTTCTGCTGGTAATGCTTTTGTTGCATCAGTACTTGTGAATTCATATGTTGCTTTATATTTAGTAACTGGAGGTTTTGGTTTTGCTGTAAACGTCCATGTTCCTTGGAATGTTACATTTGCATTGTTTACCGTAAATTTATTTTGTTGGTATCCATCAAATGTCCATTTACCATCTGCTACTTCTACTTCTGTTTTCGCTGGATCTTTAGCGATAACTTCTTCACCATTTGTGTACTCTTTAGAATCTGTTGGGATTAATGCTAGTACTTCTCCTGGTAATTGTTTTCCTGCTGTTGAGCTTGCAAATGCGTAATCTACTGTATACTTAGTTACTTGTTTTGCCTCAAATGCCCATTTACCTACGAATTCTACATTGCTTCCGTTTACTGTTTGTTGATTTGCTGCGTATCCTTTGAATACCCATTTACCATCTGCTACTTCTACTTCTGCTTTTGCTGGTTGTTTAGCATCTACTTGTACACCATTTTCATATTCATCAGCATCTGTTGGTAATAGGTCTTTTACTTCTTGTGGTAAGTCTTTTCCTGCTGTTGCA
>ERZ773070.2454-NODE-2454-length-10501-cov-8.601857_pt1 | contig 10501 bp, 18 predicted proteins | sample MGYA00580618_ERZ773070 | MGnify/ENA primary metagenome ERZ773070 (study PRJEB29015, sample SAMEA2738023) | human oral metagenome | biome: human oral; feature: human-associated habitat; material: dental | place: China | collected 2019 ...
CAGCATCTTTTTTGAGTTTTTCGATTGCATCGGGATCGTCCGAACTGATACCGCCCGTTCCGACACTCGCCGCCTTCTGCTCGTAGTAGTCGGCTTTTTCGTTCAGCCGGAATGCTTTTTCAGAGGTTTTTTCAATCCGCGCCCGATATGCACGATCCCCCTTTTCGGAGTGGTGTCCGACGTGAATCGGCTGACCGAATGGGATCGCATCGCTCATTTCCCGTACCCGCCGCCAACCTTCGCTGGATTCGGCACGTGCCTTTTCGGCACGCTCCAGATACCGCTCGCGGCGTGCTTCCTGCCGCTCTTCATAGGTGTTCATTCCTGCTCCTCCTTCACCCAGTACGTCACCTTGATCTCATCCCCGGGGTAAACCTCCCCCTTGCGCTCCATCAGCCACGGATTGAGCTCGTACAGTCCTTCCTTATACTCGAGGATATATCGCCTCGTCGCCGTATTCTTCGCGACGTACTCCTCGGCGATGCCCCAGAGCGTATCGCCGGGGCGAACCACATAGGTTTCCTCGACGAGCACCGCATTCCGTCCGTCGTCCCACGGATTCACAGCGCCCGAGAAAAGCGCAGCAGCCGCGACAAACACGCCACCGATCAGGACAGGTGCCCAAACCTCACGCATACCCCTTGACCTCCTTCTTCTCCTTGACCTTGCCCGTATAGCGTGGGAGAGTGTGAATGTACTCCACAACCCACGAATACGGGACTTTGCGGATATCCGAGCCGCGTTCAAGCACATACGCCAGATCGCCGCTCTCGAACCGCTTGGCAACAGTCGCCGTCGAGCATCCGAGGATATCTGCAACCTCTCCGACACTCAACAGGCGTTCTTGCGGCACCTCCGCAGGTTTCGGAGGCAGATAGACAACCTCCGGTAGATGCTCAATGATGCGCTGCGTCGCCGCCTCTGACTGTTCAGCGACTTTCTCTGCGGCGATTCGCTCGACAGCATCCGTGAGCACTTTCACGATATCCAGCGTCGCCGCATCCGCCGCTTTCCTTGGCATATCTTCACCCCCTATTCGGCATCCACGCCCCGCCCTTATTTGCTATCTACCATGATTCGCCTCAACGAGAGACGGGACGTGACCTGCCATCATCAGCGCAGGGAGGTCATTCCCTGCGGACGCCCTTGCGGGCGTTTCGGCTTTTTACTTTCAAACATTCATTCTCACTATATCTAGTGTATGTATTGATTCACAATACAGAATATGGTATAATTATCTCAATCATTAGAGATAGGAGGTGAATCAATATGGCGAAATCGAACAGTGATAAGGTCACTTCTGCACGCGCCGCACGTGCAGCTTCTCAGGTATTACGTAGCGGGAGTACCGGAAAAGCTTCTAAAACTGCAGCAGGAAGCGCCCTTTCACAGCGTCCGTCCCGTGGGAAGAAATAATCCCAGAGACATTTTTCAGAAAAGATAGGATGTAGCAGCATCCTATCTTTTTCATTCAGCGAAGAAGATTTTCCATGCCTCCGCTTTTGTGAGTGGGATAACCTGCATAAGTGTATGTACTTCGGCAATGCGGAATGATTTATCTCGCAATCTTCGCTGAAAACCATCACGAGATACGCTAAGTGCTTTTCCTGCATTCTCATTCGTCAAGCCATGATTCTTCATCGTTTTACGAAGAAGCTCTATATCTACTCTCATTGCTCCCCCTCTCTTTCGGTTGTTGTTGCTCCCTCCTCGCCGTGGTATAATCATCACGGAAAGGAGGTGTTACCATGAACAACGTCCGAATCACATTGACACCGAACCCCGGACTGTCAAAAGACGAGATAATGGAAATCCTCGCATCCTATGACAGCCTCACACCCGAGGCAATCGCAGCCGTTATTTTGGCGAATAATGAGCGGATTGCTTTGCGCGTCAACACCTGCATGCAAAGCATCAATCCCTAAGCCTTACAGGTAACAACAAATGTGTGGGCTGTCTTGCCCGTCTGAGCATCCTGAACCTCAATCAGGATGCTCATATTCTTTTCCGCATCCAGCGTACGCCTCATATTGAGACCTACGCCGAGCGTAAAGACCTCCTCGATCGCACCGTCCACAAGGATTGCAGCCGAGCCTTTCAGCTCGTTTGTCCCGTGGCTCTCCGACTGGAAAACCGTTTTCATATTCTCACCTCCTCCTACATAGACTCACCTCGAACACTAAAACCTGACCTCGATGTAAAGGGTATGGCTCTCGCCATACTCTTTATTCATTTCTGCGATAATTCGCTTCGCAGTCTGAAAGTCGTACTTCTGGATGACGACCCGCATCACAGGCTTCTCTTTCACAAGAACGGCTACGAACCGCTTCAAGAATCCGATCATCTTTTCACCTCCTTTGCCTCTCGCGGGGCTTTTCATCTTTCTCTAATCGTGGTATAATTTGTATGTGCCAGTGTCTAAAGGAGGAACAGCAATATGAAAAAGTTGCTTTTTGTTATTCCTATCCTTGCCCTCGTTGTGACGGCATTCGTACCGCCCAGCACGGCAAGTGCCGATGTCTATGTCAGCGGCTATGATCGTTCCGACGGAACCCATGTCAATGGTCATTACCGCAGCAATCCTGACAGTAGCCGAGACAACAACTGGAGCCATTCCGGTAACACTAACCCACACACCGGGGCTAGAGGTTACAGACACTAATCATTCACACAACACTGGTACGTGGCACCTCCCAAATGGAGGTGCCTTTGTTTCAAAACTAGAATTAAATTCTAGTTCCTAGGTAAATTTAATACAATCAATCGGACACTTATACACCTCAGAAATTTTTTTCTGGTATATAGGATTTACGATGCCAGGAGTCCGTTCATATTTCATAACCCGTTCCTTGCATATCCCAAGGGCTTTTGCCGCTTCAATAATGGTAAGTCCAGCGTTCACTCTTGCCGCTTTTAACGATATTTGAAACATTTGTAACCTCCTTTCTCCCTCATTCCACCCCAATAATACTAGATTTTATTTCTAGTGTCAAGAATTTTTTTCTAGTATAATTGGATTTTATTTGACATGTGTAGAATAATATTCTATAATTTTAAACAAAGGTGGTGATACAGATGCCTGATACCGAAGAACTCAAAAAACTCTTTAGTGCTCGCCTACAACGAGTTATGGAAGAACGCGATATAAATCAAGCTGAGTTAAGTAAAATATTAGGTGTAAGCGAATCTACCGTAGGGAAATGGCTGCTTCAAATCTCTTTGCCCCGAATGGGTGTGATACAAAAAATAGCAGATCATTTCAATTTAGGAAAAAGCTATTTTTTAGAAGAAGATTTCCCAACATCCTACTACGACGACCCAGAAGTAGCAGCTATCGCAAACGAAATGAAAGAGAACCCCAACATCAGAGTTCTTTTTGATGCGTCGCGCGGTCTCAGCAAGGAATCGATCGAGGAAGTGCGGCGCTTTGTTGAATATCAGAAAGCGAAGGAGCGCGGAGACTATGATGACTGAGGTAAGGACAGTCTTACAGGATTTGCCAAATGCTATACGAGGGTTTACTGTTCTGGACGAGAACGGGGATCCGACGATTGTGCTTAATGCTCGATGCAGCACTGAATCGAATCAACGAACGTACAAACATGAGCTCGAGCATATACAAAACAATGATTTTCAAAGTTATGAGTCTGCGGATGAAATTGAAGCACGGGCACATGCGTAAAGAGATAAGTTGTAGAGATATAAAATTAGGGAGGTTTTATCATGGATTTCATTGATCAGCTCAAGCAATTTTCGACGCGTATCGCAAAAATGAAGGATAGCATTCAAACAGAGGAGGCGACAAAGACCTCGATGATTATGCCCTTCTTCCAAATGCTCGGATATGACGTATTTAATCCGCTTGAGTTCGTACCTGAGTACACTGCCGACGTTGGCATCAAAAAGGGCGAAAAGGTCGATTATGCCATTATGGATGAGGAACAAAACCCGCTTATCTTGATTGAGGCAAAATGTCACGATGAAGATCTCGGAAAGCACGGCTCCCAACTTTTCCGCTACTTTGGCACTACATCAGCAAAGTTCGGCATTCTCACAAACGGAATTATCTATCGATTTTATACCGATCTCGAATCCCCTAATAAAATGGATGATCGCCCTTTCCTCGAACTCAACTTGCTCGATATAAAGGACAGTCTTGTCCCAGAGCTCAAGAAATTCCAAAAGTCGGCGTTTGATCTCGACACAATCCTCACGACAGCATCGGAGCTCAAATATAATAATCAGATCAAGCAGCTGTTGGCAAAGCAACTTGAAGCCCCATCCGATGAGTTCGTGACGTACGTGTTGAATAATGTATATGATGGTCGTAAAACCCAGAAAATCATTGAAGATTTCCGTGGAACAATCAAGAAGTCATTCGTTCAGTTCATCAACGAGCAGGTCAATGATCGATTGAAAACTGCCCTTGGTTCAGGAGACTCCGATCCAGCTCCTGACGAATTACTTACTCCTGATTCTGATGACTCCAATACCACTGAGCAAAAGTCCAAAATAGTTACTACGCAGGAGGAGGTAGAGGCATTTTTCATCATCAAGGCTTTGGTGCATGACAGTCTTGGCTTGCACGAGCTGACTCACAAAGATACGGAAACTTATTTTGGTGTTCTGCTTGATGGCAACACCCGTAAATGGGTTTGCAGATTGCAACTTGACGGGAAGAAAAAACTCATCCTTCCGGACGACAATAAGAAGTATATCAACTTCCCTATCGAATCCCTCGACGACCTCTATAAATACAAGGAGGAACTCGAGAGCATTATCCGGCGCTATGTAGGGGACGAATAACTTCATATAGTTATGTAGGGAGACTGTAACCATGAAAAAGTATGGCAGATGAAGACATGTGAGCCCCCCACCACGTAGGGTCTTGTCCACAACACATATAGTAACTAAAACACAGAAGATTACAGGGAGGTATCTTCATGGCAAGGATGTCGGTATGTCCATACTGTGGGCATAGGATGCGTAAACAATGGGAAGCTTGCCCAAAATGCCATACATCGCTAGTGCAAGAAGGGCCTTCGGCTGAACCAATCGAACCGGAAAGCGATTCTTCGCCAGTTGAAACCGCTCCCCCACCTCCACCAGAAAAGCCACAAGTCACTGAGAAACAGGCAAAAGGTTGTTTGCTCGGATGCGGAACTATCATCCTCCTTGTCCTTTTGCTGATCATCGGATCGTGCTTTGGTTCTCACGGGAAACAAAAAGAAACTGCACAGCAACCTGCAACCGTAACAGAAACAACGAACCAACCAGAGGCAGAAAATCCCCCTGCGGTTACAAAAGAGGAACCAGCAAAAGCCCCTGTTGAGGAAGCGACACCGCCACCTGCACCGGCAGTCACAGCAGCATCCCCGCCGGCACAATCAGCGCCGACAGAGAAGATGTATTATGGCAACGGCCCCAATGGTGAAGGAATCAAAGGCCATGTCGGCAAAAATGGCAGGATATACCATATCCCCGGCAGCACGTATTATAATCGTACAAAACATGTGTCACAGTGGTTCTTCACAGAGAGAGAGGCACGAGAGGCAGGTTATAGACCCCCTAAAAGATGACAGTCCAAATAAGATGGAAAAATCTGCAATTTCTTCCTAGTTAGATTTCCAAGTGGGAAAATATCGCGGATTTTTCCCAAATAAAAAAAGCTCACCGTGTAGAGCACGATGAACAGAAATATAGATAGAAAGATGAAAGGGAGAAAATTTTATGAACGAGCAGGCCAAAGAATTATATGCTGCCTTAGCTGATCTCGGTCTACCTGTACAAGAGGTAGATGACACTCGTCATTATTGGTTCATCCGCACACAAAGCGGGAGTTACTTTGATGAATTCTTCTTAGACAATTTTGTTGCCATAGGCCATGAGGATGTCCCATGTGTTCCAGAAGACAAACGCACCGATCAGCTTGTCGACGACTTGAAAGAGGCACATCCACAAACCACTCGGGTATTAAATCAAGTCTATCGTTTTTGCAAAGAGATTCATAAAGGTGATATTGTAATCATTCCATCCGCTGCATCTGCACATTTTGCTTTCGGATATATTACAGATGACGAAGCATACCAAGAAGAAATAAGCGAAGAAGATATTGCTGAAGGGAAGTGTCCTTATACAAGGCGCCGTAAAACACATTGGATACAGGGAATCTCCAAAGATCGCGTCGATTCTAAACTATACACGTTTTTTCGCAACCAACAAGCACTTTCACAAGTTGATTTATACAGCGATTTCATAGAACGTGCAATCCATCCACTTTATATCAAGAACAATATTGCTCATTTTACATTATCTATCCGTACTCCTGATAGTCCAAATGCCTTTGATATTCCTGTATATATGTGTGGCGTCCTAACTATGGCGCAGGAGCTTGCCGAAGAGCTGAAGATAGATACAACAGATTTTTCTACCAACATAAAATCAAGGACAAATGTTCAATCGGCTGGTCTAGTTGAATTGCTTGGTCCGGTCACACAAGTAGCTTCAATCGCCGCAATTGCAGTAGCTTTATTTGGTGGTAGCGTTAAGTTCGATTTTTCAGAAGATCGCAAAACCGGAGAAATGAAGACGGACGGACTGATCGGTGCGATTACAAAAATTATGGATAGAAGAAACAAAAGTAAAAGGTATAGTGAGGAAGAAATGCAAGCGATAATAGAGCGATTGCAGATTGAAGATCCTGCGAGCAAGAAAAAAGAGGATGATCACTGACCATCCTCTTATAAATCAAAGTATACTAACTCGTTTGGTATACAACAACCAAGTGAGTAAAAGCAAACTTATCCCCCACCGACTAGTAAGCATGACCTGTTCAGTACAGAAAGGTAATACCCACCAAATAAATGTAATAAAGCAGGCTAGTAGCGCCCATATAAGGAAAAAGACGGACACTCTGGAAATTGCACGGTGCAACTTCTTAATCATAATGATGCGCCCCCTTTATTTTGATTATAGCAGAATTTTTAAAAAGCACAAATTAAAAAACCGCCCAGTGCTACCAACACCGAGCGGCAGAACATGAGCGAATCATGCCCTAAGCACTTACATACTACCATGATTCGCCTCCTATTTCAAGGAGGTTTTATTTATGTCCAAGATACGCATACGCAAGCGCGGAAAAACTTTTTCGTACAGCTTCGACATTTCGAAGAATCCGCGCCGCATGAAAGAGAAAGGAGGCTTTGCCACCGAGGATGAAGCATTTGACGCGGGCGTAAAGGCATACGCCGATTGGAAGTCCTGCAATATCGGTATCACATCTGAGAAGGTGAAGCTGCGGGACTACCTCGCCTCATGGCTTGAGAATGTCGTGCGCCCGAACGTGAAGCGGACGACATATCAAAACTATTCCTGCGCAATAAAACTCCGTGTTCTTCCCCGTTTAGGTGGTATCTTTTTACAAGACCTCCGTCCGCGCGATGTTGCTGCGTGGGTACAGGAACTTGCAAATAAAGGTTTTGCTGCCGGAACGATCATGCAGGCGAAGTCTGTACTGTCTGCTGCGCTGAAGTATGCCGTCTATCCGGCAGAGCTCATTGCCATCAATCCGGCGACGAATATTCCTATCCCCCGCTGTGCGCCGCGCAAAGTGATAAAACGCGTGATCATAACACCTGAGCAGTTCGCCGCCATCCCCAAAGCTACGACCTGCTACCCCGCCATCAAGATCATGTATCACACGGGAATGCGCATCAGTGAAACACTTGGGCTGACATGGGAGGATATCGACTTGAACACAGGTAAGATTTGTGTCTCACGTCAGCGATTCGAGGCGGGCTATTTTGATACGCCGAAAACAGAGAGCAGTGCGCGTGTATTCTATGCAGACGCATCTTTTATTTCATACCTCCGCATGCTTCGCGCTGAGCAGGCAGAGCATCAGATGCGTTTCGGGCAAGCCTATCAACTGGCCTACGAGGATTCACACGATGATCGGGCTCTGGTTCTTCTTCCGAAGAAACTTCCTGCGCCGGATTATCTCCTGCGCCGCTCGCTCGTCTGCATACGTCCGAATGGCGTCCCGCTCCATCACACGTCCGTCACACTTGTTTTGCGTAAAGCCGGACTCAATCCCCACAGCTTCAGGCACACCCATGCGACAAAACTAATCGAGGCTGGGGCAAAGCCGGTCGATGTTGCAGCACGCCTTGGGCATGCCAATGCGAATATCACGCAAAACCTGTATGCACACGACACAGAAGATATGATGCAGGAGACTGCTCGCATCTTTGGGGATATTGTAGGCAAGTAGTTTTGTAGACAAGTTGTAGACAAATGCTCTTTATTATCTTCTAAGCCCTTGAAATTAAAGGGGCTCTTTCTAAATCACTTATTTTGTGATAAAATAAAAATGTTTTGGGATGCTGCAGGAGGGAACTATGTACGGCAAAGAGGATGGGCTGCGCACGGCTCTCGGCACAGCGTTCGTACTCGTCTCTGTTGCGGCGGCGATGCTCATTTTGACGGCATCGCTGCTCACACGCGCCGGAATGTCGTTTGCGGCCGCATATACCGTCAGCATCATCGCAGCAATGATGGGGACGCTGGCCGTCTCGTACGGCGGGCGGACGCTCATCGCACTCCCCTCGCCGGCCATTACAGCATGGCTCGTCTACGAGGAGATCATCGCACACGGTCTCGCGTGGCAGGAAATGCTCGGCATCGCAGCGATTTCGTCCTGCGTCGGGGCGGTACTCATGCGTACCAAATATGCCGAAATGCTGTCGCACGCACTGCCCCCGATCATCCGCACCGGGCTTGTTCTGGGGCTGGGGCTGGGTATGCTGATGACAGCCGCACTCTACGCACGCATCCTGCTGCCGTCACCGTGGGCCCTAACGATGGGCGGCACGCTCAGCGATCCCCTCACCTACTTTACCCTCATGGGCATTCTGCTGGTCCTTTTGCTCTGCGCACGAGATGTGCGCGCAGCACTTCCGCTCGGTATGAGCGTGGTCGGGCTGCTCAAGTGGGCAGAGGGCTTTTGGGAGATCCCTGCCGCACCATTCCTCGCGCCGGATCTCATTTCTCTTCCGCTTGTCCTGACGCTCCCGCAGACAGATCTGTTTTCGGCGGCAGCAGTCGGGCTGACACTTCTTCTGGCTCTCGTGGTCGAGAGTACGGCGGTGCTTGCTGTGCAGCCGGAGGCGATGACACGGCAGCCGCTCGCCCGGCTCTTCGCAGTCGGCGGCGGCGCAGCCCTCATGGGAGCATTTCCGCTTACGATTGCACCCATCTCTGCTGCACTTCCGCCAGGGGAAACGGAACGCCGCATTGCGGGCATCCCCCGGACCGCAGTGTTCTCGGCGCTTCTTCTCGGTTTTCTCCTTCCCTGTGCACCGCTGATGCAAGTACTCACAGAGTTTCCCGCTGTGCCGGCAATTGCACTCGCCGTCATGGGGCTGTTCCTTATCGCACAGACGCTGCCGAGCCTGAAAGGTGTTTCGAATTTCACGCTGCGCGAGGGCGCAGTGATCGCTGTCTTTCTGCTTTCATCGTATGATATAAAAACGGGGCTGACAGCGGCGCTCTTCACATGGACACTATTGACGACCGCAAGCGGGGAGCAGACTGCACACAGGCCCTTGAAGCTGACGGCGGTCGTTGTCCTGTTTTTCCTGCTGAAATGGATGATATAGGAGCTTTGCTCCGCAAAATATACATTGGGAGGTTCATCTCTTGCGAAAGGCTATTCTTCTGCGCGGCTCGATTGCCGCAGCTCTCACGGGATTTTTCATGCTGACATTGACTGCCGGCGAGGCACGCCGTGTTCACGATCCGGATACGACGACAAAAGTCCGTACGGAACGCAGCTCAGAGGTCGAGGAAAAGCCCGACTTCCGCACGCGTATCGATGCACTCATCAAGGAAGCAGAGAAGGCAAATGCAGTTGCTGCGGAAAAGCCGCTCTTCAGCGTCCCACAGACGCTCTCGGAGTACGACACCGCCATCATCGGCACGCCGCTTGCAAGTCAGGAGCAATGTGTAAACTATCTCCTCAGTGTGAATCCATATCCCGCAATCTCGGTTACGCCGCGCGAACTGGTCGCCTACTACTACGAGGAGGGCGCACGCGAGGGCATTCGCCCCGATGTTGCTTTTGCACAGGCGCTCAAGGAGACCGGATTCTTCCGTTACGGCGGCACGGTGACACCGGATCAGAACAACTACTGCGGGCTCGGCACGACGAGCACGGAGATCAAGGGGGCCTACTTCGCCACCTCGCAAATCGGTGTGCGCGCTCATATCCAACATCTGCTCGCCTATGCCTCAACGCGCAGACCCGTACGCCCCGTCGTTGACCCCAGATATAATCTCGTACGCAATGTCTACGGCACCATTACCCTCGGGAACTGGCAGGATCTCAACGGCCGCTGGGCAGTTCCCGGCGACTCATACGGACAGAGCATCCTGTCGATGTTCCGCGCAATCCTGCGTAAATAGAGAAGGAGAACGGAAAGATGATCACCGTCAACAATCT
>ERZ773070.2457-NODE-2457-length-10496-cov-22.364333_pt1 | contig 10496 bp, 12 predicted proteins | sample MGYA00580618_ERZ773070 | MGnify/ENA primary metagenome ERZ773070 (study PRJEB29015, sample SAMEA2738023) | human oral metagenome | biome: human oral; feature: human-associated habitat; material: dental | place: China | collected 2019 ...
CGCTCCCGCTTTGGTGAACAAACGCGAATCAGGATACGCTCCCCGCCCCGAGACGAGTGAATCCGTTCTCCGTGACCACTGCGTCGACGGGGATGTCATGCGGCTCGCTGGGGAGTTTCTGCAGTACCTCGTCGGCGTTCGCCAGGGCCCAGATGGGTGTTCCGGACCGGCGGTGGCGAAGTGCACGGTCATACCAGCCACCCCCCATGCCCAGACGGTTGCCATCGCGGGAGACTGCCAGGCACGGCACCACGATCACATCAGCCTGCGCGAGGGAATCGATTCCCAGGGCGGAACCGGATGGTTCGGGGATACCCGCCCAGCCGGAACGAAGCTCGTCGGTGGCCCAGGCCCAGTCCGGTTCCTTGGACAGTTTCGGGAGCAGCACCTGCCAGCCTCGGCTTCGCAATTCTTTGATGGTGCTCAAGGTGCCGGGCTCATGTCGACGTGATGCATAGATGGCGATCACCCCGGGGGGCGGGAGTGCCTTCAGGAGAACTGCGAGGCGGGCCTCGTCGAAGTTCTGCCAGCTGGCGTCGTCCAGTGCCTTGCGGCGCGCGGTGATGGTCTCGCGCAGCGCGCCCTTCTCATGTGTGAATTCCATTGGCCTATCGTAGAAACATGGCGCTTTTCGGTCGCAGGAAGTATGCGGAAGAGGAATCTCAGAATGTTGAGGAGCTCCCCGTCCCGACCCTTCCACCGCCACCCGAGCCGGATCTCAACGGGCTGCGCCGTGTTCAGGACCATGTCGAGTACCTGCTGGAACTCGTCGAACCCCTCAAGCCGTTCGGCATGTCGGTGCTGGAGGCATGGAACCAGGTGATCTGTGAGGACATCGACTCCATGATCAACGTTCCACCGAACTCCACGAGCAAGGTTGCAGGCTATGCCGTGCGTGCCACGGATCTGTGGCAGAACGACCAGGTGGTGGAATCGCTTCAGCTGGCCACCGGCACGGAACATCTCGGGATTGGCCAGGCCGTGCCGGTCGATGTTGGGGAGGTGGTTCCTCGTGGAACCACTGCGGTTCTGCCCTACTCCTACGCGACTGTTTCCGGGGATCGCATCGAGATCATCCAGGAGGTGGCGGAGGGCGAATACCTGCGCGCCGCAGGTGAACATCTCGCGGTGGGGGACCGGCTCCTCTCCGAGGGAGAGGCGCTCACCGACCGCAGCGTGGGGATGCTGGCCGCCGCGGGCATCGACAAGGTGCTGGTGAGACCCAGACCGCGCGTGGTGGTCGTCAGCTCCGGAGCGGATCTGGTGGAACCGGGGGAGAGTGTCGGCTACGGCGAGTCTACGGATGCCAACTCGTTCCTGATCTCCGCCGCCGCCCGGGCTGCCGGTGCGACGGTGTTCCGTGTCGCCGTGCACTCCAACGACAAGCAGGAATTGAAACAGGCCATCACCGACCAGCTGATTCGTGCCGACCTGGTCATCTCCACTACTGGGGGGCGTCGCGAGGAGTACGAGGCGGTGGCCGAGGCCATGTCCGAGCTGGGCCTGGTGGATGCAGTCGAGGTGGCGATGTCGCCGGGACGCACCCAGACCTTCGGGTTGATCGGTGAGGAACGCGTCCCGATGGTGATGTTGCCCGGGAACCCTGTGTCGGCTTATGTGTCCTTCCAGGTGTTCGTGTGGCCGCTGCTGCGGCGTCTCATGGGTGCCGAGGTGCGCCGCAAGTCCGTGCGCGCCATCGCCAGGACGACCATGCGCTCAATCTGGGGGCAGCGGCACTTGTTGCGCGCCGAGGTGATCGACGACGGGCGGCTCCGCACCGCCACCCGGATCAGCGACCCTTTTGCCATGGCGGAACTGGGTCGCGCAAATGCATTGATCGTTTTGGATGAGGACACCGAGCTGGTACGACCCGGGGAGGCCGTACAATGCTGGCTGCTAGACAAATCCTGAGTTTTTTTCAGGATTCTTGGCGCGTCGGCGGCGCGCCACCGGAGCGAATCACATCGATGTTGTTTAACGTGTGATCGTGCTCGCGGGAATTGTCATCAGTGTGTTGGTCCTGGCCGTCCTGGCCTTCGGGCTGCCCTGGTTGTCGGTGCACAAGGACGACCTTGACGCCATCGACGGGGACCCGGCGGAACGCTTCTCCGGCTCCATGCGGATCCTGCGCGAGAACACCGCCGCCGACTATGACGACGAGCCTCCCGTGGAGGTGTCGACGCCCCTGACCCGCAGGGCCGAGCTCACCGAGCTGCGCCTGAGGGCCCGTGCTGCCGCCATGCGGCGGCGACGCATGGTCACGGTGCTCGGGGCGATGACCCTGCTGTGCCTGGGGCTCAGCGTGTTCAACGTCGTGCCCGGCTGGGCGGTCGCGATCCCTGTCGTTGCGCTGGGAGCGTTCCTGATTTCCGCGCGGGTTGGGGTGAAGAAGATGCATCGCAGGTTCGACGAGAAGGCCGCGCAGGTCAAGGCCGGTTACGTCGACAGCGAGTCCACCTCAATGATGAAGGCTGTCGAGGAGGAAACCTCCCACGAGTTCTCCGTCGACCTGACGGCGCCCGAGAAGACCGGGCCGCTGTGGGACCCGATTCCCGTGATCACCCCCACCTACGTCTCGAAACCGCTCGTGCCGCGAACCGTTCGCACAATCGACCTGTCGGCTCCCGTCACCAACACGGTCATCATCCCCACGGCCGAACGTCCGGCGACAAGCCCCAAACCGCGGCGTGCCGCTCCCGCTGACTGGGACATGGAGGAGGAGAGCCACTGGCCCAGAGCCGTGGGGCAGTGATGATTTGCCACACTGCCGGATGCTGGTGCTACCATCGTCCGGTACTCGGGGCTATGGCGCAGCTGGTAGCGCGTCTCGTTCGCAATGAGAAGGTCAGGGGTTCGAATCCCCTTAGCTCCACCACAAGCGACTTACACGAAACATCACCCACGTGAATGTGGGTGCCGCCCTCCGGGAGTTCCTCCTGGAGGGTTTTTTGGTTGCCGGGGAGCTGGGTGGTGGCGGTGTGGGCGGCCGCTTGGTTGGGGTGAGCGCTGCTGCGGGCGGCTGTGCCAGTGGTGCTGCCGTGAGAGGTTGCTGCGGTGCTTGCTTGGTCGAGGTGGTTGGTGATGTCGGCGCTGCTGTGGGTAGCGGCTATGGCGGCGACAGGGCTGATGGTGGCAGTGCCGGTGCGGGCGGTTGTTTGGTTGAGTTGAGCGCTGTTGCTGCCGATGTGGATGCTGTTGTTGCCTTGGCCGCCGTAGCTGTTCCGGCTGTCGTCATTGCCGTGGTCACTGCTGTCTTGGGCGTTGCTGCCATTCCGGCGGGCGACGTTGCTGCTACCCCCGTTCTCTCCTGAGTCTGTGAGTCCGGCGTCGTGTCGCAGGGTTGGGTTGGTGAGTTGGTCGAAGGGTGGCCTAGGTGTGGGGTGGATGGGGCGTTGTGGGGTGCTGGACGGGGTGTTTGGGGTGTTGTCGCCCGGGTTGATGAGGATTTCGGTGAAGAAGATGGTGTTGAGGAGTTTCTTGAGGCTGGGCGGAGTGTCTGGGTGGGTGTAGAGGTGGTGGCAGTGCTCGAGGAGGGCGAGGGCTTCGCCCAGGTGCTGTTCGACGCGTTCGCGGTCGGCGGTGAGGGTGGCGAGTTCGCGGGTGACGTGGTCGAGTTCGCGGGTGAGGCGGGCTTGTTCGGTTTTGAGGAGGTCGAGGGGGATGGCGTCGGCGTAGTGGGCTTCGAGGAGTTTGGCTTGTTGGGTTTTGAGTTTGCGGGCTTGGGTGGTGAGTTTTTGGGTGTGGGTGTGTTGGCGGGCGTAGATGTGGTCGAGTTCGAGGCGGAGGTATTTCTCGATGGCGCACCGGTCTTCGGGGGTGATGTGGATGTGGTGGTAGAGGTCGGCGATGCGAGCGTCGACTTCGTCGATGAGGACGGCTTTGAAGGAGCATTGGGTGCGGTGGCGTTGGCGGTAGGAGCAGACGAAGTATGGATAGATTTGGCCGTTTCTGGCTTTGGCATTGTGAATGATGAGCCGGCCGCCACATTGGCCGCAGCGGATGGTGGTTTTGAGGTGGTGGTTGTGGATGCGTTGGCGTTCGCCGTGGCGGTGTTGGTTGAGGATGGTTTGGACGCGGTGCCAGGTGGCGTTGTCGATGAGGGGTTGGTGTTTGCCGGGGTATTGGACGCCTTGGTAGGTGACGATGCCGCGGTAGTAGGGGTTGCGGAGGATGGCGAGGAGTTTGTTGTGGCCGAGGGGATGGGATGGCCGGTTGGGTGTGGGGAGGGTGGTGAGGCCTTGGGCGGTGAGGTGGTTGGTGAGGGTGGATAGTGTCCAGCGGTCGGTGGCGTATTCGGTGAAGGCTTGGGTGATGAGTGGGCCGCGGACAGGGTCGATGTCGACCCAGCGGGCTTCTCTGCCTTGGTTGTCGCGGCCTTGTTTGTTGAGGTAGCCGAGTGGGGCGCGGCTGATGGTGCCGCCGGCGCGGGCTTTTTGGCTGAGGCCTTTGACGACTTCGCTGGCGAGGTTGCGGGAGTAGAACTCGGCGATGGAGCTCATGATGCCGTGGAGGAGGATGCCGCCGGGGGTTTGGTCGATGTTCTCGGTGGTGGAGATTAGGCGGGTGCTGGTTTGGTCGAGGATGCGGTTGATGTCGACGTCGTCGGCGCGGTTGCGGGCGAGACGGTCGAGTTTGTGGACGATGACGTAGTCGATGTCGCCGGCGTCTTGGAGGTAGTGGAGCATCTTTTGTAGCTCGGGGCGGTTGGCGCTGCGGGCCGATTCGCCGCGGTCGACGAACTCCTTGACGATGAGAGCGCCCAGGGCCATGGCCTTCTTCTTGTTGGCCTCGCGCTGGGCGGGGATGGAGAAGCCCTCGGCAGCACCGCCTCGTTGGGCTTGTTCACGAGTGGAGACCCGCAGGTAGGAGACGGCTCGCTTTGGGGTGAGTGAGGCGGCCATGGCGGCAAACGGATCGGTGGTCATAGGCGGACTCCGTGCCGGAGGCTTGTGGGGTTGGTGATGGTGTTGGTCATGAGCGCCCTCTCCTTTCTCACCCGCTTGCCCGCCTGCGTCCTCGGGGCTGTGGCTACGGGGTGTTATGGCTTGTCAGGGCAGAAACCGACGGCTCGTCCGAGACTGCCCTACTTCTATTGACGCTCAGATGGAACGAAAAGTCCAGAGGGTTGAGGGGGTGATGGGGGTGAGGATACGTCCTGGACAAGCCCCTCGGGCCATCGCCAGGCGCTTTGGCGCTGGTGTTGGTGCTTCTGGGGCTGCTTGCTCGGGCGTAACTGGACCTTCCCAGGACAAACCTCCACCCTTCTCGTAGTGAGGCTGCTTGTCAATATATGTTCTGTTTAGCACTCGGTCATGACGACTGCGGTTGATTCTTATTTCTGTATACAAGACTCCCCGCAGAAAAGCGGTATGTTCATATGTATGCCTAGTGATGAAGAGGTGTTTGTGTAAACATTTCTGTTCATGTAACGAAAGGATAACGTTTTCGGCAAGCTGACAACGCCCATGCTGGTCAATGTTACAGTTCGTATAAGTCATCAGATCATCATTCTCATCGAGGCGAAAGGATGGATGATGTTTTGCTTATTGCGACGTCTTCGCTTGTCGCTGCTCATGGTGCTTGCACTGCTGACCGGGGTATTGCTGCCGCAGGTGAAAGCAAATGCCGATCCTCTCTTGCCCTATCTTGTTACCATCTGGTCTGATACGCGGCCCCGAGCAATGAGCGCAGGATCGACGCACGTTATCCTTGTGCGCTTCAGTAACGCTGGCGAGCAGGAGGAAATCATCAACTTCCGCATAAAAGCTTGGTGTTATTCTGAAGCGAAAGGAAAGATGGATTTCAACACCGAATGGGAGACCATCAAGATCCCGCGAGGAGGAAAGCGAGCCGGCCAAGTGGCTAAGACTCATGAGACCTCTCTCAAAGTGCCAACTGAGTGTAGTCCGCCGATGTCATTCGTGAAAGCAGCTAACGTATACAGTTCCTCTGTTGCTTTTGAGATGGTGAGTACAATTGAGGGTCGCTATCAGGGGCTCGATCCTTTTAATAACTATATCTACGGTCCATATACCAGTGAGTGGTATCGCTACAATTTGCTTGCTAAAGCACCTTACCCGACGATCACTGGAGAGTATCAAGCGCATCACATGCTTCCTCAGAAGTATGAAGCAAAATTCCAAGCTGCTGGCATCAACATCCATAACCCTGGCTTCCTTAGGTGGTGGTGTTCAACCAAGGGAGTAGCCACAAATCACCAAAGCCAGGCATACGCCTACAATCAGCTGTGGGAAAACTACTTTGCGAGCAATCCGCGCGCTAACTGGATGCAGATTATATTTTTTATGTATCGCATCCAGAAGCAATTCACCTACACCTGCTAGGATAGGTCTATGCCCTACGAAGTAGTTGCTAAATCCGACGAACCAAATGCCTGGCTGCTTCCAGCAAACCCCGGTCTTCCAGAGATTGGGCCATTCAAATTGGATGACGGGCGAGATATCTATCAGCTTATTGCTGACGGCGATATTGCAGATCTCGAATTCACTCCAACATTCCGCCACACTCAAGGGTCGCATTTTGGCGATCTACTCTGGACAACTTGTGAAATGAAGGTAGCCTCAAGTAGATTCATCAAAGCGCTTTCAGGTTTCTCAGGGTGGCGCTCCTTTGATATCCACCTCTTGGGGCGTGAAGGTGAAACTATAGATGGGTATAAAGGTTTTGCTGTGGTTGACGGATCTGTTGATGTCTTCCATACGATCGGGTTTCAATTCTGGAACTTTGGCGTGAGTGATGACGTTATGGCAACACTGCGCGCTCATTCAGCTGATGATCTTGAGATCAGAAAAGTTCCATGAGTGAATCGATGCGACTAATGCTCATTGAACGCTTGCGAGCACGGAGTTCGCAAATATGCTCCGTGCTCGCAGTCCATGGAATCACTCAGCCCCGAATTAGTAATCGGGTAAGCAACCACTGGGTACATCCAACGGTTATCCCGGTTGAACTATTTGTAGATATTGCTGGCGCACACGACTGGACTACTGCCGATCTTATTCCTCTTGAGAAAGAGTTGAGTCAGCTCGTCGGCCACCCTATCCTTCTGGTTCCCGCGTCACATGCTGGATGGCTCATGGGTGAAACGGAGCAGGTGGTAAAATTAGAAGAGATGATTAATTAGAAGCTATTCACAGTCATTTTAAGCGCGCTTTGGCTAGGAGCTTCGTTGGTCGGCTACGTCCCCTACCCCTTGAATGACTCCTCGTTCCTCATCCAGCCGACCCTGCCGGAGCTGCAGCGGTTGGCAGAGATAATGGAGTCGTTGCCGACGGACGTGCCAGCTGGTATCGCAGCGATGATCGAGCTAGCGGAACAGCCGCCGGTCAACGCGCCAACTACCAACGCCACCGCGATGACCGAGGCGGCGAGACAGCTGCCGCCCCGCAAAGTGAAGCGTGATGCTACAGACGCACCGGATGGCACCGCTGTGACGCCCAACTCAGTAATAGCTGGCATGGACGAATACCGTTGCTGCATCGAGTCCAGGCAGCAGGACAGCGTTTCAGCTCCCTATCGAGTTCGGCGCCGGCTTTCGCCTGAGGTCATTGCCCAGGTTGTGGAGCGCTACCAGACGGGGGCGACGGCGGCGGAGCTCGGTGCTGAGCATGGTGTGTCAAAAAACGGCATGCTCAAGCTGCTGCGTGAGCAAGGGGTGCAGATTCGTGGCAAGTCCCTGCCAACCGCGGTCGTCAACCAAGCCATGCACTTGCACGAGCGTGGCATGTCGATGCGTCAGGTGTCGGAGCAGCTGGGCGTCTCGCGCACCGCGCTCAGGCGGAACTTCCGGGAGATGGGAGTTGGGGTGTGATAATGGCCACGAGAGGACGATTGCTAGCGCGCATCTTGGCAAGTCACCTCATCAGGATGGAGAAACCGCCGAGCCTCGGCTGGGATCGAGAGAGCTCTTGGCGGCCGAGGCAGTCGAAACCATCGACCTATGTTATCTGCAGGGTGGGTTGCCCTTATTGGGGCTTTCCTTTTCAGCGTCGAGCGACTTTGAATCCTGTAACCATCGACGCGCTCGATCGATGAGCACATGTGCTAGCAGGTCGGCCTGTTGAGCATTCTTTGGGGGTAAGACTGAATTGCAGGCGGGAAAGCTGCTGGCAACTGTAATCACGGCAACTGGAACACATGAGTCCAGCTCTGTGGTGATATATACGGGTGCAGAAAGATAACTGTTCCACCTGCGAACCAATCCGCCGGTCTTCTCTCCTCTGATGTCTGCGATATCCTTATGCACCATTCGCCCCTCTGTGAAAGCAAGTACTGAACAGATTTTGGATGATCGTTCTATTTCCTGTTTATTGAGAAATGATCGGTCAGTTAGGACGGCCTGACTTGTGGCCCAAAGTGCGAGCTCGCGCTGTTTGGATGGCGAGTGACGAACCCACAGCTCGAGCTTGAATCGCTCGCCCGTCTCGCAATGTTCTCCCGGTTCATCGGCGATTTTGAGGATCTCTTCTAGGAGGTTTGACAGTTCCCGATTAAGTTTCTCGTGGTTCTGCGCAAGATCGGATTTGCTCCATTCATCCCACCAGCGCGTGAGACGGATGCCGTATCGAATTTCACGGTAGTCGCGACCTTCGCTCTGTGCGACAAGCCCAAGTGCAACCTCTTCCACGAGTTGTGCAACCTGGAATTTGAAGTCAGCGAGATGCAGGGTGACTCCGAGGGATTTTGCGCGTGCCAGGAGGGAGTTTTTGTATCTCTTATGCTCGGCGCTGTAGTCGTTCGAGAAACTAAACGACTCTATAGGCATGAGGCATATTCGTCTCTGCTCATCTTTGTTGCCAGCTGTTCTTATTAGGCTGTGGACAAGCGGAGCGTCGCTTAGGCTTGACCCGACAATAAGAAGTGCGTTATCTCCAGCAAGTTTGTCCTGTAGCTCATTTTCAATGGCTGATCGGTACTTAGCGTAATCGTACTCTGAAATGACCAGTGGGGATTCTCCGAGGGATGCGGAGGGACTGACTCTTCCGTGCAGATAGGTTAGCTCTACCGCATTACCATTATCTTTGCGGTGATTATTGTTTTCTGGCTTGATGAGGACGTAGCGTCCGTCTATGTCAAGATTGCGTACGGTTAACCTTGGAACTCGGTCGCTTGTGAGTTGGCGGTCATGCCTCCATCGCTCTTCAAGAAACAGATCGTAGTTCGTAGTAATTATCGAAACGCTCTTGCCGCGTAGTGCCATGGCTTGGGCTAAGTCTACAATATTGCGTGCAAGTCTTCCCTCCTCCCACGAGTTGCCACTATAAAGGTCTTGGGCAAGACGGGCTCCAACCTTCTGCTGGAGGTCTCGCCATTTGTGTCCGGCTGTACTTACATGCATTCCGTGCATGACTGTTGCCATGGCGGTCGGTCCGACTGCCTCAAGTAGCGTCTCGACTTCTTCTGGTAGGGGAGGGCCGAGTTTGTTCCTCGTGTGCTCGTCGAATAAGTATGCGGCCAGTCGTTTGATAAGACCGGACCAACTAAGCCCGGTCCTGTTAATGCTGACGCCAGCGCCGCAGTAAATTGTGAGACTGTCGGAGAGGGATAGACGCTGAACCACCTTTTCAACAACGGCGCTACGAAGGAAGCGTCGTTCCGAGCGAAGGATTGAGCTGTGCACTGAAGTCATGAGTCAGTAACGTTCACGGTTAGGATCTAGTCGATACAAAGCTCTGGCTCGCATTAGGAGGTTGTTCGCTACTGCCTGGGCTGCAACGGCTGCGTAGGGCTTGCCAGCTAGTTCGGTAAGAAGCCTTTGGCGCTCTTCCTCAATGTTTTGTTGAATGTCTTCTGGCATAATAGAAGAGTACTCCTTAGAAGATTCAGGATCACCTGACGAATTTGGCAAGTAAGCGGTAGTAGGGGTCTCTCTTAGCGAAGGTAATTGCATGCTGCGCTTATTATAAATCCTGAGTAGGCGGTTGTAAATAGTTTTTCGGCGCGCTAGGGGCTTGCGGATGGCTATCGTCGCCACGATCTCGCTGGTAGTTCGCTCCCGCTCTTTGACGTTCATGTCTCTGGGTTGCACTCCGTAGTTTCGCGGTTTCTGTGTGCGGATGACTCATGCTAGCTCATCCATGCAGGACTGGCGATGTCGCAACGCCCATCCGCTACCCAGTCGGCCGCCGTCTCGTGGTAGGTACGCTGCAGATTGGGGGTGAGGGTTTGGGTGGATTGCGTGGACATCATGGTGGCCAGGTGCGGCAGCACCTCTCGGGACAGTCAGCCAGCAGTATCCGCGTGACGAGCTGTCTGGATAGGTGGTGAAGTGGACCGCGATGGTTAAGAGCGCGGAGACTTACCCGCGGTCACCCTCAAGCGTACCCTGACTAGGAGTTTCGTGATCGACACACTGCCTATGAACCAGGCCCCACAGAGTCCCTAAGCTACCTACCCAAGCCCCAGATGAGCCTCAACCGCGTGCAGCCGCTTGTCCAGCGCTCGCCATTTCTTGTCCTGGGTGTCCCAGCCAACTG
>ERZ773070.2458-NODE-2458-length-10496-cov-14.276793_pt1 | contig 10496 bp, 6 predicted proteins | sample MGYA00580618_ERZ773070 | MGnify/ENA primary metagenome ERZ773070 (study PRJEB29015, sample SAMEA2738023) | human oral metagenome | biome: human oral; feature: human-associated habitat; material: dental | place: China | collected 2019 ...
GTAGTGGTTTGTGTTCCTTTTGCGCCCCTTAAAATTTTAAAGGGGCGATTTTTTTGCCTCTACTTTTCAGACGGCCTAAACATCGGTTTTCCAGTACAATAAAGGTCGTCTGAATATTCCCTACTTTTTAACTATGCAACTGCTCAAATACATCCAATCGCAAGGCCTAGGCAGCCGCAAGCAATGCCAATGGCTGATAGACAATGACTGCATTGCCATCAACGGCGAAATCCATAATCGTGCCAAAGACGATATCGACCCGTCTCAAGTGCATAACCTGTCTGTTGACGGCGAAGAAATTGCCGCCGTCCCCATGCCCTATTTCTACATTCTGCTTCATAAGCCTGCAGATTACGAGACTTCGCACAAACCTCAGCAATATCCAAGCATCTTCAGCCTGTTTCCCGACCACATGCGCAATATCGATATGCAGGCAGTCGGCCGCTTGGATGCAGACACAACCGGCATTATTCTGATTACCAACGACGGGCAATTTAACCACCGCGTTACCTCGCCCAAACACAAAGTTCCGAAGCTCTACCGCGTCACTTTGAAACATCCTGCCGACGATACCCTTTGCACCACACTCAAAAACGGCGTCCTTCTGCATGACGATAATGAAACCGTCGCCGCAGCCGAAGCAGTATTGGCCGACCCAACCACATTGATGATGACCATTACCGAGGGTAAATACCATCAGGTCAAACGCATGATTGCAGCCGCAGGCAACCGTGTCGAGCAGCTCCACCGTGAGAAATTCGGCGACTGGAATGTCGATGATTTAGCCGCCGGAGAATGGAAATTTATCCAAATCTAAAAAAATTCCAAATTTTTTCGATAAATTTTTAAACAATATGGATTTTTTATTTATTTAAAATCAAACATCTAAACCTTATTATTTTTATTTAACAGAATTTAACACTGTGAAGACTGAACTATTGTATAATTCGCCTGTCTGAGTAACGCTTGCTTCGAAAGAAGTGAGTAAGTGAGTAAGACGTTTTCCCCGTAATGTGTTTGGCCATCTATACTTTCCCCTTAGTATAGATGGTTTTTTTTATCTAAAATTTGGCAACCAAGCGGGCGTACTTTCAGACGGCCCATCTCATCTAAAGAAGCCATCATTGCTAAACCCCGTCTCCACTCATTAACTTGCCATTACTCCTTTTCTCTTTCTCGTCTCTTCCGCATCAATCTGTGCCGTTCCCATTTCAGACAAATCGTTTTATAGAAAGAAAAACTATCAGCGACTATCCAAGCTAAGGTTACAGGATGTTATTAGACAGCCTTAGATAAATACCATCTTTGTTGCCGACATACTTGAAAGCACACCTTGGTGCTATCCAATATCCTCACAACAACCTTTTCCCATATCCTACTTTTCAGACGGCCTTTATCGTTACGGCTCTTTCAATCATTCATATCGCTTCAGCCAAATTCTCTGTTTGCAGGTTTTAATACCAATCAAACCAGATAAATCCACTAAAAATTCTTCACTACATGGTTTTTTTAACTAATTTTCTTTTTAGACTTTAGTCAAGATTCGTTAAATCTTTGCGGTAAAATGTTGTCTTTGTTTTTATACATCTGAGTATTTATGTCTTCCAATCAACCCCGTCAAACCTGGTCCAACCGTTTGACTTACATCCTTACCGTTGCCGGCGCGACTGTCGGCTTTGGCGCAACATGGCGTTTCCCGTATTTGGTCGGTGAAAACGGCGGCGGCGCGTATGTGTTTTTGTTCTGTATTGCCATGCTGGTCATCGGTATTCCGATGATTTTGGTGGAAAACGTCATCGGCCGCCGTAAAGGCGTGAACGCGCTGGATGCGTTTGGCGGCACAATGAATGGCAAACCCGTTGCCAAAGTTTGGAAATTGGTCGGTTGGATGGGCCTGCTCGGCGCATTCGGCATCATGGCCTATTACATGGTGCTCGGCGGCTGGGTGATCAGCTACATCATCAATATCATCGGCGGTAATTTGGACATTTCCAGTCCGGTTTCCGGCGAAGTCACCAAAAGCTTCTTTACCGAACACATCGAAAACAGCCCTTGGGAAATTGCTTTCTACACCTTCCTATTTGTGGTTGTGAACCAATGGATCTTGGTCAAAGGCGTGATCGGCGGTATTGAAAAAGCGGCAAAATACCTGATGCCTTTGCTGTTTTTATTCCTGATTGCCATGGTCGTGCGCAACGTTACCCTGCCGGGCGCTATGGAAGGCATTACCTTCTATCTGAAACCTGATTTCAGCAAAATTACAACCGAACTGTTCGTCTTCGTTTTAGGACAAGTATTCTTCGCCTTGAGCTTGGGTTTCGGCGTGATGATTACGTTATCCAGCTATCTGGATAAAAATGAAGATCTGGTTCAGACGGCCGTAATTACCGCGATTACCAACACTTTGATTGCCGTGTTGGCTGGCTTTATGATTTTCCCTTCCCTCTTCAGCTTTGGCGTTGCCCCTAACTCCGGCCCGACGTTGGTGTTCCAAAGCCTGCCGATCGTGTTCTCCAATATGTGGGCAGGCCCGGTGTTTGCAGTGATTTTCTTCTCACTGCTTCTGATTGCCGCGCTGACCACTTCTCTGACCATTTATGAAGTGTTGATTACGACCATTCAGGAAAAAACCAAAATCCGCCGCGCAGCCGCGATTACCATCGTACTGGCAGGTATTTTTATCTTCGGCAATATCCCGTCCATCTTGAGCTACGGCCCATGGAAAGATATTTCCGTGTTTGGTAAAAACATTTTTGATGCCTTTGACTATATCAGCGGCAACATCCTGTTTATGCTGACCGCGCTTGGCTCTGCCTTGTTTGTCGGCTTCGTGATGAAAGATGAAGCGAAGGAGGAATTGCTCTACAAAGGCAACCATACCACCGTCAATATCTGGTTTGCCTATGTGAAATACCTCGTACCGTTGGTGATTCTGCTGATTTTTGTCAGCAACTTGTTCTGATAAGCAAGCATATAAAAAGGCCGTCTGAAAAGTTCAGACGGCCTTTATTTTGACTATGCTTTATTCTGCCCAGTTTTTCTTCTTACTGGTTTTACCGATACCGGGGTTGAAGCTGTTGGTTGGGTCGAGTTTTTTATAGAACTGTTTCAGCTCGGGCTTGGCTTCATACAGATGACCGACATTATGCTCGGCAGGATATTGCGCACCGCGTTGGTCAAGCAGATGGAGCATTTCATGTTCCAAAGCCATACAGTCGTTGCCTTTTTTAATGATGTAGTCCTGATGGAACACATGACACATAAAATGTCCGTAATACAATTTATGGATGATTTTATTGTCGATTTCCGGCGGCAGTGTTTCAAACCAATCACGATCATCACGGCGCAAGGCAATGTCGAGCGCAACCAAATCTTCTACTTCATCATCATGCACGGCACGATAGCGGATCGCAGCAGAAGCCACGGCGAAACGATGCAACATGGCCGCCTGCGTTTCTTCGGCATTACATTCAAAGAATGCGCCGCCATGGGTTGCAAAGTATTCTTTCAAGAACGTACGCGCTTCTGCCACGCCTTCGCCACCCATTTTCAAGATCAAATGGTGTTCGTATTTGTCGCGATAATTGCGCATAGATTTAGGCAAATGATTCGGCAGAATTTTGCTAACCAGCTGCATGAATTTATCGGAAAAATGCTTAGGCAGGAAGCTGACTTTTTTACCGAACCTATCGACACGCGCTTTAAAATCAAACAATTTCGGTAATTGATGCGTACCGAATTTCTTAATCACATAGAATGTGTCTTTGCCATATACATCGGCGATATCGAAAGCATCACGGTGGATATATTCGCCGGAAACAGGCAGGCTTTTAAATTCACCCAAAGCGGCGCGACGAATATCGGTCAATTCATTGATGTCATTGGTACCGATATAGAACACGGCAGTTTGTTTTTCTTGCGGGAAAGTATCCAGACGCACAGCAAACACCATCAGCTTGCCCGCGCAGCCCGAAGCCTCGTAATGGCGTGCAGGGTCGGCATTAAAGCGTGCAGCCGTCGGCTCATCCACTTTGCGCACATGGTCGCAATAAGCATGGTCATGGCCCTTGCCGGCATCTTGCGTAATGTCTTTTCGCTGATAATGGAAACCTTGCAAGTTGGTCAAAATTTCTTCAGGGGTTTCGCCCAAATCAATGCCCAAATGGTTGACTAGCTCCAGTTTGCCCTCTTCGTTGATTTGTGCAAACAGAGCCATTTCCGTATAAGCCGGGCCACGCTGTACCAAAGCGCCGCCGGAGTTATTACATACGCCACCCAATACAGAAGCACCGATACAGGACGAGCCGATCACGGAGTGTGGCTCACGGCCTAAAGGTTTCAGCAGCAGCTCCAATTGATTCAGGGTAGAACCGGGTAGGCAGACAACCTGTTCGTTATTGTTAATCGGCTGAATGATGTTCAGACGCATGGTATTCACAATCACGATATCGCGGTCATAATCATTGCCGTCAGGAGTCGAGCCGCCGGTCAGGCCAGTATTGGCGGCCTGCGTAATCACGATAACATCAGCCTCAACACACGCCTGCAAAATTTGCCACATTTCCAACACCGTACCCGGACGGACAACTGCCAACGCCTTGCCTTCGCCAAAACGATAGCCTTGACGGTATTGTTCGGTTTTTGCCGGGTCTGTGATGATGTATTTTTCACCGACGGTTTGCGTCAGCCGGCTGATTAATTGCGTAGCATTCATTGCATACTCCTTGAGAGATAAATATATTTATTAAATTGCAATCATTGTAGTAATCCCTTTTATCAAAGTAAAGGCGAAACCTGTTTTTTATACTCATCTTTTAAATAAACAAAGGGCCGTCTGAAATTTTCAGACGGCCTTTTGTTTCAAGCTTGAATAATCAGATTATTCGGCTGCTTTCTCTTCGCGAGCAGGGGCTTCCAGCAAAGCTTTGATAGACAGGCGTACGCGGCCACGGTCGTCTACTTCCAATGCTTTCACGTTCACAACCTGACCTACTTGCAGGTAGTCGCTGACATTGCGTACGCGCTCGTGGGCGATTTGGCTGATGTGTACCAAACCGTCTTTGCCCGGCATCACGCTGACAATCGCGCCAACGTTGTTGTCGAGGATTTTAACCACAGTACCTTCGTACACTTTGCCCACTTCCACTTCGGCAGTGATTTCTTCGATGCGTTTTTTCGCTGCATCGCCTGCTTCTTGAGTAGTCGCAGCGATAGTGATGGTACCGTCTTCAGCGATGTTGATTTCAGTACCGGTTTCAGCGGTAATCGAACGAATGGTTTCGCCACCTTTACCAATCACATCACGGATTTTGTCTTGGTTGATTTTCATGGTGAACAAGCGTGGTGCGTGTGCAGACAGCTCTTGTGGGCCTGCAACGGCGGCTTTCATCTGATCCAAGATGTGCAAACGTGCTTCTTTGGCTTGAGCCAAAGCGATTTGCATGATTTCTTTGGTAATACCTTGGATCTTGATGTCCATTTGCAACGCGGTCACACCTTCTGTTGTACCGGCTACTTTAAAGTCCATATCGCCCAAGTGGTCTTCGTCGCCCAAGATGTCGGTCAGGACGGCAAATTTGTTGTTGTCCAAAATCAGACCCATGGCGATACCGGCAACGTGTGCTTTCAAAGGCACACCGGCAGACAACAGGCTCAAGCAGCCGCCGCAGACGGAAGCCATAGAGGAAGAGCCGTTAGATTCGGTAATTTCAGAAACCACGCGCATGGTGTAGCTGAAATCTTCAGGTTCTGGCAATACGGCCAACAACGCACGTTTAGCCAAGCGGCCGTGACCGATTTCACGACGTTTTGGCGCACCTACGCGACCCACTTCGCCGGTAGAGTATGGTGGGAAGTTGTAGTGCAGCATGAAGCGGTCGGTGTATTCGCCGGAGAGCGCATCAATGATTTGCTCGTCGCGTGAAGTACCCAAAGTTGCAACCGCCAAAGCTTGGGTTTCGCCACGGGTAAACAGTGCAGAACCGTGAGTACGCGGCAATACGCCGGTTTGAATGTTCAACGGACGAACAGTGCGAGTATCGCGACCGTCGATACGCGGTTGGCCGTCCAAAATTTGGCTGCGGACAACATCGGCTTCCAAGTGTTTGAAAATACCTTTAATTTCGTTGGCTGCCAAAGTGTCGGTTTCTTCGGTAATCAACGCTTCTTTTACAGCATTCCAAGCTTCGTCCAATTTGGCAGAACGCGCTTGTTTTTGACGGATTTTGAACGCTTCTTTAATGGTTTCGCCCGCAATTTCGCGTACTTTTGCAACCAATTCTTCATTGGTTTCAGGTGCTTTCCAATCCCAAACTTCCGGGTTGACTTCATCGGCAAACTCATTGATGGCGTTGATGGCCACTTGCATTTGATCGTGACCGTAAACAACCGCACCCAGCATCACTTCTTCAGACAAGATGTCGGCTTCGGATTCCACCATCAACACGGCTTTAGAAGTACCGGCAACAACCAAGTCTAATTGTGATTTAGCCAATTCGGCTTTAGTCGGGTTCAAAACGTACACGCCGTTTACATAACCCACGCGTGCCGCACCAATCGGACCGGCAAACGGTACGCCGCTCAACACCAGCGCGGCAGATGCACCCAACATTGCAGGAATGTCAGAATCGATTTCAGGGTCAACAGACACCACCATCGCTACGATTTGGATGTCGTGGTAGAAACCCTCAGGGAACAGAGGACGAATCGGACGGTCGATCAGGCGGCTGGTCAGGATTTCTTTTTCGCTTTGTTTGCCTTCGCGTTTGAAGAAACCGCCGGGGATTTTACCTGCTGCGTAAGTACGCTCGAGGTAATCGACAGTCAGAGGGAAGAAGTCTTGGCCTTCTTTTACTTCTTTGTTGGTGGTAACGGCAACCAAAACAACGGTGTCGCCCATAGATACTTTAACGGCAGCAGCGGCTTGGCGAGCAATTTCGCCGGTTTCCAAAGTAACGGTTTGATTACCGTATTGGAAGGTCTTAACGTGTTTATTGAACATTATTGTTCCTTTCAAAATACCGCACTGCTAAAACACTAATAATGCACACTAAAATCCGAATGTGCATAGTTAGGGTTTCAGACCGTGCGGCAGGTTATAAACAAGCTTTCAGACGGCCTTTAAGGCACTGAAAACAACTCTCAATTATAAAGGCAACCATCCTTAAAATCCAGTATTGATACAATAAAAAGGCCGTCTGAAACATATCTCTTTCAGACGGCCTTCAAACTTAAAAATTAATCCTGAGTCAGCAAAGTCAATGCTTCCTGATATTTTTCGACTGTTTTCTGAATTACATCGGCAGGCACTTTAGGCGCAGGCGCTTTTTTGTTCCAACCGCTTTGCTCCAGCCAGTCGCGGACAAATTGTTTGTCAAAAGACGGCGGATTGGTGCCGACTTTATATTGGTCGGCAGGCCAAAAACGGCTGGAGTCAGGCGTCAACACTTCGTCCATCAAAGTCAGCGTACCTTCTTCATCCAAACCAAATTCAAACTTGGTATCGCAAATAATAATACCGCGAGATTTGGCATATTCGGCCGCTTCTGTATAAAGCTGAATCGCTTTGGCGCGTACTTCCGCCGCCAATTCTTTTCCGATAATGCGTTCGCATTCTTCAAAGCTGATGTTTTCATCATGATCGCCAACCTCAGCTTTGGTCGATGGCGTAAAAATCACTTCAGGCAGTTGTTGCGCTTCCTGCATACCTTCAGGCAGTTGAATACCGCAGACAGAGCCTGTCTTTTGATAATCTTTCCAACCGCTGCCTGCCAGATAACCGCGCACAATGGCCTCTACTTTCACCGGAGTGAGTTTTTTAGCCACGACGGCGCGTTTTTCTAAAACTTTGGCTTCGTTTTCAGGCAAAACATCGTAAACGGTATGGCCGGTAAAGTGGTTAGGCATAATATGAGCCAGTTTTTTAAACCAAAAATTGGAAATCTGCGTCAGAATCTCCCCTTTACCCGGAATCGGGTCATCCAAAATCACATCGAATGCAGACAGTCGGTCGGAAGCAACCATCAACATACGTTTATCGTCAATTTCGTACAAATCGCGTACTTTGCCGGAGTAGATTTTTTTCAAGCTGATTTCAGACATTTCGGGTATCTCTTAGATAGACAGAAGAATGCGATATTTTAGCCCAATTTGGAATTTTTCGTCAGATTGTTTACAAAATAAAGGCCGTCTGAAACCTTATATTTTGGTTTCAGACGGCCTTAACCGTTGATTTCAGAGAAGAACCCTGAAAATCACCATCCAGAAACTTGAGTCTGTTCTTGGATGTGGTTCACAGCAGACAGAGAGTAGTAGTCACCGTGGCCGGTTACTTGGTAAGTGCTACCGTCAGCAAATTTGAAGTTTTCAACTTTGTGATTGTTACCGGTGAACCAGTCGTCGATGGTGATGCTGTCAGAACCGACAGAAACAGTCAGGTTAGCACCTGATTTGCTCAGCAATACGTCGGAAGCTGCAATGCCTTTACCGAACAACAGGGTGTCATTACCGCTTTCCTCACGGATAGTGTCGTGACCGTAACCTTTGTCGAAGAAGTAAGTGTCGTTACCGGTACCGCCGATCAGGATGTCGTTGCCGACACCGCCGTCGAGGTAGTCGTTACCGTCTTTACCAACCAGGCAGTCATCGCCGGCCAAACCGTACAGATGGTTGTTGCCGCCGTTACCTTCGATGTTGTTGTTCAAAGAGTTACCGGTACCGTTCAGGTTTTGCATACCTTGCAAAAACAGGTTTTCAACGTTATCGGTCAAGGTGTAGTCGATAACTGTACGAACAGTATCGATACCGCCGTCCAGATTACCGTACTCGATAACTTGGTCGTCGGCATCGTCAACGAAGTAAACGTCGTTACCGTCGCCACCGCGCATGATGTCAGCACCGGAACCACCGTTCAGGTAGTCGTTACCGTCACCACCTTGCAGGTAGTCTTTACCTTCTTCACCGTACAGAGAGTCACCGTCGGCATCACCGTAAATGGTGTCGTTACCAGCACCGGCGTAGATTACGTCTGCGCCGTTGCCACCGTAGATGATGTCTTCGCCAGCAGTACCATAAATGGTATCTTTAACATCAGTACCGCGGATAACGTTGGGTCGGATGACATTACCTGGGTTTTTGTCTTCGTGACCGTATGAGTTGTCTTGGTTATGGTCGTCAGCACAGTCTTTGCAGTCTGGCTTAGGTTTTGGCTCTGGCTTAGGCTTAGGCTCAGGTTTTGGTTGTGGTTGTGGTTGTGGTTGTGGTTGTGGTTGTGGTTGTGGTTTTGGTTGCGGTTGTGGCTCAGGTTTTGGTTGAGGTGGTTTACGCTGAGGTTTGTGTGGTTGTGGTTGCGGTTCTGGTTGTGGCTCAGGTTTTAGTTGAGGTGGTCTACGAAGTCTTCGATGTTCGTTGCCCGGTTTGGTGTGCCAAGGGTGGTAAGGTGAACCAGGTACCACATTAACTATTGGCGGCACTCTGCCAATTCTAGCGGTGCTGCCGGTAGAACCAGAAGATTTTGATGAACCGCAGAAGTGAGCTGGGTCGGACTGCCCTGGAATAGAAGAGCAGTAAGGCTTACCTGGGGTCCAGATAGGCTTACTAGCCTGGGGTCCACGATGCCCGCTGTAAGATCTTGCCATAATAATTACTCCCAAAATGGTTAATAAAGATATCGAGCTAGAGGAACAAGCAAATCCGCCCTTGCTCAAATATTATTTTAGTTATATTTTTCAAGATATTTACTGAAAAATATCAAACGGTAGAATTTTCCGACAAAAGGACGGAGTTTTGCCTGTTTTTAAATTCCATTATCCTAGCAACAATAAAAACATCAACATTGATTCACACTCTCTCAAACAGCATAGATCCTTTATCTATCTTGTTGAAAGCTGAACTTTAACTATAGTTATAGTAAGCAAACATAATACCAATAAGTGGTTATTATTGTGGATAGATGATATCGATAATTTGCCCAAATACAGCCGCATCCGCATTTTGTTCTACGTCAATAATGTGAATTTGTCGTATTTACACTATAATGACACGAATACCTATTTAACAGCTATCAGAGGAGATACTCAACCATGCGTACTTTATTGACCGGAGCCAAAGGCCAGCTTGCCCGCTGTCTGCGCGACCGCCTGCCCGAAGATTGGGAACTGATTGCTACCGATTCTACTTCGCTGGACATTACCGATACCGAAGCCGTGCATCACATGATCAAAAACTTCCAACCAGATGCCATCGTTAATGCCGCGGCTTACACTGCCGTCGATAAAGCAGAAGAAAACGCAGAGGCTGCTTTTGCCGTCAACGCAACCGCTGTTCACAACCTGGCCGCAGCCGCCCGCGCCGCACACGCGCGCTTTATTCATATTTCCACTGATTATGTATTCGACGGCGAAGGCAAACGCCCTTACCGCGAAACCGACTACACCAATCCGCACAGCACTTACGGTCAATCCAAAGTTGCAGGCGAGCTTTTGGCTTTAGCCGCGCAT
>ERZ773070.2461-NODE-2461-length-10487-cov-30.124329_pt1 | contig 10487 bp, 8 predicted proteins | sample MGYA00580618_ERZ773070 | MGnify/ENA primary metagenome ERZ773070 (study PRJEB29015, sample SAMEA2738023) | human oral metagenome | biome: human oral; feature: human-associated habitat; material: dental | place: China | collected 2019 ...
TCGAGCACCTCCCAATCACACCACCCCACACCGACTTTGTTTAATTCCAGCCATACCTTCCCAACGTCAACGTACCTTTCTCGCATCCTACTGAGCTCTACCCCCAGAAGGATGCGAGAAAGGTACGTTCACGCGATGAACCTCCGTTGACGTTGGGGCGGGCGCTCGGCCCGGTCCCGCCCCGGAATCAATCGCCTAGGGGAACGGCTCCAGGACTGCGTCCGGTGCGGAACCCGACCGATCTCGACGCGGAACCCGACCGATCTCGACGCGGAACCGAACCGATCTCGACGCGGAACCCGACCGATCTCGGCGCCCCCGCGGAGCTCCGTGCGGCACGGACGACGCGACGGTGCTCCGGGGGCCCTCGGTCCTCAGTCCTTGTCGTGCGTCGTGGAGGTCTCGAACAGGAGGTTGATCTGCTCGTTGGCCCTGGTCAGCGTGGAGGCGGGCTTCCGCTCCGCCCACAGGGCGTCCGTGGCGGGCTTCATGATCGCCGCGACATCGGCGCCGAAGTAGGTCAGCGGGAAGTAGAAGGTCGTCCCCCTGTCCACATGGTCGGTGAAGGGCGCCGTCGGCAGCCCCGTCCTCTCGAACACCTCGACCGCCTTGCGCGTGGAGGAGGCGATGGCCGGGAAGACGACGCCGTAGGAGGCCACGATGTCCTGCGCCTCGGCCGTGCCCAGGAAGGCCACCCACCTGGAGGCGTTCTCAACGTTGCCGGACTGCTTGGCGATGGAGTCGCCCAGACCGTTGAACAGAGAGACGGACTTGCCGTTGGGGCCGACCGGGTTCGCGGCGATTCCGACACTGATCTCCAGGTTCGCGTAGGTGTTGAACATCCACGAGCCGTTGATGCACATGGCGATGGACCCCGAGCCCAGCTGGACATCGGTGCCCGAGGTGGTGGAGAAGGCGCCGCGAGGAGGCATGTAGCCCTTGTCCACCAGGCCGAAGTACCAGTCCATGGTCTTCTGGAAGGCAGGATCGTCGTAGCGGTAGCGGTCTCCCCAGGTCTCCTTGTTCGTGTAGTACCAGTCGCCCGCCGAACCGGTGAAGGGGCTCCACTGGGTCTGCCCGTCGGCCGATCCCGCGTCCTTGATGCCCAGGCCGTAGACGGCGATCCGGCTCTTGTCGAATCCGTCCTCGTCCCCGCGCACGCCGTTCTTGTCGACGGTCAGGCGGGCGAGGATCTTCTCGAAGGTGCCGCCGTCGTCGGGGTTCCAGGTCCAGGCTGCCAGGTCCTTCTCGCTCAGACCGGCGTCGGCGAGCATGTCCTTGTTGTAGAAGACCGCCTCGGTGTCCCAGTCCTTGGGGCAGCCGTACTGGCGGCCGTCCTCGCCCTTCCACAGGTCGATGAGCCCCTCCTGGAATGCGGACTCGTCCACGCCCGACCAGGCGGCCTGCTCATCCAGAGGAAGCAGGACGTCCAGGTCCACGAACTGGGCGAACTTGGAGATGTGGTCGGTGAAGACGTCCGGGCCGGTGCCGGCGATGAAGCCCGCCGTCAGCTTGGTCCAGTAGTCGTCCCAGGCGATCTGGGTGATATTGACGTGAATGCCGGTGGCCTCCTCGAAGGCCGCCGCGCACGCCTCGTAGGCGGGGAGCTGGCTGGCGTCCCACAGCCAGTACTCCACGGCGCCGGAGGGGCCTGACTTCCGGGAGCCCCCGGAGCACGCCGCCAGGGCGAGAGCCGCGGCGCCCGAGGCCAGGCCGCCGAGGAATCCGCGACGGGACAGTGAGGGGCGGGCAGGGGCGAAATTCTTAGTGAGATTCTGAGTAAAATTCTGAGTGAGATTCGTAGCCTTCATCTGGTGCCTCACTTAATGCCGGTAAAGCCGATGGAGTTGACGATGCGCTTGGCGAAGGCCGCGAACAGCAGGAGCATCGGGAGGGCGGCCACGAGGGTAGCGGCCATGAGCCCGGACCAGTCGGGCCCGGTCTGCGGGGCCTGGGACTTGAAGACCGCCAGGGCCACCGTGAGCACCCGGGAGGAGTCCGTGTAGGAGACCAGGAGGGGCCAGAAGTAGTCGTTCCAGGCCGTGATGTAGGTCAGGATCGCCAGGGTGGAGATGGGCGCCCTGGACATGGGCAGGATCAGCTGGAAGAACACGCGGACCTTCGAGGCGCCGTCGAGCAGGGCCGCCTCCTCCAGCTCGCGGGGGATGTTCATGAAGAACTGCTTGAGGAAGAACACGGCGAAGGGCGTCATGAGCATGGTCGGCAGGGCCACGCCCACGAGGCTGTCGATGAGGTGGAGCTGCTTGACCAGGACGAAGTTGGGCAGGAGCGTGAAGATCGAGGGGACCATGAGGGCGCCCAGGAACACGGCGAAGACCGTGTCGCGCCCCTTCCAGCGCAGGCGGGAGAAGGAGTAGGCCGCCATGGCGGAGAAGAACACCTGCCCCGCCGTCACCAGCGTGGCCACGACGACCGAGTTGCGCAGGTAGAGCCAGAAGTTGATGGCGGCGCCGGAACCGCCGTCGGCCAGGGCCTCCTCGGTGGACTGCGCGCCGAAGACGCGGGCGAAGCCGCGCAGGTTGGTGCCCACGGGCAGGATGCTCGTGGGGTCGGCGGTGATGCCCGCGTTGGAGGACAGGGCGGTGCGCAGCACCCAGTAGAAGGGCAGCAGGGTGAAGATCATGATGAGGACCATCGCGGTCCAGGCCAGGATCCGGCCCATGGTGGGGCGGGTCCTGGGGCGGGGCGCGGAGGGGCGGTTCTCGACGTCGGGGCGCGAGGTTGCGGTTGCGGCTGCAGCGGTCATGGGTGGCTTCCTTAGTCTCGGTCTCAGTCCAGGTCCGTCTGGCCCGCACGGGTCATGCGGTACTGGAGGACGGTGATGGCGGCGAGGATGACGAGCAGGCCCACCGCCATGGCCGAGGCGTAGCCGAACTGGAAACGGCCGAAGGCCATGTCGTATATGTAGAACTGCAGGACGCGCGTGGCGTTGACAGGGCCTCCCTGGGTGATCACTGAAACGGTGTCGAAGACCTGGAAGGAGCCGATCATCGTCATAATGAGAACCAGCGCGAGGATGGGGCGCAGCAGGGGAACGGTGATCCTCCAGAACATGCGCCACTCGCTGGCGCCGTCCACCTTGCCCGCCTCGTAGACGGTGTTCGGGATGGACTGCAGGCCCGCGAAGATGAGCAGGGCCGTGTAGCCCACGTGCCGCCACACGTTGATGATGGCGATGGTGGGGATGGCCATCGACGAGGAGAAGAAGTCGACGGCTGAGCCCGTCAGGGACTCCAGGAGCTGGTTGGTGATGCCCAGCGTGTTGTCCAGGATCCACAGCCACAGCATGGCGGCGACCACGTTGGACACCAGGTAGGGGGTCAGCACGATCGAGCGGACGAAGGTGGACTGGGTCAGGCGCTGCATGAGGACGGCGATGGCCAGGGCGAGGATCGTCTGCAGCCCGATATTGATGACGACGTACTCCAGGGTCACCCACACGGCGTTCCAGAAGGTGTCGTCGCGGACCATGCGCTTGTAGTTGTCCAGGCCCGCGAACCTCTCGGGAGTCAGGAGGTTGTACTCGGTGAAGGACAGCCAGATGCCCCGGATGAGGGGCCAGATGTAGAAGGCGATGAGGCCGACCGCCGCGGGCACGATGAAGGTCAGACCGAGGACCCGGTCATCCTTCGGCCGCCGGCGTAAGGCCACCGGAGTGGTTGCGGACATGTATGGTTCTCCGTTCGTCGTTGATGGAGGTGATGGAGGCGATGGAGGTGATGGAGGCGGGGGAAGAGGCCGGGCGGATGGGATGAGCCGCCGAGGCGGGCCGGCCCCGCCCCGAGGGCGCGGCGGCGGCGCGGCGGCGGCGCGGGAGCGACCGGGAGCGGACGCGGCGCCGTCGGAGTCAGGACGCCTCGACCGCGGTGGCGCGCACGAGCAGCAGGTGGTCGGGGTGGATGACGGGCAGGCTGAGTCCGGTGGCCGTCAGGTAGGAGCCGGGCAGGGTGACGCCCTCGGGGCGGATCCAGGCGGCCCGGTGGTGGAGGCCCTCGTAGGCGGGGACCGCCAGCCGCACGTGGTAGGTGCGCCCAGGGTCCAGGCCGGGCAGCGGCCGGGGCGCCCCGGGCCAGGTCGTGGCCTGGGCGAGGCCGGCGAGCTGGTAGAGCGCGTCGGTCCGGTCGGGGCTGACGACGCCCTGGATGCGCACGGCGTCGTCCTCATCGACGTCGGCGTGCACGACCTCGCCGCCGTGCAGCAGGGGGCGCAGCTCCTTGTGGAGGGCGATGAGGTCGGCCAGGGCGCGCCTGTCCTCCGCGGTGGCGGACAGCAGGTCCCACTCGACCCCCATGTGCCCCCACAGCGCCTGGCCGGCGCGGAAGGACAGGTCGAGGCTGCGCAGGGTCGTGTGGTCCCTTCCGGCGCCGACGTGGGTGCCGACGAGCTCGGGCGGCAGCAGCAGCATGGTGGCGCGGTTGATGTCCGCCCGGTCGTGGGCGTCGTTGCAGTCCGAGGTCCACACGCGCTGGGCCCGCTCCATGATCCCCAGGTCGATGCGTCCGCCGCCGCCGCAGCACGACTCGATCTCCAGGGCCGGGAAGCGCTCGTGCAGGGCGTCCAGGAGCCGGTAGAGGGCCAGGGTCTGGTCGTGGACGGCCGGCGCCCCGCGGCGCGCGCCCGCCTCGGGGCCGGCCGCCATGTGGCCCGCGGCCAGGACGGTGGAGTTGTGGTCCCACTTGATGTAGGCCAGGTCCAGGCTCTCCACGAGGTCGCTGATCGCCTCGTACAGGTAGTCCCACGCCCCGGGGGCGCTCAGGTCCAGGACGCGCTGGCCGCGGTGCTCGACCGCCCCGCCGGCGCCGTCGGACAGGATCCAGTCGGGGTGGGCGCGGGCGAGGTCGGAGTCGCGGTTGACCATCTCCGGCTCGAGCCACAGCCCCAGCTCCATGCCCAGGTCGCGCACGTGCGCGGCCAGGGGCTCCAGCCCGGCCGGCCAGACCTCGGGCGAGACCCGCCAGTCGCCCAGGCCCGAGGTGTCGTCGCGCCGGGACCCGAACCACCCGTCGTCGACGACGAAGCGCTCGATGCCGATGGCGGCCGCCTCGTCCGCGAGCGCCGTCAGGGTCTCCGGGTCCTGGTCGAAGTAGACGGCCTCCCAGGTGTTGAGCAGGACCGGGCGCGGCCGCGAGGGGTGGGCCGGCTGGGCGCGCAGGTGGGCGTGGCAGCGGGCCGCCAGGGCATCCAGGCCCTCGCCCCAGGAGCCGACGAGCCAGGGCGTGGTGTAGGACTGGCCAGCGCTCAGGGCGACCTCGCCGGGGTGGAGGAGCTCGCCCGCGCCCAGGATCCGGTAGCCCTGGGGCGGGTGGGCGGCCAGGGCGCGGGTGTTGCCGGACCAGGCCAGGTGCACGCCGTGGACGCGGCCGCGGCGCCAGCCGAAGCCGGGGGTCCCCGCGGCCAGCCAGGTGGCGGCGTCGTGCCCGGGGCGGCCCTCCCAGGCCTCGCGCAACCGGGTGCCCGGGGCGAAGGGCGTGCGCACGAGGCGGCGCTCGAAGCCGTGGTGGCCGGTCATGTCGACCAGCTCGGCGGCGTCGGAGGGCACCGGCAGCAGCGGGGTGACCTCGTCGACCTCCAGCGGGGAGGACCCCTCCTCCGCGACGTCGGTCACCCGTACGCGCAGCCGCACCAGGCCGGAGGGCTCCAGGCGGATCTCGGTGACGACCTCGATGCCGTGGACGGCGTCGGTGCCGCGCGAGACGACGACGTCGGCCTCACCGCCCGGGGCGTCGTCGACGGCGACCGTGTGGGCGACGGCGTCGATGTGGGCGGAGAAGGCGGAGCCGTCCTGGCGGTGGACCAGGAGCGCCGGCCGGGCGGACCAGCCCAGGTGCGGCAGGGGCAGCACCGGCAGGTCGGGGGTGGTCCAGGTGCGGTTGGTGCCGGTGCTCATCGTCTGGGCGGCCCTCAGGTCGCGCAGGGCGGCGCCGTCGATGCTGCCGAGGTCCTCGCCCCAGTGGCGCACCACGGGGAAGCGGTCGGCCATGAGGTCGAGGACCAGGGAGGTGCCGCCCCGGCGCAGGTGGCGGGGCGAGGCCGGGGCGGCGACGGCGGGGACCGTGGGGGCGGTGCGCGAGTCGGTCATCACGCTCCTCCTTGAACGTCGGGCCCATCCGGTGCCAGACGGCCCGGATGAGTGCGGGGGTGCCGCAGTGGGACGGTGGGTTCAGGAGGAAGGCTACCTCATTTTTTCGAGACAAAAAATACCTTGGGCGCGCCCTCCCGCGCGGCCCGTCCGCGCACGGCGCCCTCAGCTCGGGTCGTAGGGGGCCAGGACGACCTCGACCCGCTGGAGCTCCTTGACGTCGGAGTAGCCGGTGGTGGCCAGCGTGCGGCGCAGCGCCCCCATGATGTTGAGGGTGCCGTCGGCGCGGTCGGAGGGGCCGTTGAGGATCTCGTCCATGGTGCCGACGGTGCCCACGCGGCTGCGGAACCCGCGGGGCAGGCGCTCGTGGCGGGCCTCGGCGCCCCAGTGGTAGCCCCCTCCGGGGGCCTCGGCCGCCCGGGCGAGGGCGGCGCCGAGCATGACGGCGTCGGCCCCGCAGGCGATGGCCTTGACGACGTCCCCGGAATTGCCCACGGAGCCGTCGGCGACGACGTGGACGTAGCGGCCCCCGGACTCGTCCAGGTAGTCGCGCCGGGCGGCCGCGACGTCGGCGACGGCGGTGGCCATGGGCGCGTGGAGGCCCAGGACCTGCCGCACGGAGGAGGAGGCGCCTCCGCCCTGGCCGACGAGCACGCCGGCGGCGCCGGTGCGCATGAGGTGGAGGGCGGCGGTGTAGGTGGTCACCCCGCCGACGACGACGGGCACGTCGAGCTCGTAGATGAAGTGCCTGAGGTTGAGGGGCTCGGCGCTGCCCGAGACGTGCTCGGCCGAGACCACCGAGCCGCGGATGACGAGCAGGTCGACCCCGGCGTCCACCGCGGTGCGCCAGTGCCGCTGGGTCTGGGCGGGGCTCAGGCGCCCGGCGACGACGACGCCCGCCTCGCGGATCCGGGTGAGGCGCTCGGCGATGAGCTCGGGGCGCACGGGAGCGCTGTAGACCTCCTGGAGGACGCGGGTGGCCTCGGCGGGGGCGGCTGTGCGGATGCGGTCCAGGGCGTCGGCGGGGTCCTCGTAGCGGGTCCACAGGCCCTCCAGGTCGAGCACGCCGATGCCGCCGAGGCGGCCCACCAGGATGGCCGTGTCGGGGCTCATCACCGAGTCCATGGGCGAGGCCATGACGGGCAGGTCCACGTGGTAGGCGTCGAGCTGCCAGCCCACGCGGACGTCACGCACGTCCCGGGTGCGGCGAGCCGGGACGACCGCGATGTCGTCGAAGGAGTAGGCCCGCCGGGCGCGCTTGGAGCGCCCAATCTCGATCTCACCGCTCACGGCGGCATCGTATCGGCCGATATGCGCCGCAGCCCGTGTCACACCCCGGTGGCAGACTTCCTGTTATGAACCAGCAGCACGAACGCCCCCTCCGCTCCCCCGCCCCGGTCGGCACCGACGACTCGTGGATCCACGGCCCGCTGCTCGGCTTCGACACCGAGACCACGGGCGTGGACCCGCGCAGGGACCGGCTCGTGACGGCCGCCCTCGTCGCGCGCGGGCCGCTCGTGGCCGGTGCACGCTCGCAGCGGGTGCGCACCTGGATGGCCGACCCGGGCGTGGAGATCCCCGCCGCCGCGGCGGCGGTCCACGGCGTGAGCACCGAGCGCGCCCGCGCCGAGGGGCGGACCGCCCCCGAGGTGCTCGAGGAGGTGGCCGGCGCCCTGGCAGCCGCCATGAGCGCGGGCACGCCGGTCGTCGCCTTCAACGGCTCCTTCGACCTGACGCTCATGGAGTCCGAGCTGTCCCGGCACGCCCTGCCCACCGTGCGCGAGCGCCTGGGCGGGGACCTGGGCCCGGTGGTCGACCCGCTCGTGCTGGACCGCGGGGTGGACCGCTACCGCCGCGGCAAGCGGCGCCTGGGCGACCTGTGCGAGGTCTACGGCGTGAGCGTGGACGAGTCCCTGCACACGGCCGAGGTGGACGTCATCGCCACACTCGACGTCCTGGAGGCCCTGGTGCACGCCTACCCCGAGCTGGCCCGCCTGGGCCTCGACGAGCTCGTCCCCTTCCAGGCGTCCGCCCACCGGCGGTGGGCGGAGTCCTTCAACGCGTGGCTGGCCCGCAAGAGCCCCGGCCGCCCGGGCGCCGACCTCGACTGGCCCCTTCCCGCCGGGCTGTAACGCCCCGGCGCGCCGCGCGCCGCCGCAGCCGACGGGGCCTCAGGCGCTGTCGCGACCGGCGTAGTTGGGGGCCTCGACGGTCATCTTGACGTCGTGGGGGTGGGACTCCTTCAGGCCCGCGCTCGTAATGCGCACGAACCGGCCCCGCTCCTTGAGCTCGCCGATCGTACGGGCACCCACGTAGAACATAGACTGGTGCAACCCCCCTACCAGCTGGTAGACCACGGCGGCCAACGACCCGGAGTAGGGCACCTGGCCCTCGATGCCTTCGGGGACGATCTTGTCGTCGCCGGCGACGTCGGCCTGGAAGTAGCGGTCCTTGGAGTAGGAGGTGCGGCCGCGCGAGCTCATGGCGCCGAGCGACCCCATGCCCCGGTAGCGCTTCCACTGCTTGCCGTTGACGAAGACCAGGTCGCCGGGTGACTCGGTGCAGCCCGCCAGCAGGGAGCCGAGCATGACGGTGTCGGCGCCGGCGACCAGCGCCTTGGCGATATCGCCGGAGTACTGCAGGCCGCCGTCGGCGATGAGCGGGATCCCCGCCGGAGCGCAGGCGCGGGCCGCCTCGTGGACGGCGGTGACCTGCGGGACGCCCACGCCCGCCACCACCCGGGTGGTGCAGATCGAGCCCGGGCCCACCCCCACCTTGACGGCGTCGACGCCCGCGTCGATGAGGGCCTGGGCGCCCTCGCGGGTGGCGACGTTGCCGCCGATGATCTCCACGTCCGCGAAGGCGGCGTCCCGCTTGAGCCGGGCGATCATCTCCAGGGCGAGGGCGGCGCCGCCGTTGGCGGTGTCGACCACGATGACATCCGCACCCGCCTCGGCGAGCGCCCCGGCCCGCTCCCAGGTGTCGCCCCAGTAGCCGACGGCCGCCCCGACGACGAGGCGGCCCGCCTCGTCCTTGGTGGCGCTGGGGTACTGCTCGGTCTTGACGAAGTCCTTGACGGTGATCAGGCCCGTGAGGCGGCCGGCGTCGTCGACGAGGGGGAGCTTCTCGATGCGGTGCTCGGCCAGCAGCGCCTTGGCGTCCTCGCGCGAGATGCCGATGGGCCCGGTGATGAGGCGCTCTCGCGGCGTCATGCACTCGCGCACGGTCAGCGCCCCCCACTTCTCGGGGGGCACGAAGCGCAGATCGCGGTTGGTGATGATGCCCAGCAGGTTGCCGTCGGGGTCGACGACGGGCAGGCCCGAGACCTTGTAGTGGCCGCACAGCTCGTCGAGCTGTGCGATCGTGGCGCTCGGGCCGACGGTGACCGGGTCGGAGACCATGCCCGACTCGGAGCGCTTGACCAGGCGCACCTGCTGGGCCTGGTCCTCGATGGACAGGTTGCGGTGAAGGATGCCGATGCCGCCCTGGCGGGCCATGGCGATCGCCATCTGGGACTCGGTGACGGTGTCCATGGCCGCGCTGAGCAGAGGGGTGGCCAGGGAGATCCTCGCGGTCAGGCGCGAGGTCGTGTCGACCTCGGAGGGGACGACGTCGGTCAGCCTGGGCAGCAGGAGGACGTCGTCGTAGGTCAGTCCGGTGGGGGCAAACAGGTCGGGGCCGGTGATCGAGTCGCTCACGCCTCGCATGGTATGGCCGTACGGGCCCGGGCGCACATCGCGCCGGAGTTGCAGATGAGCGAAGATGCCCGACTCTGTCCAACGTGCGTCAGATCTGAGCCCGCCGCCGCGGCCGCCGTCGAGACCGTGGCGCTCGCCGAGATCGTCCAGCCCTCAGAAAAAACGCCCGCCGTAAGTGCTTGATCTCGCCGCCGCGATGTACCTAATGTTGTAGCGGACACAACGTGTCCGAGTGCGATCCGTGCATCCGCGCGAGGAAGGGGCGTGATGACAGGAAATGCACGTCTCCCCAGGCCCATCACAACGCTGTGGGAGTGGCAGTACCAGGGAGCCTGCATCGGCATGGACTCCATGCGGTTCTTCCACCCCGAGGGCGAGCGCGGCAGCTCTCGCCGCAAGCGCGACAACGATGCCAAGGCCGTGTGCCGCACCTGCCCCGTGATTGTCGACTGCCGCAACCACGCTCTGGCCGCACACGAGCCCTACGGCGTCTGGGGAGGCATGACCGAGGAGGAGCGACGCGCCTGGATCGACCGGGAGGAGCGCGGGCGCGAGGCCCCGGCCTGAGCCCCCGCGCTCCCTGCGACGCCGTCTCTCCGGCCGCACCCCGACACGGTGGCAGGAGCGGTGCTGCCCTCGGGCGGCGCCGCTCCTGCCCCGGCCGGGTCGTGTCAGTGGACCCGCCTCAC
>ERZ773070.2462-NODE-2462-length-10486-cov-15.971144_pt1 | contig 10486 bp, 7 predicted proteins | sample MGYA00580618_ERZ773070 | MGnify/ENA primary metagenome ERZ773070 (study PRJEB29015, sample SAMEA2738023) | human oral metagenome | biome: human oral; feature: human-associated habitat; material: dental | place: China | collected 2019 ...
CGGGAAGAAAAATTACAACAAGTATCACACGATGCACTAGAGACCATTGAGTGGTCACGAATCACCGCTAATGAATATGGTGATTGGCTTAATCATCGATCTCCGGAATATGGAATGTGGCCAGTTATCGGAGGCAAAGGGAAAGAAAGAAGAAATGTAACGTATTTTGCAGAATATTGTCGAGGGTTGGAAACTGGTCGTGATGCGTGGGTTTATAACTCTTCTTTAGAACAGTTGCATGATTCAGTCATCAAGATCGGTGAAAATTATAACCTTGTTGTTGGTGTTTTTACTAAGGAAGCATCAAATTTTGTTTCAGGTCCGGGGGAGAAGCGTGTAAATCAGTTTTTGAAGAAATACCCTCAATATGCCATAGATACAGAGATTAAATGGAGTAGGAGTCTTCGTGCATCTGTGGCTAGAACGTTGATTTTCGAGCTGAATGATACTCAGTTTGTTCAGTCAATGTATCGGCCATTCCATAGGCAGCATGTTTATTTTGATCGTCTTCTTAACCATGAGCGGTCTCAACTCCCTTCCATGTTCCCAACCTCAGAACACAGGAATATTGGGTTTTATGTGGTAAATCCTGGGAGTGCTAAACCCTTCTCAACATTAGCAACAGATTTGATCCCTGATTTAGCAATGTATGGTTCGAATGCTGGCCAGTTCTTCTCCCGGTTTACCTGGGAAAAGGTGGATCCTGAAGATGGTGGGTTGTTCGGTGCGGTAGGCGTCGATAAGCGAGAGGAAAGCAAATATGGCGTGATCGGGGAGGAAATCGCCGGCTATGTGCGGGTGGATAACATCACAGCGGACATCAAAAAGCTTTACCGGGATGCATTGGGAGCTGACATCACGGGTGACGATATTTTCCACTTTGTGTATGGAAAACTGCATGATCCTGGGTATCGGGAGACCTATGCCGCTGACCTTAAGAAGATGCTGCCGCACATCCAAACTCCCGCGACGCGGGAGGAGTTCAATAAGTTTGCGGTTGCGGGTGAGCGACTCATGGAGCTGCATGTTGGGTACGAGAATGTGGAGCCCTGGCCACTGACGATTGATGTTTCAGCCGATGCGGATGATCGGGAAACATGGCGGGTGGCTAAGATGAAATGGAAAAAGCGGAAGGATCCAGAAACCGGCAAATCAGTTGATGATGTCACGACCCTGATTTACAACCGGAATGTGGTCATCAGTGACATTCCTGAGGAAGCCGACCGCTACATGTTGGGGGCGCGCTCGGCTGTGGCGTGGCTTATCGACCGTTATCAAGTGAAGAAGGACAAAGCATCTGGGATTGTCAATGATCCCAACGATTGGTGCGATGAGGTGGGAAATCCCCGCTATATTGTGGACCTGATTGGTAAGGTCGTACGGGTGGCGGTAGAAACCGTGCGGATTGTGGATGGGTTATAGCTGGAACTAACTGTTGCCTTGAGATTTGATTTCATCTAACTTGGCGTGAAATTCGGGTGAACCTGCATCGATAAGTTTTTGCCGCATCTGTTGATTGTTCTTTATCTTTTGTCTTTGTTGTTCTTCACGTTGAGCTTCCCATTGCCAAAAGGGCATAGTCTTAAATAGTTGATTGGCGTGGCAGCCAGAGTTTTTTGAAGGTGAATTTGACCAGATAATTGAATTAGAAGTGAACTTTGTTTTTCTGAGAACTTTGCGACCAAAATCTACGGACCAAGCATGTTCAGCAGATTCGGAAAAATGATAGTCGGAAAGACGCCCAAGCAGCGCACAGCTCCAATCGGCTAGTTGGATATTTCCATAAAGATGACTGTCAGCTTGGATGGGGATTTCTATGATGCTATTGGTATCATGGTTCAATCGTGAATAGATAGTTTTTCCAAGCGTTGCGACTGCACGTTCACGATTGTCAGTGTCAGTGGCATCCATGATTACAAAGATACGTTCGTTTGCCTTTGAAGCTACTCTACCAAGCCGTTTGATGGTTTCGATGAGACAGCGTTCTTCTCGTTTTTCAGTTGTTTCCCCAGTTTGTTTGACTGTGCCAATTGGTTTTTGCTTACCGAAGAAGAAAACCTGACCATCTAATTCAGTAAGTTTGGCATAGATTCGTCGAAGTGCCGGTTCGATTTCGCTTCCATACTTTTTAATATTTCTGCTTGTAAGAAGAGCCGATCCTTTCTTCTCCCAGCGTCTTGGGTGCTTTTTGGCTTTTTCAATTTCCCAACGAAGAAGATTTTCTTTTATATGCTCAAAGTAGCCACCAAGTGCCCGAACATTGTAGTCAGGAATGATAAAACCGCCATATCCAAATATTGGATGAGTCCCGTACTTTTTGTCATTATGGCTGATGTAAGGGCCTTGATGTCCAAATTCATCAATATAGGCAATGAGCATGGCATATCCTTAATATAAAAACTCAGCGACTAGCTCACTTACAAGTGTTCTAGTCGCCGGAACAGGCGCGGTACGTATATTTCAACGCCGCCGCCACAGAGCCATAGTGTAATTACTGTTTGATATTTTAGCAAAGACTTTGCAGTGTGATATTGATTACATGTTTAGGTGGTGGTCTGTGATAATGGGGCTTTGAACTTGGTGTTTGTTGTCTCGCAGGGGGTGATATATCTTGGCAGGCTTGGGGTTTTAGGATGGTTTCTCCAGTAACCGAATGGGCTTCGGAATTCAGCATCAGTGCTTAATAAATCACCCAACACCCTTCAATCATGCGGGAATCAAATAATATCCGGCATAATTAATAGGCACGCCATTATGTAATAAGGCGGCCAAGGCCCAGCAAGTCGTAGGAGGCATAACAGTGAGCAGTTTCGAGCCCAAGTCCGAGAAGACCAACCCTGACAACCCTGAAAGATCGAGTGAAGAATCCCCGTCTCAGACTCCGTCGCAGGTCCCACCCCAGACCCAGCAAATCCCACCGCAACCCCAGACCCCGCAGCAAGCGCAACCCCATCCCACCGTCCGGGAGTTTCGCCATAGGGCGGAGGTCCCGATGCTGGTCCTTGGTGGGATTCTGACGGTCCTGGCGGTGGTCGCCTGCATTTTTGTGATTCTGCTCGGCATGTCGTTGAGCGAGTTCGGCCAGGGGGTTTTGGTTGGCATTCTTGCCCCGGCGCTCGCATTCTTCGCTATCCGATGGTTTTATTGGAGCGCCATCACTAACGCAGTGGAGGTGACCCCAGCCCAGTTCCCCGAGGTCTACACCATTTACCATGACCTTGCCCAGCAGATGGGCTTCCGCCCCGACGCTGCTGGGAAGGGGATCACCCGCCTGCCCCGGCTGTATATCAAAAATGGGAATGGGGTCATGAATGCATATGCGTCGAAATGCCAGGTATCCCGCGGATATGTCGTCATCCACTCCGACCTTGTGGACGTGGGCTACACGTATCAGGATTGGGAGTTTGTCCGGTTTGTGCTGGCCCACGAGCTGGGGCACATCAAGTGTGGGCATGTGGATTTGTGGCGGTCGATGATCCGCCCGGTGACGACGGCGCTTCGCCTCCAGGCCTCGGTCATTCGCGCGCAGGAATACACGGCCGATCGGGTGGCGTTGTATTACGCCCCCGCGGGCGGCAAGGGCATGATCCACCTGTACTGCGGCAAGCATCTGGGGCATCGGGTCAACATGGACGAGTATTTTGCGAGCGTGCACGCGCACAAGGATGGTTTCTGGCTCAAGGCGGCGAACTTCCTATCCGACCACGCGGTTGGGTTCCGCCGAATGGCCGCGCTTCACGAGGCGGAGACGAAGGGCTGGGACGTGCATGGGAAAATGCTGTAGCACCTCGCTTTACGACGCCCACCTCCCGGCCTACTGCCAAATGCATTCCGGGGTTTCTTCCCCTGTAGGGGACATGAGGAATGGTCGCGTGTCTCCGGGAAAAACAGCTGGAAATTCATCGGCATAATCCAAGTCCAAAATATCAATGACTTCTCGAACTGTTTCAATGTGCGCGTCGGCGGGAATTTCAACGATAGTGCTAAAGAGAAAAGCTGAATATGCCTTTTGCTCTTCTTTTGGCGGTAACTCTTTAAAACCAAACAGTTCCTTGAAACCTTGCTCAAAGAATAGGCTTGACTGTCCCAAATTGAATGCTTGTTCGGAAGCCAGAGCAACCTTGAACTTTTTCCTGACCTCACGTAAACGTTCCTGATAGCGCTGTTTTGCGGCCGGTAAAGCATCGAAGCAGCACACAAAGCGCGTGATATAACACCAGGTGTCGGATTTTTCAGTCATGAAACCTCAATTGTCACATAAGAAAAAGTCTGGGGGTTTGATTCCCCGAGATAGGTGCCAGTGTGCCAGTTGTGCGGGTGATGACTCACGCCAATTACCCCACCGGCACCAGGGGCCCGAGCGCCCCGGCGCCGATGCACACGTGCGCCTGCGGGTCGGGCCCAGTCACCACCACCCGCAGGATCTGGCCGCCGCCCGGCACCCGCACCCACTTCGTCCCCAATTCTGTTGGTGCCGGTACCGTGATTGCTCGACTGTTTGTCGCGGCAATCGGCTCTAAACCATTGGGTGTGGTGATGGTGACTTTCATCCCATCGGTGCTGGCCAGAGAGTTGAACTCCCATACCCATTCGCCAAATGGCACCCCGGGGTTGATGGGAATGTCTACGGTCCTGCCCGAATACACTCGGTAGCCGCATTCCGGCTCCGGCCCCAGCTGGGAGCGGGACACCGGTTCTATTCGCGCCGGGTGCAGCAGGCCGTGGGCGTCGAAAACCCGGGGTTGGGTGGTGGCGTTTACTGGTGTGATGCCCGCGATGGCGGAAACCCAATTATATGGGTGCATCAGGGGCGTTAAGACTTCCAGGGGGGTTTGCTGGTTCAGTATGGTGTCGCCCTCGCGGGCCAAAGCGGCACGCACGTTTGGTAAGTATTCCCGGCTGGGGTCGGTGTGCCACGCCGCGATCCACGTGCCGGTCGACACCATGGAGGAGGCCACAAACACCCAGGTGAAAACCTTGATGATGGTGGTGTTGTGCAGCCGGAGCCCGGCCACACCCACCAGCACGGTCATGGACCACCAGTCCACATAGTAGTGCATGCTGCGCAGCAGGGTTTCGCTGGTTTCCTCCCCGCCGCGGGTGGTGAAGAGGAAAAACCAAATGGTGATGAGGTATCCGAGGGTGGGGATGAGTAATAACACGCGCTGCGGGCGTCGTAAAGCGGCGGGAAACATGAGGGCAAACAGCACTATGACAGCAATGATGCTAAATGGCATGCTGGGGTCGGCGAAGGCTTTGCCGGGGATCCAGCGGGACCATTGCCAGGGGCCGCCGAACGCGCCGGGGATGATCGCCTGGAATAGGGCGGTGGGCAGGCCGAAGGTGACGGTTCTGGTGGTGCCGCCCAGGCCAAAGTTGATGCGCGGCAGGTACACTGCCAGCCAGCCGGCAGTCACCACCACCAGCAGGAAGATCGACAGTTTGTGCGAGCGGATCTTGCCAATAATGAGTAATAGCACCACAATGACCGGCATGATGGTCAGGGATTTTTCGGTAAAAACTAGCCCCACAAGCAGCACAATGCTGGCAAACCATGGGTGTCCACGCAGCACCAGCCATAGCACCCCGGCGCAGGCGCACTGCCAGGCGTAGGCGTTAATCGCGGTCGACCACCACCCGGCCGCATCCATGAGAAACGGCGAAAACCCCAACAACGCCAGCCCGATAAGCCGCATCATCGGTCGGTCCGGTGCCAGCGCCCGCAGCGCGCAACCCCACAGCAGGAAACTGGCCGCGGTGAGCAGCACAATAATCAGTGCCGGCAGCCACCAGGACAGGGGAGCGGCCCGGGCCACCAGCACCTGCACCAGCGCCGAACCCGGCATGAGATGATTGTCGTACAGCCTGAACAGGCCGGTGAAACTGATCGGCGAAAATTTCGCCGGAATAACGAGATCATCCCAGTACAGGGTGCGTTGCGAAACCTGCACGCACCGCAGCACGACGAGCAGCCCGCCAAGCACTGCGGGAATGCCGATGCGAAGGTCACGTGGAAAGCTCATGGTAACAACAGAATACCGGCTACCGCGTAAAGTATGCCGTAGATCAATTTGAGAGAGGACATTCGTGCACATGCGACCCATTTCGCGCTCCGAGGTCATGGCAGAGCTTGCCGACGTGTGGGAAGGCAACCCCAGGCTCACCCTCTATGAGCTTTTCGACGTCCTCCGCCGCGCCGGCCTCGCCCCGGACAGCACCAACTATGAGGCCCTCAGCCTGTGCTCCTATCTCACCAGCCTCCGGCCGGCCCGGGTGCCGCTCACCCCGCAGGGGCATGCCGCAACCCCCGCCCTAGTCATCATGGGAACCGGATGCATGCGGTGCGCCCTCTACCCGGACTATTTCATTTTCTACGGCGACGGCCGGCAGCTCTTCGCCCGCCGCTACCGCCGCATAGGTTCGGCCCGGCTGCACCAGCCCCTTCGCCTGGTCGATGATGGGGGCACCGAATGGTGCGACGTGGACGAGCCGATTATCGCCATCGAAATGATCGACACCATCCCGGACCCCACCGCACCATACGTCTTCATGTTCGAAGACGAAAGCGTGTTGGGTTTCTGGTATCAGGGCCGGCTGCGGGTGGAGCAGCGCGGCCGGCGCAGCATCGACATCAGCGAATACCAGTTCCCACTGGTGCGGGCACCCCAGGTGGGTGACGACACCCCGGCCGGCATCATCCGGGCCTGCTTCAAGGCCGGGAACGGCGTGGGTGCGCACGACTAGGGCACCAGGGGCAGCGTGTGACATTCTTCGACCGGATACAGGAGTTGGCCATATCGCAACTCGCCATCGACCCGGCGCGCATCCCCGTGGTGATACTCAGTGGGGTGTGTATCTACCTGGGGTTTTTACTGTTGGTGCGGGTGTTTGGGGTTCGCGTGTTGGCGAAAATGACCACGTTTGATGCGGTGGTCATTGTCATGTTCGGGGCGGTGGCCGGCCGGGTGGTGATCGGCCACCCACCAACCCTGGTCGCCGGCATCATTGGGTTGTTGACGCTCATGGCCATGGAGGCCCTGTTCGGCATGGTGCGGGACCTTCGGGGGATTAAGACCGCCCTGGTGGGGCGGCCGCAGGTGTTGGTGGCCCATGGGGAGATCATTGCGGAGCAGTTGAAGAAAACCCATGTGCGGAAGGCCGATGTGAAGCATGCGGTGCGGCGGGCAGGGATTCCCAATATGAAGTATGTTCAGCTCATGATTTTAGAGCCGACGGGTGAGATGTCGATTTTCCGCACCGGTGAGCCGGTGGACCCGGATTTGCTCAAGGGCGTGGCCGGGGTGGAATACCTCTACCCGTGACAACCCACCAAAACTTGTCAGGGGGTTTCGCCTTCAGCGTCGGCGGCTTCGGTGGGGTCGGCGAAGTCGGCGAGTTTCGGCATGGCCCGCAGCGCCGGGCTAGCCAAGCTCATGGCGAGGGCGATGATGAGGGCGCCGGCCGCCCACCCCATGGTGATGGTGAACCCGTAGTGGTCGAGGGTGACGCCGGCGAGCCATAGGCCCAGGGGTGCGAGGATCATGCCGGGTACCCCGGAGGCGGTGAATACTTTCCCCACGTGGGCTTCGTCGCTGACGGCGAGCGTGTACGAGGTGATGGCCGAGTTCATTGCGGGCAATGCAATCCCGGAGATGAGGACGATGATGGCGCTGACCCAAAAGTGGTGGATGGTGACCAGTAGCGCCAGGCTGGTGAGGACGTATATGGCCAGGGCTGCCTGGAGGAGGGTTGCGAGCGGGAACCGGTTGGTGAGTTTTGCGGTGAGGGGCGCGCCGAGCAGCACGCCGCCGCCGAAGCAGGCCAGTATCACGCCGATCAGTGGGGGAGGGGTGCCGTGGGTCTCCAGCTCGGCAAGCAGGATGAATGATATGGGCACCATGCCCAGGTTGGCGATGCTGGCCACATAGGTGAGGTGCCGCAGGCCCATATTGCCTATGACCAGGGCGAATCCGGTCTTCACGTCTTGGAGGAAGTGGGGTTTCTCGGGTTGGTCTTCGGAGTTGGTAGTGTGGGCGTCGCGCACCGGGGGCACGAGGAAGATCGCTACCAGGTGGAGGAGGGATTGGATGCCGAAGGCGATGTGTCCGCCCAGGGTGAACAGGGCGCCGCCGATCGGCGTGCCGATGAGCCCAGTGGTGGAGCCGCGGGCTTCGGTGATGGCGGTGGCTTCGCCAAGCTGGTTTGTGGGGATGATGCGTTTGAGGATGACGAATTCGCTGGGCCCATCAATCGCCCCCACGGCGGAGGTGATGATGGCGAGAATTGCGATGATCGCCACGTTAGCGGTGCCTTGCCACAGTAGGAGGCCGAGTAGCCCCCACAGGAGGAATTCCAGGCCGAAGCTGAGCCGCAGGAGAAAGCTGGGGTTGCTGCGGTCCGCGATGGCCCCGGACATGATGCCGGCGACTGTGCTGGCGGTGGTGGCGAGGGCGGTCACCAGGCCGGCGTTTGTGGCGGAGCCGGTGAGGTCCAGGATGACGAGGGGGATGAGAATGTAGGCGATGGTCACGCCCATTTCATTGCTGGCATAGGCGGCGGTGAGCCGCTGGAATGCGGAGTTGGTGCGTAACCGGGCCATGGTGGACTATACTATAGTGTTTCTATGGCTGCTACAACTAAAACCTATGCTGGATCGTGGTTGCCGCCAAGGCCGGGCCATGATCTCATGGCGGAGTTTTTCCCCTGGGTGCGGGAGCTTTCTCTATCAGATCAGCGGTTGTGCGCGCGGGAGATCATGGCTGCGGCCCGCATGTCGGCGGATGAGCTGGTCATTTCCGAGTTGCGGTCGTGGTCGGAAACCGCCTCGGCCATTGCGGCAGGTTTGGGCGATGTGAGGTCGGGTTGGTTGGCTGTCCCTAAGCCGGTGGGGCGCCCATAAAAAGGCTGCTTTACGACGCGGCTGTCGTCGTAAAGCAGCAAGGGCTACGGATTATTTAGCCCAGCCGATGTTTTCTTTCGGAACAACGGCGAAGGCGTAGGCGCCGAAGTTTGCCAACCCCTTCTTCACGCCGGTCAGTTGTGGGCCGTTCGCGTACGGCATGATGCCGTACTGGGCGAATGCCTCTTTCTCCAGCTCATTGGCCTTGGCGATCTGCTCGGTTTGGTCCGAAATCTGGTAGAGTTCGTTGATTTTCTCATCAAATTCGGGTGTGCCGGTGCCGGACTTGTTTAACTCCGAATCGGAGGCGTAGTCCTGCTTGAAATACAGCATTCCGAACGGGTCGGTGGAGCCGAAGCCGCTCATGATGAGGTCGAAGTCTTTCTCCGCCATGACCCGGGAGAAATCCGAGGTTGGGCGTTCGGAAACCTGCATGTCGACCCCGATGTCTTTCATCATTTTTTGCAGGCCGGCCACGCTGCTCTTCGTCATTTGGTCGTCGCCGAATGTGACGTAGCGGAGCTTGAGTTTTTCGCCGTCTTTCTCCCGAATGCCGTCCCCGCCTTCGGCCCAGCCGGCCTCGTCGAGCAGTTGCTTGGCTTTGTCCTGGTCGTATTGCGCCGCGGAGCTGAAATTGTCCTGGTAGCCTTCCTGGTTTTGGAACAGGAAGATGGAGCCGGGCAGGTCTTCCTTATAGTCCAACCCATTGAACCGGATTTGCGCCAGGGTTGACCGGTCGACGCCCGTGATGAGGGCTTGCCGCACCTTGATGTCCTCCAGAACGGGGGTTTTGCTGTTGAGGGTGAGCAGGAAGTTCGACGGCTGGAGGGCGCCGAGAATGTTGATGTCTTTCATTTGCTTTGCGACGGCCAGGTTGTCTTTCGCCGCCACACTGGCCGCATCAATCTCCCCGGCCTGGAATGCGTTAATGATGGCCTGGGATTCCATCTGCCGGTACGTTACCTTGTCCAGTTTGGGTTTTTCGCCCCACCATTTTTCATTGGGCACAAATGTGACGGTGCCGCCGTTGTAGTCGAAGGTGTCCACCTTGAATGGGCCGGCGCCCCACTCCGGGCGCGGGTTCTTCAGATAGCCCTCGTTGAAGGTTTGTGGGTCGGATACCGCCGGGTGCATGAATTGGTTAAACAGGGCCTGCCACCAGGCGAATGGTTGTTTGAACGTGACCACGGCCTGCTTGTCGGATTCGCCGGCGGTGACGCTTTCGATCAGTTCGTAGCCGTCAGTGCCGGACACGCTGAAATCTTTGTTTTCCCCATTGCTGACCTTCCAGGTGGTTTCGAAGGCCCGCCAGTCGATGGGGGTACCGTCGTTGAAGACCGCGTCCGGGTTGATGTCGTAGGTGACGACGGTTTTCCCATCCACTTCTTCGGCGTTCACGTTGGTGAGGTATGCCGGGTTGGGGTGCCATGTGCCGTCACCGTCGAAAAGCACGGGCTGGGGGTTATACCAGCGCCACAGGGTGAGGGTGTCCAACACCGAATTGGCGTGCAGGGAATTGGACTGTTCGGAAATCTCATAGATGGGGAGGGTGAGTTCGCCACCATCCTTGATTTGATCGCGCTCCAT
>ERZ773070.2463-NODE-2463-length-10481-cov-5.206119_pt1 | contig 10481 bp, 8 predicted proteins | sample MGYA00580618_ERZ773070 | MGnify/ENA primary metagenome ERZ773070 (study PRJEB29015, sample SAMEA2738023) | human oral metagenome | biome: human oral; feature: human-associated habitat; material: dental | place: China | collected 2019 ...
TGGACTCGAGGTCGGAGCCCAGCTGCTTGAGCTCCTGGTTGAAGATGGCGCGCATAGAGGCTGCTCCTGTTCCGGGCCGATGCCGATGGATCGTACCGTTCGACGATATCGGCTCAAGCACAGCAGTACTGCCGGGACGCTGCAAGCGGCGCGCCCGCGGGCGGCTCGACGCATGAAGCGCCGCCTGGTCTCAATTACCCTGGAAGTGTGGTGGACCCGACCGTCATCGTTCTTCTCGTTGCCGCCGCTGTGGGCCTTGTGTGCATGGGGTTGGCGATCGGCGTCGCGCTGTCCCGACGTGAGCGCAGGGCGGCCACGAGCGCCGCAGACCTCGCCGGCCTGGCCGGAACCGACACGGCCGTACCCGTCCTGGCCGCCCTGCGATCGACCGTCGTCGTCCTCGACGACGACGACGAGGTCCTGCGCGCCTCCGCGGCGGCCTACACCCTCAATATCGTGCGCGACGACACCCTGCGTGAGCCGCAGGTCGCCGCCATGGTGGCGCGCGTGCGGGCCACCGGCAGGATCCAGGACGACACCATTGTCGTGGCCCGGGGCCGGGTGAGCGGGGCCGGGCACTTCCACCTCCGGGTGCGGGTGGCGGCCATCGGGCGCGGCCGGGTCCTCATCCTCATTGAGGACCGTACCGCCGCTCAGCGCCTGGAGGACATGCGCCGGGACTTCGTGGCCAACGTGTCCCACGAGCTCAAGACCCCCGTCGGCGCCATGGCCCTGCTGGCCGAGACCCTGGAGGAGGGGGCCGAGGACCCCGCCCTGGTGCGCGACTTCGCCGGGCGCATGCGCAAGGAGGCCTCCCGCCTGGGCACCCTCGTGCAGGAGATTATCGAGCTCTCCCGCCTCCAGGACGGTGACGCGCTGGTCAGCCCCCAGGAGGTGGACGTGGACGCCGTCGTGGCCGAGGCCCTGGACCGGGTGCGCGTGGAGGCCCGCTCCCGCGGCATCACCCTGGTCTCCGGGGGCGTCAGGGGCCTGAGCCTGTGGGGCGACGCCGCCCTGGTCACCACCGCCGTGCGCAACCTGCTGGACAACGCCGTCCGCTACTCCGAGGAGCGCACCCGCGTCAGCGTGGGGGTCAGCGTGGACGGGGCGCACCCGGATCTGGTGCGGATCGCCGTCGTGGACCAGGGCATCGGTATCGCCAAGGCGGACCAGGAGCGGGTCTTCGAGCGGTTCTACCGGGTGGACAAGGCCCGCTCGCGCGCCACCGGGGGCACCGGCCTGGGACTGAGCATTGTCAAGCACGTGGCCGCCGACCACGGAGGGACCGTGGAGCTGTGGTCCGCCCCCGGCCGGGGCAGCACCTTCACCCTCGTCCTGCCGCGGTTCCTCCCGGCGCCCGAGGACGACGAGGAGGTCCCCAGCGCGGAGGAGATCCGTGCCGCCGGGGGTGCCTTCACGGCGCTGGCCGCCATTAACCCCCCGACCGACCCCACCGACACCGTGGGGACGCTCCGTTCCCAGCCCCGTGGAGAGAGGACCGTCCCATGACCCGCATCCTGCTCGTGGAGGACGAGGAGAACTACCGCGCCCCCCTGGCCTTCAGGCTCCGGCGTGACGGCTACGAGGTGGTGGAGGCCGGTGACGGCAGGACCGCCCTGCGTGCCTTCCAGGCCGCCGCGGCCCCCGGCGGGGGCGGGGCGATCGACCTGGTCCTGCTGGACCTCATGCTGCCGGCGGTGCCCGGCACCGAGGTGTGCCGTCGTATCCGCACCGTCTCACGGGTACCGGTCATTATGCTCACCGCCAGGGACTCCGAGACCGACAAGATCCTGGGCCTGGAGACCGGTGCGGACGACTACGTGACCAAGCCCTACTCCTACCGTGAGCTCATTGCCCGGGTCCACGCGGTCCTGCGACGCAGCCGGGAGGCCGCCGCGCCCGCCGAGCCCCAGGAGAAGATCCTGACCGTGGGGCGGGTGCGCATGGACGTGGAGCGCCACGAGGTGACCGTGGACGGGCAGGGCGTGACCATGCCCCTGCGGGAGTTCGAGCTCCTGGAGCTCTTCCTGCGCCACCCCGACCACGTCCTGACCCGGGGGCGGATCATTGAGCAGATCTGGGGGGCGGACTACGTGGGGGACACCAAGACCCTCGACGTGCACGTCAAGCGGATCCGGGCCAAGATCGAGGTCGAGCCCTCCCGGCCCCGGATGCTCACCACCGTGCGGGGGGTGGGTTACAAGCTGGAGGCCGGTCAGTAGGGACCCTCGTCGGCGTGGCGGCCTTATGTGAGCAACCTCCCCAGGAAGTTCACGTGTTCTCCTGATAAAATGGAGTATCACTATGAGTCTGGAGTGACGTCACACATGACCTTTAAAGTCGGAGAGACTGTCGTCTACCCCCACCACGGCGCGGCCCGGATCATTGACATCCGCCAGCGCAAGGTCCGTGGCGAGGAGAAGACCTACCTGCAGCTGGAGGTCGCCCAGGGCGACCTCACCATCCTCGTCCCCGCTGACAGCGTCGAGCTCATCGGCGTGCGCGACGTCGTGGACCAGGCGGGCCTGGAGAAGGTCTTCGACGTCCTGCGCTCCCCCCTGACCGAGGAGCCCTCCAACTGGTCCCGCCGCTTCAAGGCCAACCAGGAGAAGATCGCCTCCGGTGACGTCAACAAGGTCGCCGAGGTCGTCCGTGACCTCTCCCGGCGTGACACCGACCGCGGCCTGTCCGCAGGGGAGAAGCGCATGCTCTCCAAGGCTCGCCAGATCCTGGTCTCCGAGCTGGCGCTGGCGGAGAAGACCGAGGAGGACGCCGCCGAGGCCAAGCTGGACGAGGTCCTGGCCTCCGGCGTCGCCGCCTGAGCCGTCCGCGCTCCTCCCGCATCTACGGGTGCGATCGCGCGACGTGCTAATTACCTCCCAGTGGTGCAGGGCTCCTTCCGCGCGTCGGAGCTGCCTGCGGGGTCAAACCTGGCACCCCCTCGCACGTACGGGTGCCTCCGGCAGTTCCCCCGGTGCCGCCGCGGCGGGGGTGCTGGGGGGTGCTGAGGGGTGACCGGACCCGGGAGCGCCACGGTCCGACGCCGCCGACCCCACCCGCCCCGAGGGGCGGTGCCCTCCAGGGCGGTTGCCCTGTCCCGGGGCGGGTGCACGGCAACCCACCAGAGGCGTTGGTTCGCCCCGGCCCCGGTGACCGGTAGGATCTCCCCATGAGCACACACGCGGTGGCGGTCCTGACAGCAGCCGGTTCGGGGACCCGCCTGGGGGCGGACGGCCCCAAGGCCCTGGTCGAGGTGGGGGGGCAGTCGCTCCTGCGCCGTGCCGCCCAGGGACTGGTCGACTCCGGCGTCGTCAACCACATTGTGGTTACCGCCCCTATTGACTCCCTGGCGCGTTTTGCCGCCCAGGTCAGCGGCCTGCACGGTGCCCTCCAGGGTGAGGCTGACGGCCTCGCCCCGGCACCCTCGGACAGCCTGCCCGACGGCGTGAGCGAGCCCGCCTGCACCATTGAGGTCGTGGCCGGCTCACCCGTCTCCCGCCAGGCCAGTGTGGCCCGGGGGCTGGAGGCCGCCCTGCGCGCCGTGCCCGACGCCGACGTGGTCCTCGTGCACGACGCCGCCCGGGCCCTGACCCCCCCGGAAGTGGTGGTGCGCGTGGTGGGGGCCGTGCGCGGCGGTGCCTGCGCCGTGATCCCGGCCCTGCCCGTGGCCGACACCGTCAAGGAGGTGGAGCTGGCCCCGGCCGGTTCCCCGGAGCTCGTCGTCGGCACCCCGGACCGCTCCCGGCTGCGCGCCGTCCAGACCCCTCAGGGCTTTGAGACCGCCGTCCTGGTGGCCGCCCACCACGCCGGGTCCCGTCGGGCCCAGGACGAGGGCCTCGCCGCCAGCGACGACGCCTCCCTGGTGGAGGCCCTCGGACGGCCTGTCACGGTCGTGGCCGGGGACCCCCTGGCCTTTAAGGTGACCACGCCCCGGGACCTGGCCCTGGCTCGCACCCTCCTGGGCACGAGCCGGGCCTAGGCCGTCCCCCGTCGTCCCCCGTCCGCGAGAACGGTACTTGTTCGTCGTGAGAACGGTACTTGTTCGTCGTGAGAACGGTACTTATTGCCCGTGAGAACGGGCGGGGCGTTCAAGGGATCTGACGTGTAGCGAGGTCTTTTTAGGGACCGCGCTGGTTCTTGTAGGACGCACGACGTCCTGCAGAGGTGTCCGAGGTCCTACGGGATAACGCGGGTACCTCGGGATGCGACCGAGGGGTCGGCCGCTGGTAGACACGGATCGGCCGTGGGCTGGCCGCCAGCGGGCACGCGCGGGCGGGTCCAGCTGGCTGCCGCTGCCCGGTGTGGCCGAGGGCACTGGCTGGCACGCGCGGGGCCCAGCGAGGTGAACACCGGCTCGGGCTCGTCCGTGGCGCGCTGGCTGGTACGCGCGGGACTGGTCGTCGACGTCGGGGTCAGCCGTCACCCAGGCTCCCAGGCGGGCACGCGCACGCAGGGCCGACCGCCTGAGGACGAGGACCTGGACGCCCCGCCGCAGGGCGGGCACACGCGCAGGGCCAGCCGCCCTGGCGTACAAGTTCCTGCCCCGCGCGTCGCCGTCGCCTGGTACGACGAGCGCCGCCAGGAGCCGTAGGCTGCGTGCATGACCCCATCATCCCCGCCCCCACGGTCAGCCCAGGACGAGAGCTGGGCACCGTCGTCGGACAGTCCTGAGACCACCCCCGGCCCCGGCACCATGGTGCCCCACCACTCACGCCTGCTGACCTGGCCGGTCCTGGCCTGGGGGCTGTGGGACTGGGGGTCGGCGGCCTTCAACGCCGTCATCACCACCTTCGTCTTCACCGTCTACCTGACCACGAACCCCGGCTTCGGCAACCCCACGGAGAACACCTCCGCCCTGTCCCTGGGGCTGACTGTCGCCGGGGCCTGTATCGCCCTGCTGGCCCCCGTCACCGGCCAACGCGCCGACCGCCAGGGGCGTACCGTCTTCTGGCTCGGCGTCTACACCGCCATCGTGGTGGCCGTCTCGGCCTCCCTCTACCTCATTATCCCCGAGCACCGCTACCTGTGGGCAGGCATCACCCTGCTGGGGGTGGGCAATATCTTCTTCGAGCTGGCGGGCGTCAACTACAACGGGCTGCTCAACCAGCTGACCACCAAGGACCGCGTCGGAGCGGTCTCCGGGCTGGGCTGGGGCATGGGCTACCTGGGCGGGATCGTCCTCATGCTCCTCCTCTACTACGGGCTCATTAAGGAGGGCAACTGGTTCGGGGTCAGTGACGCCAACGGCCTGAACATACGTGTGTCCATGCTCGTGGCCGCCGCCTGGCTCGGGCTGTCCGCGCTCCCCCTCCTGCTCAGCCAGTCCGGGCGCTCCGCCCGACGCCGTCGGGCCCGCCTGGCCCACTCCGCCACCCGGGGCTCGGCGCGCGACCAGGCCGCCATGGAGAGCGAGCCGGCCGACTGGGAGTCCGCCTCAGGCGGCGTGGCCAGCCCCGCCCGGCGCGAGTCCGTCCTGTCCTCCTACCGGCGCCTGTGGCGCACCCTCGTGGGCCTCTACCGCTCCCACCCCGAGGTCCTGTGGTTCCTCCTGGCCGCCGCCATCTACCGTGACGGGCTGGCCGGGGTCTTTACCTACGGGGGCATTATCGCCAAGAGCACCTTCGGCTTCACCCAGGACGACGTCCTCGTCTTCGCCATTGTCGCCAACGTGGTGGCTGGCGTCGTCACCATTGTCTCCGGGTACCTGGACGACCTGCTGGGGCCGCGGCGCGTCATTATGGGCAGCCTGGCCGTGCTGGTGGTCATGAGCCTGCTGATCTTCGCGCTGCACGACGGCGGCCCAGTCACCTTCTGGGCGCTGGGGCTCCTGCTGTCCTCGTGCGTGGGGCCCGCCCAGTCGGCGTCGCGCACGTTCCTGGCCCGGCTCATTCCCAAGGGGCGTGAGGGGGAGATCTTCGGCCTCTACGCCACGACCGGACGTGCGGTCTCCTTCATCGCGCCCATGATGTACGGCATTTTCATCTACCTGGGCACGCTCATCGTCGGGCCGGGGGCAAACTACTGGGGGATCCTGGGGATCGTGCTGGTGCTCGTCCTGGGGATGGTGCTCATGCTGCGGGTCTCCGACCCCAAGGGGCACATTACCGACCTGGACTGACTCCCGGTGCAAGGGGTCCAAGGTGTGCTGAGCTGGCTCCCGGTGCAAGGCGGGCCGGTTCCCGGTCTGACGGCCTAAGGCGGGCGGTCTGCTTGGGCCTCGTGCATGTGGGGCCCGGGGCGCGCTCGCTGGAAGGCCTCGGCGTCGTCCTGTTTGGTTCCTTGTGCGCGTGAGGCCCGGGCCGCCAACGGCACACTCCACCTCGACGGCGGCGTCTGGCCCTTGTGTGCAGAGTGGCGTTCTGCGCAGAAAGCAGCCTGGACCCGTCCTACGCACAGTCGGCTACCTTCTGCGCAGAACCGCGCGCACGGCCCCGCTCAGCGGCTAAAACGTACCGCCGTGCCCGAGGCGGTGACCATGAGCATGCCGTTGTCGGCCCCCAGGGTCTCGTAGTCAATGTCCACGCCGACCACGCCCTCGGCCCCGAGCTCCTGGGCGCGCTGGACCATCTCAGCCAGGGCGGTCTCCCGGGCCTGCATGAGCTCACGCTCGTAGGACTCCGCGCGCCCGCCGACCAGGTTGCGGAAGCCTGCAGCAATGTCCTTGAAGGCGTTGACACCGGCAATGGTCTCCCCGCAGACCACGCGCAGGTACTGGGTGACGGGGTAGCCCTCGACGGTGGGGGTGGTGGTAACGAGCATGGGCGGCTGCTCCTTCATGGTTCCTGGTAGGACGGTCGGGTGCTCCCGGCGGACCGGGACACCGCCTCATCCATCCTTGCAGTCTCCCGACGTCGTGGCCAGTTCCGTCGCAAGTGCCGGGGCCGGGCCAGCTCAAGGTGAACGTGCCCTCGTGCGGGGGAGCGTGCGTGGAGGAGGTCAGGGCCGTGTCCCACAGGTCGGAACGTGCCCTCGTGCGGGTGAACGCCTTCTTGTACGGGTGAACGCCTGTTTGTGCGGGTGGACGCGCTGGCCTCCGTCCTGCTGGTGGGATGGTTCCGTTCGTGAACGCCTTCTCGTGTGGGTGAACGCCTGTTTGTGCGGGTGGACGTGCTGGCCTCCGTCCTGCTGGTGGGGTGGTTCCGTTCGTGAACGCCCTCTCGTGTGGGTGAACGCCACTTCGTGCGGGTGAACGCGCTCTTGTATAGGTGAACGCTACCTAGAGTGGCGTTCACCAGGGTTAGAGAGCGTTCAACCGTATGAAAGGGCGTTCACCTGGGTCAGGGCGCGTTCACCACGCGAGTGGACGTCGCGCCTACCAGGACCCGGATGAGGTCAGGTACCGGCGTGTTCACCTACGCGAGGGGAAGCTCGCATTTCCAAGCCGGTGTCGGCGGCGGGGTACGTGCGTTCACCACGCGAGGGCAAGCTCGCCCGCACCAGGGGCGCCCTCGGGGCAGGCCGAACTTAGGTGCCGTGGGCCACCAGCAGGCCAGCTGCTCCCGGATGCTCCTGGGATTGGACCCGGTCTCGTCGTGCTGGGAGGCGCGCCTACGCGAGGGGACGCTTGCAGCTGACAGGCCGCCGGCGAGCCCCGACGTCGGCAAGCTCGCCCGTACGAGGGCGTTTACCCGCACAAGGGCGCGTGCCAGCCGTTACCCTGCCACCATGGATCTGCCCGACGTCCTGGCCCTGGCGCGCTCCCTCATGGACGAGCACGGGGTCGGGGACTGGGACCTGGCCTGGGACCGGGCCCGTCGTCGCGCCGGGAGCTGCGACCACGGCCGCCGCCGTATCACCCTCTCGCGCCACCTCATGGCCCTCTACTCCCCGGCCGAGGTCCGCGAGACCGTTGTCCATGAGATTGCCCACGCCCGGGTCGGCACCCGCCACGGGCACGACGCCGTCTGGCGCGCCGAGGCCCGGCGGCTCGGGGGCAGCGGCGCGCGGCTCGTGGCTGCTGACGCACCCCGCGTCCCGGGACGGTGGGTAGGGGTGTGCCCGGCGGGCCACGAGGTAAGCCGGATACGCCGCCCGACCGTCCCGCTCTCCTGCTCGCGCTGCTCGCGCCGCTTTGACCTGAGGCACCTCATGGCCTGGAGCCGTGACGGCCACCCGGTGGCCCACCAGGACATAGGGGAGCGGTACGCCCACGTCCTCGCGCGTCTGCGTGCAGCTGAGGGCTGACCGACGTATTTGATGCCGATGTTGGTGACCTAGCTCCGGCGGAGCTACGATTCTATTAGTGGTGGATACGACAAGCCACATAGAGGAGGTGGTTAAACATGGCAAAAGGTCATCTTTGTCCAGATTGTGGTACGTACACACTTCAACCATACGCAACAAACCAGTTACGATGCTCGACCTGCGGCTTGATCAAGCGCAGGTAATGATTGCGGTAGGTGGTTCATGCAGGCTGGGGTCTAGGTCCGGGCGAGTGCTGTCGTCTGTGACCCGGACCCCAGTGCAAGACGTGCCGCTTTGCCCTGACCGCAGGGCTGACCGGGAGCCGGGCATGAGTGTGGCAGCATGGCGGTGATGTCCTTGCCTTCTCCGCGCCGCCCCCCTCGCCCTCGTCGTGCTGCGCCCTCCGGCCGTCAGTCGGGGCCGGGTCGGTCGCAGTCACCGTCGGGACCGACGGCGCGCTCGGCGTCGGCCCGCGAGGGGGCGTCACCCACGGGGCCGGGGAACGGTCAGGAGGCCGGATCCGCCAGCACCCCTGCCGCCTCTGGATCTGCCGCTACCCCCGGGTCCGGCACCCCTGTCACCCCTGGATCCGCTGGCACCCCCGGGTCCGGTACCCCCGACGTCGCCAGTGCCCCTAGGTCCGGCACCCCGGGCACCGCCGGCGCCTCCCGCGGCACCGCCTCCCGGATCCTGGCGTGGGTCCCCCTGACGGGCCCCTGGTGGCGCCGTCGTCGCACGGCCAGCCCGGTGACCATTGCCTTGGTGACCTTCGCCGCCACCCTCATGGCCGGGCTCATTGTCGCCAACCTCATGTCCCCTCCCGCCTCCTCCCCGGGGTCCACCAGCAGGAGCTCCCCCGCCCCCGTCTCCCTGGACATGACCGGCTACGACCCCAACCACCTCATTGACGACGAGGTCTTCTACAACAGCCAGGCCATGACCTCCGCTGAGGTCGCCAGGTTCATCTCCACCGTCAACGACGGCTGCGTCCCCGGCGTTGACGGCACCCCCTGCCTGGCGGCCTCCACCTTCGACACCGAGGACAAGGAGGCCACGAGCACATGTGAGGCCTACCGCGGGGCCAAGGGCGAGACAGCGGCGGCGATCGTCTCCAAGGTGTCCACCGCCTGCGGCATCAACCCCCAGGTCCTCCTGGTCCTCATCCAGAAGGAGCAGGGGCTGCTCACCGCCTCCGGACGTACCCTGACCGCCCGGGCCTACGAGGCGGCCGCGGGCTACGCCTGCCCGGACGGGGCCACCTGCAACGCCCAGTGGGGGGGCTTCTTCCACCAGATCTACGCCGCCGCCTCCCAGTTCCAGCTCTACCGCCTCAACCCCTGGGAGTACGGGGTGGTCCAGGGGGTGACCACGCAGGTGGCCTACTCCGCCGACCCCGACTGCGGGGCCGCGGACCTGACCGCCGCTACCCAGTCCACCGCTGGCCTGTACGACTACACGCCCTACCAGTCCAACCAGGCGGCGGCCTCGGGCGGGGACTCCTGCACCTCCTGGGGCAACTGGAACTTCTACGGCTACTTCCGCACCTTCTTCGGCGACCCCACGCCCTCGACCCCGGAGGCAGGCTCATGACCACCTCGCCAGACCTGCCCGCCCGCCCCGGGACCGGCCCCCAGGCGGGGGCGCCCACCCAGGTCGCGGACCTGCCCGCCCATCCCGGGACCGGCCTGCTCATCTCCGTGGAAGGGGGCGACGGCGTGGGTAAGACCACCCAGATCGGCCTCCTGGAGGCTGTCCTAAAGGAGGCTGGGGTCGAGTACGTCCTGACCCGGGAGCCGGGAGGCACTGAGCTCGGCGCCTCCATCCGCAGGCTCCTCCTCCACGGCGGGTACATCTCCCCCCGCGCCGAGGCCCTGCTGTACGCGGCCGACCGCGCCCACCACGTGGCGACCTGTATCCTCCCGGCCCTGGAGCGCGGCGCCGTCGTGCTCACCGACCGCTACCTGGACTCCTCCGTGGCCTACCAGGGGGCCGCCCGCGCCCTGGGACCCCAGGAGGTCCGCGACCTCTCCCTGTGGGCCACCGGCTCCCTCCTGCCGGACCTGACCGTCCTGCTCGACGCCGACCCCGCCCTGACCGCCCAGCGCGCCAGGAGCCGGGGCCTGGGCGACCGGATCGAGCAGGAGCCTGACTCCTTCCGCGCCACCCTGCGCCAGGAGTTCCTGGACCTGGCCGCCGCCGAGCCGCATCGCTTCGTGGTGGTCGATGCCGCCCAGGGGATTGAGGCGGTAGGACGCCAGGTCAGCGCGGCGGTGCTCCCGCTGCTGCGAGAACGGCTC
>ERZ773070.2466-NODE-2466-length-10475-cov-7.930518_pt1 | contig 10475 bp, 9 predicted proteins | sample MGYA00580618_ERZ773070 | MGnify/ENA primary metagenome ERZ773070 (study PRJEB29015, sample SAMEA2738023) | human oral metagenome | biome: human oral; feature: human-associated habitat; material: dental | place: China | collected 2019 ...
TCTCCACGCTGCTGGGCCGCATGCCCTCGGCCGTGGGCTACCAGCCCAACCTGGCTGACGAGATGGGTCTGCTCCAGGAGCGCATTACGTCGGCCGGCGGCCACTCGATCACCTCGCTGCAGGCGATCTACGTTCCCGCTGACGACTACACCGACCCGGCTCCGGCGACGACCTTCGCCCACCTGGATGCGACGACGGAGCTCTCCCGTGAGATCGCTGCCAAGGGTATTTACCCCGCCGTGGATCCGCTGGCTTCGACCTCGCGTATCCTCGACCCGGCCCTCGTCGGCCGCGAGCACTACGACGTCGCCACGCACGTCAAGGCCATCCTGCAGAAGAACAAGGAACTGCAGGACATCATCGCCATCCTCGGCGTCGACGAGCTGAGCGAGGACGACAAGGTCACCGTCGCGCGTGCTCGTCGCATCGAGCAGTTCCTGTCGCAGAACATGTACATGGCCGAGAAGTTCACGGGCGTGCCCGGCTCGACCGTGCCGCTGTCGGAGACCATTGAGGCGTTCAAGCGCATCGCCGAGGGCTACTACGACGATGTTCCGGAGCAGGCGTTCTACAACTGCGGTGGTATCGACGACCTGGAGCGCAACGCTCACGAGCTGGCCAAGGAAGCCTGATGGCATCGGGCAAGTCCTTGCAGGTCGAGGTCGTCTCCCACGAGGGACGCCTGTGGCACGGCGCGGCTGCGTCCGTCCAGTTTCCGACGGTCGACGGAAGCCTCGGCGTGCTGCCGGGTCGTCAGCCCCTTCTCGCTCAGCTGAGCGAGGGAACCGTGACGGTGTCGCGGGCGGACGAGGTCGTGTCCTTCCAGGTCACGGGGGGATTCGCCTCAGTCGACTCGGATTTCGTTACGGTCGTGGCCGACCACGCTACAGTGGCAGAACAGTAATTCGACGCAACGCGAGGAGGACCTCATGAGCCTGATGACGATTGTGATCTGGTGTGCGGTTCTCCTCGCGTGCGTGGGGGCGATCCTGTGGGCGTACATGAATGTGCGCGCCCGCAGGATCGTTTCGCGTTTGGGGGCGTTCCGCTGTTGGTCGCGCCCGGACGTTCATTCGGGATGGACGGCCGGCATCGGCGTGTATGGCGTTGAGGAGCTGTCCTGGTATCGGCTGGTGGGGCTGACCTTCAAGCCGGTGTATTCGATCCCGCGTCGGGGCATGGAGGTTTCGGCCCCGATCGCGCACTCTGCGGACGGTTCCGTCGTCGAAGTGCGCCTGGCGTATGGTGACCATCGTTACGAGGTGGCCGTGGAACGCTTGACATATAACGGATTGGTCTCCTGGGTGGAGTCCGGTCCTCCGCGCCTCGTGTGAGCAGGCTTGGTAAGCTCGCGGGGTGCGTATTGTTATTGCTACCTGTACCGTTGATTATTCCGGTCGTCTGAGCGCTCACCTGGATCCCGCTAAGCGCGTCATCATGCTCAAAGGTGACGGCTCGGTCCTCATCCATTCCGAGGGTGGTTCCTACAAGCCGCTCAACTGGATGACGGCTCCCTGCACGGTCTCCATGGGGGATCCCGGCGAGGACGAGGAGGGTGTCGAGCAGGTCTGGACGGTTCAGGCCGACAAGACTGACGACAAGCTGATCATCCGCATACACGAGATCATCGCCGATGTCACCGAGGACCTGGGTGTCGACCCCGGCCTCGTGAAGGATGGCGTCGAGGGGCACCTGCAGGAGCTTCTCGCGGAGCAGGTGCCCCAGATCCTTGGCGAGGGCTGGGAGCTGGTGCGCCGCGAGTTCCCCACTCCCGTGGGCCCGGTGGACCTCATGGTGCGCGACGCCGACGGCAATCACGTGGCGATCGAGGTGAAGCGCCGGGGCGGCATCGACGGCGTCGAGCAGCTGACGCGCTACCTGTCGCTGCTGGGGCGCGATGCGCTTCTGGGCGACGTGACCGGTATTTTCGCGGCCCAGGAGATCACCAAGCAGGCGCGCACCCTCGCCGAGGATCGCGGTATCCGCTGCGTGGTGCTGGACTACGACGCGATGCGCGGGGTGGATGACCCCGAGTCTCGACTTTTCTGATGGAGGCATCCCGTCGGGTGAGCCTGGGGAGAATCATCGCCCAAGGACTCGTCCCTGCGACCGCGGCGCGTTCCCCGCTGGACGCCGTTGAGAATCTGGCGGCACTGCAAGGTCAGCAGGCGAGCGCGATCCCCTGGGCGATTGGCGTGCGCTGCGCGGGTGTGTCGCGCGCTCGCGTCGAGGAGTCGTTCGCGCGCGGTGAGCTGGTTCGATCTTGGCCAATGCGCGGCACCATTCACGTGACGAGCGCCCGCGACCACCATTGGCTGCGCCGACTGCTGCGTCACCGCCGTGCATCGTGGGAACGCCAGGCGCTTGCTCTGGGCCTCACTGCTGCTCTCGTCGAGCGTGCGGCGCAGGTTGCGTGTGACCTGCTGGAGACCTCACCCCTGGGAGTGAGCCGCGCCGAGCTTGTCGAGGCGTGGGGCAGTAGTGGGATCGATACAGTGACTGCTTCTTCCTCACAGGGTGGGCTACGGCGCCGCCACCTCATCATGCGCCTCCATGTGGATGGTGTGCTCACCGCGGGGTCCGTGCGTGCGGGTGAACACCTGATCGTTGACGCGCGCTCACTTCCGGCCGCCCCCGGGGTCGCGAAAGGAGAGCCCGGGCACGAAGAAGCCCTCGCGGTCCTGGCAGCGCGTTACGCCTGGGGGCACGGTCCCGTCGACGAGGCCGACCTGGCTAGGTGGACCGGGTTGACTCTCACCGAAGCGCGTCGAGCGTTGGCTGGAGCGCGCGTGGCGGGGGAGAACGTGGGCCTTCCTCTTGCAGAATGTGGAGGCGGTCTGGCTCGTGCGGATCTCACAGATCTCGTGGAAGACTTCCGTGCTGAGGCGGAGGCGATGCTCGCGCTGCCCTCATTTGATGAGCTGCATGGCGGTTATAAGGACCGTTCCTGTCTGACGGACGAGGCGGGCGAGGCTTTGATCTGCGCGGCGAAGAACGGCATGTTCCGTCCGATTGCTGTCGCAGGTGGACGCGTGGTTGCCGTGCGTGCCCCCGGCAGCCAGGTTGTGACTGCCGACGGCTGCGGGACCTATGAGGAATCGGCGCGACGGGCGTTCGGCGACTGGGAGAAATGGTTGTCCGAGACGCAGCAGTGAAGTGTCATTCGTGCCACAATTAATGCATGACTACTTCTGTGTTGCGTGGCCGTCTGGTTCTGGAAGATACCGTCCTTGAGGACGGAATTATCGAGTTTGACGGCGCGACTATTACCCGTGTGTGTGCCGTTTCCGAGTACGAGGGTGAGGTGCCCGAAGCCAGCGATTTGACCTACCTGCCCGGCCTCGTCGATGTGCACTGCCACGGCGGCGGCGGAGAGTCCTTCCCCAACGCTGAGACCGCCGAGGCAGCTCTCATTGCTGTCCTCGAGCATCGCCGTCACGGCACAACCTCCCTGGTCGCATCCTGCGTGACCGCCTCCGCCGAGGTGCTGCGTGCGCGCGCGAAGACCCTGGCTGAGCTGGCGAAGGCCGACGAACTCGCTGGCATCCACTTCGAGGGTCCCTTCGTTTCCCACGAACGCTGCGGCGCCCAGGACCCGACCTACATCGTCGATCCTGACGCGGACCTGACGCGCACCCTCATCGAGGACTGCCAGGGGTACGCACTGTCCATGACGCTGGCCCCCGAGAAGCCGAATGCCTACGGCCCCGGCTCGGTCGCCGAGGCCCTCATCGACGGGGGAGCGCTGCCTTCCTGGGGGCACACTGACTCCAATTCCGTGAAGGCTCGCGAGGCCCTGGCGTACTCGCGCGAGCGTTTCGCGCAGGTGGAGACCAAGCGCGGCCCGCGTGCGACGATTACCCACCTGTTCAACGGCATGCGCCCGCTGCACCACCGCGACACCGGCCCGATCGCCGAGTTCCTCTCGGACGCCGCTCGCGGCGGTGCCGTCGCCGAGCTAATCTGCGACTCCGTCCACGTCGATCCGTCCCTTGTGCGTGACGTGTACGAACTGGTCGGCCGCGAGCACGTCGTTCTCATCACCGATGCGATGGCGGCCGCCGGCATGGCCGATGGTGAATACACGCTCGGCCCCCAGGACGTCATCGTGAAGGACGGCGTCGCTCGCCTGGCTCACGGCAACTCCATCGCGGGTGGCACGGCGCACCTCATGGACTGCGTGCGCGTAGCCGTCACCAAGGGCGGGATCCCGCTCGTTGATGCCGTGTACATGGCCTCCGCTCAGGGAGCCACGATTCTTGGCGACGACACGATCGGCTCGCTGGCGGCCGGAAAGAAGGCCGACATCGTCGAGGTCGACTCTGACCTCGACGTGCGCCGCGTCTGGCGACGTGGCACTGTGGTTGCGTGAGAGGCAAACGTAGCAAGAAACGACCGTGGGGCGAGGCGCGTCCATTGCAGATGGACCGCCTCGCCTCTGTGCCGCGTATGGAACGCGGCCCTGACGGGGGCGATTATCAGGTGCGCCGCCTGCCCGGTTCGGAGAAGGAATACACCTGCCCGGCCTGCTTGCGCCCGATTCCCGCGGGCACAGCGCACGTGGTTGCGTGGCCCGAAGAAGCGCCGTTTGGCCTGCCTCAGGGAGTCGAGGCACGCCGTCACTGGCACTTGGAGTGCTGGCGGCGAGGACTGCGTCCCCTGTGACGCGCGGATGTGATGCATCACTGCCCCGCGTGCGAGTTCGGCCGCCATCGGGGTGAGCACGTAAAGTGGAGGCTGAAGAATGCCAGCAGTGTGGGTGTTGGACGTGAGGAGCAACCGTGGAACTCTTTAAGCGATACGTGGCGGCAACGTCGATGGGCGTTGTGGCTCTCGTATGCGTGCTCGTCGGGCTGCTCGGTGTGACCGTGCTGCGGCCGCCGACGCATCAGGTCTCGTCGGTCGTGTCTTCGACCGATCTGATCATGACGCGCGGCAATGTGCTGTCGATCGTGAAGGACGATGTGACGGTCACAGCGACGTCGAAGTCGGGTGCACCCGTGACGCTGAGCATCGGCACCACGCAGGACGTCAAGGGCTGGATTGGCGATGCCGCCTACACCGAGGTCATCGGCGTGGAGTCCGACCGTACGAAGCTGAAGGCCGAATCGCACGATGCGATCGGCCCGTCTCGCGTCCCGTCGCCCACCCCGGCCCAGTCTGGCGCACAGTCGGGCGTGCAGTCCGGTGCGCAGCCCCTCGCCGAGCCGTCGTCCGCCGATCTGGTCCAGCAGCTCGCCTCCTCCGACATGTGGTTCAAGCAGGCCAGCGGTGAGGGCACCGTGAGCCTGGAGCTCGAGAACGTTCCGTCGGGCCGTTCCGCTCTCGCCGCCTCGGCCGCTGGCCCCAACGACCTCACGCTGACGCTGACCTGGAAGGTCGAGCAGACCAACACCCTCGCGATCATCGCGTTCCTTGCCGCCTGCATCTTCGCGCTGATTGCCCTCGCGCTCTTCCTCACGCGCTGGCAGCTCCTGCGTCTGCGCAAGATTCGCGAGGCCCGCATCGAAGAGCGCCGTAAGGCCGACTCCCTCGAGACCTCCTCGATCAACTCCGCCGCCGTCGCCGAGCGCATCGCCGCTGCCCGCGAGGCTGCCCCGGCCGCCGTTGTGGCATCCGAGCCGGCAAAGGCCGACGAGCCCTCCGTGGAACAGTCGGAGCAGCATGAGGCTGACGCCGACGACCAGCACGCAGACAACGCTCCCACGTGGGGCGCCGCCGCCTTCGCGTCCGGCAAGAATGAGGCCGAGGACGACGAAGCTCCTGTCGCGGAAGCTGACGAGGCGGTGGCTGAGGACAGTGCCAAGGCCGAGCCCGCCGATGAGGCCCCCGTGGAGCCCGCCGAGGCCTCGGACGACAACGCAGAGCAGGCACAGCCTACCGTTGACACCTCCGAGGAGTACGTCCCGGACCCGCTGACCGATACCTTCGAGCGTCGTGGCCGCCACGGCCTCGACAATGGTCCGATCGACCAGGATCCGCCGGAGCGCGCCACGACTGATACCGGCGTCATCGACCTGTCCGGTATTCGTGGTGGTCGCACGCTGCCGTCGCGCCGCGCGCTGCGCGAGGCCCGCAACAACGGTGAGCAGGTCGTCGTTGTCGATGGCCAGGAATTCAACACGGGCCTCATCCCGGTGACGCGTCCGCGCGCTACCGAGCAGACTCCCGCGCCGACGTCGGCACCCGATGATGACGCGTCCTCGACGGGCGGCTGGACCTCGATCATGTCCGGCTGGCTGAAGGACCGCCAGGAAGGTAAGTGATGAAACGACGCACCCTCGCCGCCGCTGCGGCCGCCCTGCTCATGACCTCTGCTCTGGGAATGAGCGCATGTTCGAACGAGATCGTCGCCCAGTCGGGTGAGGAGGCACAGAGCGCCGCCAACCTCGACCTCGAGCGCATCTCCTCCGTGCTCGACGCGACCGGTAAGGCCATGACCACTGCGGATGCGTCGCTGGACGCCTCGGACCTGTCGGGACGCGTCTCGCAGGGTGCCCTTGCGTACCGCACTGCCCAGTACGCATACGCGAAGGCCTCGGGCCAGACACCGCAGGCCCTTGACTTCACGCCGGCCTCGCTGGCCATCACGAACTCCGACTCGTGGCCTCGTGCGATCTTCAACATCTCCGAGTCCTCCTCAACAGCCCTGCCCGTGGTGCAGGTCTACGTGCAGGATTCCGCGCGTTCGGACTACCAGCTGACGAACTATGCGCGCCTCCTGGGCGGCACCCAGCTGACGCTGCCCCCTGTGGGAACCGGCTCGGCCTACGTGACCGGTACCTCCGAGGGCTTCACGGTGAGCCCCGAGGCGGCGCTCGCTCAGTACATCACGATGCTGAACTCCGGCACCCAGGACACCACGCAGTTTGTCGCGGACGACTTCACGAAGACCTACCTGTCGAACGTCACTGATCTGAACTCCTCGGTGAGCGCTGCCGGTAGCGTGACCGCCGCGGCCACGGCGACGGACTACCCGATTTCCGGCCTGGTTCTCCAGGACGGTTCGGCACTGGTTGCGGCCAACTTCAAGTTCACGCTGACCTACCAGCGCACGGTCGCGGGTGCGACCATGAATCTGGGCGGTAAGACGGCGACGATGAGTGCTGACGGCACGACTGTCGAAGGCACCGCTACTGCGGAGTACCTGGCGACGATCCTGATGCGCATTCCGTCGAAGACGGCGGGGGGAATTCCCCAGATCGTTGGTGGCGAGTACGCCATTGTGTCCGTGACGCTCGATCCTTCGTCGAGCCCGGGCTGATTTTCACCCACAGCGCACACGTCGTCCCCGCGGCTTAGAGTCGTGGGGACGACGCATATCATCGTTCTTAGTAACAACTTTTTTAACGAAGAGGACACCATGACTACGCCTGACCCTCGTCCCGCATCCGTGGCGACGCCCATGCCCGCAGACTCGCACGGAGCCGTCGACCTGTCGGCACGCGCGAGCACACCCGCTCCCGAGGAGTCCTCCGCTCCCGCAGCGGGGGAGGGCTTGCACATCCCGCTGATCACCACTACGGACGAGGAGAACTTCCAGGACGTCATGTCCACCTCCCAGGCCGTGCCGGTCATTATGATCATGTGGTCGCCGCGTTCGCTCGAGTCCAAGCCGGCACTGGCCATGCTCGAGGAGATCGCGCGCGAGCAGGCGGGAAAGTTCCAGCTGGTCGAGGTCGACATTGACAAGGCGCCCGCGATCGCTCAGGCATTCCAGATCCAAGGTGTGCCCACGGTTGTCGCCCTCGTCGGCGGGCGCCCCGTTCCGCTGTTCCAGGGCGCGGCTGCTAAGGAACAGGTGCTTCCCATCATCACGCAGGTGCTCGATGCAGCCGCCCAGATGGGCGTCACGGCGCGCATCGCCGTGGCTGCCAAGGACACCGTCGCCCCGACCCCGCCCGAGCACGAGGCGCCCCTGGCCGCCGAGGCCGCCGGGAACCTCGACGAGGCCATCGCCGGCTGGGAGAAGGTTATCGAGCTGAATCCGCGCGACGAGGACGCGAAGTCTCACCTGTCCCGCGTGCGACTGGCGGCCCGCAGCGCGCAGGCCGACGCCACCGATCCCGCCGCACACGCAGATGCGCTGTTCGCCGCGGGCGACGCCGCCGGAGCTTTTGACGTGCTGCTAGACCTGCTCGCAGCCTCCACGGATGCCGAGGAGCGCGACGCGCTGCGCCTGCGTCTCCTGGATCTATTCCGCGTTGCCGGTTCATCCCCGGAGGTCTCCACGGCGCGCACGCGCCTGGCGATGGTCCTCATGTGATACCGTCGCTCCAACGCTCAGTTGCGGAAAGGGGCCGTCATCATGGCAGCATGGATCATCGTCGTTCTCGTGTTTGTCTCCGTCGTCGTGTGGTACGGATGGCATTCCACGCACAACGAACTGACGAAGAAAATCGACCGTGAGTCTGACCCCGAAGTGAGGCGTGAACTCATCAAGCTGCAGGGGCAGATCGACCGGGGGAGGGCGGGCTTCTAAACACTCGCTCATACTGCCGCATACCCCAGCTTGGCTCCTTGACGACGAGGCAACAGAGGAGGCCGGAGCAGGAATCCCTGCTCCGGCCTCCTTGTATCAGCCTACGGTGTCAGCGCACCTGCGAGGCGGGCACCAGCCACACCGCGCCCAGCGGCGGCACGCGCAGCGACGCGGAGACCGGGCGGCCGTTCCACGGGGTGTCCTCGGCGATGATCGTGCCGACGTTGACGACGCCCGAGCCGCCGAACTCCTCGGAGTCCGTGTTCAGGATCTCGACCCACTCGCCGCCGAAGGGCAGGCCCACGCGGTAGCCCTCGTGTGGGTTGCCGGCAAAGTTCGAGATGCACACGACGACCTCGCGGTTCCCCGCATCGTCCGATCCCTTACGCAGGTAGGAGATTAGGTTGTGGTCGCCGTCCGAGGCGTCGATCCACTCGAAGCCCGTGTAGTCGTCGTCCCACATGGCGGGGGAGGAGGCGTAGATCTTGTTGAGGCGCTCCACCAGAGCCGCGACGCCGGCGTGACCCTCCTGATCCAGGAGCCACCAGTCGAGGGAGTAGGACTCGTTCCACTCCTGCTCCTGGCCGATCTCCTGCCCCATGAAGAGGAGCTGCTTGCCCGGGTGGCTCCACTGGTAGGCATACAGCGAACGCAGGCCCGCCAGGCGCTGCCACTTGTCGCCGGGCATCTTCGAGATGAGCGAGCCCTTGCCGTGCACAACCTCGTCGTGCGAGAGCGGCAGCACGTAGTTTTCGGAGAAGGCATAGACCAGCGAGAAGGTGAGCTCGCCGTGGTGCCAGCGGCGGTTGACCGGATCCTCGCTCAGGTAGCGCAGGGTGTCGTTCATCCAGCCCATGTTCCACTTCATGCCGTAGCCGAGGCCGCCGCCCGAGGTCGGGGCAGTCACGCCGGGCCATGCCGTGGACTCCTCGGCGATCATCACGATGCCGGGGTGGCGGCGGTAGGCGGTCGCGTTCGCCTCCTGGATGAACTCGATGGCCTCCAGGTTCTCCCGCCCGCCGTACTGGTTGGGACGCCACTGACCATCCTTGCGCGAGTAGTCCAGGTACAGCATCGAGGCCACGGCGTCGACGCGCAGGCCATCGATGTGGAAGTCCTCGAGCCAGTACAGGGCGTTGGCGACCAGGAAGTTACGCACCTCGCGGCGGCCGAAGTTGAAGACGTAGGTGCCCCAGTCGGGGTGCTCGCCGCGCAGCGGGTCCGGGTCCTCGTACAGCGGGGTGCCGTCGAAGCGGGCCAGCGCGAAGTCGTCCTTGGGGAAGTGGGCGGGGACCCAGTCCAAGATGACGCCGATGCCCTCGCGGTGGAAAGCGTCCACCAGGTAGCGGAAGTCGTCCGGGGTGCCGTAGCGCGAGGAGGGCGCGTAGTAGGAGGTCACCTGGTAGCCCCACGAGCCACCGAAGGGGTGCTCGGCCAGCGGCATGAACTCCACGTGCGTAAAGCCCATCTGCTTGACGTAGGGGACCAGCTCGTCGGCCAGCTCGCGGTAGCCCAGGCCCTGACGCCAGGAGCCCGCGTGGACCTCGTAGATGGACATGGGGCCGTCGTGCACGTTGCGCTCACGGCGAGCCTGCATCCACTCCTGGTCGCTCCACTCGTGGAAGTAGTCGGTGACGACCGAGGCCGTGGCCGGGGGAATCTCGGTGGCGCGGGCCATCGGGTCGGCCTTCTCGAACCAGTTGCCACCGGGGCCCTGGATCTCGAACTTGTAGCGGGCGCCGACGCCGACGCCGGGCACGAACAGCTCCCACACGCCGGATGATCCCAGGGAGCGCATCGCCGTGGCGGTGCCGTCCCAGTAGTTGAAGTCGCCGACGACGCGCACGGCGCGGGCGTTGGGGGCCCACACGGCGAAGGCGGTTCCCTCGACCTCGCCCATGGGGCCGTCGTAGCGCTTGACGTGGGCGCCCAGGACCTCCCACAGCTCCTCGTGGCGGCCCTCGGAGATGAGGTAGGTGTCCATCTCGCCCAG
>ERZ773070.2469-NODE-2469-length-10462-cov-3.243010_pt1 | contig 10462 bp, 7 predicted proteins | sample MGYA00580618_ERZ773070 | MGnify/ENA primary metagenome ERZ773070 (study PRJEB29015, sample SAMEA2738023) | human oral metagenome | biome: human oral; feature: human-associated habitat; material: dental | place: China | collected 2019 ...
ATTGGATTTTTTAAATTTTTCTCTTTCAGATAATCTAAAAATATCAGCGAGCCGTAGAGGTTATCGACCGGCACGTCGAAAAAGCCCTGTATCTGCCCCGCGTGCAGATCCATCGTGACGACGCGGTCAATGCCCGCCGTCTGCATCATATTTGCCACGAGCTTCGCGCTGATCGGTACGCGCGGGGCTGCCTTGCGGTCTTGGCGAGCGTAGCCGAAGTAGGGCACCACCGCCGTGATCGAGTTCGCGCTGGAGCGCTTCAGCGCGTCGGTTAGGATCAGAAGCTCCATCAGATTGGAGTTTGCGGGCGCGCAGGTCGGTTGGATGACGAAGACGTCCTTGCCGCGCACGCTCTCGCCGATCTGGACGCTGATTTCGCCGTCGCTGAAGGTTTTGATCGCGCACTCGCTAAGCGGCAGCGAGAGATATTTGGAGATTTTTTTGGCAAATTCGGGATTTGCGGTGCCGGAGAAAATTTTATATCCGCGCATTTTGATGACCTTTGGATTGAAATTTGCTCGAATTCTACACCAAAAGCGCTAAATTTTAGCTAATTCGCCCGCCGCGCTCGCGTAAAATTCATAAGCGTGCATCGCGAACCGCAGCCCGTTTGCGAGATAAATTCTTTAAAATTTTAGGGCGGTTCGGCTCGCCGCGGTTTTGATTGGGCAAAATTTTGGCTACGGATTACGGCGCCCGCGAGTGGTCGTAGCTCGCGTTTTTGCGCAAGCAGGCGCGCAGATGTGGCTAAAACCGTATCGCAAAATTTGATGAAAGTCTAAGAGAGCGCATCAGGCGGGAGCACGGTACGGCTAAAGTCGTATCGCGGAGGGCATAGTGCGAATAGGCGCGGAATTTTACATTCGCTATGCAAACGCGCAAAATTTTATCTTTAGAGCTGCGGAGAGTGCGTTTAAATTTAAATTTTGAGCTCGCATAGGACAGACTGCGCGGATACTTGGCACGCGAAATTTAAACTGCCGCGGCGTGTGAATTTTAGATCGCCAGTGCAGTTAAATTTAAAGCCGCTTTGCTTTGGTGAAAATTTAAAGCTCGCTTTGACGATCGAATTTAAAGCTTGGCTTTTAAAGCATGCCCGTGCGCCGCAAAATTTTAAAATTTATCGCGCGACTTTGGTCTGCCATGTAAATTTAGACACCGCCTTTGCGCGCTTAAATTTAAAATCGCGCGATGCGGCGTAAATTTATCCGCAGCGGGCGCTATTCCGTGATTTTGGTGGGCTCGCCGAAGAGTCTATTCATCTCGGAGATTAAAATTTCCTTGCCGTCCTGCGCGCCGTTTGCGAGCTCGGCAAGACCTGCCTTGGCGGCGCGCACGCTCTTGCTCGCATCGCGGGGCTTTGCGGCGTAGTTTTGCGGATCGGTGGATCTTAACAGATCGTCCTTGGGCGGCTGTTTTTCGCCCTCGCTGCTAGCGCCATTTTTTTTCGGTTTTGCCGCTTTTGGTGCGGAATTTTCTTCGGAATTTTCGCTAATGTTTGAAATTTTATCCCGCGCGGAGTTTGCGGAGTGAGTCGTGCTTGAGTCGGAATTTTGTGCGCCGCTTGTCGTAACGCTAGAATTTTCAAGCGGTTTTGTCGCACTGCCCGCCCCGTCTTTTGCTTTGCCATTCGCCGTGCTATCTACGTTACTAGAGGCGGAATTTTCTGCACCGTTTTGCGTAAAATTTTGCTTCTGCGGCGCACCTTGCTCTATCTTGATGGCCGCGCTCTCGCCGAAAAGCGATTTTAGCACGCTATTGATCGCTCGCGAGCCCTTGCGCAGGTACTCTCTGTCCTGCCCTTGCGCGCGCGAGAGCAGATACAGCGTGCCGCGCTCGAACTTTAAAAATTCCACGCACTTGCTAAATTTCTCGCCCAGATCATAATCGCGGTCGTAAATTTTGGCTAAAAAATTCTCGTAAATTTCATTTTGAGCGCCCGTTTTGACGGAAGAGCTAGAATTTTGCGCCTGCGCCGTTGCGCCCGGTTTGATCTCACTGCTTGCGTCAGGGCTTTGTTTTGCCGCACCGGAGTTTAGCGCCGAGCTTGCGGGACGTTTTGCACTCGCAGTAAAGCTCGGCACGCCGCTTGTCGCGCTACCCTGGTCGCTCGGTGCAAAAGCCGCGCCGTCCGGCTCGCTATTTGGCGCAAATGCCGCGCTTTGGTTGGAATTTGACCTAAAATTCGGCGCGGAGCTTTGCGCGTTTAAATTAGGCGCCGAAGCGGAAGCATAGCCCTCGCCTTGATCCAGCGATCTTCCGACCTCTATGAGCTCGTCGATCTCGCGCAGATTTACCGCCTCCATCATCATAAAAATCATCATAGAAATTGCGTAGGTGTTGTCCGGGCTGATGGCGAGCATGCTCTTAGCGCCCGCTAAAATGCGGAAAAACCGCTCATACATCAGCAGGCTAAATTTCGCGTCGCGGCGCAGGAATTTATCCTTTAAATTTGCGATCATCTCGTCGATTATCGTCTCGGCGTTGTAGTTTTCGACCTCTTTGATGATCTCGATCGCGCCCGCGCGGTCCTGACGCAGCACGATGTCTAAAATTTCGCCAATTTTAGCGGGATCGAGCAAGCCCAGCATATCGGCGATCGCGCGCTGCGTGATTCCTTCGCGGCTAAAGATAATCGCCTGATCGAGGAGCGTGAGCGTGTCTCGTAGCGAGCCTGAGCCGCTGCGCGCTAAAATTTCAAGCGCGCCCTCTTCGTAAGCGATGTTTTCGGTTTTTAAAATTTGCTCTAGGTGCGCTACGACGGCGCTTTTAGCGATCGGTTTAAAGCGAAAGTGCTGCGTGCGCGATAGCACGGTGACTGGAAGCTTGAGCGGATCGGTGGTCGCAAGGATAAATTTTACGTAGCTAGGCGGCTCCTCAAGCGTCTTTAAAAGCGCGTTGGAGGCCTCTTTGGTGAGCATATGCACCTCGTCGATGATGAAAATTTTAAAGCGCGCGCTTGCGGGATGATACTTCGTCTGCTCGATGAGCTCGCGGATATCGTCGATCTTGCGGTGGCTGGCGGCATCCATCTCGATAATGTCGATGTGGCGCCCCTCGTTTGCCATTACGCAGTTATCGCAGATCTCGCACGGCTTGCCGGTGGGGCCTTCGTCGCATAAAAGCGCTTTGGCAAAAATCCTAGCCGTCGAGGTTTTACCGCTGCCGCGAAGTCCGCTGAAAAGATATGCGTGGCTCAGTCTGCTCGAATCCAGCGCGTGCGCGAGGCTTTTGGCGACGGCATCTTGACCGATGAGCTGCTCGAAGCTTTTGGGTCTGTATTTTAAAGCGAGTGCTTGCAAAATTTCTCCTTTGATCTTGCAATGATACAAAAAAATCTATAAATTTTAAATTTAGTGCTACAATGCGCCCGAATTTCAGAAAAAGGATAAAAATGAAAAAATTTTTAATCGGCGTATTTGCGCTATTTTTTGTCGCCTGCTCGCAAACCAGCAGCGTCATCAGCCTAAATCCGTATCTTTCTAAGGCCGATCAGACCGTAAGCGGCAAGTCGGTAAATATCAACGCGATCAACGATCAGCGCGAAAATCAGATGGTAATCGCCGTCATCAACGATAACGACGGCAAGCTAGTAGATGAAGTGCTTTTAAAAAACAATCTCTCGGCGTGGTTCGATAAGGCTTTGCGCGCGGAGCTTGAGGCTCGCGGCGTAAGGATCGATCCTGCAAGCCCGAATATCGTAACCGTAAACATTAGAAGCATCTCGGCGGCGATCAACGGCTACTCGAAGGAAAATATGAGCGCAAGAGGCGAGGTCGCGATTGCGATAGTGCAGGGCAGCCAAACCACGACCAAGCGCGTAGCGCAGGATCAGAGCAAATTTACGGCGCTTCGCACGGCCAGATCGCTTAATCCTTTCGTGCAAAGCTTGCTTGGCGACATCGTCAAAAAATCCGCCGATCAAATCATCTTGACGCTTTAGATGCGCTGCGTAAATTGCGGCGCGTTTAGCCTGCGCACGATCTGCGCCGCCTGCGCCGCAAATTTAGCCGAATGCCGCCTAAGTATGCGGCAGGTGGAGGGCTTTAGCGTGTTTTACTACTACGGCTACTCCGAAATTCGAGAGCTCATACTTTCTAAACATCACGAATACGGCGCTGCGGTGCTTGCGCGCATAGCTTCTTTAAGCCTAGCGAAATTCCCGCTTCATCTGCAGCGCGAAATTTCTGCAAATCCGCAAAATTACGAGGCGTTTAAAACGGACGGGATTTTTAAATTTAACGCCGTGCCGCTGGATGATGACGCTCGCAGCGGCTATTCGCACACGGCGATCTTAGCTCGCGCGCTAAAAAGCGAACTGATTGAGCCGAAATTTCACTGCCTGCGCGCGCAAAACCGCGTCAAATACACGGGGCAGAGTTTGGAATTTCGCCTAAAACACAAGCGAAATTTTAAAATTTTAACCCCGCCGAAATTCCCCGTGATCCTAGTAGACGACATCATCACCTCGGGTCTTAGCATGCTGCAAGCGCGCGAGAGCTTGATCGATGGCGGCTTTATGCCCGTGTGCGGCTTGGTTTTAGCTAATGCAAAAGAATAATTCGCTATAATCGCGCTTTAAAATTTAAAAGGATATTTATGCAATCAAATATGTTTGAAAATCAGGAGATCATCGATATCGACGTCGAAGAATCGATCAAGACGAGCTATCTTGATTACTCGATGAGCGTTATCATCGGTCGTGCGCTACCGGATGCCAGAGACGGCCTAAAGCCGGTGCATAGGCGAATTTTATACGCGATGAACGATCTTGGCGTGGGCTCTCGCCAGCCTTACAAAAAATCCGCCCGTATCGTAGGCGACGTCATCGGTAAATACCATCCGCACGGCGATACCGCCGTTTACGATGCGCTCGTGCGAATGGCGCAGAGCTTTTCGATGAGAATTCCTTCCGTGGACGGGCAGGGTAACTTTGGTTCGATCGACGGCGACGGCGCGGCGGCGATGAGGTATACCGAAGCGCGTATGACGCCGCTAGCCGAGGAGCTGCTAAAAGACCTGGATAAAGAGACGGTCGATTTCGTGCCGAACTACGACGAGAGCTTAAATGAGCCCGACGTATTGCCTGCGCGCGTGCCGAATTTGCTGCTTAACGGCTCAAGCGGAATCGCCGTTGGAATGGCGACGAATATCCCGCCGCACAGCCTAGATGAGCTTGTGGGCGGTCTTTTGATACTGCTTGAGAATAAAAACGCAAGCCTAGAAGAGATCATGGGCGAGATCAGGGGCCCCGATTTTCCGACCGGCGGCATCATCTATGGCAAAAAGGGGATCATCGAGGCGTATAAAACGGGCAGAGGGCGCGTTAAAATTCGCGCTAAAACCCATATCGAAAAAAAAGCTAGTAAAGACGTCATCGTAATCGACGAGCTGCCGTATCAGACCAATAAAGCGCGCCTGATCGAGCAGATCGCAGATCTCGTAAAAGAAAAGCAGATCGAGGGCATCTCCGAGGTACGCGACGAGAGCGATCGCGACGGAATTCGCGTAGTAATCGAGCTTAAACGCGACGCGATGAGCGAGATCGTACTGAATAATCTATTTAAGCAAACCACGATGGAGGCGACCTTCGGCGTGATAATGCTCGCAATCGACGGCAAAGAGCCGAAGATTTTCACGCTGATAGAGCTTTTGAAGCTGTTTTTGAACCACAGAAAAACCGTCATCATCCGCCGCACGATTTTTGAGCTTCAAAAAGCACGCGCTAGAGCGCACATCTTAGAGGGCTTAAAGATCGCGCTAGATAATATCGACGAAGTGATCGACGTGATTAGAAATTCCGCCGACACCAACGTCGCGCGCGAAAATTTAATGAGCAGATTCGGCCTTAGCGAGGCGCAATCAGGCGCGATTTTGGATATGAGGCTAAGCCGCCTAACGGGGCTTGAGCGCGAAAAGATAGAGGAGGAGCTAAAAGAAATTTTAGCCGAGATAAAGCGACTTGATGCGATCCTAAAGAGCGAGGAGCTAATCGAAGGCATCATCAAAGATGAGCTTTTAGAGATCAAGGATAAATTTAAATGCCCGCGCATCACCGAAATCGTCGATGACTACGAGGATATCGACATAGAAGATCTAATCGCGAATGAAAATATGGTCGTTACGATCACTCACCGCGGCTACATCAAGCGCGTGCCTAGCAAGACCTACGAGAAGCAAAAGCGCGGCGGCAAGGGGCGCGTGGCGGTCACGACGTATGATGACGACTTCATCGAGAGCTTTTTTACGTCCAACACCCACGATACGCTTATGTTTATCACCGACCGCGGGCAGCTTTACTGGCTTAAAGTCTATAAAATCCCGGAGGGCTCGCGCACCGCAAAGGGCAAGGCGGTAGTAAATTTAATCCAGCTCGGCGCGGACGAAAAGATCATGGCGATCATCCCTACGACCGATTTTGATCCGAGCAAGTCGCTCGTATTTTTCACTCGCAACGGCATCGTAAAACGCACGAATTTAAGCGAGTTTAAAAATATCCGATCGCTTGGCATCCGCGCTATCAGCCTAGATGAGGACGATACGCTGGTAACTGCTCTCATCGCTCCAAACAGCGCCGAGGAGATGCAAAACTACAAAGGAGGCGCTCTAAGCGGCGACGATCTGGACGGCGGCGAGGCTGAGGAAGCCTTAGAGCAGACCGAGCAGGATATTTTGGAGGGAAGCGAGAATGAAATTTCAGATGAAATTTCGCAAGGCGAGGGCGCTCAAGATGGCGAGCCGCAAAGCGCTAACGAAAATATGCTCTTCATCGCTACGAAAAAGGGAATGTGCCTTAAATTTAATCTAAATAAAATTCGCCAGATGGGGCGCATCGCTCGCGGCGTAAAGGGTATTAAATTTAAAGAAAAAGGCGACGAGGTCATCGGCGCCGCGTTTATTTTAAGCGATATGCAAGAAATTTTAAGCGTGAGCCAAAAGGGCATCGGCAAGCGCACGACCGCGAGCGAGTATCGCCTCACAAACCGCGGCGGCAAGGGCGTCATCTGCATGAAGCTTACCAACCGCACGGGCGAGCTCATCGGCGTCGTGATGGTCGATGAGGAGATGGATCTTATGGCGCTAACCACCAGCGGAAAGATGATCCGCGTCGATATGCAAAGCATCCGCAAAGCGGGCCGCAACACCAGCGGCGTCATCGTCGTAAATGTCGAGGGCGACGACGTCGTGAGCATTGCGACCTGCCCGAAAGCCGAGGAGGGCGACGAGGGCGAAGCGGACGAGCTTGCGCAGGATGAAAATTTATTAAATTCAAATTTAGATAGCAAAGATTCGCAGAGCGACGGCCCTAGCGATGAAATTTTAAAAGGAGGAGAGGATGAGTAGTTACAATATCGCCATCGTAGGCGCTACCGGCGCCGTAGGCGAGGAGATTTTGCGCGTCTTAGACGAGATGAACTTCCCCGTAAAGGACATACTGCCGCTTGCAAGCGCAAAGAGCGCGGGCGAGAAGGTGGAATTCCGCGACAAAGAATACGTCGTGAGGGAGCTAACGGACAGCACCTTCGACGAAAACGAGATCGACATCGCGTTTTTCAGCGCGGGCGGCTCCATTTCGGCGCACTACGTGCCATTTGCCGCGGCAAGCGGCGCGGTGGTGATCGATAATACGAGCCACTTTCGTATGCAAGAGGACGTCCCGCTCGTCGTGCCCGAGTGCAATCCGCAAGATATCGAGCTGTGGAAAGAGACCGGCATCATTGCCAATCCGAACTGCTCGACCATTCAGATGGTTCAAATTTTAAAGCCGCTTGACGATGCGTTTGAAATAGAGCGCGTGGACGTAAGCACCTACCAAGCCGCCAGCGGCGCAGGCAAAGAGGGCATGGAGGAGCTCGTGTTTCAGCTACAAAAATTCTTTGAATTTAAGCTTGATGAGTGCAAACCTAAAGTTTTCGCGCACCAGCTAGCATTTAACGTCATCCCACATATCGACGTGTTTTTGGATAACGACTACACCAAAGAAGAGATGAAGATGGTAAACGAAACGCAGAAAATTTTGCATAAAAATTTCGCCGTTTCGGCTACCTGCGTGCGCGTGCCGGTGCTTCGCAGCCACAGCGAGGCGATCACGATAAAATTTAAAAAGGATTTCGAGATTAGCCGCGTGCGCGAAATTTTAAGAAATGCGCCTAGCATCGTGCTTGTAGACGATCCGAGCAAAAAGCAATACCCGATGCCGCTGCTTTCGAGCGACACGAACGAAACCTACGTCGGTAGGCTCCGCAGGGACAATTTCGACGATAAAATTCTGCATCTTTGGTGCAGCGCAGATCAGATCCGCGTCGGAGCGGCTACGAACGCCGTGCGCATCGCGCTTCGCTGGATCGATATGCAGCAAAACAAGTAAGATAATTTAGCAAAGTTGCCGAGACTTTGTACGCGGATGCTGTCGCGTGCGCGGTTTCGGCGCCGAAGACCGGCGAATAAAATTTGCAAATCAGCCTAGTTAAAATTTAAGATCGCGAGCTGAAATTTTGCGCCTTTAACCTGGCGCAAAATTTAAATAAGTTCAAACGTGCGCTTAAAAGAGATAAATTTATGCGATCTCAAACGAGCGCAAATTTAAAAGGACGCTTCGGCATGGGGAGGTTTTAAATTTATATATCCGTTTGCGGAGCGGCTAGTCTCGAATTAAAATTTAAGGAAGAAATGAAAGCTATATTTGAAAAATTTTTGCTTTGTAGTAAGTCTCTAACGCTTCTGCCTGTTATTTTTTGTGTTGCGGCCAGTGCGACGATATTTGTGATGGCAAGCTACGAAATCGGCTCGGCGCTTTATAAAATCGTGGAATTTTTCCTAGCCCCACAGAGCGAGCGAGCGCTTTACATTGGCATTTTAAGCGAAATAATAACGGCGATCGATCTGTATCTGGTCGCCATAGTGCTGCTAATCTTCGTATTTGGAATTTATGAGCTGTTTATCGACGAGTTTGTGGATCTAAATTTACAAGTTTTAAAGATCGCCTCGCTGGATGAGCTGAAGCACAAACTCGGCAGCGTCATCATAATGGTGCTGGTAGTGGATTTTTTCAAGCGAATTTTGCACACCGATTTTACTACCCCTTTGGATATGCTTTTGCTCGCAGGGGCTATCTTTGCGGTTTGTTTAGCTTTGTATATTTTGAGTAAATTTAAAGGATAAAAATGGTTTTCATCGACGCATGCTTCGGCAAAGAGACCCCATACACGCCCATTTGGATGATGCGCCAGGCGGGGCGCTACCTGCCGCAATACATGGCGGTGCGCGAGAGGGCGGGCGATTTTTTGAGCCTGTGCCGCGACTACCGCGCCGCTAGCGAGGTGACGATCCAGCCCGTGGAGATTTTGGGCGTCGATGCGGCGATACTTTTTAGCGATATTTTGGTCGTGCCGATGCAGATGGGGATGGATCTGCGCTTCGAAGCGGGCGAGGGGCCGCGCTTTAGAGGTCCGATCCGCTCCCAGGGCGATCTGGCGCGCCTTGATCCGCAAAAGGCCGCGGCGGAGCTCGGATACGTTTATGATACGATCTCGCTTACTCGCTCTCGCCTTGCCGCGGACAAAGCGCTCATCGGCTTTTGCGGCGCGCCGTGGACGATCGCTACCTATATGATCGAGGGCGGCAGCAGCAAAAATTACGCCGTTTGCAAAAGGATGCTCTACGAAAATCCGCAGCTTCTGCATGAAATTTTGCGTCTCGTTACGGAGGCGACGAAGCTTTATCTAGCGCGCCAGATCGGCTCGGGCGTCGATGCGGTGCAGATTTTCGACAGCTGGGCGGGCGCGCTGGAGCCGAGCGCATACGAGGAGTTCGGCTGGCGATACATCTTGGAAATCACGGAATTTTTAAAGGCGAAATTCCCGCATATCCCGCTCATCGTCTTTGCTAAGGGCACGGGCGCGCAGATGTCGCGGCTGAGCCGTATCGCGGAGCAGAGAAGCGCGGCGAGCTTTGACGTATGGGGCGTGGATTGGAGCACTCCTATGGGGCTTGCGCGCGAGCAGCTCGGGGGCAAATTTGCGCTTCAGGGCAACCTGGAGCCGATGCGGCTATATGACCGCAGCGCGATAGAATCGGGCGTGCGCGAGATTTTAACGGCGATGAAGGGTGCTGCGCATATCTTTAATCTAGGCCATGGGATTTTGCCCGACGTAAGCGTGCAAAACGCCAAATATCTGGTGGATCTGGTGCACGAGCTAAGCGCGCGCTGAAACCTGATTTTGCGATAGCCTGCTTGCAGCGCGTCGTTGTGAAATTTTATAGAGCCGTAATTTAAAATTTCGCTCGCCCGGGTCGCTTGCTTTGCTTCTGCGCAATCTTTCCGCTGTCCATAAATTTTAAATTTCACGCTGCTAAAACAGCTTGCGGAATGAAAAACTCTAAATTTTAAAATTTTGTGCCGTTTTGGCGCGGCGATACCACGAAATTTTAAAATTTAGCCGCAGTTTGAAATCTTTTTACG
>ERZ773070.2470-NODE-2470-length-10460-cov-2.957520_pt1 | contig 10460 bp, 7 predicted proteins | sample MGYA00580618_ERZ773070 | MGnify/ENA primary metagenome ERZ773070 (study PRJEB29015, sample SAMEA2738023) | human oral metagenome | biome: human oral; feature: human-associated habitat; material: dental | place: China | collected 2019 ...
GGTAGGGCCATTCTTCTGTGTCACTGTAAGCAGTGTAAACTCACTCTCAAACTCAATAAACTCTTCAATAATCACCTCCTTCACATCGCCACGTGCGCCATCCATCGCGTTCTTAAACGCTTCTTCGAGTTCTTCATCATTGTGAACATAGCTCTGACCGTGTCCACTTGAACTCATTAAAGGCTTAACAACACATGGGAAACCAATCTCGTCAGCAGCAGCTTTGAACTCATCATATGTCTTTGCATAGAAGTATTTGGCTGTTCTTAAACCCAAGTCACGTGCTGCAAGGTCGCGTATGGCACGACGATTCATGGTGAAGTTTACAGCACGTGCTGATGGAGCAACTTGTATTCCACGTTCTTCATAATCAAACAAACGTTCAGTTCTGATTGCTTCAATCTCTGGAATAATCAAGTCCGGTTTGTGCTTATCTACAATAGCATCAAGGGCTGTACCATCAAGCATATCTATTACTTCCGACTCATCAGCTACCTGCATGGCTGGTGCATTCTCATAACTATCGCAAGCAATAACATATTGTCCAGCGCGTTTAGCGGCAATAACGAACTCTTTGCCCAGTTCGCCTGAGCCTAATAACAAGATTTTTTTCATTTGAAGATGTGTTGTCTATCTTTTGATTGTGAGAAGGTTTTACACCCTCGCCGTATTATGAAGAGTTAGACGAGGGTGTGAGATTATATTTTAGTAGATTTATTATCTTCCTTTTTTGGTGTACATCATGTCATAATACTTTTGGTAATCTCCAGAAGTAACCTCTTGAATCCAGTCTTGATGCTCTAAGTTCCAACGGATAGTTTTCACAATACCATCAGCAAACATAGTTTCAGGATACCAACCTAACTCATTCTTTATCTTTGTTGGGTCAATGGCATAACGTGCATCATGACCAAGACGGTCTGGAACATGTGTGATTAACTCTTCATTTATCCAGCTGATATCAATGTCACCATTTGCGTCTTTGACCTGCTTCTTGAGGATAGTACGGAGGTTCTTATCCTCTGCCATCATGTCATGGATAGTCTTTATTGTGAGTTTAACGATGTCGATATTCTTCATTTCATTATGTCCACCAACATTGTAAACTTCACCTACACGACCTTCACGTACAACCATATCAATAGCTTTACAATGATCTTCTACATACAACCAGTCGCGTACATTCAAACCCTCACCATATACTGGGAGTTTCTTTCCCTCAAGAATGTTATTGATAATTAATGGAATCAATTTCTCTGGAAAATGGTAAGGACCATAGTTATTTGAACAACGTGTAATACTGATAGGCATATGGTAAGTGTCGTGATAAGCCATTACAAAATGGTCAGCACTTGTCTTGCTGGCAGAATATGGGCTATGTGGGCAGAGTGGAGTCTCCTCTGTAAAGTAGCCTTCTGCTCCCAATGAACCATACACCTCGTCTGTTGATACCTGATGATAACGCTTGCCTTCCTTCCATGTTGGATAACCCTGCTCGTCCTTACCTGTCACCCATGCACGACGTGCAGCATCCATAAGGTTCTGTGTACCAAGAATGTTTACAGAAAGGAACAACTGTGGGTCTTCAATTGAACGGTCAACATGACTTTCTGCTGCAAAGTTTACGAGATAGTCAATGTCATATTCAGCAAAGAGTCTGTCGGCAAGTTCACGATCACGAATATCACCCTTTACAAAGATGCAACGCTCGTTATCAATATCATCTTTGATAGTACCGAGGTTACCTGCGTATGTAAGTGCATCGAGGACAATAACCTTAATATCTTCATTCACATACTTCTTATGAAGTAAATACTTAATGTAGTTTGCTCCGATAAAACCGGCAGCACCAGTTACTAAATAAGTTTTCATATCTATGTTATTTAAAATGTTTGTTATTCTTTTGGGTAAGTTTTAATAATTTTTTATTGTAATCGAATCTTGACATTGTTCTTTTACAATTCAGATTTATTTATTTTCTTGTTGTTTATTTCCTAATGTTATAACTTCGCAATCAGTAAATTTATTGCCTTCGATAGTTAGTCTCACTAAAGTTCTATCTTTATGCCACCCGCGAAGACCAGCTGCACCAGGATTGATATGAAGTAGGTTTAGTGTCTTGTCGAATTGTATTTTGAGAATATGTGAATGTCCATCAACAAAAAGGTTGGGTGGAGAAGCATAGAGCATACTCTGTACTGAACGGTCATAACGTCCAGGATAACCTCCAATATGTTTAAGTAACACGTCAACATCTTCGCACTTAAAGCGCAGAATTTCCCGATAGCGGTTGCGCATAGTGTAATCATCTATATTCCCACATACAGCGCGAAAGATGGGTTTCATTGCCTCAAACTTATCCGCAACTTCTAATGAACCTATATCACCAGCGTGCCATATCTCATCACATTCCCCAAGATAGTATTCGTATTTATCATCCCAGTAGCCATGAGTATCAGAGATTATACCAATTCGCTTCATTAAATACCTTTCCTTTTGATAAAATCTGCTATCAGATCCTTTGTTTTTTCTAAGCCAAGTATACTGGCATCAATGCAAAGGTCATAACTTTCAGCATGCCCCCAAACCTTTGTTGTGTAATAGTTATAGTATTTGGCACGCTCGCTTTCTCCATTTTCAATAAACTTACGAGCTTCTTCTTTAGAGCATCCACGTCGCTCACATACATTAGCAATACGAGTGTCCATTGAAGCTGTTATAAAGATATTAATGGTGTTTGGATTATCACGTAATACGTAATCTGCTGTTCTACCAACAAACACACAGCGTGGGTTCTGCTTCGCTACTTCACGAATGGCATCACTTTGGAACTGATAAAGACTTTCCTGTGAGAAATTACTCTTATAAAAGTCATTGTCACCTAAGAGAGGAAGGTGTATATGAAAGTGCCCTTTCATAAATCCTTTTTGCTCGTCGTTTTGCTCAAAGAACTTCTCTGAAAACCCACTTTCCTTAGCTGCAATGTTAAGGATCTCACGGTCATAGTATTGGCAATCGAATTCTTCAGCAAGCATCTTGGCGATAATATGACCACCACTGCCAATCTGACGACCAACGTTTATGATTAGTTCCTTTTCCATATTTAGATTCTTTATTTATGAATTTAAGTTTTGATTGTTCACACTTTGTTTTTTCAACCGACGCATATAAGCCATCATAATGATAGCTGCAACTAATGATGCCAAGAAGTCACTTGAAGGCAATGATGCCCAAACACCATTTAAGTTGAAGAAATGTGGTAGGATAACGAGTAACGGTATTAAGAATAGTAATTGGCGAGAAAGAGATAAGAAAATGCTTATCTTTACTTTACCAATACACTGAAAGAAGTTTGTTACAACCATCTGAAATCCTACGACAGGATACATCATCATGTTTATTTGAATAGCCTTAATTGCTTGGCGAATTAATTCTGGGTCCTTTGTGAACATACGTGCACAGTAATATGGGGCTAAATGAGCAATTAGCCAACCTGTAACCATTATCCCTGTTGCAGCAAAGATAGTAAGTTTCAATACACGCATAAGTCTGTCAGTCTGCTGTGAACCATAGTTATATCCTGCTATAGGCTGCATACCTTGGTCTAATCCGATGACAAACATTACAAATATCATAGCCACACTATAAGCTATGCCGAATGCTCCAACAGCCATATCACCGCCGTATCTGACAAGTTGATTATTCATAAAGATAACCACAATGCAAGCACAAACATTCATCAAGAATGGTGAAATACCAATAGAGATGATGTTTTCTACCAAATGTCTTTTAAGTCGATAGATTCCACGCTTTAAATGTAAAATCTCATCTTTGTTAGTCAACTGCTTCATCTGCCAGCATAATGCCAATGCTTGTGATAAGACTGTGGCGAAAGCAGCACCACGAATTCCCCAGCCCCAGAGTCTGATAAAGATAAAGTCTAAGACTATATTCATCAAGACTGTGAAAATCGTAGCCATCATTGCCTGCCGAGGTTTTGATGCAGCACGAAGTACTGCATTCATTCCAAAGTACATGTGAGAGATGACGTTTCCTGCCAAAATAACCTCCATAAAACTGCGGGCATAGGGGATTGTAGCATCACTTGCACCAAAGAATCGCAAGATTGGGTCAAGAAAGATAAGGCAGATAATACCAAATGCACTTCCTATAATCAAATTAAGCGTTACTGTATTACCAAGTATATTCTCAGCTGTGTCATAGTCACGCTGACCTAATTTCACACTGATAGACGTAGATGCTCCTATTCCTACTGCTGCACCAAAGGCTACACCAAGGTTGATAAAAGGGAATGTAATAGCTAAACCAGATATAGCCATTGGTCCTACAATCTGACCAATGAATATTCGGTCTACTATGTTATAGAGTGAGGCTGCAATCATAGCAATAATTGCTGGGAACGCATATTGTGCCAACAATTTACCAACAGGTTTAGTACCTAACTCTAAAGTTGCATTCTTATTATCCATCAAGATTCTATTACTTGTCTACGAATGAATGGAATTCCTCCTTATACTATGCTTGCAAATGTACGAAAAAAAAATGAGAAAACCTATTTGTAGCGTAATGAATTGTAGGTTTATAAAACCTATAATTGTTATTTTTAGTATTACAGCTAAGTGTTAGTCTTGAATTATCCTCACAACAAGAATATTTTTTAGTTCTAAACACAAAAGGCAAGCCTTATCACTCCAAGCTTTTGAAGATGTCTATTTGTCTATAATTTTCAAATATCGATTTTGTAAAGATCACCAAATAGCTTGTTAATAACGCCCAATTGGCTTGCAAAAGATGCCTTTTTAAGGTCTTACTAACGCCCTTTTGAAACCTTATGAAGTGCCTTCCAAAACCTCTCTTTACAACTGCTTGATAGCAAGTGGTTTACGTAGGTGCTAAAAGAACTCACTTTTACTCCATTTTTCTACCTTTTCTTTAAATGTTTTGTCAATATATTTTTTTGCCTTTAGGTAAAATCTCACACAGAATGTTACGCCTTCAATTTTATTAGATAATACCCTTTCTTCTGGCGATATTCAAAGCCTCTATCATACTCCCTGCTCGTAATTTCTCTCGTATATTCTGCCGATGTCTATTGGCTGTATAGATACTGATGAAAAGTTTTTGGGCAATTTCCTTGCTGGAAAAGCCTTTACAGGTAAGTATAAGGACTTCTTTTTCCCGCGGAGTAAGCTGTGGAATGTTTTCATTCTCTATGGATATAGGAATAATCTCACCCGTAACACAATGCTTCATATGGACACGTACAGGCAGATTATCTCCCTGTTCGGGAGCAACCTCTATGATACCCAGTATCAAACAGTTGTCCTCTGTCACTTCTAAAAACTGCCGCTGGTGAATTACTCTCCTATAAATACCATCAGCGGCCAAGCCCCTATACTCATAGATACATTTATATTTGGTTTGCTCTTCTTTGGGAAGTACGGAAAGAAAGGAGGCGATTTTAGCGTCAATCTGATTTTTAAGCATCAGATCGTCTGGGTGAATACGATAAGTAAGGGGGTAATCCTGGACCCTATCACTACCTTGTTCAGGGATATCATCATAACCAAAAAGTGAGAACTTATCGGAGATAAAGTAATAATGCCCATACTTATCCACTATATAAACAGCATTATTACCTATCTCGGAAAGCATCTTAGCATAGGGAATATACTTCTGGACTAATGTCTCAAGTACATAGGTTGTGTTCATTTTTGCAAATGGTTATTTCTGCGTATTGCACCTTTTGAGGTAGAATCGTAATTTTGCACCAAAGTTAATAAAATATTTCAAGAAATGAAAACATACAATAGCATTATTATAGGGAGTGGTTTAGGAGGTTTGACTGCTGGTGCATTGCTTGCTCTTTGGGGTAAAAAAGTCTTGGTACTTGAACAACATTACATAGCAGGAGGATGTGCTACAGCCTTCAAACGCAAGGATTTCCTCATGGAAGTAGGGCTACATGAGATAGATGGTTTGCATGATCAGGATTTCAAACGTCCCATAATGGAGTTGTTAGGGCTTTTCAAAGGGGTGGAATTCTTAAAGATTCCTGAGCTATACCATATAAGAAAAGGTGACTTTTCGTATGTTCTATCAGAGGGAAAGCAAGCCAAAGAACAACTAAAACGAGACTTTCCTAAAGAAGAAAAAGAATTTGTTAATTTGGAAGCTGAAAAAGAATTTGACTTCTTAAAAGAAATTGTCAATGCAATTAGAAATATTAGGGGAGAAGCTAATGTAAGTCCAGCTAAGAAAATCGAAGTAATTTTCAAAACTGTAAATGATGCAGAAAAAAATATTTTGCAGCATAATGCTAAAATATTGGATAAATTGGCAAATGTTGAAAAATATGAATTTAACGCAGAAATTCCTGAGCTAGTTGGCTTTAAATTGGTTGAAACTACTGAAATTTATGTGCCGCTTAACGATTTGATTGACAAGGAAAAAGAAATTGCTAAACTTACAAAAAATATTGAAAAAACTGAAAAAGAATTAAATAAAGTTTTAGGAAAATTATCAAATGAAAAATTCTTGTCTAAAGCGCCAAAAGAAGTTATTGACAAAGAAAAAGGGATTAAAGAAGAATTGGAAAATAAAATCGCTAAATTTAAAGAATCAATTAATTTGTATAAAAATTAATAAAAAAATTTAAATAAAAAAAGATTTTTTAGAACCCTGCGACTTTAGTCATGGGAGGTTCAGAAAAAAGGAACTGATTCTCATTTAGAGACAGTTCCATTTTGGTATTAGTAAATTTAATTTTCTTTATAAGTCAATGCTCTTGTTGCGTTTAATATTGCAATTAATGCGACTCCGACATCGCCAAACACAGCTTCCCACATTGTGGCAAATCCTAATGCTCCCATTCCTAGAATGATGATTTTCACACTTAGTGCAAAAATTATGTTTTGCCAGACAATTTTTTTTGTCTTTTTGGCAATTTTTAGAGCGGTTACTATTTTTGACGGTTCGTCGTTCATTACAATCATATCTGCAGCTTCGATTGCAGCGTCACTTCCCACACCGCCCATTGCCACTCCAATATCGGCTCTTGCAAGAACTGGTGCATCGTTTATTCCGTCACCTACAAACAAAACTTTTCCGTTAGCGCTTTTATTTTTCAAAAATTCTTCCATTTTTTCAACTTTTCCAAGCGGTAATAAATCAGTAAATACTTTTGAAATATTTAATTTACTAGCCACATTTTCCCCAATTTTTCTGTTATCACCTGTTAGCATTACAACATTTTTTATCCCTAAATTATTAAGTTCTTCAACTGTTTTTTTAGCATCTTCTTTTATTTCGTCCGCAATTATTAAATTTCCCAAATATTCTCTATCTTTTGCGACATAGACAACTGTTCCGACAGCGTCTTTTTCAGCAGCTTCTATATTTTCTTTTTTTAATAATTTAAGATTTCCCGCTAAAATTTCGCTATTTTCATATTTTACTTTTACTCCATGACCTGCGATTTCTTCAAATTCAAATTCTGAACTGTCAGTTTTTCCAAGTTTTTTATTGTTTTTTTCATATTCTAAAACAATTGATTGCGCAATTGGGTGATTTGAAAAACTTTCTGCAATAGCTGCGTATTTTAATAAATCGTCTTTTGTGTATTTGGAATTTTGAACATTTATTTCATAAACTTTAAATTTACCTTTTGTAAGCGTTCCAGTTTTGTCAAAAACAACAGTTTCCAAATTGTTTAATGCTTCTAAATAATTTGCTCCTTTTATTAAAATTCCATTTTTTGAAGCTCCACCGATTCCCCCGAAAAATCCTAGAGGGATTGAAACAACTAAGGCGCACGGACACGAAACTACTAAAAAGATAAGCGCTCTGTAAAGCCAAGTTGAAAACTGGGCATCTTTTACAAATATCATTGGCAAAATTGCAATAAGTAAAGCGATTATTACAACTGCCGGTGTGTAAAATCTTGCAAATTTTGTGATAAAGTTTTCTGTTTTAGATTTTTTAGAACTTGCATTTTGTACCAAATCTAATATTTTTGAAATTGTGGAATTTTCAAATGACTTCGTAACTTCGATTTCTACAAGATTTGTGGTGTTTATAAATCCACTTAGAATTTCATCTCCAATCTCAAATGTTCTTGGAATGGCTTCTCCAGTCAAAGCGGATGTGTCAAAAGTTGAACTTCCATTTGTAATTTTTCCATCCAATGCGACTTTTTCTCCAGGTTTTATAACTATTATATCGCCTAATTTTACTTCTTTTGGCAAAACTTTTTTAATTTCTCCCTCAATTTTTAAGTTTGCATAATCAGGTCTAATATTCATAAGTGAGGTGATGGATTTTCTCGATTTTCCAACTGCCAAATCTTGGAACATTTCTCCAATTTGGTAAAATAACATAACTGACACAGCTTCAGGAAACTCTTTTATCGCAAAAGCTCCAACTGTCGCAATCGTCATCAAAAAGTTTTCGTCAAAAATCTGTCCTTTTTTTATATTTTTTACAGCTTTAAATAAAACATCATATCCGACTGTAAAATAGCTTATTAAAAATAAAATTAATCTTGGAACAAATAAATTTTTTGGAACAAATATTGCAGCTGCAAGTATAATTGCACCTAAAATAAATCTATTTCTTATACTTTTAAAATTTTCTTCCGTTTCTTCTATTTCCTCATCTTCTTCAATTGCAGAATTTGGCATTAAAACAGTCACACCTTCTTCAACTCTATCAACTTCTTTTTGAACAAGTTTTGTGATGTCTTCACTAGAAAATTTTTTCTTAGGATTAATCACAATTTTTTTTCCTAAAACATCGACAGTAGCTGCTTTTATTTCATCCAAAGCATTTAGATTATGCTCGATTTTTGCGGCACAGTGGGGACATTCAAGGCCTTTTATTCCCAAAGTGCATTCGTTATTTTTTTCCATTTTTTCACCTCTATTATTTAATATATGAACAACTATTCATTTGTTATGATACAATATTTTTTTTATTTTGTCAATAGTTTTATCAAATATTTTGTGAAACAAAGTTTTTTTTGATATGGAAAAAATTGTGGTATAATTTTAGTAAAAAGTTTTGGTTGAAAGGGGAAAAGGAAAAGAAAGATGGAAATAAATTATTTAGGACTGGGAGCGAATTTGAAGCAAAATTTGTTTTGTGAATTTGAAAAAAATGAAAAGGTTTTGTATGTTTTTGAAAATGCTTCGACTTTTTATGAAATAAAAAAAGAACTTTTACAAGATGTGGAATTTAATGAAAAAATTGGGATTTTTCATAATTTTAAACTTACGAATAGTTATGATTTTAATGAAAATCTTTTTTTTACAGATAAAATTTTGATAAAAGAAGAAAAGCAAGTTATATTTTTTTATAATGCGATAAAAAATAAAATTGGAAAAAAAATGAAAGTTAAAAATTATTATGACATAATTGATGTGGCTTATAATTATTATAATTTGTTTGCAGAATTGCAGGAATATAAAATTGATGCACAAAAAATTGAAGTGGAAAATTGGCAGCGGGAAATTTTTGAAAATTTGAAGGAAATTGATAGAAGCATTAAATTGCAAGTTGAGAAAAAAAATTTAATTTTGCCTTATATGATTAGAACAATCGAAAATATTTCAAAAGATTTTTTGAAAAAAAATAAAAAAATTTGTTTTGTGAATAAAGTTAATTTTACTCCATTTGAAAAAGAAATAATTATTTATTTGGAAGAAAATGGAGTAGAAATAAAAAATATTTTGCAGCTTTCAAAAAAAGATTTTGACGAGAAGGAATTAAAAATAAAAAATGGATTTTCAATTTTGCCAAAAGAAAAATTTTTGGAAAAAAATATAGATATTAAAATTTTTGAATACAGCTCAAAATTTAATCAGCTGTTAGGCTTGGTAAAAAAATTGTCGGATGAAAAAGAGCAATGTCAAATTTACGATGTTCAGGATATAAATAGTGAAACTAAAAGAGATTATCAGCTGTTAAACCAAAAGAAAATAATTTACAATTTGGAAGAAACTTTGCAGGAAACTAAGATTTATAAAGTTTTGGATGTGCTTTGCAACATTTTGAATGAAGTGAGAATTAAAAAAAGAGAAAATGGGATTGAATATATTTTTAAAGTGAAAGAATTATATAACGGGTTTAAGTTAAAAGAATTTTTAGAAACATTGCTTCAAGAGATATAATTCCAAAAATTGTTTATCAGGAAAATGTAGAAGAAATGAAGAAAAATATTGAAATTTTGAAGAAAAAATCAAAAGGATTAGATGAAAAAGAGCGGAAGAAATTAAGAAGTGAAAAAATAGAAGCAAGACGTGAAATAAATCAGTTTAAAGTAGCAATTCCTGAATATGAATTTGATGATATTTCTCCTGAACAGGTAGAAAAAATAGAAATAAATGATTACGAAACATTGATTATTTTAGATTGTGATTATTCGTATGAAAAAGGTGTGG
>ERZ773070.2471-NODE-2471-length-10457-cov-8.275716_pt1 | contig 10457 bp, 7 predicted proteins | sample MGYA00580618_ERZ773070 | MGnify/ENA primary metagenome ERZ773070 (study PRJEB29015, sample SAMEA2738023) | human oral metagenome | biome: human oral; feature: human-associated habitat; material: dental | place: China | collected 2019 ...
TATCTCTCCGCACAGCATTTGAAACAGGAGGTGATCGGCTATGTCCGCCGAAATGATGCCCCTTCTAACTAAGGCGCTGGGCGAGACGATCTATATGGTCGTCATCAGCATGGCGATCTCGACCACGATCGGCGTTCCGCTCGGCGTGCTCTTGCATGTCACGAGCAAAGGCGAGATCCTCGACGCACCGATGCTCAACCGCACGGTGGGTGCGGTGGTCAACGCCGTGCGGTCCATTCCGTTCATTATCCTGATGGTTGCAATCATTCCGCTGACGCGTCTCATCGTCGGCTCCGCAATCGGCACGACAGCGGCAATGGTGCCGCTTGTCATTGCCTCCGTCCCCTTCATCGGGCGGCAGGTGGAGACCTCACTGCGCGAGGTGCCGCACGGACTGATCGAGGCGGCGCTCTCGATGGGAGCAACGCCCATGCAGATCATCTCACGCGTTCTGCTCCCTGAGTCCATGCCAAGCATCGTCAGCCAGCTCACGACCGTCATCATCGCCCTCGTTGGTGAGTCCGCGATGGCGGGTGCGATCGGCGGCGGCGGCCTCGGCGATCTCGCGATCCGCTACGGATATCAGCGGTTTCGCCCCGACATCATGATCGCGACCGTCGTCATCCTCATTGTTCTCGTCCAGCTTGTGCAGTTTGCGGGCAACAGCCTCGCCGCACGGTTGAATAAGAGATAGATTCATTTCCGAACTAAGGAGGTTTTTATGAAGAAATTACTCACCATCGCCCTCGCTGTCATGGCGCTTGCCCTCGTCGGCTGCGGCGGCGGCGCGGACAACGCCGGCGCAAAGTCAGAGAAGGTCGTCAAGGTCGGCGCCTCCCCCGTCCCCCATGCCGAAATCCTCGAGGTCATCAAACCCGAGCTCGCAAAGGAAGGCGTCAAGCTCGAGATCGTCGAGTTCAACGACTACGTGCAGCCGAACCTCGCGACGAACGACAAGGAAATCGACGCGAACTTCTTCCAGCATGAGCCGTACCTCAAGAACTTCGTCACCGAGCATCCGGAGCTGAAGCTCGTAAACGTCCTCGGCGTCCACGTCGAGCCGATGGGCATCTACTCGCACAAGATCAAGAACATCAACGAGCTGAAGGACGGCGCGCAGGTTTCCATCCCGAGCGATCCCACGAACGGCGGACGCGCCCTGCTCCTCCTCGAGCACGCAGGCCTGCTGAAGCTCAAGGATGGCGTCGGTGCAGCAGCGACCGTGCAGGATGTCGTCGACAATCCGAAGAAGCTGAACTTCAAGGAGATCGAGGCGCCGCAGCTGCCGCGCACACTCGACGACGTCGACATCTCCGTCATCAACACGAACTGGGCAATGCAGGCGGATCTCGTGCCGACGCGCGACGCCCTCTTCATGGAGGACAAGACCTCCCCGTACGTCAACATCCTCGTCGTCCGTCAGGGCGATGAGAACCGCCCCGAGATTCAGGCGCTCATGAAGGCGCTCCACTCCGAGGCGGTCAAGAACTTCATCAACGAGAAATACAAGGGCGCAATCATCCCCGCATTCTGAGGATGGATTGCATGTTGCACAGGAGAGCCATACGGCTCTCCTGTTTTTGTTTCCATCCCTCCTCTATATATGATAAAATATAGATATTAGGAGGGGATATTGCCATGCTATCAATCGCAGCCATCAAGGAACGCATTGTTCCTGTATGCAAAAAGTACCCCATACGAAAAGCCTATCTTTTTGGATCGTATGCACGCGGCAATGCAACCGAAGCAAGCGATGTCGACTTACGTATCGAAGGAGATATTAAGAGTTTTTTCATGCTGGGAGGCATCTATTCCGATCTTTCGGATGCACTCGGTACAGAACTCGATCTGTTAAGCAAGCTCCCTGATTCCGAAACATTTCAGGCGAATCTGAGAAAAGACGAGGTGCTGCTCTATGAACGATAGAGACAGACAGATTGCAAAACACATCCTGCGACATTGTGCTGAGCTAATGAACACCGTAGAGAGGTTCCGCACTTCAAAAGAAATTTTCAAGCACGATCATGTCTTTTACAATGCGTGCTGCATGTCGCTCTTTCAGATTGGTGAACTTTCCAAACGCATATCGGAGGAGTTCAAAAGCATTCACGCAGATCTGCCGTGGTCTGAAATGCGCGGCATGCGAAATCTCTTTGCACATGAATACGAATCCGTAGACAAGGAACTGCTGTGGGAGACGATCATCAGTGATATTCCTGCACTATATCGACAACTGCATAAAATTTATTCTTTATGAACAAAATCCTCAACAAACTCCACGCACTCAAACGCCGCGAGCGGATCTACGGCATACGCAACCCGCTCACCTATGATTTCCTCCATCACAATCTGCACCACCTGCACGTCCTGCTGTTCCACAGCGCCGATCAGCAGGACTTTACGCGCGGCGCGATCGTGCGGCAGCTGCTCATCTTTATGCTGCCCATCCTGCTCTCACAACTGCTCCAACAGTTCTACACCATCGCAGACACCGCACTCATCGGTCAGGTGCTCGGCGCAGAGGCGCTCGCGGCGGTCGGCACGGCAGGGCTCATTCTCTCCGTCATTGTCAACTTCTTCATCGGCTTTTCGGCGGGACTCAGCGTCCTCATCTCCCATCTCTATGGGGAAAAGGAATATGTGCGTCTGAGTGGGCTCGTGCAGAGTATCTTCGTCACCGTATTCGTCTTTGCCGTTCTCTTCACGGCGGCGGGCATCGTACTGACGCCCGTCCTCCTCACCGCGCTCTCCACCCCCGATGAACTTATCCCGATGGCGAGTCTCTATCTGCGCGTCGCCCTTCTCGGTATGCTCGCGCAGCTCCTCTATAACACAGCAGCCGCCATCCTGCGCGCACTCGGCAACACAACGAGTGTGCTGCACTACCTCGCCGTTGCCGTCGTCCTTAACATCGCACTCGATGTCCTGCTCCTGATCGTCATTCCGTGCGGCATCGCAGGTGCGGCAGCCGCCACCGTGATCGCCCAGTATGCGGCGGCACTGCTCGCCCTGCGCAAATTCCGCCATCTCCACGGTGCATGGCAGCCACGCCTCACGCACCCCTTCTTCCAGCCCGCGCACCTCCTACCCATCCTCGGCACGAGCATCCCCGCAGGGCTGCAGGCGGTCTTTATGAGCATCTCCTCGCTCGTCATTCAGTTCTATATCAACTCCTTCGGCTACGCGGCGATGGCGGGCATGACCGTCTATGCGCGCATCGAGGGCTTTCTCTACTATCCGCTCTTCGCATTCGGCATTGCACTCACGAGCTTCATCGGACAGAACATCGGCGCACATGACCTCATGCGCGTACGGGAGGGTCTGCATGTGAGTCTGAAACTTGCGGGATTCGGCACAATGGGAATGGCACTCGTCACAGGACTCGCCGCTCCCACGCTTGTTTCCCTGTTTACGAGCGATCCTGCCGTCACAGAGAACGCGCTTGACGCCGTCTACTGTACCTTCCCATTTTACTTTCTCTATGGCATCAATCAGATCTACATCGGAGCGATCCGAGGGCTCGGCGATACGCTCTATCCGATGCTGACCGCACTCGCCGCCTACTGCGTATTCCGCGTTGCATGGTGCTATGGATGGGACCTCGTCGGCATCCACTCCATGCACGTTGTCTACAGCGCATATAACGTGAGCTTCCTCGTCATGGGAACGCTCCTCTGGATTGGCTGTCGACGTTCAATGACACGCATGCGTGACTTTTATCACAAAATATGAATATTGCTCACTTTTCAATCTAAAATAAAATTCACAAAGATATAGACATTTACTCTCATGATGATATAATTGAGACGCATTCTTTTTCGCATTGCATTCAGAATGTTTGTCATATCATATTTATCATTAAAGGAGTATCTTATGCCACGAAGGAAGGGACGACATTTTCACCGACTGCTCACCTGCGCCATTATGACATGGCTTGCCATGCCCGCCTATACCGTGTGGGCGGACGATGGTACACAGGGGGGCAGTGTATCTACTGCTGATATTCACGTCGATGCCGATGCCGCAAAGGAAGAGGCGAAATACGAGTCGCAGTCAACGACGATCATCACGGCGGAGGACATCGCACGCAAACAGGCGAAGTCCGTCGAGGACGTGATCTTCAACGAGGTCGGCGTGACGCGTACAATCGACGCGATGGGCAACGTCGGCGTATCGATCCGCGGCGGTGACCCGCGCCATACGCTGCTGCTCGTAGACGGGCAGCGGGTCCTCGGCGGTGAGGCGAAGTACAACGGCAACGGCGACGAGCTGCTGCGCATCGGCGCGGAGAACATCGAGCGCATCGAGATCATCCGCGGTGCGGCGAGCGCGAAGTATGGCGCGGATGCCATCGGCGGCGTGATCCATGTCATCACAAAGCAGGGCGTAAAGAATCCGTCCGTCTCGCTGAACATCGAGGGACGCTATCACAGCTCCCGCGGTCATAGCGGCACGGAGACGAACACCCTACCCGCGAATTTCTACCTGCGTGCGGATTCTGGCGACATCGGCAAGCTGAACCTCAGCGGGTGGACATCAAAGCGCGAGGTCATGCCCGTCTACTCCGACGGCAAGCAGTTCATCGCAGGCGAGAACTGGTACGAGGACTTCAAACCGTCGCTGCGCTTCTACGGCTCGATCAAGAACGACGGAGTGAGCGGTTCCTACAGCTTTGACGATGCGAACAAGCTCTCCTTCCGCTTCACGACAGAACGCGAGAACATGCAGCGGCGCAACAAGGGCGAGCTCTACCCGCTCGCCTCGTTCTTCGAGCCGATGCAGATCTACCAGCGTGACCGCAAGCGCGACACGTACAGCCTCAGCTACGAGGGGCGTATCGGCAAGAATACGGACTATACGCTGAACTACGGCTACGGCAAGCTGCGCGAGGACGACTCAACCATCCTCACCTACTACAGCAGCGGGCGTGACAAATACTCCGGTAAGAACAGTCTCGCAGGTGTGGACTATCTTGACCACACGCAGACGAACGTCGACCTGCACTTCAACACCGCCGTAAACGACGCGCACTATCTCAGCTATGGATTCGGCTGGCAAAAAGAGTACGCCGAGGGCTCACGTCTGCGCAATGCACCAAAGAGCTACACGAAAAGGATCAACCCGTGGGACTATGACAAGTCGCTCGCAGTCGAGGACAATACCGCAGGGAAGGATGATGAACTGGACACGTATGTCCACAACTATAAGTTTATCCGCAATGAAAACGGCTTCGTCTGGGATAAAAATGGCGAATACTACGGCTCAGAAGCGCCTCCGATGACGTATGAGGAGGCGCAACGAATTGACTTGGATGAACTTTTAGACGAAGGAACGATATCCGATTCCGATCTACAGGCAAAATACGACGCATTTACAGCTTTGCTCAAAGCACAAAACGATTTTGCACATTCGAACCTAACCTACAAGGAATTTCCAGTGTTAGGTTACTATGGACTTTTATCAAACTTTGGACAAGCATACAAGCAGGATAAGAACATCAAATTCAACGGGCAATACTACGGGCAAACCTTTGAGGAACGTAAGAATCAGTTGCTCATCGGCGAGGCGGATCTCACAAAGGCCTACGCCTATGTGCAGGACAGCTGGCAGGTGACGCCGAAGACCATCCTCACACCCATCCTGCGCCTCGACCACAGCGACCGCTTCGGCTCGCACGCGACATTCAATCTTGGTATGACGCATACGCTCGCGCCGCATCGCCGCCTCAAGGCGAACATCGGCACGGGCTACGGCGAGCCGGGGCTTGGCGAGCTGTTCTACAACTGGGAGATGTACGGCGGCACAGGCGCAGATCATCTCGGCTGGTACTGGATCGGCAACCCGGATCTGAAGCCTGAGAAGTCATTCAACATCGACCTATCGCTCGAAGGAGAGAACGATAAGACGTACGGCAAGGTCGGCATCTTCCACAACGAGATCTCGGACTATATGACCCACTACTTCACAGGACAGCTTGTGGACTTCAACTTCCACGGCAAGAGTTTCCGCAACGTCCCCGACCGCATCTACAGCTTCCGCAACATCGGCAAGGCAAAGCTCACAGGGATCGAGGCAGAGGTTCAACACAAGTTCAGCAAGAACTGGAGCGCAAAGCTCGGCTATACCTACCTGCATGCCATCAACGCGAGCGATGATGATCTGCCGCACCGCCTGCTCGATCGTCCGACGCATAAATTCGATGTCGGCGTCAACTACAAGGACGATGCACACGGCTGGCGTGCGGCGCTCTGGGGCAGCTTCTTCAGCCGGATGCTCGACAGCAACTCCGTTCAAACAGACAATCTGTTTGAAAAGGACGGCGCGGGCAACTACATTCGCAAGCGCGGCGAGTACCGCGAAAAGAGCTTCGGCATTTGGAATCTCCTCGTCGAGAAGGACATCCGCAAGGACTTCACTGTCTACGCAGGGGTGGACAACCTCTTCAACCATCAGGACGACGATCGCGCCTATCATGACCGCACGTTCCGCTTCGGCGTGAATATGAAATTCGACGACTTCGGCTCGTTCCTCGGCACGGGGATTCATCGCAACGCGGACGGCGTACTCGTCGATCGGGACGGTGTGCCGCTGAAAAACTTCTACGGAGACGACTTCTTCCTACACCGCCCCGAGACAGCGACGGACGGCAGGGCAAAGGGCAGCCTCGACTTCTTCGGCGACTACCGTATGCGTACGAGCACCTATCGCGGCTACGATCGCGCGGAGATGCGCGAGACGAAGGAGACACAGGCGGATGAAGCGGCGGCACGCAACTACGCTGACCGTCCGGGACACGGCTTCGGACAGCGTCTGCGCATCGGTGCGGACTACCGCATTGACGATAAGCTCGGGGTCAAGGCTGTGCTCGCAACGGGCAAGGCGAACGATGCGGCGGATCCCGTAGACGAAAATAAAGGACTCGGCGGTGTCCACATCGAGCGTGCCGAGGTCACGGGCAGCCCGGGTCACTGGGACTGGACACTGGGGCGCATCCACGAGCCGATGGGCGTGACGGGCTACTGGTTCGGCAAGGAGTACGACGGCGCACGCGTCCTCTATACAAAGAATCGTACGCAGGTTGCCGCCGGCTTCGGCGACTTCTCCCGCACGACGGGTGTCTACGACAGTGCCTACAGTCACAAGGAGGCGGCGATGATCCGCCGCGCGCCGACGCTGAACGAGCTGCTCGGATACTACGTCCATAGTAAAGAAACCGCACATATGGGTGGACAAATATATCCGATGGATTACGATCCGAATGCAGCGGCAAACTACCGTGAGAAGTTCAACAATGTGGGCAAGATTCAGGATGCGGACGGCAACTGGGTGCGTGACCCGTCGCTGACCGATGCGCAGATTGCCGAAAAGAAACTCGCGGTTGTGCGCGAACTGGTCGGCATCCTAAAGGATGTAGATGCCGAAATGCAGCGACGTGCTGACGCTGGACATGAGTCATATACAAATCAGTGGAACAAATTCTTGACTGAAAATGTTTATGGTGCGAATGTATATGGCAATTTCTCTAAAGCACGCGTCGTTGTACGCCGTGGAGACGGTACGGTGCGCGACCTCTATCGTGACAATGGCGGGAAGGCGCTTCAACAGCTTAACCTCGCAACGTCAATTCCTACAAAAAATATTGTTGACCGCCCTGAATACGGCGGTATGGAGGGACTGATGCGTGCGGAGAATATCCGAACTATGATGGACGATATTCTAAAGGAGGTCGAAGATGCCGGTAGTACTTATGAAACAGAGGAAGGACAACTACTGAGCCGTGCGGAAGCCATTGACCGCATGTTCAGCGATTATATTGGTGATACAGCTGTATACTATGAAGCGGCAACGAGTTCTTTTATTGGTTCAGATCAAGGCTATAACGGCATAGCACGATTCTTCTGTGCCTTTTCGAGATCCATCCAATATAATCCACTTAACGACGCACCTGTTCCGCTTCCCGGCGCACCCATAACCTTTACACAACCCGGCTTCCTTCTGAAACACGACGTGATTCCAAAGATGGAGCGTGCGGGCTTCCTCAAGGTACGCCATCAGTTCGGTAGCCGCCTCGGTGCAGAGCTGTGGACGCTGCACTCCTTCGGACACGGCATGGATGTGAAGGGCGAGAAACTCCCCATCGCGAATGTCATCGGCATCGGCGCACGCGCAGTCCTCGGACCGCGCACGATGTTCTCCTTCGACTACGGCATCAACCGCGCTGCGACGGGACGTTACTTCCACGGCGGCAGGGACATCTACGGACGCTATACGGGCGGCGGCTCTGTGCCGTACTTCTGGGTCATGCGCCTGGACTTCGGCATTCCCGACATGGATATTCCCGGCAGCTGGGGCGTTTACCTCGACTACAAGAACTTTGAGCACGGCGCATTCCTCGGCGGCACGGGCGCGGAGCTGCCCGACCGCTACCTCGACGGTATCCGCTCCTTTACCACCGGCATTGCCTTCGTTCCTGCGCGTGACCTCATGCTTGAGGCGACGTATACCTTCGGCGCGCGCAGCACGCAGATGCGCGACACGCTCTACACGCCCGAGCACTTCCGCCTCGGCGACTACACACGAATCCAGCTCACCTATCGGTTCTGATCTTACACACATACAAAAATCCTGCTCCCGAACATCGGGAACAGGATTTTTTGCTTTTTCCTTTTTATATCCTTCCTCACGGCGTCGCAGGCGTCTCCGCATTCACGGCACTGCGTCGGATCATGTCGCCGACGCGCAGGTCATAGGTGAGTGCCTGCTTGTGCAGTGTCTCGGCGCGTGCAAAGTCCTCGGGCAGCCCCGAATCAAGCCCCTCTATGAAGCTCTCATACGAGGCGATGGATGCCTCCGTCGCTGCCTTGCGCTGCGCGGCGAGGTACGCTGCGCCGCGCGGAATCTCGACAGCATCCAACTCATGCTGATATTTTTTCAGCGCGGGGATCATATCATCCTGCAGAAGACGGATGAGTGCCTTGCGGTGATCGATCGTATAGGTGCTGCGCTCCGTCTCCGTCAGGTAGCGGAACTCGTTCTGCGCAGAGCGGAACACACCGTTGTAGCGGTCGACGATTGGGCGCGTTGCCTCGATGTAGTGCGTGAGATCCTTCCCTGACGCCCTCTGAACCGCCTCAAGATAGGCACGGTAGTTCGCCACGCGCACGATCTGCCACCCCATCTCAGACTTCTCCATGCGCAGTTCCAGAGGAAACTCCAGCCCCGTCCCGCCGTCGCGCACGGTGATGTGCGCCACGGCACCGCCGCCGTCACGTTCAACTGCGCCGATGGCGACCAACTCCGTGTCGCGCAGATGACTGCACTCCATCAGATACTCGTAATCGATGCCGAGCTGCCGTCCCTTGAGTTCATCAACGCCCTCGGGCTCCGCCCACACAGAGTTTTGAACGGCGTTTTCAATCGTGCGCACGAGCCCCCCTGCAACACTCCCCTTGATGTTCTGATAGAACTTGCCGGAGGCAGTGCGTTCGGACTCCCCCAGACTCGTATCACGCGCAAAGAGGACATAGGTGAGATCATCATAGCCCGCATCGGCAACCGCCGCAACATTGACACGCCGCTGAAATCCCTCCAAATCATGCGCCTCGATTGCAGCAGCTGCGCGCGCGAGCGCATATTCCGGACGCTGGATGTAGTAGGCAAGGTACCACGCGATCGCCAAAATCGTGACGACGATCAGGCTCGCCGCAAGCACAAACCTCCGCTTGTGCGCCTTGCGACGGCGTGCCAATCGCACCCGCCACGCAAACTGATCCACCGACACTGCCGCACCTCCCTTCGCACAAATGTAAACGATGATATTATAGCATTGAACGGCATTTCGTTCAATCATCTGCCATGCGTCTTTCCAAGAATAGGACAAATACCAAAAAGACGCCCATCGGACGTCTCTTTTCATGCGATATTTATGCCCCGAGCACTTCGTCCATCGAGAGCTTCATACGCTCAATGGCGATTTCGAGCTCGGGCTTTCCAATATTCAGCGGCGGATTGAAGTAGAGGACATCGCCGAGCGGGCGCAGGAGCAATCCGTGTTTCAGCGCACGGCGGTAGATCGCGTAGCCGAGCCGGCGCTTGCCGTCAAAGGGGCGCTTCTCTCCCCTGTCCTCAACCAGTTCCACGGCGTGAATCAGCCCGATGTGGCGGATCTCGCCGACATTCGGATGTGTGCCGAACACCTCCGTCAATCGTTCCGTCAGCCATCGCGCGGTCTCTGCCGCACGCTCCAATATATTCTCCTCATCAAGAATGTCGAGCACGGCGAGCGCAGCCGCGCAGCCGAGCGGGTTGCCCGCGTAGGTGTGCGAGTGCATAAACGCCTTGCCCTCGCTCCAGTCAGCGTAGAATGCCTCGTAGATCTTTTCTTTCACAATGGTGATCGACATCGGCATATAGCCGCCCGTCAGCCCCTTCGACAGACACATGATGTCGGGCGTGAT
>ERZ773070.2473-NODE-2473-length-10448-cov-10.859617_pt1 | contig 10448 bp, 9 predicted proteins | sample MGYA00580618_ERZ773070 | MGnify/ENA primary metagenome ERZ773070 (study PRJEB29015, sample SAMEA2738023) | human oral metagenome | biome: human oral; feature: human-associated habitat; material: dental | place: China | collected 2019 ...
GGGTACAAATTCCCACTAAGCGCTCGGGACCCCTTGTAGGAAAATGTCCTAAGTGGGATATCTGTCAACTGGTATGGTTGACTAAAAATACTTCCTACGAAAATGTAGGGGGTATTTTTTTACGAAAAAATACAATCGATTCTTAAAAAGAAAAATTTTTGATTGGCAAAACCATAACAAGTTCGTTTTAGGGTTTTGATTTTGCGATTGATGCCTTCTAAAGGACCATTAGAGTATTCAAATTTAGCGCTATTTAAGACATATTTTCTGTTTTGACGAAGGGTTTGAATAGCAGTATCCATTTCTGTATTGGTTTTTTGGTAGTCTAAGATGGTTGACTCTAGTAATTCACTATTGCGCTCGTTTAGGGCTTTCGTGATATCTTGGTAAGTTTGGTATACTTCAGCGAACTTGGAAAATTTACTAGTAATGAGATCAACAGCATTTTGGCGAGTCATATATTGTTTAACGCCGCGAAGAAAAACTACTTCTTCAGGGTGAAGATCTTCAGCTTTTTTATGGAATAGCTTCCAATGTGACTTCATAATTTTATATTCTTGGCTCTGTTTATCAAGTTGCTTTAGGATAGAGATACGACAATTGTCCAAAGCGCGACCAGCTAATTGTACAAGGTGGAAGCGATCAATAATGATATTGGCATTAGGGAAAAGGCGATAGATAAAACTTTGATATTGAGCATTTAAATCAATTACAACTGATTGAACGCATTCGCGTTCGGCTTTTGAATAACGACTTTCAAAATAATCAACAATGGTAGGTGATAGACGATCCTGTAACTTTGTGACAATTTGGTGGGTTTCAGCGTCACAACAGATAAAGGACATCACAGACTTAATTGAACGAAACTCGTCAAAACATAGATGCTTAGGCAACTTAGCCACACGATAGTGTGGTTCCATGCGCTCTAAGATTGTTCGACGAACACTGCTAGGAGAGCAGTGACACATTTCAGCAATAAGCTGACCAGATAAGCCTTTACGAGCTAAAAGCATGATTTGATTTTTGAGATCACTGGATAAGGTTTGATTTTCTTTGGTTAAATTAGTAATAGCACCAAAAGTAGTATGGCATGATTTACATTTATAGCGTTGTTTACGAAGCTCTAGTTCATATCTTCTCCCATTTAAACTTGCCAGTCGTACATGAGTTTTGCGAAAGCCATCCTTATTAACTGTGGGAAAGCCACAGTTACGACAACGATTAATCGGATAAGAAAGAGTAGCTGTTATTAGCGTTATATACTCTTTAACAGAATCGTTGTTGTGTTCAGCTTCTTCAACAGAAATAATTTTAATATTTTTATCTTTAATTCCAAGAATATTTAGGATAGAATCATTATGGGACATTTGTTTAACCTTCTTTCATGATTTTTGTGGTGAATTGATTGTATAACGAGGGGACAGCAAATGTCCTCTTTTTTGTATAAAAGTAATACAGATTATGTAAAAGCAGAGGTTGTATCTATATGGCAACCAAATCCGGAGGCTGTGAAAAAAGGAAATTCCAAATGGGCAAATTTTATGTACTTAGTTGATGGTAAACAATATATATCTAGTAACAGAATACAGGTTTCTATGAATACGAAAGTAGGAGACTTAAAGCAAATAAAATATGATAAAAGAAATCCTGAAAAAATTTATGGGTTTTCAGTAAAAAGAGCATGTATTCTTTTTATCGTTGCAATTGTTTTATTTATAATTGCTAAATTTAAGTTGTTTTAGTGGAGGTGATTAATATGCCTAAAATTCCATCGCTTGTAGTCTTTTGTATGATATGTATTCCGATAATAAGATTAATTTATTTGGCTATAAAAAAGAAAAAAATACGAGTAAGTTTTTTGCTTGACCTGTCCGTTGGGGACAGTGCTATCTTTTAATTAAAGGAGGTGGCAAACCATGTTAAGAAATGAAATTCAAAACAAAACAGGTTTAACAAGAAAAGCAATTGAATATTATGAGGAGAAAGGACTTATAAATCCTCAAAAAACTGAAAACGGTTATAGAGATTACAGCGAGAATGATTTAGAGGTTTTAATTCAAATATCTTTATTTAGAAAACTTGGAATTAGTGTAACTGAAATAGAAGGGTATCTAACCACTGGCATTAGTGCATTATCATCTGTTTTAAGAAGAAAGCAACATCAATTAGATGTTGAAGAGAAAAGAAAAGAAGTCCTTGAACTTGTAGTTAAAGGTGAAAATCAGGAACTTATAAATGAAAAAATTAAATTGATTGAAGCAGAGGAATCAATCTACGAAAGATTAGAGAGATTATTTCCAGGATATTTTGGACAAATGTTATTTGCAGCATATCAACCATTTTTAAATGAATCATTAGGAAAAGATGAGGAAGAAGCATTTGAAAAATATGTAGATTACTTAGATAATTTACCATTATTTCAGTTAAGTAAGGATGAGCAAAATTATATTGAAAAGATAAGTTCTACTTTTGATATGCAGATACTAAAAAAAGTTAATAAAGATAAAATTAACGCTATTGAAAATGTTGAAAAATGGCTAAAAGAAAATGATAATACTATTTCTCAATATGAAGAATATAAAAACAGTGAAGAATATCAAAAGAGCCTAATGAAGCAAATTCAAGATAAATTACAAAACTTTATGAAAGACAACAAGTATTATGAAATTGCGATTCCACTTATTAGAAAATTTAGTAAAAGCTATGATGATTATTATAAGAAACTAATCGTAGCAAATGATAAGTACTTAGAAATTAAATGTTAATGGTATTGAAAAGTATCTACTTGTAAATAGTGGGTGCTTTTCTTTTTTTTAAAATTTCATAAATCTGGTTACCAAGAGGGATAAATTTTCACTATTAAAGTGTAGGGGGAAATTTATCCTTTTTGCTTTTGAGGTAGAAGAGAAAATCTATTCCGTTATTAAGCAAAGAATCCTACATAGCAGAAAGCTAATTGATCTTTGACAACTGAATAGACCAAGGTGGGACGTTATCCATTTGTGGAGAATTATGACCTACGCCAAGACTTTTCTGCTGAGAAATTGGTTTAAATGAATACTGGTAAGTGCCAAGGATAAAAGAAAAAGAGCGATAAATAGGAATACATAAAGGATAGGTGTGGCAATCTATCTCTGTGATACGAATGGTGATAATGATACTTCAATAGTTTAAGCCGGCTCGTCTTAATAAGGGGCGGTGGTGAGATTCCAATGTAGCAGCCAATGCACCTACCAATGTCATAAAACTTATTATAAAAATAGTGAGGTTAAGACTATGAATAAGAAAAAAGAAGTTAAGAAAGATAAGGATAAGAAGCAAATAGCCGATGATTATTCTAAGAAAATAACCTACTCTACGAGCGAAAGTGAAAAGCTTGATTTACTTGATATTGTTGAGATGTATCTATGTAAATCTTGTGTCAGAATTTGAGGGGCTGACAAAGAGAAATAGGGTGCGGTAAAATATAGGTGGTAGAAGTAATCTTCCGAAATGACTATTTGCCAAAATATCATTTTAGGAGGATTGTTATGAGAAATACTGCGTGTATGTATCTTCGTCTTTCAAGAGAAGATGGGGACAGTAATGAAAGTAACTCTATTTCAAATCAAAGACAAATAATCAAATCTTACGCTAAAGAAAAGAACATAGATCTATCTTATGAATATGTAGATGATGGATATAGTGGTTCTAATTTTGAGCGTCCAAATTTCAAGAATATGATTGATGACCTGAATAAAGGAAAGTTTTCTATCATTATGGTAAAAGACTTATCTCGTTTTGGTAGAGATTATATTGAGTCTGGGAAGTATCTGCAAAAGATATTTCCTGAAAAAGGTATTCGCTTCATATCTGTAAATGATAACTATGATAGTGATAATGCAGATGTTAGTGATACACATTTAATACTTCCAATTAGAAATTTTATCAATGACAGTTATTGTCGAGATATTTCTATGAAAGTGAAATCATCAAAAGAGGTGAAAAGGAAGAATGGCGAGTTTATTGGATCATTTGCTCCTTTTGGATATAAGAAAGATGATAAGAACAAACATCAGCTTGTAGTTGATACAGAAGTAGCTCATATCATTGAGCGAATATTTAATATGAAAATAGAGGGTTATTCCTCAAAGGCTATTGCCGACTTTCTAAACAGTATTGGAACAGTTACACCATCAAAGCACAAAGAAAATAATGGTGATAACTTCAATACTGGTTTTGTTGTGAAAAAAGCAAAGTGGGATGCTAAGATGGTAAACCGTATTATTTCAAATAAGGTTTATATTGGTGTCCTGGAACAAGGAAAAACCACAAAGTTAAATTATAAATCAAAGCACGAAGTCGATGTTTCCAAAGAAGACTGGATAACAATAGAAAATGCTCATGAAAGCATAGTATCAAAATCCATCTTTGCACTTGCAAACAAAATGCTACTTCGTGATGTGAAACAGTCTAAAGATAAGCCATATATATTATCAGGTATGCTTTATTGCAAAGATTGTGAAAGTCCTATGATTAGGCGAAAAGTAAGAGATAAGATTTTCTACATTTGCTCTGAATATAACAATGCTGGAGAGTGTTCAAGACATAGTGTAAAAGAAGACTATGTTACTCATGCAACTATTCATGCATTAAATGAATATCTATCTAAGTACAATGAACTGCTTAAAAAAGTTAGCGAAATAGATGTGTCAAAGTTTAAATTAAAAGTTGATTTTGAGTCATTATATGCAGAAAAAAGAAAGCATGAAAGACTTAGACAATCTCTTTACATGGATTTAGAAGAAGAACTTATTACGACTGAGGAATTTGAACGATTTAGAAAAAATTATCTTATCAAGATTAGAGAAATTGAGAAACAAATTATTACAAAGCAAAATATCGTAGATGAACTGAAAATGAAGATAAACGATAAAGGTAGTTTCGTTTCTGAGATAGTTCCTAATCCTGAAAATGGTGAACTGAATCGATTGTCTTTAGTGTCTTTTATAGATCGTATTGAGATTGGAGAGGATAATGCAATTAACTTTGTCTTCAACAATATTGAAACAGTGAATCTGCTTCAAGCGATTGTAGATAGTGATAAGGTCGAAGCTAAGGATACACATAATGCAAGACTAATATCAATGGGCAAGTTATTTGGTGAGCATTTAGAAAGAGTTGAACCTAAGCTTGCAGTTGGAGGTGTTTGTTAATGGCAAGGACTTCCAAAAGATATATAAGAAAAAACGAAGAACAAGCACAAAAAGTATTCTATAAAGCAGGAGTATATACAAGATTATCCAGTGAAAGAAAAGAAGAATGGCGTGAGAAATCATCGTCTATCGAAACACAGGTGCTTTGTTGTAAAGAGTATGCTTTAAAGGAAAATATCAAAGTCGTAAATATTTACACAGACTATGAATATAGTGGGACAAATTTTGAAAGACCACAGTTCCAGGAAATGATGCAAGATATTCGTGAAAGAAGAATTAATTGTATTATCATAAGGGACTTATCAAGACTTGGAAGAGAATATCTTGAGATGGGAAGACTCATAGACAAGGTATTTCCGTTCTTGGGAGTAAGGTTTATTTCTGTTAATGATAAGGTTGATACCGTTAAGGATTTAGACTCAAAGAAGTCATTTGAAGTAACTCTTAAGAATATCGTCAATGATATGTATGCTAAAGACATTTCTGTAAAGATAAAGACAAGCAAACATAATAGGGCAAGAAATGGATATTTTATTGGTTCTGTTCCGCCCTATGGATATAAGGTAGTGAAATTAAAAGAGGGACAGAAGTTAGAAGTTGATGAGAATGTTCGATTCATTGTTGAAGAAATGTTCCGACTAACACTTGGAGGGAAAAGCCAATATGAGGTTGCAAAACACTTTAATACTATGGGTTATGCTACAGGAATGGTCTATTACAAAACAGGTAGAATTTATAGACGGGATGGTGATCCGCAGTGGAATAAAGGTACTATTTCCAAAATGCTTACTAATAGAACTTATACAGGAACTTTGGTGCAAGGCGTTAAGCAACAAAATCTTGCAAAAGGAATGAAGCAACAATTTGTAGATGAAAGCCAGCATATTATATATGAAAATGCTCATGAACCTATTATCTCAAAAGAGGACTTTGAAAAAGTGCTGCAAGGGCGAGCAAATAGATTAAAGAACAATGCTTTTGGTGCAGAGATGCATAACTTTGAAAGAGATTATGAGAATAGATATAAGGGCTTGATTTTTAATAATGCAACAGGTAAGGAACTTTATCGAAGAACCAGAATTTACGGGACAAACCATGATAGGCTTTATTACTCTTTTCAAAACGATACTTGCACAGGCAAGATAGATAACGAAGTAGGAGTATTTATTATGGAAAGAGAGCTTGATAAGGCAATGTCTGAAAAGGTAGCAGAGTTTATTACTAAGGCTACAAGCAAGGCAAAGCTAATAGAAAGAGTGTCTGCTAGGTTTTTTGAAAGTATAGATAAGCTAAACGAAGATATTTCAAAGCTTAAAATTAAGACAGAGAAGGAAGAATTCCTAATTCAAAAAGCTTATGAAGAATATAGCTTAGGCAAGATTGATAGGGAAGTATATAGCCTTAAAAGAGAGATTACTCTTAGCCATATTGCAACAATCAATAATGAAGTTATTGCTATTGAAAAGGTTGTAAAAGACCTTGAAAGGGATAAGAAAATATCTATTAAGTGGATTAAGGACGTATTTTCGGCAAAAAAGGTTGAAAAATTACCATCTGATTTAATTCATAGCTTAGTGGAAAAGATAATTGTCTATGGCAATCATAACTTTGAAATAATCTTTAAATTTAATATGGATAGTTTGATGGGAGGTGTTAATATTGAGTAAAATTGCACTTTACATTAGATTATCTGTAGAAGATCAGATGAAGAAAGATGAGAGCGAAAGTATCATCAATCAAAGGTATTTCCTGAATGATTTTCTTGATAGAAATGATGAATTTAAAAGTTTTCAAAGAGAAGAATACATTGATGACGGATATACAGGTACAAATGAGAAAAGACCATCTTTTCAAAGAATGCTAGAAGGAGTTAAGAATGGTAAAATCAATGCCATAATTGTAAAAGACTTATCGAGATTTATGAGGGATTATATTTCGCTCGGTGATTATCTGGAGAATATATTTCCTTTTCTTGGTATTAGATTTATTGCGATTAATGATGGCTATGATAGTGATAAGGAAAAAGGGAATGGAACAGACCTTGATATTCAGTTTAAAGGTTTGCTATATGACTTTTATACAAAAGATATTTCGCAGAAAGTAAAGACAGTTACTACAGAACTTAAGAAGCAAGGAAAGTTTCTTGCATGGAGTCCAGCATTTGGTTATATGAAAGATCCAGATGATAAGCACAACATCATTATTGATGATAAGACAGCTTGGATTGTGAGGAAGGTATATGACTTAGCACTTACAGGACTTGCATCAAGAAAGATTGCAGCAGTTATGAATGAAGAGAATATACCAACACCAAACGAACGTAAAAAAGAACTTACAAATATGGATTATGAATATAACATAGTATCATCAGATACAAGAGATGCACCAACATGGACAAATGGTACAGTGGTAGATATTTTATCCAATGAAAATTACACAGGCACTTATGTCTTCAATATGCAAGAAAAGTCGGTATTGACTCCTGGTAGTTTTAAATTTAATCCTAAAGAAGAATGGGGTAGAGTTTATGACCACCATGAAGCTATCGTTTCAAGAGAAGAGTTTGAAAGGGTTCAAGCTATCAAAGAAAATAATAGTTTCTTAAAAGGGAAAAATACTGACTATACATGGAGAAAGCATTCCCCATTACAAGGCTTCGCAAGATGTCCTACTTGTAACCATATTCTGGGACTTACTCAATCAAAGTTTAAACGACCGGATGGAAGCATGAGAATACACAAGTATTTTCATTGTAGGATCTGCAAGTGTAATAATGTTGAACATAAAAACTCAAGAGTTGATAAATTAGAGGAACAGGTGCTTTCGCTTATTAAAGAGAAATATGGTGAAGTAGAAGTAAAGCTCAAAGAAAAAATAAGCATTAAAGATATAGAGAAAAAGATAGAAAAGCTTCAGGCAAAAAAGATGTCTGATTTTGAAAAATATAAACTTGGGAAAATGACGAAAGTTAAGTTTGTAGAAAGTAAAAATCAGATAGATAATGAAATTAGTAAGCTAGAAGAAAAGATAAAACTATCTTCTAACGAAACAGAAGTAGTAACAGATAATGAACTTACACGAGAACTTATGGAAAAGTATGTTGAGTCGGTTATCTGTGAAGGCAGTATAGTTCAAAAAATCATATGGAAATAGACGCAAGAGGGAGTGAGAAATCACTCTCTTTTTGCTATCTAAAAATAGACAATATATTTTGTGTCAGTCGCTTGACACGAGAGGGTTCAGGTTCACTTTTATTAAAAGCTTCAAAAATTTTAGGCAAAGATAATGTAAGAAATGGCTTCTACGGACAAGAAATAAATTTAACAACCTACAACCTATGTAGAATTAATATGTTTTTACATGATATAGGATATGATAAATTTAATATAGCATGTGAAGATACATTAGTTTCACCACAACATTGGGATGATGAACCATTTGAAGTAATAGTTTCAAATCCACCATATTCAATAAAATGGATAGGTGATGATAATTCTATTTTAATTAATGATCCAAGATATTCTCCTGCTGGAGTTTTAGCACCAAAATCAAAAGCAGACTTTGCATTTATCATGCATTCTTTATCATGGCTAGCAACCAATGGAACCGCTTCAATCGTTTGCTTCCCAGGAATTTTTTACAGAAGTGGTGCAGAACAAAAAATAAGAAGATATTTAATAGACAACAATTTTGTAGATTGTATTATTCAATTACCAGATAACTTATTCTTTGGAACAAGTATTGCAACCTGCATAATGGTATTAAAGAAAAACAAAAAAGATAATAATACTTTGTTTATAGATGCAACAAAAGAATGTATTAAAGTAACTAATAATAATCATCTTACTGAAAAAAATATAAACAACATTATTAAAATTTTTGAGAACAGAGAAGATGTAGAATACTTTGCAAAACTGGTATCAAATAAAGAGATAGCAGAAAATGATTACAATTTATCAGTTTCAACTTATGTAGAAAAAGAAGATACCAGAGAAGAAATTGACATAAAAGTACTCAATAAAGAAATAGATACAATAGTAACAAGAGAACAAAAACTTCGAGATGAAATAAATAAAATCATTTCAGAAATCGAGGCTGATTATGAGTAGATTAAAAGATTTAATAGAAGAATTATGCCCTAATGGTGTTGAATATAAGAAATTATGGGAAGTAACAATTTGGGATAAAAAATTTAATGGTATTAGCAAAGAAAAACAACCTAGTACTATATCATATAAATATTATCTATCTTCAGAGTTTGATAAAGTTGAAGATGAAAAAGGTTCAAGAATTGGTAAAATAATTGACTACACTTTAAGTTTAGCTGATTTTTCAGTTCAACAATTAATCGTAAAACGGCCATTTTTAAAATCATTAAACGACCCAGCTTTAACAATTCACCGATCTCAAATCGTTGCAATAAATGACAATACTATCACAATTCGCTGCGAAAAAGAAGAAGCCCCACAAAAACGAGCAGAAAGAACTGAGAATTTTGTGCCAAATTATATAAATCCCTTTCGAGATTAAAATTATTCTTTCGAAAGCGCCTTTTTAATTTCATCAAAAGAAAAACCCTGTCGAGCCAAATAAGCAATTAACTTTTGTTCATCTGTATATTTTTTAGCTTTTTTAGCGATTATTTTTTGAATCTCATCCTCATCATTTCGATTTGATTCACTTAAAACCTGTTCAATAATATCTGAAGAAACACCTTTCGAAAATAATTCAGATTTTAGTTTTTTAATTGAGCTACCTTTTCTCTGATTACGATTTTCAACCCAGAATTTAGCAAACTTTTCATCATCAATATATTTTTTTTCAATCAATCGGCTCAAAACTTGTTCAACTGAGATTTTCGAAACTCCTTTTTTTTCATAAAATTCACCAGTTTTACGATTTTTAAGCTTACGATTCAAAGTTTTTTTCCATAAATAATCACTAATTTCCTTTTTAGAATGTGGTCTCATTAAGCAATAATTTAAAGCTAAAGAATAAAGCTTGCCAAATTCACTCTGCTGTTCAAGATTTTCGATTTCAGTTTTTGTAAATTTAGATCCAATTTTAACATTTAATTGAGTTAACTGAAAAATATCTAGCGAAAAACGATATTTTCCATTCACAAAAATATTTACCCGATTTTGATTTTTAACTGCTTGTTTTATATCTGTTATTATAAAAAAAACATCCTTAAAAGTAGCTTCTTGAGAGCTCTTTTTTATCTTTTTATACTCAAAATCACTATGATCAAAA